>ERZ1673750.1068-NODE-1068-length-15604-cov-4.146633_pt1 | contig 15604 bp, 30 predicted proteins | sample MGYA00580203_ERZ1673750 | MGnify/ENA primary metagenome ERZ1673750 (study PRJEB41218, sample SAMN15661763) | gut metagenome | host: Homo sapiens | place: Canada: London | collected 2015-08-20/2019-03-30 | study: EMG produced TPA metagenomics assembly of... | reverse complement strand
GATTGGTGTTCGCCTCGTTCTTCGGTTTGCTCATCTCGCACATGAGCAGGCAGCGGCGCTTTCCCATGACGTGACCGGGCTGCTCGCACATGAAGGCGAACTTCTTAGGCTTCTTGTTCGCGGTCAGGCTCATGCGCCCGTCCTTGGTGACCATGTATCCGGTCAGCTCAGCGAGCAGTCGGCGAAGCTCCGGGGTGCTCTCGACATCGAAGAACGACATGGTGCCGCTGCCGCCATTGTCCTGAGTCTTGTCAAGCCAAGGCTCGTTGTCGGCATAGCTGGTGGCGCTCTCAACGGACGGCTCCATGCTGATGCTCACCGTGCCGGGGACATGCACCGGCTTGTCATAGGTGAGCTTTTCCTCGTCGGTGCAGATCGCGAAATGCGAGTTCTTGACACCGAAGTAGCCATTTTTAGGCATGGCGTTTCCTTTCTACTCTTCCACGTCCACGCTGAACGCGGTTTCGACCAATTTCTCAGACTCGATGCTCGTCACCGCGAGCGTGTAAGAGCAGTCGGCGGCATCGAGCACATCCTTTATCTTCCGTTCCAGCGCGTAGTCGCGTCGGCGCGTGTATAGCGCGATGTCGTATGACGTCCACGACGCATAGACACGGTTGTCCGCATAGACCGACTCACCGTAGCCCGCAACCAGAACGATATAGGGCGGCGCAGGTTCGTCATTGCCCGCGAATGACTGGTTGGACCACGGGATGCCGATGGAATCGAGCACCGCGCACAGATCCTTCAACTTGATCAATCTCCGTCACCGCCCATCTGCGCGAACTCCATTGCAACCTGATCGGCGACCTCGCGGATAACTCCGTCACCGGGCACGTCACCGTACACCTTGCCCGTCTGGTTCTTGACCTTGTGGCCGTTCTCAAGCAGGTGCGTGAGCTGATAGACCCTGTTGTGCACCGTGCATGCCGTCCCGGTCTCATCAGTCTCGATGGTTGCTTTCCAGCCTTTCTTGTAGGCTCCCGTGCGCTGCCTGCTCTTCTGCTTGAGCAGCTTAACGGCGCGCTTGCCAGCCTGAGCCGCGTTCTTCTCAACGGCGGCTGCGTTGTCCTCGACGCACTCTCTGAAGCAGCTCGCGATGAATCGCTCGATGTCCATCTCAGCCACGGTCACCGACCGCCTCCGAGAGCGTGAGCCGCACGAAATCGGCGCTTGAGCGGTCAACGCGTTCAACGCTAAGTCTGCGACCCTCAAATTCGACAAGCCGCTCACCCTGATAGGCCGCCTTGCGAAGCTGCAAGACGGCCTCTGGATGGATGCCGACCGTCGCGGCGGCGTAATACGCGGCGTCGCTCACGCTGAACACGTTGCACGCAACCTTGCGCGATGTCTCTCTAGCCGTCTCGACGCCGAACTCATCGCGCTCTATGCGCTGCGAGATCAAGATACAGCTTGCCGCCCACATGCTCATCAGGCACCCCCGTATGCCGACGTGCCGTGCATAAGGGTAACAAGCTCTTCAAAGGTATGCATGTACCTATCGGCGTCGGGGTTGTCCATGCCGAAATTGGCCTTACAGAAGACCTTGATGGCGAGACGCACGGTGCCGTCTGAATCGTCCTGAGACTTGTCGACGGACACGCCGCCCGCACGCATCGCGGCGCGGGCGGCGTCGATGAGGTCTGCAATCTCATCGTCGTAGTCGGTGACATCGGCGGGGATCCTCAGCGCGTCACGGCATGCGTCAAGCATCTGCTCTTTCTCCGCCATAACCGATCACATCCTAGGCAGTGCCGACGGTGAGCTGTACGAAGCTCTCGGGCACGGCGAGACCGCCGTCGTAGAGCATGTAACCGTTGATCGCGGTGTTCCAGCTGCCGTCGGGGAGCGTGACAGCCTCGACAACAGGGCCGTCAAACAGGTTTGAGCGGAAGAGATCGGGATAACCGAGCATGATGACGCCATCCTCAAGATTGTCCTCAAGCTTCACGATGCTGCCGAAGATGCGGCCCTTCACGGTCGGATCATCGTCGCGCTCGTCAATGAAGTAAGTGCGCTTCGTCGCATCCTCAATTGCCGCGATCTGATTCCAGATGGTGCTCTGGTTCGCGTAGATGCGAACGCCCTTCGCGGCGGGGTTGCCGTAAGTCTTGAGCAGGCTGAGAGCCTTCATCACGTCGGCCTTGGTGAGCGTTCCGGCCTTAGCCACGTTGATCTTGTTTCCAGCAGCCATGCCGAGCGTGGAGTCAACGAGCTTGGCAAGAACAATCTTGTCACCAGCGACGCCGCAACGTGCACTGACCTCGCGGTTGATGTAGGTGCGGAAGCTGTCGAGGCTCTGAATCATCATCTTGCGGGAGAGCTTGACGGTCTTCTTGATCTCATCGCCCGTGAGGGTAATGCGATCAAAAACGTTCTGCTCTTCGTCGGTGGGCGCTGCGCCCTCGGCGGTCTTGGCGGCATCTCCCTTGGTGATGGACTTGTGGCGCACAAGCTCATACTGACCAGGAATGGTGTCACGGGTCACGTCGCTGAAGAGCGCCGTGGAATTGTCGATGAGAGAAATGATCTCGCTCTGAAGCTCGACGGGGACAACATAGCTGGTGTTGCCGGTGGTAACGGTGAACGCCGCGCGCTGCTCCATTGCGGTGAGCGCGGTTCGCTCGACGTCGTTGAGGTCGTTGCCCTCAACGAGGCGCACACCGGCGCTGGTGGCGAGGTTCTTCAGGAAACCACGGGTCTCAGCGGCGGAATAATCAGTCACGTCGTACACGGCGGAGCGGGCGTTGACACCGCCCGAAAGCGGGAGGGAGCCGACCTGATGCGCCGTGCCGTTGTCGATGGCGGAACGCGCGGCGGCGATGCGGGCGGCGCGGGACTCGCGTGCGGCGGCGTCGGCTGCGGTGCGCTTCTCGATCTCGGCGGTGAGCTGGGACATACGCTCGGCGTCCTTCTCGGCCTGCTCGTCGCTCACGCCCTCGGGAGTGCCGTCCTTGTACTTGTCGATAAGCGCCTGAAGCTCTTTCAACATCTCGTCCATTTTCTAAACCTTTCTGCTCTTGGCGATTGCCAATGTTGCCCGCGCGATAGCGAGGGCGCGATTACGACGCGCAAGCTCCTTGCGCGACTGCTCAATCTCTCCGTCGAGCAGATTCCTTGCTGAGATCTCCGTGTTCGGGTCAGCGGGCAAGCTGACTGCCGACACGTCGAAAACCTTCTTAACGCGCGTGATCGTCGTGGTATGGGTGTCGCGGTCGTACTCGTCGGCAGCGACGGTGAAAGCCCACGACATGCGCGTGATGAGTCCGGATTGAATCTCTTCATAGAGGTCGCGAGCCGCTTGAGACCGCGAGAGGTCGGCCGCGACGAAAAGCCCATGCTCATCCGGCTCAACGATGAGCGTTCCGTTGCTGATTCGCGCGAAGACCTTGCCCGAGTGGTCGAACTGCATGATGACATCTGACATGTCGGCATCGCGGAAAGCGTCTGGACTGATAACCTCCGTGTATTTGACCCCGTTGTAGTCCTCGAATAGCACATAGGGGTCATCAAACGTCGAAGCATACCCCTCGACGTAGTAATCGCTGTCGATGCGCTTATCTTTGCCACCGCCGTCCTGCGCGGCGCGGGCGATCAGCGGCACGGACAGCGAGCGATACTGTCGCTCATTGGGCTTCGCTGGCATCATCATCCTCCTTGTATGCCGACGCGGATTCATTTGACTCGATTACGGATATGTTCGCGTTCTTAGCAGCCGCGTCAGCGGCCTGCTCGACCGTATGCTCGCTGATGAGAGCCAGGTCGATGTACTCGCCACGGATCACGTGGCGCTCTCCGCCCTCGTAATGGGCTGATTGGAAGACGTCAGCGACCTGGTTGCCGCACCAGATGCCACGGTCGAAGAGCGCGACGGAAACATTCAGTTTTGTCGTGTTGCTCGCGAACTCAAGACGGTTCGCGCTGAACATGATCTCGTTTCCGTGGGCAATCTCGTTCGGCGTGAACGTCATCGCGGTCATGACGAATCCGAGTTGGACCGCAAAAGGCTCGATGCGCCCCTCGTAATACGAGTTGAACGTGTCCTCGTCGGCCCGGTTCATAACGATGTCCTCATTGCTTCCGAAGAAGCGGTAGGCGCTCTTCTCGATGCGCTCCATCTGCGCGGCATCGACCGTGTAGCTCGTCGGCGTGATCTGCTGCACGTCGCTGAAGAGCTTGTCATAGACCGCGATGCCGCCAGCGTTATCGGCGGAGAGCTGGGAATTGAAGCCCTTCCGCGCCGCTTCAGCGTCCTTCTCATTGCGGTTTTGGCTGAGCTTGCCGATGAAGCGCACTGCGGCACCTTGCCTGATGGCCGTCTGCTCCGCCTCTGCCTGTGCGTGCATCAGCTCAAGCGTCGGCTGAAGCACGTTCGTCCCATCGCCGAACAGGTCGGACTGGTACTGATGCCTCGTCATGACGCCGACGCGCGACCACTCGACAAGCACCGTGTCACCCGTGGGGAAACGTAGGTTAAGCCAAAGCTCGCCACCGACATCGTATGCCTCGCATTGCGATGGGAGGACCGGGTAGTAACCTGTGACCTCATCGCCATCGCCGAGCGGCACGATGAGCGCCGTGTCGTTGACCTGAAGCATCGTCCAGACGCGCTTTATGAACTGAGGCGTTGTCATCCAGGGGTTTGGCGCGTGGCGAAGCGCGCGCGCCGCATTCGGCTGTGCGCTCCCGGAGATCTCCGGCTTGAGCTTGCTCGCATGGTCGGCACCGCTCTCGATGATGCTGCGCGTCAGCTCGGCCTCATACAAGCCGCCCTGCCACGTACTAAAGCTCGGTGCGTATGCGGTGAACGTTTCGAAATACCCGTTGACCGCCTGCATCTGCGGTCGATGAAAGACGGCATCGAACAGCGAGCGCATCACCGGTCGTGTACTTGCCATTTAACCTCCAATCATCGCCGCGTAGTCATCGGCGATGTTCTTCATCGCAATGAACGCGTCGCACTCAGCCGCCCAAGCGTCTATTCGGTTGCGCGGGTCTTGGTTCTTCTTATCCGGCTGGATGTTGCCGTTCACGTCGGTGCGGATCGCGACGTTCGAGCGGCACCACTCAGCGATGGGGTTTCCGTTATCGACAATCCGCCCCTCCTTATAGAGGGCGCGAAGCTCCTTCATCGGCATGCTCAAAGTCTGAGCGCCCTGGATGATCTTCTGCATGTTGTCCGCGCCGAAGTAATCCTCATAGGCTTCCTGCGTCGGCACGTCGCGCATGTGCCACGGGTCGTAGCCGCACGCCACGGCGTAGATGCCGTATTCGCTCTGGACCTCGGCAACCCAGTCGAGCACGTCGCGCTTGTCCATGATCGGAGTGTCGCACGTCCTCATGAGTCCTCGCGCAATCCACGCATCGTATGGGACTCCATCGCGCCCACCGCGCCTGCCCTCTCGCTCAGCTTGCTCCAAGGCTCGTTGGGGGATCCACGCCATGTGCATCGCGTAGATGTTCGGGTCACCGGGTCGCTGCATGAGCAGGCACGCCGCCGTCAGGTCGGTCGTGTCAGCGGCATCGACACCAAGCACCGCGTAGGTGAACGTCCCGTCACCGGGGTCAAAGGTCGAATCGTTGTGAATCTCATCCCACGTGAGCCAAGCTTGGCTCTGGTTCTCGATGAGGTTGAAGTCCTTGACGAGAAGGGTCGGCAAGAATGTCGGATCGTCCTTCGCCTTCGACACGTTCTGACGCAGGGCGGCGAGCGACTTGATGGTTCCCAAGCCCGGATTCGCCTTCATCCAACAGCTCTCGTCCTGCCATTCCTCGCGCTCGTCAAGCTCGAAGATGAAGGCGATGAACCTCTCTGCCTTGTCACCCGTCGCTTGGCCGTCGAGCCACTTGCAGGCATACTCGTACTGGGCGTCGAAGATGCCGTTTCGGACGAAACCGTTTGTGGTGATCTCCAAAACCAGCGGCTGTCGGCGCGCCGACGTGCCCTGAATCGTCAGGTCGTAGAGGTCGCGGTTCTTCATGGCCGCAAGCTCGTCCACAATCGCGCCCGAGATGTCGAGGCCGTCCAGGTGGTTCGTGTTCGCACTGAGCGCCTTGATGCTCCCCATGTTCAGGTCGCAGTAGAGGTCGGACACGCGTTTTCGCACATGGCGCGAGAGCGCGGGACTCGTCATGACCATACGCCAAGCGTTGTTGAAGCCCTTCGCCGCCTGATCGTGCGCGGTAGCGACGTTGTAGACCTCCGGAGCGCCCTCGTCATCGTTGATGAGCAGATCAAGCTCTATTGCCGACGCGAGCGCGGTCTTGCCGTTCTTTCGTCCCATGATCCAAAGCACCTCGCGGTACTGGCGCGTGCCATCGGCGTCAACGAAGCCGAAGACAACCGAGAGGATCGCCCGCTGGAAAAGCTCAAGCTCGAAATCGTGACCCAAGCGTCCAGACGGCAGACGGCAGAACCGCTCGATGAACTGAACGTGCTTCTGCGCGTATTCCTCTCGGAAGTGGTAAGGGTAAAGCGGGTCGGTGTTGTCCATGTCGCGCAGGATGTGCGCGGCAACTTTGCGCATCTTGGCGCAGGCGGTTATATCGCCGCCGAGTATTCCGCCGAAATACTCCCTGATCGCGCGTTCGCACGACCCGTCGGCACCCTTGTAACGCCTAACACCTCGTCTCATTGATGAAGTCTATCAGCGCGTCGGCGGCGGCGGTTCCGTTGGGCATCATGTCTGCAAGCTGCTTGACCGATCTGCTGAAGGTCGTGAACAGCTTGTTGTATGCGGAGAATCCCGGATGCTCGCGCAAGCCGGATTGGCCGCCACCGTTGTCGTACTCGGTGAAAATATCCTCATACAACAGGTCGGCGCGTGCATCATCGAGCTTGACCTTCATGAAAGCGAGGTTCGGGAGCAAGGGCATGATCGCCTTGCGCTTCTCATCGGGAATCGCGTCCTTGGTCAATTCGCGAAGCTTCTTAAGCTCGCTGTCTATGCGTGATTGCTTCGACTTCGGCGCTCTCGGCGGGCTGTTCGCCGCGACTTTGCCGGAAACCTCCGAAGTATTACCAACTTTTGCCATGAGCGCAAGACCACCCCCCTTCGAAAACCTTCCACGCGCATAAAACTATCTTCCGGCGTTGGTCCCCTGCCACCTACCCTGTGTTTTTGGGATGGGGGGATATTCCGCCGTGTCTAGCTGCGGTTTTGTGTCCCGCTTTTGCGCTTGGTCTGCGTTGTGCTGTGTTTGTGTGCCGTTAATCGAGCGGCACCAGATTGCCGTCACTGTCAAAGCCGAAGCCCTGACGTGTCGCGCCCTGCCTGATCCACCCATGCACTTGCTTGTGGCATCGGTCGCACAGGCTCACGAGGTTATCAGGGTTAGTTGCAATGTCAGGGTCGTTCACGTTCGCAGGGCTTAGCTCCACGATGTGATGCACCATGACCGCCGGGGTGATGTCACCGCGCTTCAGGCAGTGTTGGCATAGGTGCGCGTCTCTGGTGAGCGCAACGTCACGCGCCCGCTCCCATTCCGCACTGTGGTAGAAGGCGCGACTGAAGTCCTTAGCCATCGCGCCTCCCTTGTGTCAAATGGCGGAGAGCACAGGATTCGAACCTGCGGATGCTTGGCATCGTCCGGTTAGCAACCGGATGCATTAAGCCGCTCTGCCAACTCTCCGCGTATATCGGAATGTCAGACTCTATATCTGAATTTATGACTCCTATATCGAAGTTCTGATATGTCCAGATATGAGGAAGGCCGCGCAGGTTCCCCCGCACGGCCTTTCATGACAATTTACCATATCGAATCTTAGCACAACGAATGATGCCGTGTGAACAAGAATGATAGGGGAAGACAGAATGAATAATCTGAAAAGAACCTATCAGGCGTTTTTAACAAATGCGAATCCGACCCGATCAATGTAAGCAAACCCGGTATCACAAAGAGAATGGCACCACCGCACAGAGCTTTGCATGATCTCTGCAATCTCAGTCCACGACTGCACTTGGAGATAGCCCATGCAGATGGCATCAGCGTATCTTGCACCTTTGAGCTTCGCCAGACCGCCGCGCCCGTCGATACCGTATAACACCTCGCAAGCTTCGTCTATCTGCTTCCGAACGTCGGTGATGCGTTGTTCCAACCGCTTCTCAAAGTCGATGCGCTGGATGATGGCGAGTGAAGCGTCTGTGCAGAATCCACCGCCGCCCGAAGGCTGGTAGCTCTGCGCCTTCGCGCCCTCCTTAGCCCTCATGCACTCCAGCATTTCCCGCGCCTGTTCGGTCTTCACCACCTCAGCGCGGATTCCCTCGAAATACTCCTTTGCCTTCATGCGTTTCACCTACTCGATGCCGGTGCTGCCGAAGCCGTCGGTGCCGCGCTCGGTGCCGCTCAGCTCTTCGACCGGGACAAGCTCGCACGGAACATAAGGCATCACGACAAGCTGGCACACGCGCGTGCCCGCCTCGATGGTCACGGTTTCATAGCTGAGGTTGATGAGCGGAGCGCACACCTCGCCGCGATAGCCGCTGTCGATGACGCCGACGCTGTGGGCGAGCGTGATGCCCTGCTTGGATGCAAGGCCGGAGCGCGGGAAAAGCAGTCCGACACAACCGCTGGGAATCTCGATTGACAGGCCGCAGCCGACGATACAGCGCTGCATCGGTTCGAGCGTCACGGTTTCCGTGATGCGCAGATCGAGACCGGCATCACCTTCGTGGGCGTAACGAGGCACCTCCATGCCTTCGGCAACCTTAACGTTGAGCTTTCGTCCGAACATTAGAAGACCTCCTGACTTGTGAGAAACGAAACGCGGTTCGCGGGAACCCAACGCGCCCCGCAGCCGCCATGCATCGAGACGTGGCGGATTGACACCTTTCCGCGATGGCTCATGGCAACGACGCGGTAGCGAGCGCCGTTGTAGAGAACAACGTCATCGAGGGCGAGCGTCCGCCCCTGTTCGTCTCGCGGGTTTGAGCGGGTCACATCATCGGCTTGGGCAAGCAGCTCGCGCAGCTCTTCCACCTCTTTGCTTCGCTTGAAAAGTTCCAACAACATCCTTGCTCCTTAAAACGGAATATCCTCGTCGTACACGTCTGGCGCCGGTGACGTCGCAATCGGCTGCGCCTGTTCCGCCGGTTGGGCATATGCGTTCTGCTGCTCGCGCTTCACCTGCATCAGCTCGACGTTCTCAACGCGAATCTCCCAACGCTTCAAGTTCTGCCCGTCCTTCTGATATGTGTGCGTCCTCACTCTTCCGGAAACGGTCACCTTCACGCCCTTGGTGAGGTACGGCGCGAGCGCTTCGGCACGCTTGCCGAACATCGAGCAATCGGGCCAATTCGTGTAATCGCCCCAAGTCCCATCGCCGTTAGGCACGCGGTCATTGACAGCAAGAGAGAAAGTCAGGATGGGCGTACCGCTCTTGGTGTACCTCAGTTCGGAATTGGCTCCGAGATTGCCGGACAGAATGACGTGGTTAATGCTCATAAATCCGCTCCCTTAAAATCCCTTTGATCTCGATGACGTTCGCAGAAATGAATATCAATTGCGCCAAGACAAGCAGCATCATGTCTTTTTCAGCATCGGAGCCGAAAAGAGCGAGCAGCGACAGCAAGCCTCCGCACAGGTAGAAAATGGCGGTCAGCATCCAAGGACCTCCAACAGGGCGGCATGCTGGCGAACGCCAAGACCCTTGATGCGCCGACCATCTGCAATTTGCAAAGCCCTCATAAGCTGCTGAGTCTTTGCATGGCCGTACCCAGGCATGGAGTTAATGACCTGCTTTACGCGCATGTTGGACACTGCTTGGCAGTCGGCGTCGGCGAGCTTTAGCACCTGACCAAAGGTCATCAGGCCAGACTTCAGGTCATTACGGACAATCGCCCGCTCCCTGCGAACTTTCGAAGCCTTCTCAAGATACTCGCGGCGTTGCTCAGTGGTCAGATTCGGAATCATCATTGCCCCTTTCGAAAGTCACGTACTCGCATCCGTGCACGATGCGAACCAGTGCCGTGTAGTCGCTCAGCGCATCCTCGACGGTGGAGGTCATAAGCTTGTGCTTGATCCGCATCCACTCGTCATCGTTAACCTCGATTTCCTTCACTTACTCCACCTTTCATAACTCGATAAGTTCCGGTGAGCTTCAGGCTCTTCAGCATGTCCAGAGCGTGCCTCGCCTGAAGCTCTCCGCAGATCCGAATCGATTGCGCGGGAATGTCAATCTGGTACGCGGTCGCTGCCGCATCGCGGTCTTTGTCCCATCGATCCTGCAACGCGTCGAAAGTCCGCATCATTGACGCCTTAAGCTTGTCGCTCACATCGAGATTCGAGACCAGTTCCCGAGCTTCGTCGTGGTTCATGGCACCCCCTTTTCGTGATTGCCTGATAATTACTTCTTATCTGTCACCAGCTATCAAAACCAAAGCCAAAAGCCGTGGTTTACCTTGCGTTTCTTCCTCTGCTTGATTGATGGCAGAAAAAGCGCTTTGGTTCACTTTTGGCACACCTCCTTACCCAAGCGCCCGGCGCTTTGCTTCGCTGAAGAGCTGCGCCGCCACGGCATCGCGACCGGGCATCAGGTGCCCGTAGATCCGGAGCGTCGTTGCCTCGTCAGCATGGCCCATCCGCTCCGAGAGCGTCTTTAGGTCGCAGCCGTTGGCGATGAGCCACGAAGCATGCGTGTGCCGCAGGCTGTGGAACGTGATCTCCTTCGGAAGGCCGCACGAATCGCGGATACGGCTGAAAGCGCGTGAAATCGTCGTTGGGCGCATATAGGAGCCATCGAGCGTCACCAGAGGGGAATCGACATCAAGACGCCCGAGAACGGCATTTTGCAGCCTTACGAAGGAATCGATAACGCCCAAGTCCTCTGCGGTCACGGCGATGTTTCGGCATTTCCTGCCCTTCGTGACATCGCGCCGGTACGGCTTCGCCCCGGCACTCTCGATGACATTGCCGCCGACGTGCAGGAACATCTGATAGCGCTTCACATCGGCCCTCTGCTCCGCGCACACCTCACCGACGCGCATCCCGGTCACGAGCGCGAGCCATGCGGCGAACGCATAGACCGCACGGCGGTATTCGCCCATGCTGATTCCCTCGACGCCCATCGCCGATTCGAGCCTCGCGTTGAAGTCCTCGAAGTCCCATTCGGTCAGAGCGCATGCCTCATGCCGCTCGGGTGACGGCTTCGACACGTAGACAATCGGGTTGGCGTCGCATATTCCGGCATCGACAAAATGGTTGTAAGCGCCTCTCAGAAAGTTGTGGACATTGATGACGCTGTTCCTGCAAAGACCCTGGCCTCCGTCAGATTTTGGCATGAGCAACGCCTGCTCGAACCGGTTGAAGTCCATGACGCTGAGATCACGCGCGTTGGCAGTCCTTAGAAACCTCGCAACGTAGTGCGTGAACAGTCGATAGCTCTTGATGCTGTTGGGACTTGCGCCGTTCCGCTCCCTGAGCTGAATGTAATCGGCAAGAAGGTCAACCAGGCGGGCGCTCTTAACCTCTCCGTTTGCCGTGAGGTTTGCCGCCCACGTCTCCGCGAGTTCCAGAGCCTCGGACTCCGTTGCGGCGTTGGGGAATCGCTTATAGGGGCGGATCGCCTTGCCGTCAACGCCGCGACCGAGATACAGGCGGCATTCGAAAACGCCGTCCCTGCCCCTTTTGACCGTGACGCTCATGCTACTTGCTCGCCCTCTTGAACATGGAGAGCATCTCGACGATTGCTGAAAACACGAACGCCGACAGCACCAAAAAGCCGTAGCCGATTCCGAAGAAAAAGCCGACAGCGAGGCTTACCGTCACGGCCAATATGACGATGCTCGCAAGGATCATGACGGCCAATCCGTCGATCAGGTCTTTGTTATCCATTGGTTGCCCCCTTAAGACATTGCGGCCAGTGCCAGGAAGATGAGAAGTAAAGCGACCGCGCAGAGCTGCCGGTAAACCAACCAACAGGCGAAGAACGCCGCCGACGCAGTCAGGATGGTGGTGACGATGGCGATTGCGATGCGGTGGCGTCTCACTGCTCGCCCTCGATCTCGGCAATGAGGCAGTCGATGCACTGGCGGCACTTGCGCAGATCCTGAACCCCGCCCTTGCGACGCCAACGCCAGATGTACTTGAACGCTGCGGCCCACCAGTGCGCGGCGATAGCCGGGAGGGCGTAGGTATCGCCGCTCATCATCGATCGCATGGCATCCATGCATTCGATCTTGCCGTCTCCGGCGTAATGGTCGGGATGTTCAACGGGATTGCCAGCGAGACACCCTGCAAGCTCCTGAAGCGTCTTTGCCTGTTTAACCTCGATCATCTTCAAACTCCTTCAGTGATGATTTCTGAAACGGTAGAATTTGGCATCTGAATGAATCGCCTCGAACAAGTCTGAAATGAACGCTGCTGAAAGCATCGTGTGCATTCTCAACGCCGAATCGTTAACGTCACTGCTCAGGTCGAGCACATTCCGAATGTCAATGTTCGGCTTCGATAGGGCTTCGAGCACCGACGCGGCCTCACTCCTGATTTCAGCGATGCACTGTTTGCAGTAATCGATCTTGTCATCCGATAAGCCCATCGACCTTCTCCCTTCTTGGTTTGCTGCCGTCCCTACCCGTCTCACGGCAGAGCCAGCATGATTCGTGCTCTTGATGATTTCGGACGAACCAATCAATCGGTCGCTCCTTGCCGCAGATTGGGCATCGTCGTATCTCTACGCGCCCGTGATAAGTTCCCCAAGGCATCTACGATCACCCCAAACACGCGATGTGGAAAACTCTGTGGAAAACATGTTGAAAACAGAGGTCTGAAATCGCAGATTCGAGCGTTTCGGAAGTGCTTGCAAAGAGAAGAAGCAAGAGAAATAACCTTGCTTGTAAGGTTGACTGACAAGCAAGTTGGCTGGTTTGGTTTGGTTTTAAGAACCAAACCAGCCCTTTCCTTTATCTTTCTTTTATTTACTTTTATGCTTTGGCTGGCATTTGCGAGCTGGTTAACCAAAGCAAAAACCAAAGGTTTATTAGCTGGTTTGCAGTGCATCTGTTTACACCTCCCTACCTGCGACTTCTTCAGATGAAGCCTGCTTCCGAGGTCTTCCGCCCTTGCGTCCATTCGCCCTGAGCTGACCGAGCTGAATCGCGTTTTCTTGCAACCTATCGCTGTGCAAATTGCCGTTTCCATCGCTCTTCAACAGCTGCAAATCAACGAGATCCGCAATGAACGCCTTGCAGTCCTCCGTTGCCGCAAGGTCATCGAAATCGCCCCCGGTTCCGAACCCGAGAACCCGCGCGATGATCCTCGCGTCCTCGTCCGTCTGGAACGCGATGCTGTGCCCAGTAGATGACGCGAGGTGTTCGCACAGCACCCACCATCGCCCGTATCCGTCATATCCACGGCGGAGGATTAGCCTCATGCACTTGTCATCGTGCACGGCGTTTGAGTCGTGCTTGAAATAAGGCATCGGCTCGCGTGATGCGACCAGTACCTCCTTGCTCGCCATGTCACACCTCCTCACACTCTTCCTCGTCGCATTCGGCGCATGGTTGCCCGTGCTGGTGCCATCCGTCCCAAATGCAGTGCTCCCATTCGCGGCAGTTGGTCCAGATCTCCCGACCCCTGAACAGGCAGCACGATTTGGTGTTGAACGTCTTCTGTTCGAACTCGCACGCGCCGGGTGTCGGCATCGGCGGTTCGCCGAAATCAAGCGACAACTGTCCTTGCCCGCTAGTCCTCGTCATCGTCGGAGATGTCGAGCGCGATTGAAGAGCCGATGTATTCAAGCAGGTCTTGCAGGTGCTTTGCGGTGTTCTTCTCAGCGTCAGCCCTGCCATCGAGAAGAGTGCAGACCCAGGCGAGGGTTCCGCGCACGACAGAGAAGACGGCGGGCATATCGACTTCGACCTCAGCGCCGGATTTCTTGTTGAGAAGCTTCATGCTCCCGCAGGTGACGAAGGTCTTTGCCCCGACCTCATCAATCAGGTTGATGATCTCTTTACGCTTCATGGTTGTTCTCCTTTTCATCGAAGATTGAGTGATTGATTACGATGTCCATGTCCGGGTGCCGGTTGAGCAGGTAACGCGCGAGCATCGGCGTAATGGTGTTGTTGATCCCATAGGTGTGCTCATGGCCGCTCAGGTCGTAGAAGGTGACCGGGTTGAGCTTCGAGCGCCCCTCATACCTTTGCTTTTCTATGAGGTATTTGGTTGATACGCGCTTTCCGTGCGCCGAGATGGCGAGCGCCGTCAGCTCGATTTCCCTGAGTGCTTGCGGGTTGAGTGCGCACCATTCATCGAACAGCTCGCGATGATCCTGAATCCTGAGCGGCAATGACCTAGGCTTGCTTTCATCGCGCATGACTGATTCGAGCGAGCGCGTGCAATCATCAACGTCCATTGCCGCGCTCCCTGCATGCCCGAATATAGTGCCCTAGCACGTGCTCTGCCTCGGCTCTGGTGGCTGTCGGCGGGATGTTCAGGCGCACGCGCTTGAAGACGGACCCTATGCAGCTCGTTTCTGGCATCCTCGTGCTCTGCTCGATGCGAGCGACCCAATAACCATCTGGGTCGCGATTGAGGCATACGATTGGATACGGATTGCTCATCGCTCCACCAGCCTGAACAGGTATGCCATGCATGCGATGATGGCGGTGATGCACAAGCCGATGCCGAGAGCCGCCATCATGCCTTGCCCTATAAGGGATTCAAGCGATAAGAGAACTCCGTTGAACGCATCGGCAAGAAGCTCTGCTGCTGCGAGCGGGATGATTCCCGTGACAGATCCAACCGCAATCGCATAGATGCCCCAACGCTTCCAGCGCGGCATCTGCGTTAAAATGTCCTCTGTCAATTGCTGGATGCAATCTGACGCGCCCGTTCGAAGTTGCCGCTTCGGGCGGGCATCTTTCTTCTCATGTCCCAGATACGAACCTTGCCGAGCGCGTACCTGCACCAACGGAACTGCGCGGCGCGCAGCCGCGTTGCTTCGGGCATCCGTAAAACCACCCCCAAAACCAACGGTTTCAATCTCGGTTTTCATCGTCTGAAACCCCCGCTTTCCTAACCGGTTCGGCTGCGCTCTTGCCCATCCAGAAGCCGAGCGCCCCGATGCCGATGATCCAGATAACGAACGTTGGCGCGCTCACGGGGCTGAACAGCGCAATGACGATGAGTGCGATTGCCAGAGCGAGCATTGCTAAACCTCCTTCGTGATTCCGCACAGGTCGTTGACCGTGCACCCAAGCGCCTCGGCGAGCTTGTACGCCGTCTTAAGCAGGGGCAGGCTCATCTGCCTCTCATACGAGCGGATGGCGTCGACAGACACGCCGGATCTCTTGGCAAGCTCTTCTTGGGACATGTTTGCCTCGGCGCGCTTGACGCGCAGGGCGCGGGCGATCGCCTCTTTCAACTCACTCATTCCGTCTCACCTCCCTTCAATCGGTCGCGCCGACTTTCCTTTGACCATGTCAAGGAAAGTCGTATCTTTCCCCATGGGTAAAGATAATTGGTAATCAACGTGAATCACGTCGCCGAGAACAGACTATAAACGTGTATCACGTTCTGTGCAAGCGTCATTTACGTAATTAATTGATTTATCTACGTGATTCACGTAGACTTATCATTGAAATAAGGAGGGCTGTATGTATAAGCT
>ERZ1673750.1064-NODE-1064-length-15665-cov-7.274952_pt1 | contig 15665 bp, 11 predicted proteins | sample MGYA00580203_ERZ1673750 | MGnify/ENA primary metagenome ERZ1673750 (study PRJEB41218, sample SAMN15661763) | gut metagenome | host: Homo sapiens | place: Canada: London | collected 2015-08-20/2019-03-30 | study: EMG produced TPA metagenomics assembly of... | reverse complement strand
CTATATCTAAATGATGTTCTGTATTTAGTTTGGACAACAGAGCTACCGTCTCAACGTGAGCACTTCTTGCAAACATATCAACTGCGGCTACTCTCTCCACTTTATACACCTCACTCATCAAGGCGATGTCTCTCGCTAGGCTTGCGTGGTTACAGCTGATGTATACAATCTTTTCTATGCCGCTCGCATTTAGCATCTCTACTACTTTTTTATCTAGGCCCTTCCTCGGCGGGTCGACGATGACTGCGTCGTAAGTTTTTTCTTTCAAAACTCTATTTATCGCGTCTTCGGCCTTGGCGTGTATGAATTTTGCGTTTTTTATGCCATTGGCGGCTGCGTTTTCGTCTGCGCTTTTAACTGAGGCTTCTACTACTTCGACTGCTGTAACTGATTTTGCTTCTTTGGCGACGCATAGGCTTATCGTGCCTATGCCTGAGTATAGCTCAAGAATGTCCATCTGCGATGCATCCCCTAAATACTCAAGTGCTTTTTTATATAAAACGTCCATCATCTCTAAGTTCACTTGCAAAAATGTTTGCGGATATATTTTAAAATCAAGTCCCAAGATATTTACGCTTAAAAAGTCCTCGCCATATAGCTTAATAAATTTCCTTCCGTACAGCACTTTATCTGATTTATCATTTATGTTTAGGTAAATGGATTTGACTTTACTCATGTCGATGGCTGCTTTTAATTTTTCAATGTCGATCACAATTTCATCGTGCGAGACGAAGGTAATCATCAGCTCATCTTTTTCGTTATTTCTAAAGACTATGTCCTTGATGTCACCTTTCTTCGCCTTCCAGTCGTAGCCTTTATAATTTTCTTTTACAAATTTTCTTATGCCCTGATAAACTTTTAGCGCTTCTTTATTCATGTAAAGCATCTCTTCTGAGTCGACTACTGTATTTGTGCCTTCTTCGAAATAACCGATAGCTACTTCGCCATTATATCCACGAGCGACCTTGACCTGTGTATTGTCTCTATAGTATGTTAAAGTCTTCGCCATATACTCTTCTACGTCCACGTCAAGCCCAGCCATCTTCTTAAGATTCATCTTAAGACCATTAACCTTCCACTCGAATTCTTTTTCATAAGAAAGGCCGGAGAGTATCGCCTCATCACTTGCTCCGTCCACGCGAAACTCCGATGGCGAGACCATTTGCAAGACATCTGCCTCGATAAAGCTCTTCTTTTTCACTTCGTTTGTGATTGTGACTGTGTCGCCAAGCACGGCTCCTTTAATAAAATAGACCAGTCCCTCGGACTTAGCAACGCCCCTTAGCTGACTGGTCATATCTTCAATGTAAAACTCTTTCATTAGATTGAACTTCTTAAATTGATTGTGTTGTCTATGATGGAAAGGTCTATGACTTTGCAGTCGTCGATGACGCGCTCGTTGTAATCGGGTGTTTTCTCGATATTTAAAAATTTGTTAATGGTTCCGATTGCTTCTTCAATTATGATAAGTCCGTCTTGATCAAGTCCTTTGCCTTTTTCCAAAATAATTGTCTTAAATGGTGTTTCATTCGGCTTAACTGAGCCTGATAATGGATGTGTAAGTAGTTTATATCCTTCGTGAATTAGGTCTCTTGCCTTAAGTAAAACACCTGTATAATTATCGACTTTGTCTATGTAGATCATATCGAAGTCATCTTTGTATTTGTCTCTAACGTAGTCGTTGTTTGTAACTATGGTTCTTTTCATTTTAATTCTCCTCATTTATTCGTAAATTTTCTGCTAGCTCAGCTAGTTTTTTAAGTCTATGGTTTACGCCTGATTTACCAAGCTCTGGCTCCATAAGCCTTCCAAGCTCTGCAAGTGATGCGTCTCTGTTATTCAGTCTAAGTATTGCTAGCTCTTTTAAATCAGCATCTAGTGCGTCTAGGCCTATCATTTCATCGATGTACTCTATATCAGCTACTTGCCTTGTCGATGCATCGACTGTTTTCTGTATATTGGCTGTTTCGCAATTGGTCCGTCTGTTCGCATTGTTCCTAACGTCCTTAACTACTCTGATATTCTCAAAGCTAAGCACCGCTCTCATCGTGCCTATAACTGTGAGAAAATCTGAAATTTCTTCAGCGCCTTTTAGGTAAGTGATGTAGTTACCTTTACGCATAACGTACTTCGCCCCAAGACCGTAGACGTTCATCAAGTCCTTTACCTCGTTTGCCTCGAACTCGCTTTCGAATAGCATTTCGAGATGGTAGCCGCGCTCTGGATTAGTGATGGAGCCGACTGCCAAAAAGGCCGCTCTTAAGTAGCTCCTCCTCATATCGTCCGATTCTTTGATGGCTCTCGGCACTTTGTTCACATCCAAAAAGCCTTCCATCCTAGTATCTTTAAACATCTGCATAACTATATCCGTATCGTTTAGGACTATGGTATAGATGTTCATCTTTTTTAGCTGCGTCATCTTTGATATGCCTACATCAAGGTCTGTATCGTATAAATTTCTGATTACTGTAAAAATTCGTCTTGCGAGAGCCGCTTTTTGCACTCTGAATGAAACAGCGACTTTCCCCGATATGAAGCTAATGGATGAGACGTATCTGACGTATGCCATAAGCTCAGCAAGGGAAGTGTCTTCGTCTGTGATCATCAGCTTAGCCGCTTCGTCCTTAGCTTTTTGTGAAAAACTCATTACTTCTCCTCATTCTTCTCTCTGTCGTACTCTTCTATAGCTTTTCTGATTATTTCTCTTTCTTGGCTGTATTTCATAAGCTTGATCGCTTCGTCTCTTTCGTAAAACTTTGCCGTTTTAAAGCCTTCCATGCTCTGAGGCTTAGTGTGAGTGTCCTTTGTTGACATCAAAAAGAAATGCACTGTCTTATCAATCCTTATGTTTCTCACCTTGTTAATGAAAGAATATTCAATCTTGCCTAAATATTTTTTAATCTCGCCAGTGATTCCGCTTTCTTCCTTTACCTCGCGAAGCGCAGCCTCTTGAATGCTTTCGCCGCGCTCTATCCTGCCCTTTGGTAAAACGTAGTCGCCGTTGTACTTTTTCAAAAGTAGTATTAAATTGTTATTGATAATTACGCCTCCTGAGCTAAGTACCCTCACCTAAATCACCTGAACAATCTTAAAAATTTTTCTTCCTCATCTGAAATATTGTCTTGACTGAGTAAATATTCCTTCTTGATAAGTATCTCTTCTAGTTTCAGCCTGCCCTTCTTTGTTAGAGCCACGCTGTAATCAGAGTCTTCCTTCTCTATATATCCCTTTTTTAATAGCACTTCGTAGGAACTGGTTAATTTCTCCTCGACAAGCTTGTCAGCCTCGTCAACGCCTAAGTAGCTAGCAATTTTATCCTCTTTTATGTCATAAAATTGATAAATTAAATAAATGTACTCATCTATGTCATTTATGTCAAAAGTTTTGCCGCTTTTTTCTTTTTCTTCGTATTTTTTCTTTATTCTAAATTTATTTCTAAATCTTTGGTTCTTTGTCATTAAAAATCCGACTATTAAAAACGCAAGTAGTGCCGCAGCTATAAGCCCTTTAAGAACTATCTCCGAAATGCCAGGCCTGTCGATGCGTGTAATTTGCATCCTCATAAGCTCATCGTTTCGATAGTCTTCGTAGTCCATGTCCTCATAAGGCGCGTTCACAAACTCATTTTTAGGATATTTTACGCCTATAGCCATGTCAATGGGCTCGTCCACTTCACTTATTTCTATGCTATCATCTGATTTTTCAATCTTAACACTATCAAGCGATGTAAATATCTCAAGTTCTGGCTTGTCATAATAAACGCTATCGAAGGCTATGTCAATGGAGTTGATGTGCGTGTTAAAAGCTCTGTATAGTCCAAAAACAAATCCGTCCGCTCTTTTAAATGCCTTTGGAATGCCCTTGATCTTGTATGAAACTTCTTTGTCGCCGCCGTTAAAGTCAAAGATGTACTTAGTTCCCGACTCAAAGCTATCTCTAAGGCTCTTTCCTTCTACATCGTAGACCTCAGCGCCCTTTGGTACATCGATCGCAAACTTAAAGCCTGTGTGCTCCGTCTCAATCTTGACGTCTACATACATCGCGTCCTCCATGAGATTCATCTTGTAAGTCATTTTATTTTCGCTCTTTGCAAAAGCATTAAATCCTGTCAAAACTATTAGCATGACAGAAAAAATTATTAAGAACTTAAATTTCTTCAATTGACTCTCCTCCTCGTACTCTAAATACATTTATACCCATTTACTCCATAAAAGCTAACAAATTCGCGTCCTTTTTTAAATTTAATTTATTAAAGTCATCCTCATTCATAGTGACTAGGCAAATGGCGGATGGCCCGCCCGATTTATGATAATCAAAATCATGATTTACTATGCGCGCCCTAAGTCCTGAGTGTGACTCGATCTCAGCTATTTCGTGCGCCGCACCTTTTGAGCCGATGGGAACGATGTCATGAATATAGTTTTGCTCCTTCAAATATATATAATCACTCATGCTCATGGCTTTGTCACGATGCTTTATAAGCTCCTCGCCGACAAGTGCCGCGCCGATGGCGTAGACCGCATCGCCTTTTTGCGCCTTGCGTATATCTATCCCCCTAGCCAAAACTGTAACGCCTACGCCAGTCATTTTCGTTAAAAAATTCTCTTCGCTCGAACCGGTAAAAGCATTTTCATCTTTCATGCCCGCTTCACTCATCGCCTTTTTTATGCCGCGAATAATTTTTTCGCCATAGGGCTCTCTTTCATTACAAAGTGTGTCCACTAAAACCATTGGCACGCTTCTTGCGCATAAAAGCTCAGCTATTGGCACGAAGGCTGCGTAATATGAAACCATTTCAATGCTTGCAAAAACTTCGTCACATGGCTTCTCGCCAATGCCTCCAGCGCTGTCGCAAGCAAGAACTAAATTCATCTCATCTAAAATTATTAAATCTCTAAATTTTTTCATGGCGCCTCCATTTACATATTCTTAATAAATATGATATAATATATATTATATCACAAGAAGAGTGTATTTAATACTTTAATTCTAAGGAGGGCAAAATGAATTTTGAAGATAAATTAAAAAATTATGCGAAAGTTGTTATCGAAAGGGGCATAAACGTACAAAAAGGCATGCCGCTAGTTATAAATACTTCAACTGAGGCGATGGATTTCGTAAGACAATTAACTGAACTTGCCTACGATAGAGGCGCAAGTGAAGTAATTGTAAGGATTCACGACGACGAATGCGACAGAATGAGCGCGATGATGATGAGTGAAGAGGAAATCAAGCACGCACCTGAGTGGAAGCTTGATATGATGCTTGATTTTGCAGAGAGAAAAGCTGGCTTTTTATCAGTAATCGCACCAAATCCGTCTCTAATGAAAGATGTCTCTCCTGAAAGACTCATGCTTATGCGCAGCGTGAACGCAAATCTTATGAAACCGTTCCAAAAATACACTATGAACGACATAAACCCATGGTGCGTCGTAGCTGTGCCATCAAAGGCTTGGGCAGATAAAGTTTTACCAGACGCCCCCGAAGAAAAACGTGTTGAAGAACTATGGGAGCTTATTTTTAAGATAGTTAGAGTTGACGGAGCTGATCCAGACAAAGCTTGGAACGATTTCGAAAACACTATACAAGAAAAAGCTAAGTACTTAAACGAAATGCAATTTGAAAAACTTCATTACAGTTCAAAATTAGGTACTGACCTTACTATAGAGATGCCAAAAAATCATCTATGGATAGGCGGCTCATCCATGAGCGAGACAGGCGTTCGCTTCACAGCCAATATCCCGACTGAAGAAATTTTCTCCGCTCCTAAAAGAGATGGGGTGAGTGGCATTGTTTATGCGACAAAACCATTGTCATTATCAGGCAAATTAGTTGAAAACTTCTCTCTTCGCTTCGAAAATGGTAAATGCGTAGAAGTAAAAGCAGAGAAAAATCAAAAATTATTAGAAGATTTAATTGCGACAGATGAAAACGCTTGTATGCTAGGCGAAGTGGCCCTTGTGCAAAACGACTCACCTATTAGCAATAGTAAAAAATTATTTTACTCAACATTATTTGACGAGAACGCATCTTGTCACCTAGCTTTTGGAGCTGCTTACCCAACTTGCGCCCAAGGCGGCGCTGCCATGAGCGAAGAAGAATTACTTAAAAATGGTATTAATGATAGCAAAATTCATGTCGATTTTATGATTGGTGATGAAACAACAGAGATAATTGGGTATAAAGATAATAAAGAATACAAAATATTTGAAAAAGGCAATTGGGCCTTTTAAGGGGGAATAATTATGAACGAAAATTTTGTATACGATGAATTTAATCCTAAGATGAAAGGCGGCAGAGCAAGCGGCATCACAGAGATTTTCCAAGCAACAAACTCCTACATCAAAAACAATATCAAGGCACTTCTTTGCTTTGCACTAGTTTACATCGTGCTTATAGGCGGATTTCTAGCCTTAAACGTTGGATCCATAATGCAAATCTCATCAGAGGCATTAAATATCCAAAGGAAAGACTCTGGCAATTTCGAAGCCAAAATCGATGGTTTAGAAGATTTCACAAACGAGCTAGATGACGCAGAAAGCTTTGATGATGTTATGAGCAGCATAAAGAATTTTAGAGATGGCGGCTTAAACGATAAAGATTTAAACGCTTTCATGAATATCACAAGAACATCAACACTTATGATACTAAGCTTCTTAATCATGGGCATCATAGTTCAATTAATCGCCATCGCCTTCGTTACACACGTTAACAAATGGATTTTCAAGATGAATAGAGGTGTAAAAGACGTAACAGAGTCCGTATTCATCAAATTTATTAAAGGTATAGCAATAACAATAATATTTGGACTAATATCTGGCGCGACAGCCATAATCTTTGGTATAATCAGCGCTATGACAGGCTCTTATGATGCCATAGTCATAATCATGACACTAGTTTTAGCACTAGTAAACTTCTACATCGGCCTAGCAGGAGCCTTCGCCTACTACTTAGTTACAACAAACAAGTACATCGGCATAGGTACATGCATCAGCGCAGCCTTTGGCATAGTCAATAGATTTATATTCAACTGGATAGGCAAAATGCTAATTATTTATATAGGCACTTTTGTAGTAGGAGGCTTCGCAACACTAGTTATAGCCTTGATCGCAACAGGATTAAGATCACCTTGGGTATTTGCACTAGCAGCCATCCCTTGGATATGCGCTACGCTTTATTCAACAGTATACTCACAAATGGCGATGTGCGACTACACAAACCAATACGAGTTTAGAACAGGAAGAGTAGTCAGAGACTACGACTACTACGACATCTATGAAGATGACGGATACGACTACACAGACAAACCAAGACGCTACCAAGACGACGAAGCAAGAAGCGTGGATGATTTTTATAATAACTTGGATAGATAAATTTGATTAAATTGATTAAAATTATAAATATTGATTGAATTAGAAAATAGTTTTGAAAATATTTTAAGCGCATCATGAGGTGCGCTTTTTTTTGTGAAGGAAAGAAAAAATAGGCTATGAAAAATCATAGCCTATAAATTACATATCTTTAATTGAATTTTTTATGTGCTCTCTTTCCTCTTCAGAAAGTTCATACTTATCGAATAATTGTTCGTCAATCTCATCAATTGATTTTGACCAGTCAATATCTGAATTATTAGTAAAATCTTGCATTGGTACGAAACGATAAACAATTTGTGTTGTATTATGAGATGATTTAACTAATGTCACTAGGTATCTTAAAAATTTACTCTCTAAATATTTCTTTAAATTTTTAGCTTCTTGCAAGGTATCAAATTTTCCAATTGGTATAAGTGAATCAGAACAAGCCGTATTTTTTCCACCAATATATGGTTGCCCAATAACTTTTTTATCATCAAAAGGCGCACCAGCTGATTTAGATATAAATACTTTATAAGCTTCAAAAATGTCTTTACTTTTTTTAACTTCATCCTCAGAGATATATCTAATTAAGTTATTTTTGCATCTTAACTCGCATGAATTTTTAAAAGGTTTTGTCTTAGAAATTTTTTCTATTACATCGTCCTTGCCTATAATTCCAAATGCGTTCCTGCCTGTTGTTATATCTGTTAAAGGTGCAAACTCATCATCTTTAACCTTTCTTAGTATTTCATATTGATAATTATCTGTAAGAACAATATCTAATCCTTTTAAAAATAAACTTCTAATAGTCATGGTTGATGCATTGTTATTGTGCTTAAAGAATCTAATTTTTTTCGATTGTGAATTAGTGGAAACGAAATAACAAACGCCACCTTTTATTTCTACAATGTTAAAAACATCTTTGTGGTTTTCAAAAAAATGTAATTCAGAGATATTTTCTTTGTTTTGAATATATTTTCTTAATCTTAAAAAAGATTTATCTTGTGCATCTCCTGTAAACCACCTAGCTGGCATTATTAAACTTGTTAAATTGCTCGTTAAGTCCATAGAAAGCATTACGTAATAAGGAAAAAGTTGTTTTGATAAAGCAGAATTTGCCTTTACGTAACTAATATTCTCTTGATAAGGAGGATTGCCTACTACTGCTCCAAAATTCACTTTTCTTCCACCTGCCTTCACTTTTCCTTTTAAATCTATTTTGCTGAATTTCTTATCTTGCTCTAGAATGTTTTTTATTTTTTCATAATCTATCTCATCTTTTTCATTCTTTATGTCTAATAAATCGTAAGCGTTAAACTTAGTCGCGATATTATCTATATTTAAACCCAATATCTCATAAAATTTCCTTGTAAATTCGTATGCAATATTTGATGTAGGTATCGCATATATTAGGTCACGCACCTCTTCGTGAGTGTAGCCCAGCTCCTCTCTTAGTCTGTTATACAAGGCTACAGCATACTCACCTGCTTTGCAGCCTAAATCCAAAAACTTTTCTTTTTTATCTACAATTGCTCTTAAGCCTTCTTCTGGAAGCAATTTAACCATGTCTTCGCAAACTTTTTTTGGTGTTACTACTTCTGATTCGCTCATCCTGTCAAACTTTTGCATTGCTGTCAAAGCTCTATCAAGCGGCTCAAGACTTTCATCGTAAGCTCTTTTTGATGTAGTTAATATTTTATAATCAAGTTGATTTAATACAAATGAGTTTATTATCTTATTGAGCATCTTTAATTCTTTTTTATCTAGCGCTAAATTTTTTGCTAATCTCTTATTATTATCTGTGCTTATGCTTTTTATAAGCTCATCTAAAGAATTTAATTTTCCATCACATAGAAAAGCGTAGAAAAGTATCCTTTGATAATATGTCTTGATTTTGCTTGCTAATATCGCATTTTCTTTATCTATATCTTTTGCATCAATGCCATCACCATCATCACCTTTGGTATCTGTCTTTTGTTTTTTGTCATTGCCATCTTTTCCTGTGTCTATGCCTCTTCCGTCGTCATCGTCTTCAGTGCCTTTAAAGCTTAGTCCTTGTTTTGAGTTAAACTCACCTTGCTTCTCTATGATTGGTCTAAATTTTTCATCATAAGCAAGACTCATATCTACTGGCACGTCGTTAACTTCATCAGCGACGCTTCTGTTACTGTTATACTCGCTAACAATATCAAGTATGTTTTTAGCTTCAACTTTTTTGATTTGATTTTTATTCATGGTGATGATTGGGGATATCTCTATCTCTTGTTCAATTCGTTCTTTGAGCTTGCTATTGCCCTTTTCATCTACGTTTATATTTTGTATCAAGGCTTTTTGCTCTTGGAGCCTAAACAGTCTATATGGGTCAAAATCTACTAGTAGTGTCTGTGGTTTTAGATTTCTCTTAAATTCTTTTTTTGTCTCTTTGCTACATAGCGTCTCTATATATTGATTTTGAAGTCTAAATATTGCTTGATCATACTCTTGAGGAGAAGCCGTATCTTTTAAATAAAGCATTGTATCCCACTCTTCAACTGTTGATCCTGTCAGCATCCTATTAACTGTAAGTGTTATTGTCTTTTGGCCAATTTCAGCAAATTCTTTAACTTTTAACTTTACATCATTTGGGCTTTTATATGTTTTTGATGCTTCCAGACCAGATATATTTATGATTTCATAATTATTCAAGTTTTTAAATTTATTATTTTTTAACAAATCTTCCATGGCGTCGCACGAAGCACAATATGGAAGTACCATAACCATGTGGCTACACATATTATTTCTCTTCATCCTATCATAATCAAGAAAACCAAATAATTCGTCGTCATCTTTGCTTCCGTCTATAACTTTTAATAAGTCTAATACTTCTTTTTCGTGTATAAATTTTTTGTGTTCGCCATCTTTACTTTGTCTAATTGATTTTGGTTCTAAAAGCTTTGAAAGCTCATAGCTATAGCCGTTTGATTTAAGCTCTTCAAGTTTTTTTCTTGAGGATTCGTTAAGATTGAAGGCAAATCTCACCATTTGCGGGAAGCCATAGTATGGATTATCCCACTCTTCTACATTATTTTCATTGTTTTTTGAAAGTTCTCCTGAATTTAAATGCTCTTCGTCCCATTCTTTTTGAGCTTTAACTATATCAGAAAATTGTACAAAGGAGATGATATCTTCTTTTTCAAATTCTCCGCCCATCAATATTCTATATGGTGTTCCTGAAAGATGCAGCTTAACTTTTGCCTTGATATTTTTCTCTTTTATAAGATTTTCTGCTTCATCTGTGTCTATGTGTTCGTCATCTAACTTATTGATATTGATTTCATCACTTGAATAAAGGCTTGTATTTCTAAGTACTTTACCAAATGAAGCACCTCTTGCACCAAAATGTGTTTCATCTATAATGAGTAGATCAACTTTATTTTTAAAAATCTCTCTATGCTTTTCTTTAATTTCATCGCCTTGTAGGTCCTGTAGGGTTAAAAATACAACTAATTTTTTACCTTCTTTCAATTTTGTTTCTATGATATTTTCTGTCAATAAACTTTTGCTATCTAAAAATTCATAATCTTTAAAATTAAGTGGTTCTTCAACGTTTTTCTTCCACTCTTCTTTAACATCTGCTTTTGCTGAAACAACTAAAACTAGTTTTGCCTTCATTGCTAAAGCACATGAAAGCGAAGTGAAAGACTTGCCAAAACGCATAACAGCATACATCAAAAGATTTTTCCTGCCTTTGTTTATGGCTTTCATAAAATTATCTACAACTTCTTTTTGATTTTCTCTAAGAATCCACTCACCTTTACGAACATACTGATACTCTTTTGATTTTTTATCTTTCGAGCTGTAATATTCGTACTTATTTCCAGCTTTTTTACAATTGTAATAGTTTTTTATATCCTCCATGGCCTCATCTATATCACTTACATTAACATCTTTAAAGAACTCATTGCTATAATAGTACTCATTTGTACCATCCTTAATAAGTCTTTGCTTTTTTAAATCTATTTCTAAATATTTGTGGACAGCATAATCCCTAAAATACACATCTTTATCTACTTGAGCGCTCGATTCATATTTCTTCTGAAGATCTGGGAATTTTTCTCTCCACTCTTTTAATCTCACTGCAACAGGTCTATAGGTATCGCCAACCTTTAGATAATTAGGTACTGTTTGCGTTTCAAATGCATATATCATTTGGCGATATGGCTCAAAAATCACATTTTTTAATTCTTCAAGACCCTTTACTCTTTTATTCATTGTTTTTACCTCTCTTCAATAAATCTTTGAAGACGTTATTTTTCTTCGCTCTCCAGTCCTTGATTATGCAATAAGCAGTCTTCTCTTCGCCTTCATCATCAAATAAATTGATTTGTTCTGTCCTTTCAACTACATTTTCATAAGGTATAGTAAATGTTAGTCCGTCCATTTGCCAGATATTCCAAGAAATAATCTTAGCAATATTAAGCAATTCATCTTTAGTTGGATCTCTTTTAAGCTTATCTTGCATGTAATCACAGTATGTTGCGAGTAAATTTTCTCTGGCTAATAAAAGACTATCTCCTTGAAATTCAAAACCATAAATGCTTTCAAAAGCTCTCTGTGACCACTTAAGCCAATCTTCTTCAGTTTCTGTATTTTCTGAAACAATTCTTAGTTTTCTGTCCAAAAGTCCTATGCGTCTATATAGTTCAATGGATTCGCCTGTAACGCTGTCATATCTACTGACAAGGTAGGGCGCTTCACCACAAGTTATTTCAAGGCGTCTCTCATCAACATAATCTTTCCACGATTTATTCTTTTTATCAGGAAATTTAATTTTTTCTCTTGTGGCAGTCCAAGTTTTATTTTTATTCTCAACGTTAAAAACTACTTCAGCTTCGAACCAAGCTTGGTCAATCAAGTTATTTTGCGCATTACAAACCCAGCTAGGAGTAAAAACTTCAGCCTTTGCCTTTGTTCTGTTTCCTTGATCCTCTTTAGTTTTTAAAATCCTTGGTTTAATGATACCATCGTTACGACCAGTGATAGACTCGACTAGTATGGGCAAATGAGAGTTATAAGCACTGCCTAAAGCCTCATAATCATTCGTTCCCCAAATAATATTTCTATTTGTTGTTCGGTCAATTAGTAATGTTTTTAAAATTTCATTATCCCACTTATTTTCATCAACATCTATAGTAAAAACCATTGATCACACCTCAAAATTTATCTCTCATTATAGTTAATTTAAAATGTACTTATTTAATATTATTATATCATATTTTTAAGTTTAACTTAAATAAATTAAATAATTTTAAAAATCTGACTGAAAATTAAGGGGAAAATTCCCCCTATTTTTCATTTTGCATATAAATAGACGAAGTGGCTATACTATAAACATGGTTTTGCAAATAAAGCTCCTTTATGTTATAATAAGTACAATTAGAAAATATTTAAGGAGGAAGAAATGAGTAAATTTATAGCGGACAAAAGTTTTTTTGAATTATTTCCTGATGCGAAGCTTGGGGTAATTTTAGTTAAAAATATGGAAAATTCGGACGAAAGTCCTATTGAAGTAAAAAAGATGCTGCTTGATGCGAATGATGAGGCGGAAAAATATCTTGTAGCTGGACAGCTTAGTGAGAATAAAGAGGTTGCTGTTTGGAGAGAGGCTTACAAGAAATTTAAGACTAAAAAAGGCGCGAGATGCTCGATTGAAGCGCTTTTAAAGAGACTTTCTAAGGGTAACATCGTTGGCTCGATCAATACTTTGGTTGACATTTATAACGCTGCATCGCTTAAGTTTGCGCTACCATGCGGTGCTGAAGACTCGGACAAGTTTGTTGGCGATTTAAAATTAACTATCACTGAGGGTGGCGATGAATTTCAAGCTATCGGCGAAGATCCATCTGAAACTTATGAGGGCGAACTTTGCTACAAGGACGACAAAGGCGCTATCTGCAGATGCTTTAACTGGCGCGATGGCATCAGAACTATGATTACTGAGGATACTAAGAACGCTTTTATGATTATGGAGCTAGTTGATCCGGATAGATATGATGCGCTTGAAGGAGCTCTTGAGTTTTTGAAGGAAAATTTGGCAAAATACTTAAATGCTGATGTGGCAGTACACATATTAGATATAAATAATCCTTCAGTAGAAATATAAAAATTTTTTATTAGGATTGCGCCTGGAACTTGTTAATTTCATACACCAAGAGAACGAGTGAAACGAAGTTCGAGTGGTAATGTATGATTTATGCCAGAGTTTACAAAGAGACGGAACGAAGTGAACGTCGATTTGATTAAACTTACGGCCACTCCAAAAAATTCTGTACAACGCCAATCTCATCAAATCGCTCTGCGAAATTGGTTTGGAGAAAAAGATTTATAAACAAAAAATCTTAATCAATTTTAAGAAGACTGGCTACTAATTAAATAATTTAACGCAAATAAAAAACAAAGGATAAAGAAAATAAAATCTTTATCCTTTATTTTTGCCTAAATTTATAATTTTCACAAATTTAATATCGAGCAATGAACAAGTATCAAACTAAATTTTGGAGCAATGAACCTGAACAAACAAATTTTGCGAAGCAATTGGATGAATGAGACGAAGTGGAGAGCTGAGGCAAACGGAGCGTACACGTAGTACGTGAGTATTGCCGAAGATCGAACGAGTTTCAGTCGCCAATTGAACGCAAAATTATTTCTCTAGGAATTTTTTATAGGTTAAGTCCATCATCGTCGCTCCAAGTGGCGCTGTTATAAGTATTGCAAGTGCTGCGACTGATAAAATTATCTTGCCGCTTTCAAGTCCCATAGCTAATGGCACAGAGCCTATCGCCGCTTGCACTGTCGCTTTCGGCAGATAACTAAAAACTGTGAATAGTTTTTCCTTCTTATTAAGTCCAGTACCTGCGGTTGAGATGATTACCCCGACTGTTCTAAACGCAAGCGCTAAAAATATCATGACGACAGCCATGAGCCCAGCGTCTAGTGTGTAGCGTATGTCGACCTCGGCGCCGACAAGCACAAAAAGCATGATCTCGGCGGCTATCCAAAGCTTAGCGAATTTTGATGAAAGTCTCGAAGAAACGCTTTCCACACTCTTTATTCTGATGGTCATCGCCATGGTAACGACAGCTATAAGCGAGGAAATTGCGACTTTTCCCTTAAGCAGTCCCTCGATTGCAACGAGCAAAAAGCTTAGAGCCATAATGATTAGAGCTTTCATGCTATTTCTTATTAAATGTTTTTTCGAAAATGATTTTTCAAAGACAAAGCTCGATACAAGCCCAAAGACCGCGCCTATTGCTATGCCTAAGACTATGCTGATGGGGATCGCGGCGAATTTACTTAGGTCAACGCCTTTACCCATTGCCATGCCTAAAAAGCTTGTAAATAGAACAATTACGTAGATGTCGTCCATGGATGCGCCCGCCATAATCATTTGCGGTATGGCTTTTTTTGTGCCGAAGCCCTCATCCATGAGCATGGACATACGAGGCACAACGACTGCAGGTGAGACTGCGCTTAGTACGGCGCCCATAAGCAAGGCGTCAATGGCACGAATTTTTAGCAAAATGGGTGCAAGAAGTGCATAGCCCAAAATTTCGAAGGTCGCTGGCAAAAAACTTAGTAAAAGTGCTGGTCTGCTTGCTTTTTTTAAGTCGCTTAAATCCAAGGATAGTCCTGCCTTGATCAGAATTATGAGTAGGGCGATTTGCCTTAGTTCAGCCGAGATTGAGAGGATTTTTGGGTCTAAGAGATTTAGTACGAAGGGACCTAAGAGAATCCCTGTAAATAGCATACCGACTATGCGTGGCAGCTTAAGACGTTTTGAAACTTCTGCTAGTATTAAGCCTAATAATAGTATAAATGCGAGTGATTGTATCATAAAAACTCCTTTCTTTTGCGTTCAAACATGCCCTTTAGCTCGTTCCGCAAAATATATTGTTCTATTTATAATTCTTCTTATTATATAATTTAAGCCACAAAAAAAGCTGCTGCTCCTGTAAAAACAGAAGTCATCAGCTTATAGCGGTTTCATTTCGTGGGAGAACTTCATTCCCATGTATTTATTATATAATTATTTTAATTAATTTTATAGATTTTGTCAAGAGCTTTTATATAATTTATTTAATTATTCATGTTACTGAGCCTAAGCACACTAAAGTTCTTAGGAAAAGAAGAACCCCGTCCATAAATGGACGTGAACCTTACTGCTTCGCATCGAGATGATTGAAGAACCTCGCTTATCTAATTATTCTGTGGGTCAAATCAAAAATTTACACCGAATAAATTTTGCGAATAGAAGAAGAACCCCGCCCATAA
>ERZ1673750.1045-NODE-1045-length-16017-cov-4.963664_pt1 | contig 16017 bp, 9 predicted proteins | sample MGYA00580203_ERZ1673750 | MGnify/ENA primary metagenome ERZ1673750 (study PRJEB41218, sample SAMN15661763) | gut metagenome | host: Homo sapiens | place: Canada: London | collected 2015-08-20/2019-03-30 | study: EMG produced TPA metagenomics assembly of... | reverse complement strand
TCTACTATAGATTACAATGACTATGTAGGTAGAATCGGTATAGGTAAAATTGAAAGAGGTACTATTAAAAACGGTGCTGAGGCTGTCTTAGTCAATAAGCTTCATCCAGAAATGAAAAGAAAAGTTAAGATAGGTAAATTATATGAGTTCATCGGTCTTGATAAGGTTGAAACAAATGAGCAAAAGGGCGGGGCAATAGTTGCCGTTACTGGTATTGAAGACATATCTATAGGCGACACTATAGCTGATCCTGAATGCCCAGAAGCCCTTGACTTTGTTAAAATCTCTGAGCCAACCATCTCTATGAACTTCATAGTAAATGATTCACCATTTGCTGGAAGAGAAGGTAAATACGTAACATCAAGACAAATAAAAGCAAGACTTGAAAAAGAATTACAGTCAAATGTATCTTTAAGAGTTGAAGAAACTGATTCGACTGATGCATTTAAGGTATCAGGAAGAGGGGAGCTTCACTTATCAGTTTTAGTTGAAACAATGAGAAGAGAAGATTATGAGCTTCAATTATCAAAACCACAAGTATTATTTAAAACCGATGAGAACGGCAAAAAACTTGAACCAATGGAAAAAGTTACTGTAGACGTATCTGAAGAATTTGTTGGAGCAGTTATAGATAAATTATCAAGAAGAAAAGCTGAATTACAAGAGATGAAAGAAAACTCAGCTGGCTACTCAAGACTTATATTTAAAATGCCTGCAAGAGGCTTAATTGGATATAGAAGCGAGTTTATGACTGATACACACGGTGAAGGTATTATTAACTCAATCTTTTTGGGATATGAGCCATACAAGGGAGAGATACCTACAAGAACAACTGGCTCACTTATTGCTTTTGAAACTGGTGTAGCATCAAGCTATGGACTAAATATAGCTCAAGGAAGAGGCATACTATTCATTGGACCACAAACTGAAGTTTATGAAGGCATGGTAGTTGGAGAAAATCCAAAGGGCCTTGATATAGAAGTTAACGTTACTAAGAAAAAACAAATGACAAATACAAGAGCTGCAGGCTCAGATGATGCAATCAGACTTAGCCCTCCAAGAATACTATCACTTGAAGAAGCACTTGAATTTATTGAAGATGACGAACTTATTGAAGTAACACCAAAATCTATAAGAATAAGAAAGAAAATACTAGATACTAATAAGAGGTACAAATCAAAGAATACTAAGAAATAGGAGATAATGCGATGGATATCTCATTCCAAGTTTTGATAGGTTATATATTAAACTTGCTTTTAGGATTGTTTATTGTTTTTAAGGAAAGAAAGAATATAAAGTCAACATGGCTATGGTTAATGATACTACTATATTTGCCATTTGTTGGCTTTATACTTTATATGTTCTTTGGCCTTGATTACAGAAAAATGAAAACTTTTGATGAAAAGATGATGCTTGATCAGAAAGAGAAAAGAATTGTTGAAAATCAAAAGAAATTTTTTGCGCTTACAAAGTCTGAGGATTTAAATTCAGATCAAAAAGAGCTTATAAATTTGTGCCTGTCAACATGCGATGCTACTTTTACTGATTATAATGATGTAAAATTTTATTTTGATGGAAAAGATAAATTTAAAGATTTATTTGAAGATGTAATAAAGGCTCAAGAGTATATTTATATAGAATATTACATTTTTAAGACAGATAAATTAGGAAGAAAGTTTATCAATCTTCTAAATCAAAAGCTTAAAGAAGGGGTAGAAGTTAGAATCTTAGTTGATGCTGTTGGATCAAGAAGCATTAGAAAGAAGTATTTTAGAGAATTTAAGAAGCTTGGAGGACAGATTGACTCATTCTTTCCATTGTTCTTCTCTAAATTTACAACAAGATTTAACTATAGAAATCATAGAAAGATAGTTATAATAGATGGTAAAATTGCATATAGTGGCGGTTTTAACGTTGGTAATGAATATATAAGTAAAAGTAAAAAATTTGGTTTCTGGAGAGATACTCATTTTAGACTAACAGGGGATATAGTTGAAGAGTATTTAAGAAGGTTTAACTTTGATTATAGATTTGCAACTGGAATTACAGCTGACGGAGAATATTATAAAGACCATGATGAGAAGACTTTAAACAGTATGCAGCTTGTGACCTCAGGACCAGACTCAATGTTTGAAAACATAAAGAACGTTTATCTAAAAATGATAAGTACTGCAAAAACTAGACTTTGGATACAAAGTCCGTACTTTATACCAGATGATTCTATATTTGAGGCGATAAGGATAGCTGCTTTATCAGGTGTTGATGTTAGAATAATGATACCAAATAAACCTGATCACATCTTTGTTTATTGGGCAACACTCAGTCATGTAGGACAGCTATTAGAAGATAACATCAAGATATATCAATATGAGAACGGTTTTTTACATTCTAAGCAAGTTATAAAAGATGATGATATATGTACAGTTGGAACAGCTAATTTTGATATTAGAAGTTTTTCACTAAATTTTGAAGCTAATCTAGTATTCTATGATCAAAATACAAATAAACTACTTAGCGAACAGTTTTTGAAAGATATTGAAAAATCATCTGTATTAACACTTGAAAAGTATAATAAGAGAAGTAGAATCGTTAGAATAAAGGAATCAATATCAAGATTATTATCACCAGGACTATAATTTATAGTCCTTTTTTATTGTATAAATACTAACTAAACTATAAAAAATATCTATGTTTATCATATAAAACCTTGCTTAAATAAAGAATATGTGGTATAATAACTTTAAGCGTGATGCTTAAAACCAATAAAATTTAATAGGAGGTGTTTTAAGTTTGGATAAGTTTTTATCAGGCGAAGTATTGATTGCAGCTCTTCTTGCAATAGTAGTCGGAGCTATCATAGGATATATACTTAGAAAGATTATAGGCGAAAAGAAAATTAAAAGCGCTGAAATTGAATCAAGTAGAATTATCGAAGAAGCAAAGACTAAGGCAAGTCAAGAAGCAAAAGAAAAGATACTATCCGCTAAAGAAGAAATTCACAAACTAAGAAATGACCTCGACAAAGAAGCAAAAGAAAAAGAAATCGAACTGAAAAAATCGGAAAAAAGATTGATCAACAAAGAAGAAAATCTTGATAAGAGAACACAATCTTATGAAAAGAAAGAAGAACAACTTAAAAACAAGATGAACTCATTAAGCAAGAAGGAAGAAGAAGTTGAACAATTAATTGAAGAAAGAAGAAAAGAAGTTGAGCGCGTTTCTAAAATGACTACTCAAGAAGCTAAAGACATAATCTTGGATGAAGTTAAGAAAGAAATGACTCACGAGTGTGCTGCTTATATTAGACAAGCAACTTACGATGCAAAAGAAGAAGCACAAAAGAATGCTAGAGAAATCATAGCAGATGCTATTCAAAAGAACGCTTCAGACTATGTAACTGAAGTTAGTGTCAATGTTGTTAACCTACCAAATGATGAGATGAAGGGAAGAATCATCGGTAGAGAAGGTAGAAATATAAGAACACTAGAAACTTTAACCGGAGTAGATCTAATTATAGACGATACACCGGAAGCAGTAGTATTATCAAGTTTTGACCCAATTAGAAGAGAGATTTGCAAAATTGCTTTGGAAAAACTTATAGCTGACGGAAGAATTCATCCAGCTAGGATTGAAGAGATGGTCAACAAAGCTAAGGTCGAGGTAGAGACAGTTATAAAAGAAGAAGGAGAAAGAGCCGTTATCGAAGCTGGTGTACGTAACTTACATCCTGAGCTAGTAAAACTATTAGGTAGACTTAAATTTAGAACAAGTTATGGTCAAAATGTTCTAGAACATTCTATAGAAGTTGCTAAAATATCAGCAACTATTGCAGAAGAGCTAGGAGCAGACATAAGACTTGCTAGAAGAGGAGGTTTACTTCATGATATAGGTAAATCCATTGACCAACAAATGGAAGGAAGTCATGTTGAAATAGGTGTAAATGCTTGCAAGAGATATAAGGAAAACAAAGAAGTTCTAAACATTATCGGTTCACACCATGGTGATGAAGAACCTACAACAGTCGAAGCTGTTATAGTTCAGGCCGCAGATGCAATATCCGCTGCAAGACCAGGTGCTAGAAGAGAAACCTTAGAATCATACATCAAGAGACTAGAAACACTAGAAGGTATAGCAAACTCATTCGAAGGTATCGAAAAATCTTATGCTATACAAGCTGGTAGAGAAATTAGGATAATGGTTAAACCTGAAGTTATAGATGAAGATAAAATGCTTTTAATGAGCCGCGATATTGCTAAACAAATTGAAGAAAATTTGGAATATCCAGGTCAAATAAAAGTTACTGTCATTAGAGAAACAAGAAGTACTGATTACGCTAAATAGTATTTAAATAAAATGTGTAGATAAAATGTCTACACATTTTTTGTTTGTGTAAAGTATAAATTAAAATTTATACTAAAAGTAAATAGCTATAATTATAAAATTTGATGAAAAAGCTTTGACATTTATAAGAAAGGGTGGTATAATAGAAATGGATAAAATGTCGCTAAATATAAATTTAGTGACATAAATACATAATATCGAAAGGGGCTCCAAATATATGGCAATTACACAAAAAAATGATCCTAACTATATTAAAGACTTTTTAGGATATTTAAAATCAGTTAAAGGTTTATCCGTTAATACTATCCAAAGTTATTATTACGACTTAAAATCTTTTCTTCACTTTGTCGCTATTCGTCTAGAAATTTTAGATCAAAACGATGAATATTATTATACATCTGTCACTATTGATGATATTAAAAGGCTTCAAATTAATGACCTATATGCTTTTATATCCTATGCTGATGAAGATCTTGATAATACTAATTATGGTAAATATAGAAAAGCTGCTGTAGTTCATGCTCTATACGCTTATCTAATGAAGGTTAATCTAATAGATAATAACGTTGCTAATGAGTTAGAAATGCCTAAGATTGATCAGCGTCTACCCATATATTTAACTCTAAATCAATGCGAAACACTATTAAATACTATTATGAAAAATGAAAATAATGAAATGCGTAATCGTGACTATGCCATAATTATGTTGTTTTTAAACTGCGGCCTACGTATATCTGAGCTTACTAGCCTTAATTTAGACTCTATTAATGAGAATAGATACATCAATGTTGTTGGTAAAGGCAATAAAGAAAGACAATTATATTTAAATGATGCTACCTTTAGTGCAATAAAGGATTATATTGAATTGAGACCAAAAGATGTCAAAGAAAGCGATAAACACGCCCTTTTCATCTCTCAAAAGAAGGTTCGTATGTCAAATCGTGCTGTTCAGTACATGTTTGATAAGTATTTACTAGAGGCTGGTCTTGATAAAAATAAATTTACTGTGCACAAATTAAGACATACTGCCGCTACCCTTATGTATAAGTATGGCTCGGTTGATATAAGGTCTCTCCAAGAGATTCTTGGCCACACATCAGTTGCTACAACACAGATATATACACATCTTGACAATAGCACTCTTAAGAAATCAATTGAAAACAATCCATTAGCCAATAGAAAAAAGTATTAGATTTGCTCTAATACTTTTATTTTTTCTCATATTATATTATAATGATATCTTCCCTGCATCTAAAAGGTCTTGTAAGGCTATCATTAAGCCAAGCTTACCTTGCTCTAATGACATTGATCCTTGGAAATATGCGATATATGGCTCTCTTATTGGACCATCAGCAGATATTTCTATGGATGAGCCATCTATAAAGCTACCTGATGCCATAATTATCTTGTTCTCATAGCCTGGCATATCCCAAGGCTCTGGTGTTAAGAATGAGTCAACGCAAGCTGCTTTTTGTATCGATTTACAGAACTTAATTAGTATGTCTGGATCTTTGAATTTTATTGCGCAAACTATATCTGATTTGTGCTCGTTATATTCTGGTGTGCATTCAAAGCCAAGTTTTGTAAATACATATGAGAATAAGCTTTGTGTCTTTAATGCTTCACATACTACTCTTGGAGACATATATAAGCCTTGAAGCGTTGTTCTAAGCGTGCCGTAAGATAAGCCAAGCTCTTTACCAAGTCCTGGTGCATATAATCGGTCTGCAGCTAGTTCAATAAGGTCCTTTCTTCCAACTAGATATCCGCCACCTAAACTTATGCCAGCACCAAGATTTTTAAGAAGTGATCCCGCTATAATGTCTGCGCCGATATCTGTTGGTTCAATACTATCTGTAAATTCACCATAACAATTATCATACATGATAACAATGTCTGGATGCTTCTCTTTAAACTTAAGCATATCATTCTTTATTGCGTGAAGATTGATCGCCTTTCTAAATTCATATCCAATTGATCTTTGCACAACAATTGCTTTGGTGTTTTTTGTGATTTTCGATTCTAAGGCCTCAAAATCGATCGTAGCGCCTTTTAGTTCCACTTGGCTATACATTATACCTTTTTTTATTAAAGAGTCCCTTAAATCTCCAACTAAGCCTATACTTTTTTGTATAGTGTCATAAGGAGCTCCAGTAACGTATATAAATTCATCTCCGTGGTTAAGAACCGACGAAAGCATTATATATATAGCGTGAGTACCAGAAACTATAGAAGTTCTTACTAAAGCATCCTCAGCATTAAAGATATCTTTAAAAATTTCTTCAATTTTATCTCTACCGATGTCACCATAACCGTAACCAGTGGCAAAATAAAAGTCTGATGCAGCCAGATTATTTTTTTGCATAGCATGTATAACTTTTATTTGATTGATCTCTTTATTTTTTTCATATTCTTTATATGTTTCATTTAAATTATCAGAAGCATCATTAACTAAATTTATGACAGCATCAGATAAGTCGTAATTTTTGTAAATATTATTCATTCTTCCACCTTTTTTTAATGTCATTGTATATTGTTTGGACTGTTTGGTCTACATCGTCAAAGTTCATATCAATAAAATTTGCTTCACTTTCGCGTCTAAACCATGTCAATTGTCTTTTTGCGTAATTTCTTGATTTTTGTTTAATCAGTTCAACAGCTCTTTCATAAGTGATTTCACCTTGCAAATAGCTTATAAGTTCTTTATATCCAATAGCTAAAAGAGCTCTATTTGAAGCGATTTCATCAGTGCTCATATCTTTTATAATGCTCTTGACTTCGTTTAAAAGTCCGGCTTCAAGCATTTTGTCGACTCTTTTATTGATTCTATCGTATAAAAGCTCTCTATCTGTTTGAAGTATATAGATAAGCTTATCGTATTCATCATTGTGCTCTCTGAAATTTTTATTTTCTTCGCTGTATTTATTGCCGCTCTTATATATAACTTCCAAAGCTCTAATTATTCTAAAAGTATCGTTTATACTAAGCTTTTCAGCGCATTCTGGATCTAGCTCTTTTAATTTATTATATAAATATTCCTTGCCATATTTATTTGCATCATTATTTAATTTTTCTCTAAGTTCTTTATCTTCAGCTTCACTGCTAAAATCAAGCTTATATAATAAAGAATTAATATATAGACCAGTTCCACCTATAATTATAGGGATTGTGCCTCGTTTATTCATATCGCTAATAAGCTTTTTTGCCTTTTTTTGATAGTCGTAGACTGAGAAATCATCATGAATGCTGACTTCATCTATCATGTGATGTTTTACACCAGACATCTCATCATCAGTTACTTTTGCAGTACCTATGCTCATTTCTTTATATATCTGCATAGAGTCAGATGAGATTATCTCAGCATTTTCAAGTTTTTTAGCAAGCTCAACAGCGACCTTTGATTTACCAATACCAGTTGGTCCTGAAATAACTATAATTTTTTCTTTCATCCTTGTATCCTAAAAAACATCTTTTCAATCATATTCTTCTTTAGTATAACCATACTTGGCCTTCCGTGTGGACAAGTTGTTGGATATTTACACTTTTTAAGGTCTTCAATAAGCTTGTCTATCTCAATATTTGATATCTTATCTCCAGCCTTGATTGCGTTTTTACAAGCATATTTCATAATTTTTTCAACTTTATAATCGTAAATATTAGTTTTTTCATTATCAAGTATACCAATTATATCTTTAATTAAGTCCAAGCTATAATTACCACCAAATATTATAGGCATACTTCTGACAACTACATTATGATCAGGATATATATCTATAGTAAAACCAAACTTATTAAGTAGAGCCATATTTTCTTTTATTGTTTCTTCTTCATTAACAGTTAGCTTTACAGGAGATACGCCTTCTATGAACTGTGAATTTACTTTGGAATTCTTAAATTTTTCAGTGAATTCTTCATATAGTATTCTCTCATGAGCAGCATGTTGATCAATCATAACAACGAAGTCGTTGTTGTAGTCATAAAGCAGTATAAAAGTATTGAACAAAACGCCTTCTATTTTATACGCGTCAAGTATATTGATATCGTCCATAAGTATTTTATTATTATCTTCTTTAGTTTCGTCATCAAATATTAAAAACTCTTCATAATTTTGTTTAGATTCTTTAATATTATTATTTCTATCTTGCAATAAATTTATGTCATTTATGAACTCTTCATCATCAAAAACTGGTATATCTGCATTATTTTCATTTAAATTATTTATTTCACTCTCAGTAAATTCATCGTCATATATTCTATCATTAGATTTAGCATAATTTGTATTATCTGTATCATTAATATCCTCTTCATAAGTAATTTTTACTGCATCATCACTTTTTTCTTCATCTTTTTCTACTATATTTAGCTTAGTCTCCTCTTCCCTTTCATCTTTTTTATCTGAAAAGGCAATTTTAAGCTCAACATCATTATTTATTATGCGTTTTAGATTTGAGTTTATTAAGACTAGTAGCTCATCCATATCTTGTATCTTAACTTCAGTCTTAGCTGGATGTATGTTAACATCAAGCATGCTTGGGTCTATATCTATAAATAAGAAAAAGACTGGAAATCTATTTAGTGGTATAGTAGATTTATACGCTTCGTTTATTACTTTATTGATAGTTTCATTCCTAACAGTTCTATTGTTTATATATAAAAGCTGATTCTTTTTATTGCTTCTATATAGAAGATTATTTGAAATATATCCTCTAATTTTAAATTTATCGCTACTAATATTAACTTCTTTCATATTAATAGCCGTATCATAGCCATAAAGACTGTTAATCCTTTCGTATAAGCTTTGATTACTAAATAAATCAAATATGACCTTATCATTATTCATATATTTAAAGCCAATAGCTGGATTTGCTATAGCAAGTTTATAAAGAAGATCATTTATAAGATTTGATTCATAAGTATCTTTCTTCAAAAACTTCTTTCTTGCAGGAATATTATAGAAGATATCTTCGACAATGATTGATGTGCCTTTATTGGTGGATATATTTTCTATCCTTTTATTCCCATTAAAAAAGCTTATTTTAGAGCCAATCTCTTCTTCTTCAGTCTTACTTATCAAGCTAACATTGCTTATAGCCTTGATGCTCGCCAAAGCTTCGCCTCTAAAGCCCATAGTGTGTATCCTATACAAATCATCAACATTTTCGATTTTGCTTGTAGAGTGCTTAATAAAGGCAAGATTAACATCTTCTCTGTTTATACCGCTGCCATTGTCAGATATTGATATCTTTCTTTTTCCGCCATCATATATCTTGATAATTATATTTGTAGCGCCAGCATCTATTGAATTTTCAACAAGTTCTTTGACAACTGAGACTGGTCTTTCTATAACCTCGCCAGCAGCTATCTTTTCAACTGTTTCTTTTGATAATACTTTTATCATCTAATCACCTATTTTTTTTGCTTTTTCAATTATATTATTTAACTCGTTTAGAGCATCCATTGGAGTCATTGAATTTATGTTTATAGCCTTGATTGAATCTACATAAGATCTGTATTTGTATTCATCTAAGCTAATATTTGTACTTTCTTTCTCTTTTTTTCTAACACTTAGGTCTTGGTATTCAAGTCTATCCATCATCTCTTGAGCGCTTGAAATAACGTCATCATTGATACCGCTAAGCTTTGCTACATATATACCGTAGCTTTTATCTTGCGCTTCATTCTTTATCTTTCTTAAGAATATTAAATCTTCCCCATCTTCTAATATATCCATAGATATTTGCTCAACATTTTTAAAGCCTTCAGTTAAATGAGGTATTTCGTGGTAATGAGTACTGAAAATTGTTTTAGCCTTGATTTTCTTAGATATATACTCAAGTATTGCAAAGGCTATGGATAAGCCATCGTTAGTACTTGTTCCTCTACCAACTTCATCTAAAACGATGAAACTATCTTTTGTAGCAAATTTTAATATTTCATTTACTTCTTTCATCTCGACCATAAAAGTTGAGTTACCTCTTGATATATCATCTGAAGCACCTATCCTAGTAAATATCCTATCTACAATAGGTAGTTTCGCTTCACTCGCTGGAACGAAGCTTCCTATTTGATTTAGATATAAAGATATTGCAATCTGCCTCATATAAGTCGATTTACCACTCATATTTGGCCCTGTGATGACTTTTATATACTTATTGGTATCAAAGTATGCATCGTTCTCTATAAAGGCTGTATCTTTGAGATTCTTCTCAATTACAGGATGTCTTGAATTTTTTAGTTCAAGATTGTCATCAGATATACTTGCTCTTACATATTTATTTTTTCTTGCAATATATGCAAGATTAACTATAAAATCAAGATAAGCAATTTTTTCACTTAAATTTTTTATTCTAGATAAGCTATCTAATAATTTATTCTTTATATCATTAAATAACTCTTTTTCAAGCGATTCAAATTTATCTTTCGCTGTAAGTATCTCTGTTTCAAGCGCCTTAAGCTCTTCGGTAATAAATCTTTCACTATTAACAAGAGTAGCTCTCTTAATAAAGTAGTCCGGAACCATATTTAAATTTGATTTAGTTACTTCGTAAAAATATCCAAGAATTTTATTGTATTTTATCTTAAGATTTTTAATTTTAGTATTTTTTCTATCTTTATCCTCAAGTAAAAGTATTTCCTTTAAAGAATTATTTTGAAGGCTTCTGTATTTATCAAGCTCTGAGTTGTAATTAAGCTTAATTATATAGTCACTATCCATAGAATCTATAGCGATATCTATAAGCTTTACTATGTCATCTAAGGCAAAAAATTTAAAATTATTTCGAATATTTTCATCTTTTATAAGCACTACAGCATTTTCAGAATATATAATGTAGTCTTTAAGCCTTAGCATATCCTGTTTTGTAACAGTCATCTCATTGATTCTGTTAGAAATTCTGTCTACGTCACGAATATTTTTAAGATAATTTCTAATACCAGTCATTTCTATTTCATTTTTATAGAAATACTCTACTAAATCAAGTCTTTCGTTTATATCACTAGCGTTAATAAGTGGCTTAAGCATAGCATTTTTGAGATATCTAAGACCCATAGCCGTTTTGGTATCATTAAGTATATCAAATAAAGTTTTTGACTTAGTATTGTATGATGAATCTATCTCAAGATTTAGTCTAGTTTGATCATCTAGAATCATGGTTTTAACATCATCATTGATATTTTCAAATTTAAAGTGCTTCAAATCATTTTTTTGAGTATATTCAAGATAAGATATAAGATAATATATAGCAATTATCTTTCTATAATCATTTTTCTTAAGATTTATATTGTGATTTTCTTTTAAGATAGATATGATATATTCTAGATTATTATCAATCTTATAAGTCTTTACATATTCTAGTGACTTTTTGCCGAAATACTTAATAAGGTTTTCAAGTTCTGGATAATCATCATTAATAAAAACTTCGGCAACATTATACTTGAATATGCTGTCAACTATGTCATAAACGCTGCTCTTGATCTTATAATCATGAGCATCGATATCACCTGTTAAATAATCACATTTAACTATGGATGCACCCATATCGTCAATATAAAGGTAAATTATATATTTATTAAGTTCTTCTCCGCTTGATGAAGTACCTGGTGTAACTATCTTAACTATATCTCTTTTGACAAGGCCTTGAGCTAGCTTTGGGTCCTCAACTTGATCAACTATAACAACTTTTTTACTCATTTGACCAAGTTTATTGATATAAAAATCAACTGCCTTAGCTGGCACACCGCACATAGGAGCTCTCTCATCTAGTCCGCAGTCGCGTCCTGTTAAGACTAAATCAAGCAGCTCGCTCGCTTCAATTGCGTCGTCAAAAAACATTTCAAAAAAATCACCAATCCTATACATAACTATAGCATCTTGGTTCTTTTCCTTAAGTTCTACATACTCCTTCATCATAGGAGATAATTTGTCTTTATCTATCTTCAACTTTCTCACCATTCAAAGAAAATGATTTTACATCATTTATTTTTACTTTAACAATATTGCCAATGTCTTCCTCATTAGCTTTAAAGTTAACTAATTTAAACTCTTCAGATCTACCTGAGTAGAAATTGTCATCTTTTGAAGAAGTTCCTTCTACTAAAACATTTAGTGTTTTGCCTAAATATTTTTTATTTTTTTCTAAGCTAATATCGTTTTGCACTTCTATGAGTCTTTGTAGTCTTGAATTTTTAATATCATCAGGAACTTGATTTTTCATCTTAGCAGCAAGAGTACCAGGTCTAGTTGAGTATATAAAAGTAAATGCTTGATCATAGCCTACCCTTTTAATTAAATCAATGGTATCATCAAAATCAGTATCACTTTCATCAGGAAATCCAACGATGATGTCTGTTGATAAGGCTATATCTCTTTTTAGAGACTTTATCATATCAATTTTTTCTAAATAATCTTCTCTAGTATACTTCCTATTCATAAGCTTAAGTATTCTATCAGAGCCTGATTGCACAGGTATATGCAAAAATGGCATTAACTTATCTATCTCATCAAAAGCATATATAAGTTCTTTAGATATATCCTTAGGATGTGATGTCATGAATCTGATTCTTTCAAGCCCATCTATATCAGCGATTTTATATATAAGTTCAGCAAAAGAAATTTGAGGGTCTAAAGTTTTTCCATAAGAGTTAACATTTTGTCCAAGTAGAGTCACTTCTTTAACGCCACTATTAACAAGATGCTTGACTTCAGCGATTATATCTTTTGCGTCTCTTGATACCTCCCTGCCTCTTGTGTATGGTACAATGCAATATGTACAAAAATTATCGCAACCATACATAATATTGACATAAGATTTGAAATTATATTTTCTATTTTGGCCAATTGTTTCTCTTGTCTTTAGATTAATGGAATCAATGTTAACAACTTGTTTTTTAGTAGATAGATGCTCTTCAAGCAAATCTTCTAATATGGCAATGGAATTAGTTCCAAATATGATATCTACATGCTTGAACTTATCTTCTAAGAATTGTCTCGATGAGTCGATTTCCATAACACAGCCGCAAACCATGATAATCTTTTCTAAATTTTTAGCTTCCATTGTATGTTTTAAATCACCAAGATTACCTATAAGTTTATTTTCAGCGTTTTGTCTGACAGCACAGGTGTTGAATATAACTATATCAGCATCCTCCATATTGTTAGTTTCTACAAAACCTTCCTTAGATAAAATCCAGCTTATGGATTCGCTGTCACGTTCGTTCATTTGGCAGCCATAAGTTCTAATCATAAAACTTGGTGATTTATTATATTTATTTTGATAATCATTTATATATTTTGATATACTTTTCAATATTTGTCTAACTCCTAACTAATTAAAGGCACGCCTAGGCGTGCCTTTAAAAATCAATTATTATTGTTCTTCAGATTCAGAATTTTCTATTGCATTTTTAAATAACGCACCCATATCTTCAGATAAATCATCTTCTTGTACAGGTAATTCTTTTGCTTCAGCTTCCTTTACTTCGTGTTTTTCTTCAACTTCGTGTTTTTCTTCTTCATGAACTTCTTCAGCTACTGGAGCTTCTTCTTCATGTTCTTCTTGAACTGGTTCTTCAAGTCTTCTCTTAGATACACTTACCTTTTTATCGTCATGAATTTCTGTAATCATAACATCGAAGCGATCGCCAACTTTTAATACATCCTTTGGATCATTAACTCTCTTATGAGAAATTTGTGAAACGTGTAGTAAAGCGTCTACGCCTTCCATGATTCTAACGAAAGCACCATATGATTCAATATTAACAACTTCAACTTCAACAACATCACCTACATGGTATTTTTCAGTAAATACTGACCATGGTTCAGGTACTGTTTGTTTTAATCCAAGTGAAATTCTGTTCTTTTCCTTATCTACTGATAAAACTTTAACTTCAATTTCTTGGCCTTGTTTTAAAACATCCTTAGGATTTCTAATTCTGCCCCAAGTAAGGTCTGTGATGTGAACTAAGCCATCAACTCCGCCTAGGTCTATGAAAGCACCATAATCAACGATTCTTGCTACAGTTCCTTTAATTATTTCGCCTTCTTTAATATTTTCCCAAGCTTCTTCTCTCTTCTTGTCAAGCTCTTGTTTTTCAACAGCTTTTCTTGAGAATACTAATCTTCTCTTATTTATATCAACGTCAATAATTACAACGTCTAAAGTTTGTCCAACAAATTCTTCAAGATTTTCTTTATATCTAACTGATACTAGTGAAGCTGGTATAAATCCTTGAATTCCTTCATAGCTAACAATCAAACCACCTTTAGTAAGTGATTTAACTTTTACAGAAACTATTTCGTTTCTGTCTTTAACTTCTTCGATCTTGTCCCAAACTTCCATTTCTTTCAATTTCTTAGTTGATAGAACAACATTGCCTTCACCGTCGTCAATCTTAACTACATAAACTTTGATCTTATCACCTTGTTTATATAGATCCTTTGGATTAACGTCTTCTTCAGCTAGGTCTTCTTTTTTAATAATACCGTCGCTTCTGAAGTTGATGTTTACACTAACATCGTTGTCAGTTACATAAAGAACTTCGCCTTCAATGATTTCGCCTCTTGATATTCTTTTGAAAGAATCATCAATTGCCTTTATCATTTCATCTTTTTTTGTTTCTTTAGCATCCTCCTTTTTCATTGTTTCTTCGTGGTTTAAATTTTCCATTACTTTAATTGCCTCCTTAATTATATCATCAGGCGCCGAAGCACCTGCTGTAATACCAATTTTATAATCTGGTTTTATTAAACTCATGTCCAGCTCATGAATATTTTCAAGTAAATATGTTTTTGGATTTATATTCTTTGAGATTTCATATAGCTTTTTTGTATTTGAGCTAAAATTTGATCCAAAGACCAAAACTACATCTACTTTATTTGCAAGCTCTCTAACAGCGTTTTGTCTGTTTTCAGTAGCATTGCATATAGTGTTAAATACAAGTACATCCTCATTATGCTCTTTTATGTATTTGGACATCTGATCAAATTTATCATAAATAAATGTTGATTGAGCAAAAACTGCAAGATGCTTTGAGCCAATAATATCTTTTGTTTCATCAAAATCTTTAAGTACTATTGCCTTTGATTTTGAATGAGATACTATAGCTTTTACTTCTGGATGTTCTTTATCACCAGCTATAATAATATTATAACCTATATTTGAATATTTTTCCACTAATTCGTGAATTTTTTTTACTTTTATACAAGTTGTATCACAAATATTTTTATGGTTTTCTTCTAAAAACTTAGTATTTTCAACTGTTTCACCATGTGCGCGTATGATAATATTATTTGAAAAAATTTTTTTATAATCATCAATTTGTTTAAGTCCTAGACGATTAAACTCATCAATCACAGTTTTATTGTGTACTAAATCACCAACAATTTCTGCTTCTTTATGTTTTTCCAAGAAATCATTCGCTTTTTTCACGGCTAAACGAACGCCAGAACAAAAACCATAATATTTTGCTAAATATATCTTCATTATAATGACAATATCCTTTTCATTAAGTTTTCAGAGAAATCTCCTTCCAATTGTTCAAATTCGTCTACATTAATTATTTCTCCAAAGGTAATTTTTACTTTAGAAAAAAGTTTATAGTTTGTTTCAATATGGCATGGAATTATATTTGTGCCAGTTCTTTTAGCAATTAAGTGTATTCCCTCTTTTGCTTTTGCAG
>ERZ1673750.1042-NODE-1042-length-16066-cov-5.046905_pt1 | contig 16066 bp, 10 predicted proteins | sample MGYA00580203_ERZ1673750 | MGnify/ENA primary metagenome ERZ1673750 (study PRJEB41218, sample SAMN15661763) | gut metagenome | host: Homo sapiens | place: Canada: London | collected 2015-08-20/2019-03-30 | study: EMG produced TPA metagenomics assembly of... | reverse complement strand
TCAGATAAACAGTTTTATTTTTTTAACTGTCTACCTAAAAGGGAGCATACCAAAAGACTCTATATTTGTGACTTTAGTCACGGCAGGTTGAATGTTCGTTTAAGCGCTCGCATTCAACCTTTGCTCCGAGGCCACAAATATAGAGTCTTTCCTTCTCTGGGGTCTGTCTTTGGGGATACAAAAGGGAAAAAACAACCCAAAGTAAAAAAACGCCCGTTAAAAATATTGATTTTTACAACTGAGTCAAAATCAATATTTTTAACGGGCGGTTTTTTATAGAAGACTTCCCCTCACAGCGACCAAAGCCACAAACAAGGAATTGTCTATCTCTAACGGGTTTCTCACCCTAAAAAATCACCTACTTCTGATGTGCTAATGAAGCAGCCAGGAATCCCTTAAATAAAGGATGTGGCTTATTTGGTCTTGATTTAAACTCAGGATGTGCCTGTGTTCCAATAAACCAAGGATGCTCAGGAATTTCAACCATCTCGACGATACGTCCATCTGGGGAGAATCCGGAAAGCATCATTCCATTTTCCTGAAGTACTTCACGGTAATCGTTATTAACTTCGTAACGGTGACGATGTCTTTCTTCAATCTGTTTATGACCATAAAGCTGATATGCTTTGGAGTGTTCGTCAAGGATACATGGATAGGAACCAAGACGAAGTGTTCCGCCTAAATCAGTGATGCCTTCTTTATCAGGCATGATATGAATGACAGGATTCGCTGTGTTTTCATTAAATTCATGACTGTGTGCATCTTTTAATCCGAGAACGTTACGAGCAAATTCTACGATAGTAAGCTGCATACCAAGGCAAAGTCCAAGGTAAGGAATCTTGTGTTCACGGGCATAGCGGATAGAGCAGATCATTCCCTCGATACCTCTGTCACCGAATCCACCTGGAACGATGATTCCGTCTACGTCAGAGAAGAAGCTGTCTACGTTGTAATCACTTACTAATTCAGAGTCAACCCACTTAATCTCAACCTCTGCATTGTTAGCAACAGCGCCATGTTTTAATGCTTCTACTACACTGATATAAGCATCATGGAGAGAAACATATTTACCAACGAGGGCAACTTTTACTTTATGTTTTGGATGTTTCCATGCATTAACCATGTCGATCCAGTCAGTTAAATCTGGCTGTGGGCATTCCATGTTGAGACATTCACAAGCCACGTTTGCAAGTTTTTCTTTTTCCATAGCGAGTGGTAATTCATATAAAATATCAACATCTAAGTTCTGGATAACGCGTTTCTTTGGAACATTACAGAACTGAGCGATTTTGGCTTTAATATCATCATCTAAAGGAAGGTCAGAACGACATACAAGAATATCTGGCTGAATTCCCATTCCCTGAAGTTCTTTTACACTTGCCTGTGTAGGCTTGGTCTTTAATTCTCCAGAAGCCTTTAAGTAAGGAATTAAAGTTACATGGATGAGGATACAGTTCTCGTGTCCTACTTCATGCTGGAACTGACGAAGGGCCTCTAAGAATGGCTGGCTTTCGATATCGCCAGCTGTTCCTCCAATTTCGATGATGGCTACTTCCGTCTCAGAAGCGTCTTCATTGTGATAGAAACGGCTCTTGATCTCGTTGGTAACGTGTGGGATAACCTGTACAGTATGTCCACCGAAATCTCCGCGGCGTTCTTTGTTAAGAATGCTCCAGTATACTTTACCGGTAGTAACATTGGACTGCTTATTTAACTTCTCATCAATGAAACGTTCATAATGTCCAAGATCAAGGTCTGTCTCAGCACCATCATCCGTAACGAAAACTTCACCGTGCTGAATTGGGTTCATTGTACCTGGGTCCATATTGATATATGGATCAAATTTCTGGCTGGTTACTTTATAACCACGAGCTTTTCCAAGTCCGGAGACTACGCCGCCGGTTACGAATACGTATTTTACTGGCATGGATAAAATCCTCCTATATTAGATACTGTTTTTACATTAATTATATCATTATACTATAACTTAAACGCTTTTTCCAGATGAAACACGAAAAAATAATGACCAAAAGTGACGGGAAAAAAGTAAAATGGGCAGTCAAAATAGAAAATAAAAGTAGAAAATGATAAAATAATCCGGATATGCTGAAAGAAAATAATACCCGGATTATATAATATATAAAATAATTTCAATTTATTATGCGATGCACAATGAAATTATGGGGTTTAAATCTGCCGTGAAGCCCTCCGGTATTCATTCGGAGTCATAAAAGTATTTTTCTTAAAAGATTGTGAGAAGTAAGATTGCGAGGAAAAACCAATCATAGAAGCAATGGCTGCAATAGAATGATTGGTTGTTTCAAGTAGGTTCTTACTTTCTTCAATTCGTTTGTCATTGAGATAACTGATTGGGGAACAGCCAAAGTGCTTTGTAAAAGAATGAACAAGATAATATTTGTTCATCTTACTTTCTTTTGAGAGAATATCAAGAGTGATATTTTCTGTGTAATGGCTGTCCAAATATTCTTTGACAAACTTGCAGTCCCGATTATTTTTTTCTTTAGAAGGAAAATCATAATGAATGTTGGTATTTCGCTGAATTTCGATAAGAATAAGATTCAGGTAATACCGACATGCATCTTCATAAAATTCAGAATGCTTTTCTAACTCATGAATCAGCATATGCATTAAATGCTGACAGGTATCAGAAGGAAATGATAATCTGGTAAATGGAGGGATGCACTGTTTGGTGTCATCAATGAAAGATAGATTCTCAATCCCCAGTATCACAAAATCGAGAGGGGATTCCCGAACGTCAACAGAAAATTTCTGCTTATCAGGATTCACCAGTAATAAATCATTTTCTCGAACCGGTAAAAATTGATTGCCGAAATAAAATTGTCCCTGTCCCTTTTGAATAAAGATAATTTTTGAATACGGATGCCCCGGAAAGATGTTTGAAGCAGGGGATTCGCAATGATACATATTGACATGCGACAATTTTACAGATGACTTTAGGTTAACATGATGCTGCTGTAAAGTATACCTTGTTTGCGTCATAACTGCCTCCTTTTTTGATTTACGACTTTTCGTTTTGCATAATGATTGCTTGTGATGAAAATATCAAATGTCGATAATTATATTATATTGTCTTTTTTTACCGTTCTCAACGAAAGAAATATAAACATTTGGGATAAATCCATAATAATTATAAAAATAATATAAATTCTGATTGAAGTTTGACTTTTTTTATGGGAAAATGAAAAAGTTAGCTTAAATTTTTTTATAATTTAGATGTACTATTCAGAGCCTTTCTTACATGTGCTTTTGCAGCCGGGTTTTTGCCAGATGTACCTGAATTTCATCAAAGTATAAACTGTATACACTTCGAAAATTTAGACATAACTGATAAAAAATCTTTTCACAAAAGCAGGAACAAAAAGACTCCGAGAGGGCATGATATATTTTAGGAGGAAGAAAGAATGAAAGAACCAGTATTAATTGTAATGGCTGCCGGAATGGGAAGCCGCTATGGTGGATTAAAGCAGATGGATCCAGTAGATGAACAGGGACATGCGATTTTAGATTTTAGTGTTTATGATGCAAAAAGAGCTGGCTTTAAAAAGGTAGTGTTTATTATAAAACATGCCATTGAAAAAGACTTTAGGGAAATCGTTGGAAAACGAATCGAGCCATTTATGGAAGTAGAATATGTTTTTCAGGAGCTGGATAAGCTGCCAGAGGGTTATCAGGTGCCAGAAGGAAGAGAAAAACCATTTGGAACAGGTCATGCTCTTCTATGCTGTAAAGACGTGGTAGATGCCCCATTTGCCGTAATCAATGCCGATGATTATTATGGGCCAAAAGCATTTCAGATGCTCTATGATTATCTGACAACACATGAAGATGATGATTTATACCGCTATGTTATGATTGCATTTCATATCGAAAAAACTATCACAGAAAATGGTCATGTATCCCGAGGCGTATGTCAGGTAGACAAAAACCACTACTTAAAAGAAATCACAGAAAGAACAAGGATTGAAAAACGAGGAGCAGAAGCTGCCTTTACTCTTGATGACGGAGCAACCTGGACACCAGTTCCAGACAAAACACCAGTTTCCATGAACTGCTGGGGATTCACACCAGGATTTTTAAAAGTACTTGAGGACAAATTCCCTGCATTTTTAGACAAAGGATTAAAAGAAAACCCTATGAAATGCGAATACTTCCTTCCAAGCGTAGTAGAAGAACTGCTCAAAGAAAAACGCGCAACTGTAGAGGTGATGGAATCCGCTGAAAAATGGTATGGCGTAACTTATAAAGAAGATAAAAAATCAGTAATGGATGCAATTTCTGAGATGAAACAGCAAGGAGTGTATCCAGAAGATTTGTGGAAGTAGGACTCTGATTGACGCAGGCAGGGGAGACGCCACAGTAGTAAAATCAAAAGTGTCTGGAGAGTCAACAAATCGTCTAAATGCGAAGTTCTATAAAACTCCTCGAATATTTTGATAGAGACAGCTGTTGAATTTACTTCAGCAACCACAATCAGAACCCGGAAAATGAAAAAAGATATATTTGTGGCCTCGGAGCAAAGGTTGGATGCGAGCGCATGAGCGAACATTCAACCTGCAGCGACTAAAGTCACAAATATATCTTTTTTCATTTTCCGAGTTCGTCTATTTTGCAAAGAAAATCAAAGCTCTCTCTGTTCATAAAGAGGGTCTTTCTTAGAACTTCGCACCATCTTCTGATACTGTGATGGAGACATTCCCGTGATTTTTTTAAACTGTTTTGAAAAGTAATAGATTGAGGTATAGCCCAGCGAGGCAGCGGTATCTGTCAGATTCATACGATTCTCTCGGATGCACCGTTTAGCGGCACTGATTCGCATCTGGCAAAAGTATTCGATTGCTCCATAGCCAGTCTGTTCACGAAAAATTCTCTGTAGATGGGAGCGGCCTATGCCAAATTCTTTGCAAAGATGTTCTACCTTAATATGTTCGGTGATATGTGCCTCATAATAATCGGTGATTCGGTTGAAAAGAATAGAATCTGTTTTTAAGAGAGAAGCGGAAGCGTCTTTTTTTGTATTTTCAGATGGAGTTTCTTTTTTCTCTTCGGAAGAAGTATACTGGCGCATTAGGCTGATGAGGAGCATTTCAAGGTAAATGCCGATAAGTTGTTCACCGCCGAAAGGCTGGTTATATCTTCGTTCGAGGGCAGCAGGCGATGCTGGGTTGATTTTTGGAGAAAAGTTGCTTTTTCCTTCTAAGGCGAGTGCCTGTAATAACTCAGTCTCTTTTTTCTGGCATACAAGCTTTTTGTTGGCGAGCAATGAAAGATTTGCGGTATCACTGTAAAAACCTGCGGTAAATAGAACGGCAATATTGCCGGAGGAGGCCCTAAAAGAGTAGTATTCGTTTGGAGACTGGATGAAAAGTTCACCCTTTTGCAAAGTGACAGGTGCCTGTTTTTTGTTGGAAAAAGAGATTTCGGCAGAGCCATCCTCCACATAGAGAAGTTTCCAGTAATCGTGATACTCACTTTTAAAAATAAAGTCACTTTTATATTCAAAATAGTGGAGAGAAGTAAGCTGCCGTATTTCAAATTCTTTTTTCAGATGTAATGATTCAAGAGCCATAGTAAAGTCCTCATTTCTATGTTATTTCTATAGTGTTATATGCTGATTATTCAAAATAGTATTTATGATAATTATTCAGAAATATATGTTATATAACTACGCAGAATGAATTAGGATATTTGCGTAAAGTAAGGTCGTTACATATATTTATTATTTTATAATATTTTTTTGTGGAAATCTAGAGTGTGTTTAAAAAATCATTTTTCAAACACACTCTAGTAAAAACCAATAAATCACCCTCTTTGAGAAATGCTTTTTTTCTGTTATAATCGTATAAGGGCAAGGAGAATAAAAAAGATTTCTTTTTGCATATAATGAATAAAAATGAGGTGTAAAGAGTTGATTTCTACTTTTACAATGGAAGCCGGGCTTGTGATTGCGGCATTAATGGCGGTGGTCGGAGTCGTTCAGTGGAAGCGGCAGAGTGGTCGGCAGCAACAGGAAAAATACATATTGGATTATGCCGGGCAAGTTTCGGAATTAGAGAGTCAGAAGAGAGAAGAAGAACGGCAGCAGAGACAGGAAGAAGAAAAGAAGCAGAAAGACCGCTTATTTGGCATGGACTTTATGATTACGCATGGTTCCGCCTTTGGTGGCTGTGCAGCGATTTGTCCAGATGGAAGAATCCGCAGGGATAAGGTGGCGCTTGATAATATTCTTATGTATGGAAAGCATCCGTCGGGTAAAGAGTTTACTTATTATATCGAAGATCAGGGATTGGAAATCTGTGCCTGCGATAATCCAGAAGAACTGACGGTTATTTCGAAACAGCAGCCATTTGAGATTCGCGAGGCAGGTCTTTCGCGAGGACAGGGTGTTCCGACAAAGCAGGCGGTCATAAAGCAGGATGTCAAGTATTATATTATTTTGGAATCAAAACACGAGATTTCGATTAAAGCAACGAAAAGATGTTAGACGGGAGAGATACAGATGCAGGAGACAAAAACAATACGGGTGAAGAAATGTCCTTACTGTTTCCGTAATATTTCAAATGAGGATGCAGGATTTCTTTTAAGAACAGACGGGGTAAGATTTCAGTCACCAGCGTTAAATGAAGTATTTTCTTATAAGACAGATACGGCGTATTTGTATTTCTGGAGCGCTATGGGAATCCCGGAAGAACAAATCGATGCAAAGAGAATTATTATAGATAATGAAGTTATGACAGAACTGAATCAGGAACTGACAGCGGCCGGAAGAGATCTTGCCGTGAAACGCTTTGATACGGATAGTTGTGGATATACGTTTCATGTGGAAGAGGGAGCGGTTACCCTTTTTTCCAATACGATGGTCTGTCCGCACTGTCATAATGTACTTCCACAGAACTTTTTTAAATATGAGATGTTGATGATCGGGCTTGCAGGAAGTGTCGCTTCTGGTAAGACCGTGTATCTTTGTTCTCTAATGATGAATGGATTTGATGTGATGCAGAGACAGAATCTTACGGTTCGTAATGCTTATGGCAATCCAAATGATGATTATAAGATAGAGATGGAGCGGAATGCCGACCGTCTTATGCGGTATGGAATCTGTCCGGAGTCAACAAGTAAGGCTTTTAAAAAACCGGTATTTTTGGAAGTGACCTATCGGATTGGACAGAAGAATCTGCATATGCTTACGGCAATTTATGATGTGGCGGGAGAGCTTATCAGAGACAGTGCAGGTACAGGAAGAACAGGATTTGTCCGGCATATGGATGGATTTATCTGCCTGGTAGATCCAGCGCAGATGCATCTGGAACATTCTCTCATTAATAAACAGATTCCTGATGAGGAGCGAGTATTAGAGAAACTTTATGTCATGGGGAAGGAAGAACAGATGTCCATTCAGAGAATGAGTAATGAGAATGGAAAGCAGGTTATGGATCAGGCGGATTTCATGATGGAGAATACGATGAGTGACGAGTATTTTTATGAGAGAAAGGCAGACACCGTTTTAGATTCTATTCGTTCTGTTCTTGGAGATCATGAATTAAAGCAGAAGTATATGGCTCTTACTATCGCAAAGAGTGATTTATTAGAGGAACTTGGAGAGATAAAGGAATACAGGGGAAGCAGTCTTTTATTTGAGAGAAAGCAGGTATCTTATGGCTTTATGAATATGGATCATCATTTTTTAAGACAGGAGATATTAAAACAGATTTTTGATCAGAAAGTGTTCCGTCTGCAGCGTAATCTTGCAGATTACAAAGAGAGTGGTCTCTTTGCAGTATCAGCACTTGGCTGTGAGACAGAGGAGACGATGGAGGGAACACAAAAGGAAGTGAAAACAGTAGGAAGAGTACGGCCGATTCGAACAGAGGAACCAATACTGTGGATGATGATGAAGTTCATGCAGGAAAGAGGGTGGCTTGAATGAAGACAGAATATTTAATACATGAGTATATGTGGTCGAATCATTGCATTTCCGGGAATAAACTTGGCTGGGGAATTACTGCTTCCTCCATGCCGGAAGACAGAGCCTATTTAAGAGAACTTGAAAAGCTGGCACAGGCAGCTGTTATAGATAAGACTGGAAAAACAGAAGTAGATGAACTTGTTTATAGTTCTGTTTGTGGTTTTGTAAAGATGAGTTCTGTTCCATGTGAATCGGGAGAGGATAAGCGGCAGAATAAGAGAGTTAGAATTTATCAGCCCAAGGCTCCTGAAAGTAATCCAGTAGCCTATCTTGCACCGGGAGGGGAATGGGCAGAGGAAGAGAGTGTTGGTTATTTACAGCCGTTATTCCTTGAAGAACCGGAATTTCATAGAAAAGATATCTTGCAGGAGATGAATCTTATGTCAAGACTGCCTGAATTTATGCAGGTAGTCTTTTGGTGTTTGTCGGGACACTCTGAGGGAATTAATATTGTGGCACCGGATTGGAAAGAAGAAGAATTTGCAGAAAAAGCAAAGCGTTTGATGTATGTAATTCACAGCTTGCTGCCGCAGCCGGCAAGGGAAAGAGCAGGATATGTTTCCTTTACAAGAGAGGCAATCCCATCCGTTTCTTTCTATTTTTCACAGAAAGTATGTGGAACAAAGTATTTTAACCTTTCTGAAAAATCTGAAAGAAATGATTGGGAGAACACGCAGACAGCCCTTGATCAGTATTTTTATAATGGATTTGCACAGGCAAGCCAAAAAGAAGACGAGATCTATCGAGATTTTCAAAAAACGGCTGGGAAGTATTTAAAGACTGTTCGAGATAACGGAAATCTTCTTAAGAAAGTAGAGTGGATTTTCTATGATATTGCAAGAAAGCATGGACAGAGTGCACTTAGCATAGAAATTTTAAGTGAAAATTTTCCAGAACTATTATATTGGGTATGTAAAGACAAAGCATTAGAATATGTAGCAGAAGATATTTTAAAAGAAATCAGGGAATATAAGTTTTCAGCAAAAGAAAGACAGAAATATATAGAGAATCTTTTAACTGGCATGACAGGACGCTCAAGAGAGCGGATTTTAAAAGAAATCGACAGAGTGTTAGGGGAGGTATTTGAGGAAGATAAAGTAGAGTTTGCCTCACTTCTTGCTGTGATCAGAGAGAAAAATAAGGATATTTATACCAGCCTTCTATGTGAAACTTTGGCGAATCAGAAGCTATCTGATTATGGAAAAAGTCTGTTTCGCATGAATGCGAGGGACATGGAAAGTCTGTATAAGTATGTGAAAGATTTTAATGAGGAGAAAGTACCAGGAGAACAAAAAGATGAGATCCTTCGTACAGGAATCGGCCTTTTGAATGAGGAACTTTTTGACAAAGACCGGTTTGAACTGTTCGATAAAATAGCGATTCATTTGAACCGAAGGGAGCAGTGGATTAAGATTCTTCAGGATTTTGTAAAGCAGCTACAGGAACATGCAGCGCTCTTTAATAAAAAGCAGTTAGATACAGCGTGTTATGTGGAGGAAATGCTCGGCGGATACCGGCCGGAAACAAGAATGGTGCTTCGTCAGGAACGCGGACACAGAACACATAGAATAAAAAAAGGCGGACAATCGAAAGACAGTGGTGAGGAGGACAGTGACATGGGACGACGGTATAAGAAAGCAGCAGAAACAGAGAAAGAAAAAGCGAGAAAAACAGGCACGGAGATAGAGAATGTGGAGGCAGAGGCAGTAGAGGACAGCTTAGAAGAGGAAGGACCGGCAGTTCCATTTTTACTTATGGGATTCCCGCAAGGATTTCTCACCGGTTGTATCATGTACTTATCTCATTATTCTTTAATGATTGGCCATTGGAAGATTGCACTTGGTATGGCGGGCATGTGGGTTCTTCTCATGCTAAATTATCAGGCTGTGATTATTCAGAGAAAGGCGAGTTATCCTCTGTGGAAGGTAGTTGGCCTGTGTCTGGTAGAAGGCTGGATTATTGAAGCGGCGGCCTGGTTTTTCCGTTCGCAAAAAGTGAGACTGTACTATTTTATTATTTTGGGAGTAATTACGGTATGTATTCAGGTAGTGAATCTCCTTCGCCTGAAAAAGGAAAAAAGTCAGATGGAAGAAGAATCGGCACATGCAGGCAGATAGAAAAAGAGGAAGTTATGGAAAGATTAGCAGACGATACGATAGAATCTTTTATGAATGCGATAGAAGAACGGCTGGCAGAAGGGCAGAAAAATAAAATTCCATTTTCCAGATTTTTAGAGGAAAAAATGGATGCCTTTGATTACAGCAATACATCTTTGGCAAAAAAGGTGTTTCACCGTGTAGAAAAGAAGAAAGAGGGAACAGTTTCTTATGTACCTGTGACAAGACAGGCAATCGGGGCATGGCTTCGTGGTTCCATGCCATCATCCAGGGATATCTATGTCACACTTGGTATGGCATTTGAAATGAATTTAGAGGAAATTAACCACATCCTTCTGGAAACCTATATGGGATATGGACTTTACTGTAAGAATATTGATGATGCTTTGTGGATTGCACTGATTAATGGACTTTTTCCAATTGATGCCTTTGAAGATGTCCGGGCACATATTGAAGACATTTTAGAAGAAAATATACAGCAGGACAGCAGAAGCCTTGCAACGATGGATTTGTGGGTTATGCTTTCTGAAGTGAAGACATTAGAGGAATTCTATGAACTCATTCGAAGTTACAAAGATGAGTTTAAGGATGGAACAAGGAAGTTTGGCCAGTGTCTTGAAGAAGTTATTGAGGAAGAATATGGATACTATGATAAGGCTGCCTGGTTTTTAAGAGATATTGGCTGTCTTCACTGTGAAGCACAGTTTTCAAAGATAAGAGCAGGCAAAGCAGTTGTTACAAGAGAATGGCTGCTGCGGTTCTGTATTGCCTTGCAGCCAACGTATGAATCCATTGAGAAATTACTTGCAAAGGCACAGATGGAACCTCTTGGCATTACACCGGCAGAAGTCATTATCGAAATGATTGCCAGATACAAGTCGAATTCAGTGGCTAACAGCCAGGAAATCTGGATTATGATTGAATCTGCATCAGAGAGACTGCGCCAGAAAGGCTATGAAATCGAGGAAGATTTATGCCGGAAATATAATTCTGTTTATGAACTTCCAGCTGCACAGAAATGGTGGTTTTCCTTCTGTATCGGCAGACAAATCTTAAAAAATGAAAAGAATAGAGAATTTGGGTATGAGAAGAACGGCTACTGCCGTTTTGCAATGGAAGATAAACTGCTTTTTGATGATATGAACCGCAATAAGAAAAATGTTTCTTTTAAGAAGAGTGCGGCAGAATATATGGAAGAGGGAATTGATAACTGGCAGGAAGTTGAGTTTCAGGAAATTCCAGCTCTTTTGATTGAAAAGAACTATGTACCGGATGCTCTTGATATGGAAAAGTTTGAGGACTATTGTTATGTGAGACGGCCTAGCCGCTTTACGAAGGATTTCCTTCGTAATGACATGTACTTTTATGCGGCAACTTTATATTCAATCTGGACAGGTAAATGTTACCAGAAAGAGAATGGCATGCAGAATGTGGAAGAAATCCAGAAAGAATTTATAAAAAATAATCTGGATGGAAAAGCCCTTCTTTCTATCCTGGCGGAAGTTCTTGGAGAAGAAGAGGATGGATGGAAAAGCGACTTGTCTTCTATGGTAGAAGCAGTAGCAAAAGTAAGAAAGAATCAGTAAAAGTTCAGAAAGCTAATATTTGAATAAAGGCACTATTTATGGTATGCTCCTGTTGAAAGTGATTGGTAAGAACGCAGCAGCGTTTTTAAAAATAACGAAAGGCAGGAGCTATATTTATGTCTATTATTTCGCAGATTGGGGTAGTTATTTTAATTGCATTTATTGTACTTGTTTTAATACGTTCGAATAAGAATCTAAAGAAGGCTTCCGAGGAGGGAGAGAACTTCGTAGATGAGTGGGCATTAAGACAGGAAAAGAAGGAGGAAATTAAGCAAAAACGTGAGGAAAAGAAGTTAGAAGTTCAAAAAGAAAAAGAACAGAAAAAGTTACAAAAGAAACAGAAACGAAAAGGAATTCTGGTTGATGAGGATAACGAACCTGAAGAGTATGAGTTACGTGAAGAAAAAGAAGAAAAACAGGCATTAGAGGAAGAACAGTATGCCGAAGAATATCCAAAGAAGAATGATTTCTCAGAGATGGAATATGAAGAAGAATCTCAGCAGGACGGATATGATGGAGAGAGTATTCGAGTTAACACAGATTGGTTATATGACTATGAAGAGCAGGAACGAAAGCGCCAGGAGAGAATGCAGCCGGAAGAAAGCAGCGTAGGGCAGGATTATAAAGACGAAAGTGGCAAGATTGTTCCGATGAAGAAGAGAGAAACAACGGGAATTACGCTTATGAAGCTGGATGCCAATCACAGAGTTATGGCGCGGTACCGCGTGAATAAGATTCCATTTACAATTGGAAGAAGTACAAGTAATGATTTAGTACTGGATGATTTATGTGTAGCAAGGAATCATTGCCGCATTATTGAGAGAGACGGACGTTATCTATTAGAAGATGTGGGAACGATGAATAAGCTTTATGTGAATGGAATGGTGACAGGGCAGGTTCCATTGTCAGATGGTTTAAGAGTTTACATTGGAAATGAAGAATTTCAGATTGCGGTAGAGGGCGGAAGAAGCCAGTCTACAAGACTTTATAAAAATGCGGAGGGAAGCTATGAGTAGGCATGATACTGGAACAAAAGCCTTTTCTTTTGAAAGGGTGGTATGGGAAATCCAGAGAGCATTTTATTCCTTTAAAAATAGTCCGGTTCTTGCCCTGCTGTTGATGCAGGCAGCGGCCTTTATCTTTGTGCAGGCGAAAGGCGCAGGAAAGATTTATCTTGATATGATAGGAATCTTACTTGCGATTACGTTATTATCCTGGTTTTTTACCTCTGTGATACACGGAAATAAGAAGATTGTTATTTATACCTTGTTACTTCTTACGGTAGGAACGATGCTGCAATGTATTTTTAAAGAAGAGCAGGTATTAAAGAATCCGCAGTATTATGCGACACATAATCCGGCAACATCATTGCAGTTTCAGTATATTCTTGGATTTGTGATGGCTCTTTTGGCAGCGTTCATTTATATAAATAGCAGAAATATTGCTTCTATAAAGTGTTTGAAGCGTTTTAAATTATCGACGATTAAGGTATGCAGAATATTCTTTTGGTTTTCCTTATTGCTGTCGGCAGCAACTCTTGTTCTTGCAAAGAGTGTTGGTAACGTAAGAAACTGGATTACAATAGGTGGTGTTTCTTTACAGACAACAGAGTTTATTAAGTTTCTATATGTATTTATTGCGGCAGGACTTTTAGGAACAAAGGCGAATCCGGATAAGGAGAATATACGGGCTTTTTATACTGTAACATTTTTAGAAGTATTGTTTTTGGCATTACAGAGTGAATTTGGAACCATGCTTCTGATTCTTATGCTGTTTTTAACATTCCTCTTTTTATTCGTTCCAGATATAAAGGTATTTATCGGAACGGTGTTCGTCATGGCAGCAGGTTCTGTCGGACTTTCTGTTATAGGAGCACAGATTACAAAGTGGAATAGTGCAGGAGTGTTTCTTGGAACGAACAAACTGGCACAGATTTTCCTTTCAAATTATAACAAGATAGCGAATCGTTTTATTTATTGGCTGCATCCGGAAAAGGATGCTTTAGGACTTGGATATCAGCTTCTTAAAGCGAAAGAGTCTATCGTACTTGGAGGGTGGTTTGGAACCTCTTCTGTGACAGAGCTGCCGGTTAAGACGAGTGACCTCGTTTATCCAGCACTGATTCAGCGTTGTGGTATGATATTTGCACTGCTTGTATTTATTGTATTTATTATGATGTGGCTTGAGGGAGTAAGACTTTTTGTAAGAAAACAGGACCGCTATCACAGAGCAGTTGGCGCGGGATTTGTATTTATGCTTTTTGACCAGACATTAATTATCATCGCTGGAAGTACCGGGCTGTGCCCACTTACCGGAATCACGCTGCCATTTATTTCAAGCGGAGGAACTTCACTTATGATCAGCTTTATGATCGTGGGACTTATCGTAGCGGTGTCAAGTAATGTCAAATGGAAAGGAACAGTAGAAGATGAAGAAGAACAGGATAAATTTTTTAAGGAGAACGCAGTTACTGCAAAGTGCCACGCTTATCTGCGTCATCTTAATGATCATTTCTCTCGTGAGAGTTTCCGCGCTGCTTCCGGGCGTATCAAAAGAAGCGGACAAAAAGAAGAGTCAGGCCAAGGCAAAGATATATGAGAAAGAATATGTGAGAGGATCTATTTTAGACCGTAATGGAAATACGATTGCATTTTCACAAAAGCCGGGCGGAGCACGCACATACTCTCATCCCTATGCTTTTTCTAATCTCGTTGGTTACTGGTCCAAGATTTATGGAACATACGGTGTAGAAAAGACGATGAATGAAGAACTTGTTCACAGCAATTGCGGGGCTAACCCAAAGCAAAAGAAAGGTGCGGATGTTTCTCTTACGATTGATGCGGCTTTGCAGGAAAGAGCATATAAGGACATTGAGAAATATAAAGGATCTGTTGCAGTTCTTGATGCAAAGACAGGAGAAATATTAGCGTTAGCATCTTCGCCATCTTTTAATGTGTCTGAGATTGAAGATAAGTGGAAAAAAATCAATGAAAAAGAAGGAGTATTCCTCTCCAATGCATACCAGAATCCGGTAGCGCCAGGTTCCGTATTTAAATTAATCACATCCAAAGAAATCGTAGAAGCAGGTATTGAACGAGAAGAAGTTGAAGACACTGGTTCAATTACGGTAAATGGACAGACAATACGAAATTATGGTGGTAAAGCCTATGGAAGTATTTCATTCCGGGAAGGGTTTGTGAAATCCTCTAATGTGTACTTTATGAACCGGGCGTTAAAGCTTGGCGGCCTTCGCCTTTATAAGACAGGAAAAAGCTTTTTACTTGGGGAAGACATTTCTCTTGATTTTGCAACAATCCATTCTAACTTTGATTTAAAGGGTTATGAAGATAATGTTGTTGCGACAACAGCATTTGGCCAGGGAGAAACTCTTGTTACACCCCTTCAGATGGCGATGGTTACACAGAGTATTGCAAATGATGGTGTAATGTTAAAGCCATATCTTTTTAAATCTGTAGTCAATGGAAAAGGGCAGACAACAGCGGAAGGCAAGTCAGAAAAGTTAGTAGAGACAATGGATACGGATACTGCGCAGGAGATTAAAGAAGCAATGAAGGCTGCAGCACAGTCTTATGGAATGTCCACAGTAGGAGAGAAAGAATATTCTATTGCTGCGAAGACAGGAACTGCGGAGCGGGGAGATGGAACGAACAACGCATGGCTTGTTACATTTGCACCGGCAGATAATCCGCAGTATGTCATCGTTGCAAATCGTTTAAAGACAACGGAAATTGGAAAAACACTTGCACCAGTGGTAGAAGATTTATACAATACACTTTTTGATGCAAATTAGAGGATTTCTCAAACAAGCTCTAGAGCGTGTTTGAAAAACCATTCCTACAATCTGCACGCCCCAATTTGCGGTATATTTTGCCTTCATTCAGTTGACGTAGCCCGCTACGCCGCCCTCATTCAGGTAAAATCTCCCACAAATTGTAACGCACATCTTGCAGAAAGCATTTTTCAAACACGCTCTAGAAACTAAGGAAGCATTTTTGAATCATAATTAAGAATTCTTGAAGGGAGAGATTCTCTGGTGGATGATTTCCCGTTTCAAGAAGCATGCACACAGAAAAAGGAAGGGGTTCTTTTTTACCTGTGCGCTGTTGCTCTTTTATTTCAAGAAGAGCGTGGAGAAAGTAAGTAAGTTCCTGAATCAACATCTGCTGTCCCTTTAAGTCAGGAGAAAGATTATAAGAAAAACGCAGCTCATATGGTGGATTTGGATTATTCAGGAAGTAGTAACAGTAAGTAAAGTCTAATAAAGTGATTGCCAGATGCCCGTCTAATGTTCTTATAAGTACATTGGACGGATGAAGATCCGTATAAAGAATTCCTTT
>ERZ1673750.1041-NODE-1041-length-16068-cov-5.569787_pt1 | contig 16068 bp, 19 predicted proteins | sample MGYA00580203_ERZ1673750 | MGnify/ENA primary metagenome ERZ1673750 (study PRJEB41218, sample SAMN15661763) | gut metagenome | host: Homo sapiens | place: Canada: London | collected 2015-08-20/2019-03-30 | study: EMG produced TPA metagenomics assembly of... | reverse complement strand
GGTTGCCGCCTACATTGGCATCCGCTATTACAGGACCATTGGCAACATGCTTATTTCAAATGAAAATGAACGGAGCCGCAGTAGCTTCCGGTATGGGAACCTGTGGTTTTGTAGGGCAGATTGGCGTGTATACAGGATGGGTGAACGATATTGCAAGTGGTGCAAAAGCGGCGATTACGCCTATGGACTGGATTGGAATGGTGCTGATTTGCTTTATCCTTCCAGCGGTGCTTACATGGTTGATTGCAGTTCCTTTCAGGAAACATGGATGGATTAAAGAGAATGATTTGAAATTGGATTTATAGGGAAGAATGGTGTTATGACAAAAAAATTACGTTATAGCATCATTTTTTTCATATTTGTTAAAAATAACTAAAATCAACCAAAAATTTTATAAATTTTGGAGACGAAAAAAAGTATAATTTGTTGAAAAAGAGAGGGGATATTGTTACAATAACTACGATATAATATGCTTATTACATTTATATTGGTCACCAAAGACAAAAATACTAATGAATATGAGACTTCAAGATTGATTGGTGTCCGATTTGCAAAAATACTGAATTTTTGTGACAGGATGGATTTTGAAGTTAAAAATAATTATCCCCTCCCCCTTAAGGATGTTTAGATGTATAAGGCATTTTCGCAAATTTTTAGGGGGGGGGTAGTTGCGCAATGAGGTAAAAATTTATGAAAAGAATTGATTTACATTGCCATGTTCTGCCAGGGGTGGATGATGGAGCAGCGGACTTTGAAGAAAGTCTGCGTATGCTGAAATCTGCTGTTAAGCAAGGCGTGTATGCAGTTGTTGCAACTTCTCATTATTCCAGACAGTTTCGTAATGAAGAACCGGAACGATTTCGGATGTTGAGAGAAGAACTGCAAAAAAGAGCCCGAACAGAAATTCAGGAGGATTTCACCATTTATTCAGGGCAGGAGGTTTTCTATACAGAGGATGTAGTAGAAAAACTGGATGAAAAGAAACTTCTTACATTAAATGAAAGCTCTTATGTGCTTACGGAATTTCATCCTTCTATGCCATATTCTATGATTATTAATGGAGTAAGAGAATTGACGATGGCGCAGTACACCCCCATTCTTGCCCACTTTGAGAGATATACAGCCTTGCGGGAACAAGGACGTGTAGAGGAACTTATACAGGCAGGAGCTCTGATGCAGATGAACTATAAGCCCATTGGGGGCAAATGGTATGAGGAAACAACCAGATGGTGCAGAAAGATGTTGAAGGAAGGAAACGTTCATTTTCTTGGAAGCGATATGCACAATATGCGGACAAGAAAACCGGAACTTATGGAAGCTTCACACTGGATGGAAAAACATCTGGATAATGAATATATAAAGAGCATTTCTTATGCGAATGCAGAGAAAATTCTGGCAAACAAAATTTTATAGAGAAAAGGATTGAAATGATGGAAAATACGCGTGAAGATGAATTGGAAATTGATTTAAAACAGATTTTTTATGTGCTAAAAGAAAAAATACTGGTTATTTTGGCAGTAGGACTTTTATTTGGTTGCATTGCCTGTGTTGCTACAAAATTTTTTATGACACCTACGTACACTTCTACATCGAGTATGTTACTTTTAATCAATGATAAAGGATTTGAGTCTACTGCGGATCTGCAGATGGGAAGTCAGTTGACAAAAGATTACAGCGTGCTGATTACCAGTCGTCCGGTGTTGGAAAAGACAATTGAAAACTTAAAGCTGGATATGAGCTATGAACAGCTGAAAGAAAGCATAGCAGTGGATAATCCAGAGGATACACGAATTTTAAACATTACCGTTACAGATACAGACCCGAAAAGGACACAGAAGATTGTAAATGAAGTAGCTGCAAATGCCTCTGCGTTTATAGGGGATAAAATGGAAGTGACTGCACCAAAGATTATTGATGAAGGTCAATTCCCTACTCATAAAGCCGGACCAAATATGAAAAAAAATGCACTTTTGGGATTGCTTTTGGGACTGATTTTAAGTGCGGGTATCTTTGTGGTAATTGCAATTATGGATGATACGATTAAAACAGAGGCAGATATCGAAAAATATTTGGGCTTATCTACACTTACCAGTGTACCGGATCGAAAAGATTATATTAATTCAAAGCATCATGGAAAAAAGAAAAAAAATAAGAAGGGAAGAAGATAATGGAACAGAAAGTCATAATGACAGATGTCAGAAAAAAAGATTATTTTTACGAAGAAGCAATAAAAACCCTTCGTACGAACATTCAGTTTACAGGAAAAAATATTAAAACAATTATGTTTACAAGTTGTCTTCCTAATGAGGGAAAAAGTGATGTGGCTTTTCAGTTGGCTCAGGAAATCGGAAATATGGGAAAGAAAGTATTATTAATTGATGCAGATATTCGTCGTTCTGTTTATGTTAATCGATACAAGGTAAAAGAGAAAGTAAAGGGATTATCTCAATATTTAAGTGGACAGTTAGCGAAGGAATTCTTGATTTATCAAACAAATTTTTTAAATGTGGACATAATTTTTTCAGGTCCTATAGCACCAAATCCATCTGAACTTTTGGAAGAAGCTTCTTTTTCTGACTTATTAAAAGAATTAAGGAATGTTTATGATTACATCATTTTAGATACACCGCCGCTGGGAAGTGTAACGGATGCGGCTATTGTGGCAAAAGAATGTGACGGGGCAATTTTAGTTATTGAGAGTGAGTGTGTAAGTTATAAACTGGCACAGAAGGTACAAGAGCAGTTAGAAAAGACAGGCTGCAAAATTTTAGGTGCAGTTTTGAATAAAGTTAATATTGAGAAAGATAAATATTATCAGAAATATGATTATTACTATGGAAATGGTAAAAAAAGATAAAAGGTAGAGAAAATGGAATGAAAAGAAATAGAAAAACAGCATGGGCGTGGAACATTTTATTGGTTCTTGTGTGCATTGCTTTGACAGTTTGCTTTGGAGGTTTATTGGCATGGGATGCTAAGGCAGAGGCGGTTAGAAGTGAGAAGCTAATGCAGGAAGCGAAAAAAGATAAGAAACAAGAAGTGAAACAGGAAGTAAAGAAAGATAAGGAAAAAGAAGAAGTTAAAAAAGAGGAAAAAGAGCCCACAAAACCTATTTTACCTCAAGGGATTTCCTTCTGGGGCGATGAATTTTTTACTGCAGAAAACGAATTGCAGTATTCTTCAAGAGTAAAATTAGAAGAAAAACTAAAAGCAGAAGGGTATTCCTTGGAATACGCCAACAAAACGCTGGCAGGAGTAGGAACCTTATCTGTGATGAAAATGGCTGGAGTACCACAGGCTGATTTAGACAAATACATTGAGGCGCATAAAGCCAGTGCAGGAAGTGCAACTCCTCCGGTAACTGAGACAGGAATTCGGGATTTAACAGAGGAAGAAATGAAACGTTCTGATAAAGATTATATTCCGATTATTACGATGGGATATTATGGCGGTTGGAATAAAGATCCGAAAGAACTGGCAGAACAGCAACAGAAGGTTTTGAACACTTTTGGAGCAAATAAGGATAAATTTATTATTGTAGGTGTGAGACCCATGGATGGCAGTGTGAATATTCCGGAATATGAAAAAGTTATGAAAGAAACATGGGGAGAGCATTACATCAGTACTATTGATATTTGTACTGTTACAACAACGACAGCAGACGGACAGACACAGGTAGCAGATGCACTTTATGAAAAATTATTGGAATTGGGATATATTGCAAAGTAAAATATGAGGTGGGAGTATGTATAGGAAAAATACCAACAGTTGGTTAAAACACTGGGATTTTATATTATTGGATTTGATTTTTTTACAGATAGCATACATATTTTCTTGTATTGTGAGAAATGGTTGGAGCGCTCCGTTTCAATCAGATATCTATGTTACTATAGGAATTGTCATCTGCTTTGCCAATGTGTGTGCAATCTATTTTCAAGAGTCTTATCATGGGATTATGCGCAGAGGATATTTTGCTGAATTTTGCAATGTAGTAAAATATGTTACTTTGGTTGCGGTCATTGAAATGTGCTACTTATTTTTAAGTAAAAATGGTAGTGAATTTTCGCGTATTTCTTTTTTAATCTTTTATGTCAGCGGAATTTTCCTTATTTATGTAGAAAGAATTTTATGGAAAATGTATTTACTTTCTTATAATAAGAATTTTGCAAAGAAGCGGAAGATGATCGCAGTATTTACAAGCAATAACGCAAGGGAATTGATTGAAAAGGCTATTGATACACCGTATAAAGAGTGGGAAATGGTAGGGCTTGTGCTGGCAGACAGAACTGATATGGTAGGAAAGAAAATTCTGGGAGTGCCTGTTGTTTGTACGGTGGAAGAACTACCGGATTATATTCAAACAAAATGGATTGACAGCATTTGGATTCATGTTGAAAAGAAATATCAGCTACCAATTGATTTGGTAAATACCTGTATTGAAATGGGAGCTACCGTACATAACACACTTATTAATGTAGACAGTTATTTTGGAGCAAAAGAAGTACGAAAAATTGGTGATTACCATGTGTTAACTGCTAGTTTAAGTATGGCAACACCAATACAGTTACTGCTAAAACGGTGTATGGATATTTGCGGAGGAATTGTAGGTTTATTATTTACAGGTATTGCAACATTATTTCTTGCTCCGGCAATTTATATTGCTTCTCCGGGACCTATTTTCTTTTCTCAAGTCAGAATTGGACAAAATGGAAGAAGGTTTAAAATTTACAAATTCCGAAGTATGTATATGGATGCGGAAGAACGAAAAAAAGAATTGATGAGTCGAAACGAAATGCAAGGGTTAATGTTTAAAATGGAAGCAGACCCACGTATTATTGGTAGCGGATCAGATGGAACGAAGAAAGGACTTGGTTGGTTTATTCGAAAAACTTCTCTGGACGAATTTCCTCAATTCTGGAATGTTTTAAAGGGTGATATGTCTTTAGTAGGGACAAGACCACCCACAGTAGATGAATGGAATCAGTATGACTATCACCATCGTGCACGTATGGCAATCAAACCGGGTATTACAGGTATGTGGCAGGTAAGTGGAAGAAGTGATATTACGGACTTTGAAGAAGTTGTACAATTGGATAGAGAATATATTGAAAAGTGGAATTTGGGATTGGATATTAAGATACTTTTGAAGACAGTGCTGGTGGTGTTCAAGGGATCTGGGTCGAAATAAAGAAAGAATGTGAGGAATACTATGCTACAGCATTAAGGGAATAGATTGTGATAAATTAGAAGAAAAAACAAAATATTTACAGCAAGTAATTATATCACGATTAGGGCTGTAAATGTCGCTTATAATAACACTTGAATTAATGAAAGAGAGAAAAACTACAATGAATATTATTTTACTTTCAGGAGGCTCTGGAAAGCGTCTTTGGCCATTGTCCAATGATATCCGTAGTAAACAGTTTATTAAACTTTTTAAAGATGATAATGAAAATTATGAATCTATGGTACAACGAGTTTATCGTCAAATTACTTCTGTTAATCCAAATGCAAAGGTAACAATTGCAACTTCAAAAACACAAGTGTCTGCAATTCATAATCAATTAGGGGATAAAGTTTCTGTATGTGTAGAACCATGTAGAAGAGATACTTTCCCTGCAATTGCGTTAGCGGCAACATATTTACATGATGAATTAGGAGTTGCGGATGATGAGTGTGTAGCGGTTTGTCCAGTTGACCCTTACGTTGACAATAGTTATTACGAAAGTGTTGAAACACTTGAAACACTTGTAAAACAGGGGACGGCAAATCTGACGTTAATGGGTATTGAGCCAACGTGTCCGTCTGATAAGTATGGATATATCATTCCTAAAAGCACAGATAATGTGAGTTATGTAAAAGAATTCAAAGAAAAGCCAGATCGTTCTACGGCAGAAGATTATTTGGCACAAGGTGCCTTATGGAATGCAGGTGTATTTGCGTTTAAATTGGGCTATTTAATAAAAAAGGTACATGATATGGTTAATTTTACGGATTATCGTGATTTGCTTTTGAAATATGAGTCTTTAACTAAGATTTCATTTGATTATGCGGTAGTCGAAAAAGAGCCGTCTATTCAGGTGATGCGTTATTCTGGGGAGTGGAAAGACGTTGGAACATGGAATATGATGGCAGATGTTATGGCAGATCATACCAAAGGAAATGTTATTTGTGATGAAACATGTGTGAATATGCAGGTAATTAATGAATTAGAGATTCCGATTTTATGTATGGGATGTAAAGATATGGTTATAGCAGCCAGCGGTGATGGAATTCTTGTTTCAGATAAAGAACGTAGTGGCTATATGAAACCTTTTGTGGAAAAGATTAGTGGTGATGTACACTATGCCGAAAAATCATGGGGGACATATACAGTTATTGATATTCAACCAGGTTCTATGACTGTGAAGATTGCGCTTAGTGCAGGAAGCCAGATGAAATATCATAGCCACGAACTTCGAGATGAAGCATGGACGGTAGTTTCAGGAAACGGAAAAACTATAGTTGATGGTATGGAACAAGTGGTTCATCCAGGAGATGTAGTCAGAGTTGCTGCTGGTTGTAAGCATACACTTATAGCGGAAACAGATATGAATCTAATAGAAGTTCAAGTTGGAGAAGAAATTAGCCAAAAGGACAAGACAATATTTGATTTTAATCAATGAATAAATGAGATTAAGATAATATTAACATATACGATTGAAAATACAGAGGATAATATGAGGTAAAAGATGTAAATGTAACCGATTTTGTTAAAATTGGTTGGTAAAGATTATTTATGGGTGAAACAAGACTGTAGACTGAATTTAATAAAAAATAAGTATGACGCCGCTTGAAAAAATGTGGGAATGTTCAGTTTATGTAGATAGTTCCGGTGTATATGTACAGGATATTATAAAGTTTAGATAAGCTTTAAAAATGCATTCGGAATATATAGGTACAAAACTTCATGAAAAATTACCAATTTTAGTTAAACTAATTGATGCGGAGAAGAATTTATCGGTTCAAGTTCATCCTAGTGATGAACTTGCAAGAATGCATGAAAATCAAAATGGGAAAATGGAAATATTGTATTTCTAGACCAGAAAGCACTGGTAGATGCCAAGTATTAGGAAAAGCAGAAATATTGAAAATAAGATGTTAATAGGCTTAGAAAAAATTATATAAATTTAGAAGGTGTTAAGATGACAAGAATAAAATTAATGAATACGGAAATTGACAACTTAACTATGGGCGAAACTTTAGATACCATAGATACTTTGATTCAACAGAAAAAGAATGCTTATGTAGTAACTCCTAATGTTGACCATATTGTTCAATTAGAAGTTGACGGAGAGTTACGTGAAGTATATAAAAATGCGGACTTAATTCTGACTGATGGTAAGCCACTCTTATGGATTGCAAAGTGGTATGGAACGCCTATTAAAGAAAAAATATCAGGATCTGATTTGTTTCCAAGAATTTGCGAATTAGCGGCACAAAGAGGATATACTATGTTCTTTTTGGGTGCAGCAGAAGGAGTTGCGGCAAAAGCAGCAAAAAATCTCATGAAAAAATTTCCAGGATTAAATGTGGTTGGAACATATTCCCCACCATATGGATTTGAAAAAGATGAAAATGAAATGAATAAAATTGAAAAGAAGATTAGAAAGGCAAATCCGCATATTCTTATTGTAGGACTAGGGTGCCCAAAACAAGAAAAATTTATTTATCACAATTGTGAAAAGCTTGGTGTTCCACTTGCTTTAGGACTTGGCGCAAGTCTTGACTTTGAGGCAGGAAATATTAAGAGATGTCCAAAATGGATGGCAAATTATGGGCTGGAGTGGTTATTTAGAATTTCACAAGACCCAAAGAGATTGGTAAAAAGATATTTAGTAGATGATCTGAAAATTTTGAAAATTGCAATAAAATATAAAAATAGTTAAGGGAGTAGATATGTATGAAAGCTTTTCAAAATATCAGTGCTAATGGGTACTTGAAACGTTATGGAATGAAATATGGTTTTTTAAGGGCATTGTTTTTAGCAAATCCGTTTCATATTTTAAATGATTACGAAAATAAAAAAATTTTATATTATCGTAAAATAAAAAAATATTTAATAAAAAAATATTACAAATATTGTGATTCAGTGCCAGAGGGTTTACAATTTGGAGAATGTGCTGTTGAAAATCCTATCTGGATATATTGGAAACAAGGATTTGAAAATGCACCAGAAATTGTAAATAAATGTGTAAAATCAGTAATGGAGTACGCGGAAAATCCAGTTATCCAGTTAGATGAAAAATGTGTAACAAAATATGTGAAATTTCCTTCAGATGTTATGAGAAAATATAATGAAGGGGTAATATCTGATGCGGCATTAGCAGACTTACTTCGTTTTTCACTTTTAGAACATTTTGGTGGTACGTGGATTGATGCAACAGTATTGTTAACAGGTCCTATTCCTCAGTATATTTTAGAATCAGATTTTTTTGCGTTTCAAGATAGATTTGGTTTAATTGAAAATCCGGCTTTAATTAGTAATTGGTTATTACATTGTAAAGCGGGAAACGTTGCAATGCAGAAAACGAGAAATATGTCATTTGCATATTGGAACAAAGAAAAACATGTTATCGAATATTTATTTACATATATAATTTTACAAATTATTATAGAAAATAACAAGGAAAAAATCGGTTGGTTTCCTTATGCAAATAGTGATTATTGTCATCAATATTTGGACAATCTTGCTGAACCGTACTCCGAACAATTGCTTTATCATATAAAAGAACTTTCTACAATCCATAAATTAACATATAAGTTAAAAGAAAGTGTATATGTAACTCCTAATACTTTTTATGAGCATCTTATACATGAAGGAGAAAAGAAATGAAAAAAGTTTTAAAGGCAGTAGGGTATATATTATATGTTGTGACATCTTGGCTACCTCATTATCAATTACACTATTCTTGGCCTATTACGACAGTTATTAGACGAATAGCAGCTAAATTAATGTTTGATAGTTGTGGAAAAAAAGTAGATATAGGTAGAAAAATTTCTTTTTCATCGCAGTTTTCATTAGGAGATCGTTCTTCTGTTGGAGATAATACGTATATTTTAGGAAAAGTGAGTATTGGAAAAGATGTGATGATGGCAGCAAACTGTGCATTTATCGGCTCTAATCATAATATGAGTAGAGTTGATATTCCAATGAACCAACAAGGGGGCACGAATGCACCAATAGTAATTAATGATGATGTATGGATAGGCTATGGGAGTATAATTTGTGCGGGAGTGACAGTTGAACAAGGTGCCGTAATAGCTGCAGGTTCGGTTGTGACAAAGAATGTGCCAGAATGCGCAGTAGTCGGTGGCGTTCCTGCAAAAATAATACGTTACAGAGGAGAAAATTAATGAATGTACTTATGATAGGTGTTGATGAAACTTCTGTAGGTGGAATGCTTACAGTAGTCAATAACTATAAACATAATAAAAAATTTTGTGATATTACAAATTTGAAATATATAGCAACAGTTATTAGATCCAATAAATTTGTGAAAATTAAAACGTTCATAAAAAAAATCCCTGAAATAATTTATACTATAAAAAAGATAAAATTGATATAGTACATGTCCATATGGCTGAAAGAGGTAGTGTCTATAGAGAAGGATTTGTAATATTACTTGCAAAATTAATGGGTGCAAAAACTGTAATTCATATGCATGGGGCAGATATTGAAGAATGGTACAATAAGCAAAATTTTACAATCAAAAAATTAATTTCATTTATATTTTGTTCTGCTGACAGAATGCTTGTTTTGGGATATAATTGGTTGCCATTTATGGAAACAGTAATGAGAAAAAATAAAGATAAAATCTGTGTATTACATAATGCAGTTGAAGTGGAACCATATAATAAAGCAAATAAAGAGGCAACTGATATTTTATTTTATGGAATGTTGATTCAAAGAAAAGGTATAAATGATTTATTGGCTGCATTTGAAATGATCAAAGATGAAATTCCAGAGTCTATTCATTTAAGATTATATGGAGATAATAAGGAATTTGATGCTCAAAAAAAAATAAATGAGTTCCATCTGAATGGGAGAGTAACTTATGAAGGATGGATGAGGTCAGAATATAGAACAAAAGTATTTGAAAATACACTTGTTAATATTTTGCCGTCATATAATGAAGGACTTCCAATGACTATACTTGAAAGTATGGGATATGGAATACCTAATATATCGACAGAAATAGCAGCAATTCCAGAAGCAATCATTGATGATGTGAATGGATTTTTAATAAAACCTGGAGATGTTAGTGCACTTGCGAGAAAATTGAAAAATATTATATTAGATAAAGAATTGTGGAGTCGTTTTAGTAAATCAGCTTATGAGAAAGCAAAAAATGATTTTTCAATTGATGCACATCTAAATAAATTAATTGATATATATAATCAAATAATATAATGGAAAAAATAGAACTAATTGTATATCATAGATTGTACGACTATGGAGCGGTACTCCAAGCTTATGTTTCTGTTACATTCTTGAATCAAATGTGATTTGAGACAGAGATTATTGATTGTTATTCCAAAAAACCTTTAACAATATAGTACATATAAAAATCTTTTTTACAATGTTTCAAATTCTAATTAAAATTATTAAGATTTTAATTAAAACATCTGCGATAAAAAAGGTGATGAAAAAATTTGATTTGTTTAAAGACAAAGAGTTGTGCGTATCAAAACCTTATTGTTCAAGTGAAGAACTTAAAATGATTTGCTTAATGTTGATTATTTCTGTATGGGGAGTGGCTATAATGGTCTCATAGATTAAGACACTTTTTCGGACATTTTTTAATGAATCTGATATACTAAATTCAGTATGAAAGAGAGGATTCATAATTATGTCCAGACAAAGAAGAAACTTTAGTGCCAAATTTAAATCAGACCTAGTAATTGAGCTGCTTAAGGGTGAAAAATATCTCAACACCCTGGCAACTGAAAATAATATCCAACCAAACCTGCTTCGTAATTGGAAGAAAGAATTTCTGAATAATGCTTCGGCTGTATTCGATGACAAGCGTGAAGAAAATCTCAAGGAAAAGCTTGCCGAAGGACGCAAAGAGAAAGCAGAGTATGCGAAAAAGGTTGGTCAGTTGACAATGCAAGTTGACTGGCTCAAAAAAATCTGAAGAAATTTGCGGACCAAACTACGAGAGTAAATTTAGTCCGAAACCTTTTGACGAATAAAGAAATTCCTATTTCTGTTGGAGCAAGCCTGCTCGATATTAACCGTACAAGCATTTATTATAAAAGCTTGCTCATCTCAGAAGAAGAATTGGAATGCAAAGCAATTATTGGTCGCCTACATACAGACAATCCAACTTGGGGAGCAAGGCAAATGTCAGTACAACTAAAAAACAGAGGTTATCATGTAGGTCGCCGTAAAGCATGTCGGTATATGAATGAAATGGATATTTGTCTTATTTATCCTAAAATGAATTTTTTTAAACGAATGCAACAGGTCAAAGTATGTCCATATCTTCTGCGAAATGCTGTAATTGATTGGTACAGTCGTTGTATCGTTGATTGGGAAGTTGATGATACCCTAGACCCCAGAATGGTTATTAACGCTCTTAAAAAGGCATTTAAAATAGCAAAGCCAGATCAAAGCTGTTAGTTTACAAGTCAGCAATACATTGACTTTGTTAAAGAAAACGGCATCCGTCAAAGCATGGATGGAAAAAGTTGTTGGGCTGACAATATCATGGTCGAGCGTTGGTTTCGTAGCTTCAAGTATGAGGAAGCGTATCTGACGCAATATAACAACATCAAGAAAGCAAGAGCTGCCATTGGTCGCTATATTCACACATACAATTTTGAGTGATGACATTCTGCCCTTGATTATAAAACACCGGTTGAATGTTACTATCCGGCAATGCTTCTGCCTTATATAGCTTAATGCATATATGAATCAAGGAACTTTTCCATGTTTTCTAAGTAACTGTCAATCATCTCAGTTCATTATAAAAATCTTAGATTTTTGTCTTGACAACTGAGCCACTATAAAAGGAAAGGATTGATGTAGCTTTTATACATCAAAAAAAGAAAGATGAAAGAGTTAAATCAAGATTTAATTAGTATTATTGTACCTGCTTATAATGCAGAAAAATATTTAAATAGGTGTATTGATAGTTTAGTTAACCAGACATATGCCAATATAGAAATTATCATTGTTGATGATGGTTCAAAAGATAATACTCCTGAAATGTGTAAACAATGGGCACAAAAAGATTCTCGCATAAAAGTTATACATAAAGAAAATCAAGGACTAGGTTTGGCAAGAAATACAGGTTTGGTAAATGCTTCTGGGAAATATGTTTCTTTTTTGGATTCTGATGATTTTGTGGATTTAGAAATGTATGAAAAAATGTATGAGCAATTACGGCAGAAACAAGCGGACACTTGTTATTGTTCTTTAGATATCTATTCAAATACGGAAAACAAGGTTATTAAAAATAATACTAATATTCGAACAGGTGTGTTTGATGGAAAAGAGGTTTTGTTGGATATAATTGGAGCGGATCCGAAATATCCCAGTGATTGTGTAAGAGAAATGTCTGTTTGTGCAAGTATTTTATCTAATGAATTAATTAAAAACAATGGCTTAGAATTTGTATCTGAACGAGACTATATTTGTGAAGATTTTATTTTTGATATACACTATTTATCTCGGAGTAAAAAAACTGTTATTATAAGTGATGGATTTTATAAATATTGTGTAAATGAAGGATCTTTAACGCATCGCTATTTTCCAAAACGCCTAGAAAAAGAAAAAAAAGTATATGAAAAGGCATGTGAAGATTTAAGAATTATATTTTCGGAAGATGAATATTTAACGAGATATAATCGATTATTCCTTGGAAGAATACGTAATTGTATTATACAAGAAGTCAAGTATTCTCATTTAGATAAAAAAACGATAAAACATAATATAAAAGCAATAGTTTCTGATAGATTAGTACATAAAGTAATATTAGAATATCCCATTCATAAATGTGTGATAAAACAAAAAATATTTAATTATGCAATGAAATATAAATGGATTAGTATTTTGTATTATTTGGTGGTAATGAAAGATCAATTTGAATAAGATAAAGAAGAGAAAGGAAAAAGAATGAAAAAAGTTATTGTATTTAATAATAAGGTAATTTCTAATATACTATATTTTCAATTTTCTTACGTGTTCTTTTATGCTGGTTTAGTAGATTTCTTTCATATTCCTTCTATCATCACTTATGGCATAGATATATTGAATATTATATGTTTTTTGTATTTCCTATATTCTAATAAAAGAAAAAAAGTTTTTAAAATGACACGTGTTCAATATTTATATGTTATGGTATTCTTTTTGTTTTTAGGATGCATTTTGACAGCTGTAATTAATTTAGTAAATCCATTGCTTGTTATATGGGGTGTAAGAAATAGTTTGCGCTATTTTCCATTTTTCTTTTCAATTATTGCATTTTGGGATCAAGATTGTCTTGAGCAGATAACACAATTTCTCATTAAATTTCAAGTGATAAATTTTATTATTATACTATATCAGTTTTTTATTAAAGGGTATTCACAAGATTTATTGGGAGGGATTTTTGGACATTCAATTGGTTGCAATGCCGCATTAAATATGTACTTATGCATTGTAGTAACGTTAGTTATTGAACGATATTTAAGAAAAAAAACATCAGGAATTATGTTGGCATTTACGCTTTTAACATGGATATTTATTGCATCGGCTGCAGAATTAAAAATTGCGTTTGTAGAAATTCCAGTTATTATTTTGTTGGCAATATTTTTAAATAAACCTTCTATGAGGACATTTTTAATTATTGTACTTGCTATTATAGGGTTAAAAATTGGTTTATCACTAGTCGTTCAATATTTTCCGGATTGGGCAAATGCATTTACAGACATTCAAAGTTTACTTGACGTTGGAAAAGGAACTGGTGGTGGATATAATATTTCACGTTTTGGGGCTTTTTCAGATATTACAAATTTATTCTTTAAAGATTCTGTTGTAAATAGAATTTTTGGTCTAGGAATGGGAAATTGTGAATATTCGTCATTCTCTTTTTTGACAAGTGCGTTTTATAGAGAATTTGGATTTTTAAATTATAGATGGTTTTCGCATCAAATGTGGTTTTTACAGTGTGGTTATTTAGGGATTATTATGTTAGGGATAATCATCCTAATATTGTTTATTTGGATTACAAAGCGCAAATTAAAATATCGAGATGAGTATGGATATGGTTCTTTTGGTCAAATATTTATATTATTAATGATAGTAAATTTTATATACAATGCATCTTTAACAACAGAGGTTGGATATATAGCGTTTGCTGCGTTAGCATTACCTTTTGTATATTATAAAATTAGAATTATGAATGATTAAAATATAAGGAGAAATCATGTTAAAAGAAAAAATAAAAAAAATCATATTTCGAGAGAAAGCAGATTCAGAGTCATATATAAAATATTTGCGCCAACGAGGAGCAAATATTGGGGAACGTGTAAATATTTATGCACCCAAAAACACAATAATTGACATGACGAGACCATGGTTAATTGATATAGGTGATGATGTACAAATTACAGAAGGGGTTACAATATTAACCCATGGATATGATTGGTCTGTTTTAAAAGGAGTATACGGGGAAGTCCTAGGTTCATCGGGGGGGGTGAAAATAGGAAATAACGTATTTATCGGAATGAAAACAACAATCTTAAAAGGTGTTCATATAGGCAATAATGTGATTATAGGAGCTAATAGCTTAGTAAATAAAGATATTCCAGATAATTGTGTAGTGGCAGGGAATCCAGCAAAAGTGATTATGCCATTGGAGCAGTATTATGAAAAGAGAAAAAAAGCACAACTGGAAGAAGCAACAGAACTAGTAGGGCTATATCGAGAGAGATATGGAATAGAACCGGATGATAAAGCGTTACATGAATTCTTTTGGTTGTTTTGCGATGGAAAAGATGAATTACCGGATTGTTGGAAATCAATGATGACATTGGTTGGAAATGAAGAATACAGTCATCAAAAAATGCAAGTGAATAAGAAAAGGTTTAAAAGTAAAAGGGATTTTTTGCAAAGTATTAAATAATATTTGTGGAGATAATGAGGAAAAATATGATAAATAAGGTAATTCATTATTGCTGGTTTGGTGGAAACGCTTTGCCAGAGGATGTTTTAAAATGTATTGATTCTTGGAAAAATTATTGCCCAGATTATGAAATTAAGCAGTGGAATGAAAAAAATTTTGATGTGAATCAAAATGATTATATTAAGGAAGCTTATCAAGAAAAAAAATGGGCATTTGTATCCGATTATGCAAGATTGAAGATTATTTATGATCAAGGTGGCATTTATTTAGATACTGATGTGGAATTAATTAAGTCATTAGATGATTTGTTATATAACAAGTGTTTCTTTGGAACAGAGACTTCAGAAGTAATTGCGACCGGTTTGGGATTTGGCGCAGAAAAAGGAAATAAATTTATCAAAATGATGTTAGACGAATACGAAGGCGCCCATTTTGTGATAAAAAAAGGAATTTATGATTTAACGCCATGTCCCAAAAGAAATACAGATCCATTGATTCGAGAGGGATTTAAGTTTGATAATCAAAAAATATGGGAAAAGGATGGATGTAAGGTATATCCACCAGAATTCTTTTCACCTATAAATTATGATACAAGAGAATTGGTGATAACGGATAATACATACTCCATACATCATTATTCAGCAACATGGATTCCAGAAGGTGAAAAGAAATTATCTAAGAAGTTGGATCAAATAAAGGTAGATCACTCTGCAATAGTTGCATTTGTTTTATGCCAAAAAGAAAAATATCAATATGAGAAAAGAATAGGAAATTGTAGTACCATTTTAAGTTATATTTATCGTAAAATAATAAAAAAATTGATGATGCGTTAGAAAAAACATAAAATGATTAAGAGAAAAAGTTTGAAACAAAGAGATAGTGGTTAGAGGAAAATAAAATTGTATGGCAAACA
>ERZ1673750.1037-NODE-1037-length-16122-cov-5.805253_pt1 | contig 16122 bp, 14 predicted proteins | sample MGYA00580203_ERZ1673750 | MGnify/ENA primary metagenome ERZ1673750 (study PRJEB41218, sample SAMN15661763) | gut metagenome | host: Homo sapiens | place: Canada: London | collected 2015-08-20/2019-03-30 | study: EMG produced TPA metagenomics assembly of... | reverse complement strand
TTCAGGTGAATTTCCAGGACAATATTACCTATGATTCTGCCGGTCAGTATCAGGTTACTTTTTCCGTGGCGAACAGTGCCGGCGATGTGAAGAATCTTCCTGTTACGATAGAGATTTATGATCCGGCGCAGGAGAATTCCACACAGACACCGTCCCTGACGCTAAGCGAATATCTGGTAAATTTGTCGGTGGGAGAGGGTTTTGACCCATGGAATTATCTGGAGAGCGTGACTGTCAACTTTTATGAGTACGTTAAAGGAGAAGACGGTGTTCTGCGCGGAAATCTGGCGGATGAAATCCTGGATCCATCCGCCGTTCAGATTGAAAATCCGGTAGACACCAATACCCCGGGCGTTTACGAGGTAGTTTACAGCGTCTATGACGAAGAGGGAGTGCAGGGAACGGTACGGCTGATTGTATCGGTAAACGGTTGAGGAGGCTGACATGCGAGAGTACGAAAACAAATACATCAACTCAGAAAAAACGGCGTGGGATCTCAGAAGCATTCTGTGGGATATCGGAAGATCCTGGTGGATGATCCTTCTTGTTGCCATGAGCGCTTCGCTGCTTACCTATTCAGCAATCTCATTCACCCATGAAGACCGGTATACCGTAAGCACGACCTTTACCGTAAGCCAGAGCGGAGGCGATTCCAATGCGGTATCCAATCTTTCCGCCGCATACGAAATGGCGCAGAAATTTTCTGTAATTCTGGAAAACAATATCCTGAAAAAAACGGTAATGGAAGAACTTGGACTGGACAGTTTTCCGGCAACCATGAATGCCTCGGTTGTTGAGGAATCTAACCTGATGCAGCTGTCCGTGACTGCCGATTCGCCCCAGAATGCATATCTGATTCTGGAGTCGGTTCTGCGAAATTATCCGACCTTGTCGGATTACATCATTCCGAACGTGGTTCTGCAGACGCTGGAACAGCCGCAGATTTCCGGAAGCCCCAGCAATCAGCTTCCGGTAAGAAAATATATGCTTTACGCATTTCTGGCCGCGGCGGCCGCGGTAGCCGCAGTAATTGGAGTCACTTCCTATCTGCGGGATACGGTAAAAAATGAGCAGGAATTCAGTCAGAAAGTAGACGCCTATCTTCTCGGAACCATTTACCATGAGAAGAAAAAGAAAAAAAGCTCTATGCTGATCACGAATCCGGTGCGCAGCTTCCGCTATGTGGAAGCATACCGGATGGCAGCATCAAGAGTCCGGGGACGGATGGATCGGAAACACGCCAAGATTCTTCTGGTTACCAGTGTGGCTGAAAACGAGGGAAAATCTACAACAGCATCCAATCTTGCGCTGGCACTTGCGCAGGAACAGAAAAAGGTGCTTTTGGTGGACTGTGATTTCCGCCGTCCGGCGTTACATAAAATCTTTGATGTGGGAAACAGAGAAATCAAGGATTTTTCTTTGGTATTGCAGGGAAAAGAAAAAGTCGGAGGAATTTTTGAAAAAGTACAGAACCTGCCGCTGTATACCGCTTTCAGCAGACATTCTATAGAAAATCCGTCGGAATTGATTTCCGACGGCAGACTGGAACGGCTCCTGCGGTCCTGCTGCAAAAAGATGGATTACGTGATTTTGGATTCTCCGCCGATGGGGCTTGCCGTTGACGCAGAAGAACTGATACAGATCGCTGACGCAGCGGTTCTTTCCGTTCGTCAGGACGCTGTCCTGACACAGGATATCAATGATGCCATTGACGTGCTGAACCAGAAGGATGAAAAAGTAATCGGCTGTGTATTCAGCAATGTCTACCCGCCGATCGGAGAGCGTTTCCGTCAGGGAGCCTATGGCTACGAAGGTTATGGAAAATACAGCAAGGCAGATCGCTAAAGGGGAGCAGTATGAAAAAAGAAGAAACAAATGAATATACAGACGCACTGGAAAAAATCGATCTAATCGGCTATCTTTACGAATTCATGAAAGCGTTCAGAAAGTTCTTCTGGGTTGTACTTTTGATTCTCGTGCTGTGTACGGCCGGAGGTTGTTTTTGGAGCTGGCGGAGTTATCAGCCGATGTATGAGGCTTACACTTCCTTTGTGGTTACTTCGTCCGGACAGTCTTACAACAGTTCTTATTATGACAATACGACGGCAGAGCAGATGGGAAAAACTTTTCCCTACATTCTTACCAGCGGTGTACTGAAAGATGTAGTGAGAGAGGATCTTGGGTACAGCTTCAGCTCCTCTATTGAGGCGACAGTTATGGAGGGGACGAATCTGTTCACAATCACAGTCCGCGACCGTTCGGCGCAGACGGCTTACGATGTCATGACATCTGTGATTGAGAACTATCCGGCGGTTGCAGAATATATCATCGGAGGAACGACCCTGACAGTTGTGGATGAGAGCGGCGTTCCGACCACACCTGCAAACAGCGGGAATATGAGACAGGCGGGAGTAGCCGGGTTTCTTGTGGGGGCTGCGGTTTCCGTGTTATTTCTGGCGTTGTATCTTGCCGGAAGAAAGACGATTCGGAGCGGTGAGGATATGAACAGCATCGCCAGCACGAAGTTCCTGGGAAATGTTCCGGAAACCCGGATTAAAAAGAGAAGCAGCAGGAAAGACCAGGAGATGACGGTCACAAATTCCAAAGTACCGCCATCTTTTAAAGAAGGAATCCGCCTGGTGCGGTCCCGCGTGGAAGCAGAACTCCAGGGGAAGGAATGCCCGGTAATTCTGGTGACCAGCGCTGTTCCGGAGGAAGGAAAAACAACAGTAGCTGTAAACCTGGCGCTGGCTTTGGCGCAGAAAAAGCACCGCGTGATACTGATCGATGGAGATCTCAGAAATCCGTCTGTCATGCAGTCCTTGAATCTGCCAAAGAAAAAAGATGGAATCGTACAGGTGGTTCAGGGGCAGGCAGACTTGGAGAAAACACTGACGGAGTACAAAGGGATCAGTTTGAAAATTCTTCCGGGTACATCCAAAACCTCCAATCCGGCAGCGGTGATACGTTCAGATGAAATGAAAGAATTAATTAAGACTCTGAAACAACAGGCGGACTTTCTTATCATTGACACACCTCCGAGTTCCGTATTGTCCGATGCAGCTATGTATGAGGAAGTTGTGGATGGAGCAGTCATGGTTGTACGCCAGGACTTTGCCAGCACCAGACAGGTTCAGAAAGGCATGGAGACCCTTGCCGACGCGGACATTCCGGTGATCGGCTATGTGCTGAATTATATGGAAGAAGGCACGATGGGATATGGATACAGCAGCTATGGAAAGTATGGCTATGGAAAGTACGGATACCGGAGATATGGGTATGGATACGGGAAGTATGGATATGGCAGATATGGGGATGGACGTCATGCGGAGGATGAGGATCGGAGCAGCAAGAGCAGTGAGACAATGAAGAATAACGGGAAAACTTCTGCAAAGAGTACAGAGATGAGATAGAGCGAGCCGGCAGAATGATTAGTAACAGAACACAGAAATATTGTGAGGGAAATGGATGTATATGAACTAACTCACGGGAGTGTCGCAAAATCATCAATAATCATGATTGAGCGGCACTCCCGCTCGTTACAGCCGAGACTATGAAGAAAAGTCTGTAAATAAGATTCTTCTATGATAAGACTGGGGTGAAAGGCTTAAAACGAGCTTTTCACCCGGGAGTATCCCAAAGTTTGTTTAAATCTTCCGGTTACCTAATTTGAAAAGTGATCTAAGAGAGACTGAATATGATAGGGCTTATTTTCGCTGAGATTCAGGCAAATTTACTGATAGGGACGGACTGAATGATCAAAACTGCAGAACTAATGTGGAAGGAAATATGCAGTTATTTTGGGGTATAGAGAGGCAACAACTTGGATGAAGTAAATGAAAAGCCTAATCCCCCAGCTATGCTGGGGTGAATGGAGTAAGCAGGAGCGTGTAGGATATCAATAAAAAGCCTCCTATGCTAAAATGAGAATGGTGTCGCAAGCCAAACTCAAAAATTAGCATAGGAGGCGGTCCCAAATGGACAATAAGAGTTTATCACATGTACGATGGAAATGCCAATACCATATCGTTTTTATTCCGAAATACAGAAAGAAAATATTGTATGGAAAGTTGAAAGCAGATGTAAGGGATATTATTTCCACGTTATGTAAGTACAAAGATGTCGAGATAATAGATGGTGCAGTATGCGAAGATCATGTGCATTTAAGTGTAGCAATTCCACCGAAATACAGTATTTCAAAATTCATGGGATATTTAAAAGGAAAAAGTACACTAATGATATATGATAGACATCCCGAATTGCAGAGTAAATGGGATAAAGCATTCTGGGCTAGAGGTTATTATGTTTCAACCATTGGTAATATTACAGAAGATGCAATAAAGAAATATATAAGAGAGCAAGCAGAAGAGTCGAGAAAAGAAGATTCAAGAAGTACCGCTTTATAAGCGGACCAGTAACACCGCTTGCGATACCCGCCCTTTTGGGCGTGCATGTAACCGGCCCTTATGAGGGCCAAATCAAACCACCACTTGAAGTGGTGGTTGTGAGTTAGAAGTGTTCTTTACTCTCCATGTTATACAAAAAAACAGGCAAAGTTTTTTTCAAAGGATAGAAGATAGAAATGTAGAATAGTCTAAGAAAATATTGCTTGCAACGAATCAGATATATATGTTGTGACAGCTTCGACGGAGCTATTTACTGAACTAGGGAAAAATCACAGGATAGTTCTGAGCCTTTCTTGAGGAAAATGACATAAGAAGTTATTTTAGTAAATGGGTGTGAAATGTATTGATACTCTGATTTATCGCACGAGTAACAATCCTATGACGAACTTTGATCTGATAGAACGCTAAAAAATCAAGAAGGGATATTCAGATGTGATGATTAGATATTCTATCAAATCAATATTTATGCCGTCTAACCTACAGAAAGATTAATAAAGAGCCAGAAATATAACTTATGTTCAAATGAATTTCTGTTCTTTTTGAATAAAAGTTCATTTGAATATAGGTGTTGTAGATGGAAATTGGCTAATATTGTGTATGAGTTGAATATAAAAATAATTTAATATAGGTTGTTTAAACTGGAGAGAGTGATATGACATTAACAAATTATTGGTGGTTATTAGTTTGGCTGTTTACGGGAGGAGCATTTCTTGCCTGGTTTTTCCCAAAGAAAAAAGAACTAGTCTATGGGAAAATGGAAGAACGCTGGGAAATTTTACCAGCAATTATTTTAGTTGTTCCTTATATCATTTGGGCTGGTTTTCGAGCAGATGGATTTGGTGATACAGGAGTATATAGAACAAATTTTTTGGATGCTCCCAGTCAGTTGGGACAGTTGCCAGAATATCTTGAAACAATCACGAAAGATAAGGGTTTTGCGGTATTAACTGTTTTGCTAAAAACAATTATAGGAAATTCAGATATTGCTTTTTTTCTAATTATTGCAGCCTTTCAGATGATATGTTTAGCTTTAATATATCGAAAGTATTCGTGTAATTATTGGGTAAGTATATTTCTTTTTGTAGCATCTACAGACTATATGTCATGGCCTCATAATGGTGTAAGACAATTTATGGCAATAACAATAATTATGGCAGCAACTCCCTTGCTATTAAAGAAAAAATATGTACCTTTAATCGCAATTATTTTTCTTGCGTCAACGTTTCATGCTTCTGCTTTAATTATGATTCCTATTGTATTTATTGTGCAAGGCAAAGCATGGAATACGAAAACATTATTATGTATTATAGCCTGTATATGTGCTTTGCTTTTTGTGGATCGATTTACAGATATTTTGGACTCGGCATTGTCAAATACTCAGTATTCTAACATGGTAACTGACTGGCAGGAATGGCAGGATGACGGAACGAATCCCATACGTGTTTTGGTATATTCAATTCCGATGATATTATCAATTGTAGGACGTAAACAGATGAAAGAAGATAGTAATCCTATGATTGACGTAATGCAGAATTTTAGTATTTTGACTTTTGGAACTGCGCTTGTATCAATGGGAACTTCTGGGATTTTTCTAGGACGTATGATTTCATATAGTTCGGTGTACTCGATTTCAATTTTGCTTCCTTGGGAAATCGAACATATTTTTACAAAAGAATCATCACGTTTAATGAAATTAGCAATGGTGTTAGGGTATATTGCGTTTTTTTATTATCAAATGCACCTTACATGGGGAATTTTATAGACTTTATAAAATAGGAGAGAAATGATGAAGGATGTACAGAAACCGAAAATTAGCGTTATTATGGGAATATATAATTGTGCGAAGACTCTGCCTGTTGCGATAGAATCAATACTGCAGCAAACATTTACAGATTGGGAACTCATAATGTGCGATGACGGATCAAAGGATGACACTTATGTTGTGGCTGAAAAGTATTGCGACAAATTCCCATCTAAAATTGTATTGTTGAAAAATAGTGAAAATAAGGGCCTTAATTATACCTTGAATCGTTGTTTACAAGTTGCTCATGGTCAATATATTGCTAGAATGGATGGTGATGATCGGTGTTCTGCTAATAGATTTGAATTAGAATTAAAAGTCTTTGAGGAAGAACCTAATATTTCTATTGTCAGTACCGATATGGGATACTTTGATGATTCTGGAATTTGGGGGAATATATCTCACCCGGAATATCCAGTTGCTCGAGATTTTCTTTCAGGAACACCATTTTGCCATGCACCATGTTTGGTTAAAAAGGAAGCTTATGATTGTGTCGGAGGCTATACTGAAGATAATAAATTGTTACGTGTTGAAGACTACCATTTATGGATAAAAATGTACAGTGCAGGATATGTAGGAAAAAATATTCATAAGCAGCTTTATTTTATGCGAGATGATAGAGATGCTTATAAAAGAAGAAAATTTAAATATAGATTAAATGAGGCGTATGTAAGAGGTCTAGCCGTTCATGAATTGAAGTTGCCGATTTTGGGATACATATATGTTTTACGACCTATAATTGTTGGCTTATTACCTTCATTTCTTTATGATTATCTTCACAGGTGGAATTTGAAAGAAAATAGAATACACAGAAAATGAGGAAAAATATGAAAAAATTATTGCTTGTTGCGAATGTTTCGAAAGAGCATATACGGAAGTTTCATATTCCGTTTATTTTAAGAATGAAAGAATTAGGATGGCAAGTCGATGTGGCTTGTAAAATGGATGCTGCAATTCCAGAATGTGACCATAGTTATGATTTACCTTGTGATAGAAATCCTTTCTCTGGGGGAATAAGGAAAAGCATTAGGATTCTAAAACAAATTATAAGTGAAAACGATTATGATGTTGTTCATTGTAATACAGTTACTGGGAGTATAATTGGAAGAGTGGCAGCAAAATCATTTAGGAAAAAAGGAGTAAAAGTACTATACACAAACCATGGCTTACATTTTTTTGAAGGGGCACCAATAAATAGATGGATATTAGGATATCCGATGGAGAAAATGTTAGCCCCGTATACTGATGTTATTATTACAATAAACCAAGCAGATTATCGCCTAGTTAAAAAGCATCTATCAAATTGTGGAGTTGTTGAAAGAATCCATGGAATAGGAGTGGATTTATCGCACTTTAGAAATGCAAGTTTATCTGTGAATAGACAAAAAATACGGGCATCATTAGGGATTGCTTCAAATGATTATGTACTGGCATATGTGGCTGAGATTAATACAAATAAAAATCAAGCAGCACTATTAGAAGTGTTTCGAATAGTACAAAAAATAATTCCTTTTTCAAAGTTACTTCTGATTGGACCTGATCATACTAACGGAAAATTTAAAAAAAATATATGCGAGAAAGGAATGGAAAAAGATGTTTTATTACTGGGATGGCGTGATGATATTCCGGAATTACTGAGTAGTTCAGATATATATGTTGCTTCTAGTCGTTCAGAAGGATTGGGATTAAACTTAATTGAGGCTATGGCTTGTGGAATACCTGTAGTAGCTTTTAAAAATAGAGGACATAATGAAATTGTAAATCATAATAAAAATGGATTTTTGGTAAATCAAGATGCCTATGAAGAAATGGCTCAATGTATAATAAAGGTCTATGATGATGAAAAACTAAGGAAACGCATAACATCGCAAGCACAAATAGATATTTCAAAATATGAAATTGCAAATGTTTTAAAGGAACTTGAGAAAATCTACGCAAAAATTTGATTAGTAAAAAAATATTTGGGTAATGGGAGAAGTGTTACATTAAAAAGAGGTTGTATTTGTAATAAAAATGTTTTTAAAGTATAAAAGATGAAGGGATTTTAATAAAGAGAAATGATAAAGATATTATTTTTAATTCATGATCTTGGACAGGGTGGAGCTGAAAAAGTTCTTGTTAACCTAGTAAATCATTTGGATCGCTCTAAATTTCATATTACTGTTACGACTTTATTCGGCGGCGGAGTAAATGAACAGTTTTTGAAAAAAGATATTCGAATTAACTCGATATTTCCGAAAGAAATCCCTGGTAATAGCAAATTAATGAAGTTATTAACACCAAAGATGCTTCATAAACTATGTGTCAAAGAGTACTATGATATTGAAGTATCATATTTGGAAGGACCTTCTGCTCGTGTAATTAGTGGATGTCAAGCTATGAATACCAAATTGATTTCGTGGATTCATGTTGAACAGCATACGATAGAAAAATTGTCAGCTTCTTTTCGTAGTAAAAAAGAAGCATTGCAATGTTATAACCGTTTTGATCACACAGTTTGTGTATCGAAGTATGTTCTCAAAGATTTTTGTAAAATTCTTGATTTTAAAAAGCCTTGTAGTGTACTTTATAATACAGTAGAGTCAGAACAAATACATGAATTATCGAAGGAAAATGCTGAAGAAATAGTTGAAGATGGGAAATTTCGACTTATAGCAGTTGGCACATTAAAACAATCTAAAGGATACATGAGATTGCTTCAGATTGTAAAAAAACTTTACAATGAAAAGTATCCGATACATTTATATGTTTTAGGCATAGGGCCTTTACAGCAAGAAATGGAAAATTTTATTAATCATAATAAACTACATAATGTAATTACGTTACTAGGATATCAGACAAATCCATATAAATATGTGAAAAAATGTGATTTGTTTGTTTGTGCTAGTTTTGCAGAAGGTTTTTCTACTGCTGCTACAGAGGCGTTAATTGTAGGAACTCCTGTATGTACTGTTGAAGTTTCAGGCATGAGAGAAATGCTGGGAGAACACAATGAATTCGGCATGATAACTCCTAATACGGAAAAAGCATTATATGAGGGAATCAGGAAATTGCTAGATAATAAGGAATTATTAGCCTATTATAGAAAGCAATCTCTAATCCGTAGTACTAAATTTACTACAGATCAAACTGTCAGAGCGGTAGAAGACTTGTTACTATCAATGTAAAGGGGGAAATCTATGGATAAATTAATATCTGTAATCGTACCGGCATATAATGTGGCCCCATGGTTGCCAAGATGTTTAGATAGTATTTTATTTCAAACATATAAAAAATTAGAGATTATTGTAATAGATGATGGGTCAACAGATACTACATCACAGATTGTTGATGAATACGCAAAAAAAGATGCTAGAATAGAGGCTATTCATCAAAAAAATGTAGGATTAGTTGAAGTAAGGAATAGAGGTATAGAATTAGCAAAAGGTGAATATATTACCTTCGTCGATGCAGATGATGAGATAGATTTGAATATGTACAGAAGACTTTTGGAGAATGCGTTAAAATATGATGCTGATATCTCGCATTGTGGCGTTTGTTTTTGCTTTCCGGATGGGTACGAGGAAATGCATTATGGAACCGGAAAAATAAAAATTCAAGATCATTTTGAAGGAGTAAAAGATCTGTTGGAAGGTGAATTTATTGAGCCAGGATTATGGAATAAATTATATAAATCATCATTATTGAAGGATAGCTGTCTTGATGCATCAATATTAAATAATGAAGATTTACTTCGAAATTTTGTTCTGTTTAATCGGGCAAAAAAAAGTGTATATGAAGACTTTTGTGGATATAGATATTATCAAAGAGAAGGATCTATGTCGAAGGACAAAACAAAATTACTTCGAACAGACCAACACATTAACAGAGCAAGAAGATTGATTGTAGAGCATTCTTCGGAAGCTATTTTCCCTTTTGCTATGAGAACATGGCTAGAGTCAATTATTAATTCTATCAATACTTTGGCATATAGCACTGAACCAGAGGCAAAACAGTATTGTAAAGAATGTCGAGAAGTTTTAAGAAAGGAGCGGAAACATCTTAATTATTTAATTAAACGTCAGCAATTAGCTGCTAAATTGATTTTATTATCGCCAGCATTGCATAAAGTGGTGTACCGCATATATAAAAATGAAAGAAATACTTGACACTATCTCAGTGATTGTACCCGTTTATAGGGTGGAAGAATTTTTAGATGATTGTATTAAATCTATTGTAAATCAAACATATCATAATTTGCAAATAATATTGGTGGATGATGGCTCTCCTGATTCTTGTGGAGAAATTTGTGAAAATTGGGCAAAAGTCGACGATAGAATAATTGTAATACATAAGGAAAATGGTGGGCTTTCGGATGCCCGTAATGCAGGACTTGCGATTGCAACTGGAGATTATATTGCATTCGTGGATAGTGATGATTGGATTGAGCCGAGAATGTATGAAGTTATGTTGTCTATAATAAAAAAGGAAAAGGCAGATATCGTTGCGTGTGGGTTTATTGATACATATTCGCAAAAAAGCATAACTCATTCTTATCCATATGTAACAGGATCATCAGAAACATTTTTGAAATATATTTATAGTGATACTATTTTCCCAGTAGCTGCATGGAATAAGCTATATAAAAAAGAACTTTGGAATAGTTTTTCTTTTCCTAAAGGGAAAATATGTGAGGATGCATTTACAACATATTTGCTTGTAGATAAGGCGTCAAGAATTGTACAGATCCCTGATGCCTTGTATCATTATCGTATTCGAGAGAATAGTATTATGACATCAAAGTTTCGATTAGCACGTATGGATGAAGAAGAAGCATGGCGTGATAATTATTTGTATATGAAGAAAAATTATCCAGAAATTTCAGGCCTTGCGTATGATTTTTATTTGCAGAAAGTGAATATATTGTTCCATATGATTTCTCCTGAACAATATATTGAATTTCGGAAGGAATATGATTATTTATATGATATTCTGAATAAAAATTTAAAATACGTTCTTTTTAAAAGTAGATTAAGCTGGAAATACAGAATCCGTTACTTTATAGATATTCTAAAATTGAGAAGGCAGAGGAGATAATATGATTTCTAGTAAAGAACAGTTGAAGAAATGTCTGACAACAGAAAAAGAATTTTATATTTCCTCCAATTCATTTGGACGAAAATGGAAAAATTATTTATTAGGAAGTCCGGATGTTGTTCGTTGGAAATATATTAAGTCATATCGTAAGCTGGAATATTACTATTACAATCGAAAGAAAAATCTAATCTATGCAATTAAGAATTTGTACTATGGTAGAAAATTTAATAAGTTAGGCTTTAAATTAGGTATAGAACTTGAAAGAGGTGTTTTTGAAGAAGGGCTGATGATTTATCATTCTACAGGAATAGTTGTAAATGGGGATGCCAAAGTTGGTAGAAATTGCATATTACACGGCGCTAATGTTATTGGCAACATGGGTAATAATTTGAAAGCACCAGTTATTGGTAATAATGTTCGTCTTGGAGCTGGCGCAAAAGTACTAGGAGATGTGTATATTGCTGATGGTGTACAAATAGGTGCTGGTGCTATAGTACTGAAATCATGTTATGAGGAGAATGCGTTACTTATAGGCATTCCAGCAAAAATCTATCATCATAATCAAGACAACTCGAAATAACAGGGAGATAGAGTTAGAAAATGGAAGTAGACTTTTCAATTATTATTCCAGTATATAACGCACAGAATAGTATAAAAAAATGTCTTGAGTCATTACAGTGTCAGACAATAGCATCTTTCGAAGCGCTTGTAATTGATGATGGTTCTTCAGATAATAGTGGAGTGATTTGCGATAAAATCTCTGAATCAGATAGAAGATTTCAAGTTATACATCAAAGGAATGCAGGTGTATCCTCAGCAAGGAATGCAGGTTTATCATTAGCTAAAGGTAAATTTATTGCATTTGTTGATAGTGATGACACTGTTGAATCAAATTTTTTAGAATGTTTGAAAGAGAAATTCAATTCTTCTAAAGCAGAAGTTGTATTCTTGGGATATAGAATGTATTCTTCTAGTGGTGAAAAATTAAAAGAAATATCATCGGATTTACAGAGTGATTTATTTGAACTGCAAATTTCAGAATTATCAACAAAAGGCCAATTTGGATATACGTGGGTTAAGGCATTTAGAAAATCAGCAATAAATAATCATCAGTTTAGAACTAATATGTCACTATTTGAAGACGAAATATTTACTTGTGAAGTTTTAGCTGATTGCCATTCTTTAGATGTAATAACTCGACCAATTTATAATTATGTATGTTGGAATGAAGGAACACTTATGACGAAAACCCATCAAGACTACTGTGAATTGCAAGATCAGGTCTATTTGGCATGGAAAGACCTTTTAAGTGGATCGAAATATTGCCGGGAAGTGTTAGAAATAAGAGCTAATGAATTGGCCAAAACTTTTCAGTATTATTTATTTGAACAACAAATAGATCTTGATAGGTTTTTAGAATCGGCAAGTAAATGTGTTTTTTTAAAAGAATGTACATTAAATACATTATTTTTCAAAGCAATAAAGAAAAAAATATATATTATTGTTAAAGCTATGAGATATATATATCATGCAAAAATAAGAGTTGCAAAATTATTGAAGAAATAATTACTTCGGAGCTAAAGATTATGAGGAAAAAAGTAGCAATATTATTACCGTGGTTGAAAATGGGGGGGACAAATAAAGTCGCTCTCAGATTTATACGGGAACTTACGCAATTTTGTGATATAACACTTATTTTGTCACAGGATACTGGTGAATTAAAGTCAGAAATCCCCGACAATGTTCAGGTTATCATTGATAAAATGCAGGACTTTAAAGACATTTTTAAAGAAGATGTATCCAGAATAAGAATTGGATATTTAATAAGAGATTTTATCTACTATGCAAAGATAAAAATCAAAAGAGATAGTATAGACAATTATAAATATTTAGTAAGAAGGCATGCCGATATAAATACCGAAAAGTTTGATTGTGCAATTTCATATCATGGGCAGTCTCCAGAAAGGCTTCTAAATTTGTTATATCGTATCAATGCAGAAAAAAAAGTAGCTTGGATTCATGGAGAAATGAGTTTTTCAAAAAGAGATTGTATGAAGATGGCTAAATATTATTTAAAATTAGATCACTTTTTCTTTGTTTCTAAGCCGACAATGGTTTCGTTTCAGAATAGAATCAATATTAATTCTGCTAAATGTACTGTATATTATAATCCACTTGATGAAAATGAAATTATACGATTATCTCATGCTATGATGGATATTGAATTCGATAAAGAATATGTTAATATACTAACTGTTGGGCGAATTTCGGCTGAAAAGGGACAAGATATGATTCCAAAGATTACTAATAATCTTATTAGTAAAGGATATAAGGTGCGGTGGTATGTGATTGGTGACGGTGATATGCGACCAAAATTAGAGTGCCTTATTCGTGAGAATTCTGTGGAAAATGAGGTTATTCTTTTAGGCTTGAAAACAAATCCGTATTGTTATATGAAAGCGTGTGATATCTATGTGCAGCCATCATACACGGAAGGATATTCTACAACAATTTGTGAAGCTGGAATATTAGGAAAAGCAATTATTGGAACAGCGCCTTCAGGAGGTATTAGGGACCAGATAACAGATGGAAATGACGGTTTAATTGTAGATGCGACAGTAGAAGGGTTGACAGTTGGAATTACAAAGCTTATTAAGAATGAAAAATTACGACATTCTTTTGAAAAAGAAATACAGAAAAAAGATTTTAGTGGTAAGGGAGAAATTACTAAATTTCTTACTTATTTATCAGAATAGAGATAAAGAGGTTTGCACAGAAATGATGAAAGATGATAAGGTGACGAATAGACAACTTATACCGAAAGTAATACACTATTGCTGGTTTGGAAATAGTATAAAGCCAAGATTATTCAGGAAATGTTTTCAAAGCTGGAAAAAATACTGCCCGGATTATGAGATCATTGAATGGAATGAAAAAAATTTTAATATTGATTGTTGCAAATATGTAAGGGAGGCATATGACGCTCAAAAATATGCTTATGTTACTGATTTTGCAAGACTCTGGATTATTTACAACTATGGAGGCGTTTATTTAGATACCGATGTAGAATTAATTCGATCGTTGGATGATTTATTGTATAATTCTGCTTATTTTGGCCTAGAAGATAGCAAGCACATAAATACTGGGCTGGGATTTGGCGCTGAGAAAGGAAACAATATTGTAAAGAAGATGATGGAGGAATATTATAACGCTAGTTTTTTTAATGAGGATGGAAGTTATAATATGATGACTTGTCCTGTGAGAAATACTGCATCTATTGCTACATACTTACCATCTATAATGGGAAAAGATGTAATCCATATCAAAGATGCCGTGATATATCCTCCAGAGTTTTTTTGTCCATTAGAACCTAGTTGTGTGAATTTGAATAAGACAAATAATACTTATTCCATTCATTGGTTTAGTGCATCATGGCTTTCAGATGAAGAAGTTATTATACATGATTGGAGAGTTTTTTTAGGAAAATGTGAAAAATATCTTGGGAAAAAAGTAGGACGACTGTTTGCTCGTATAGTGTATCTGTTTCGACCAAAGAAAAGGAATATTTTAAAAAATGCAGATGCTAGGAAGGAATAGAAATGAGTGAATCAAGAACAAGTAATTCTATTAAAAATGTATTTGCCAGTATAATGTATCAACTTCTGAACTTTGTATTAAGCTTCATTAGCAGATCGATTTTTATTCAGGTGCTAGGCGTTGGATACTTGGGAATAAACGGGTTGTTCAATGATGTTTTGTCTATGCTTAATTTAGCCGAACTTGGATTTGGTACAGTCATGACATATGGTATGTATAAGCCATTAGCAGAAAAGGATTATGAAACTATTGCAGGACTTACTCAGTTTTATAAAAAGGTATATAGAATAGTTGCAATAAGTATAGCTGGAATAGGAATTATGTTGGTTCCTTTTTTGCACTATTTAGTTAATTTGGAACAGGATATTCCGAATTTAGAAATATATTATATATTATTTCTTGCCAGCAATGTTGCTTCGTACTTGGTTACTTACAAGACAACGGTCATGTATGCAGATCAGAAGAACTATATTTTTATAAAATATACTGCTTATTGGAGTATAGCACAAACTATAGTATTAACTCTTATTCTGTTTTTAACACATAGCTATATGCTTTATTTGTGCTGTCAAGTGATATTTGTGTATGCTTCTAATTTTCAAAAATCGCATGTTGCTCAGAAAAGATATCCATTTATTGGAAGAAAAGTCAAGCTACCAAAAGAAAAAACAAGAGGAATTTTTAAAGATGTCGGTTCTGCTTTTCTATATAAAATTGCTAATGTGTTAATTAATGCAACGGATAATACACTAATATCTGTAATTGTTAGTACTGAAATGGTTGGATTTTATTCGAATTATCAAATTGTAACTGCTCGATTGGCGAATATTGTCAGTACTGTTTTTTCATCACTTATTACAAGTTTAGGCAATTTGTTAGTTATAGAGAATGAAGAACGGAGATTTCAAGTTTTTCAAATTATGCAATCACTTAGCTTTATTTTAAGTACTTTTTTTGTATCTTGCATTTTTTTACTACAGGAAGATTTTATTAGGGTTTGGCTCGGAGAAGATTTTGTTCTTGGAACATTACCCTTGATTGCTATTGTCTTCAATTTTTACTTTTCAATATCGATTACGCCTATTACAGTATTTAGAGAAGCTGCAGGTCTATTTCGTAAAACAAAATTTATTATGCTTTGGACAGCTTTTTTTAATTTAGTATTGTCTATAATTTTTGGATGGCAACTAGTGGTGCATCCACCTAGTTTTTAAAGTATTGTCGGATATAACCTGGATAACT
>ERZ1673750.1024-NODE-1024-length-16268-cov-7.326898_pt1 | contig 16268 bp, 7 predicted proteins | sample MGYA00580203_ERZ1673750 | MGnify/ENA primary metagenome ERZ1673750 (study PRJEB41218, sample SAMN15661763) | gut metagenome | host: Homo sapiens | place: Canada: London | collected 2015-08-20/2019-03-30 | study: EMG produced TPA metagenomics assembly of... | reverse complement strand
GCTGTTAGCACAAAGATCGCTGTTTTCTATAGTACGGCGATCTGGGAAACTTTTAATCAAGTACATTCAGATTTGTGAGGCAAATGTTGATAATATCACCAGCCTTATGGTTAAACATATTGATAATGACCGGGTAGAGTTGAAAGAACAGGTGGAAGCGGCGTTAAAGGTACTGGTGCGTCAGATGCTGGTGCAGAAGAATGGCTCTGTATATATTTTCCTGACGGATGAGGAGCAGGAGATCAATAATGAGATTGAAAAAGAAAATATAGAAATGCCGGAGGTTATTACCAAAATTTCAGAAATGATCTTTGAAGATATTTTATCTGAAAAGAAATACCGATATCCGGCTTTCGGCGGCAGATATACCTTCTCTTTTAATCAGATTGTGGATGATCGCCCTTATAAGGCAAATCAGTCCTATGACGTGGGACTTCGTATTCTGACCCCATGGTATGAGGGGGGGACAGATGACGCCACGCTACGGATGATGTCCGGCCAGGGAAAGGAAGTATTGGTTCTCCTTCCCAATGATGATGAATTTCTGCGGGAAATGCAGGCATATATGAAAATAGAAAGTTTCCTGCGTAAAAATACCAATGCTCATCTTTCTCAATATGAGAGCATTAAAGAGGCAAAGCGGACAGAGATGCGTAAGCGCAATGAAAACGCCAAACTTTATCTGACAGAAGCATTAAAAGAGGCAACTATCTATGTGAACGGGGATATTGCGAGACTGAACGCCAGAGATGTATCTGCCAAGATTCAGGAGGCCATCGGCCGACTGGTACAGATTGTTTATCATAAACTCAGTTATATTGATACCCCTATGGGAGAACCAGAGATCCGTAAAATGTTCCATACCAGCAACCAGTTCAGTCTGTCGCTGGAAGGTGGAACAGAACCAAATATCCATGCATTAGAAGATGTTCTTGACTTTATCGCCATGAATTCCAAGAACTATATAAAAACATCTATGAAGACCATCAAAGACCGGTTCACCAAGGCGCCTTATGGCTTTGTAGAAGATGACGTGAACTGGCTGGTTGCCCGTCTGTTTAAACGGGGGGATTTATCCTTTACGGTCAACGGCGCTTCTGTGACTCTGCTGAATAAATCAGAGGAAGAACTGGTTAATCTTGTCACGAAAAAGCAGAATGTGGACAAACTTCTGATGGAAGTTCGCGTCAGAGTGGATGAACGGGATAAAAAAGCTGTCCGGGATGTAATGAAAGAACTGTTCCATGTGAGCAGCGCTGCAGATGACGAAGATACGGTAATGAAGAACTTTCAGAACTATGCTCAGAAGATGATCTATGAGATGGAACGTCTGGAAGGAGAATATCAGCGATACGATTATCCAGGAAAGAAAATAGTCAATGACGGTATGAAACTGCTACGCTCGATTCTTCAGTATACGGCACCACTGGAATTCTTCCAATATGTTTCAAAACAGCGGGAGAGCTTTTATGATCTGGCAGAAGATTATGAACCGGTAAAGGCGTTTTTTGCCGGAGAGCAGAAACAAATCTTTCAGCGGGCACTAGATATGCTGGAGATCTATGAGGACAGTAAGACTTATATTGTGGATGACGAACTGGAAGAAATTGTGGTACAGATGAAAACCATTGTCCGGAAGTCGGTTCCCTATGGCGATATTCCCAAGTTGCCGGAACTGCGGGAAAAATTCATGAATGCATACACCAAGATACTGGATGAAGAATCTGCCCCGGTGTTGGACTCCATTGATCAGGATCGGGAACGTGTGCTGGAAGTGATCGATACCAAGCCATATCGGGACAGTAAGCGTGAGCGCTATCTGGCACAGTTTTCTGAAATCCGACAGGGCGCGGAGAAATGCAACAATGTTTCCTCTCTGCGCAGTTTTGCAGATAAAGCAGACGCTTTGAAAATCCGGCTCTTAAATGAAATGGATCAACTGGATCTGGCTGAGGCAAAGAAAAAAGCAGAAGAAGAGCGAAAGAAACAGGAGCAGGAGGTGAAAGAAACAGGTGCTCTCCTTGCTGACCGAGTGGCAGAAGAACCAGTGGTCTATAAGGTGCGAAAGACAAAAAATGTATCCATGAAATCTATGACACATACAGCCTCATGGCGGTTGGAAAATAAAGAAGATGTAGATAAGTATCTGGGCGCTTTGCGGGAGAGCTTGTTGGCAGAGATGGATGAGGATACTATTTTGAATGTGGAGATATAAGGGAGAACGCTTTGAGTAAAGATTGGAAAGGGAAAAAACTGTATCATTATACAGGCTATTCAGCATTAGAAGGAATAATTGGTAATAAAGAATTATGGTTATGTAATGTGAAAGCTATGAATGATAAGGCAGAAATGTTTCATTACATGGATACAATAAGAACTTCAATTTGCAATGGGTTAAGTAAAGATCAGTTTAGGAAAACAAATACATTATTTGACGAACAAATTGCAAGATTAAAAGATCAACCTGTATATGCTATGTCATTCAGTCTTTTGCAAGATGATGCAGCCCAGTGGGAACGATATGCTGTAAAGGGAAAGGGTGTTTGTATCCAGTTTAATACAGAAATTTTGGAAAAAATATGTGATAAGCATGCGCTGATTAAGAAAGTATATTATACACTGAGAGTGGCGCAGAAAAATGAACATTTAGAGTTGATAAGAAAATATATAACAGATGGCTATGTTGATGAGCTGGCGTTGGGCAATATAAATGCAATATTTTCTAATTGCTGGGCATGTTCTTCAATATATAAACACAAATCTTTTAAGAGTGAAGCAGAAGTAAGGATAGTCTCATTACCATTTGCTTTAAAAACTTTTTTAGATGGTCCTTACTATAAAATGGAACCTTGGGGGATACGTGAGTATTATAAAATCAAAATTTCAGAAAAAATAGAAAATTTGATTAGTGAAATAATTATTGGTCCAAGAGCGAATGTTACAGTAGATACGTTGCAACGTTATTTACAGCATTTATCAAATGACTATACAAAAATTAAGGTTAAAGAGTCAGAATGTCCATTGCGTTAGAGAGGGATTATCATGAACAAAACAGCAATTAAAAATTTTGCCATTTGGGCAAGGAATAAACTTATTGCAGATATACACTATCGTGCAGGATTGCTTGGCATAACATCAGAAGGGATTGCTAATCCGTTGCCTCAATCCACAGGTGATACAGAATTTTATGATATAGGAACAGCAGAACCCTATTCTATACATGGACAGGCAGTCAAACAGAGAAAGCGTCTGGTGGAACTTCTCAATAAAAAAGCAGAAGAAAGTGATTATGCTACAGCCTATAAGTATGTACTGGAAGAAGTGGCATATACATGGTTTAACCGTTTGATTGCCATACGTTTTATGGAAGTTAATGATTATTTGCCTTCCCATATTCGAGTGCTTTCTTCAGAATCTGGTAAAGTGGAACCAGATCTGGTTACTACGCCATTTGACGCTGATTTGGAGTTTACAGAGACAGAGAGAGCATCGGTGATTCAGATGAAGCAGGACAATCAGTTGGACGAGTTGTTTCGGCTGCTTTTCATTAAAGAATGCAATGCGCTGAATGAGATTTTGCCTGCTCTGTTCGAAAAGACCAATGACTATACAGAGTTGCTTTTGAGTATTTCTGTAATTGATAAAGAAGGTGTGGTTTATCATCTGGTGAATGATATTCCGGAGGAAGACTTTGATGTGGAAAAAGGCGGACAGGTTGAGATTATTGGCTGGTTGTATCAGTATTACAATATAGAACCAAAAGCTGAGGTTTTTGGACGTCCGTCTGGCACTAAGATCAAGAAAGAAGATATACCGGCAGCGACTCAGCTTTTTACTCCAGACTGGATTGTGCGTTATATGGTGGAAAATAGTCTGGGACGTTTATGGGTAGAAGGGCATCCGGAACAGAAAGATATTTTTCTGCCCAGTGAGGCAGAACAAACGGCATATAGAGACGATCACTATATTCAAGACCGAAAATGGCATTACTATCTGGAAGAAGCAGAACAAGAACCGGAAGTACAGGATCAACTGACAGAGATACGCAAAGAGTACGCCAATTTAAATCCAGAGGATATTCGCTGTATTGATCCTTGTATGGGGAGTGGGCATATTCTCGTGTATCTATTTGATGTACTGATGCAGATTTATGAGGTGCAGGGCTATACAAGACGGGATGCAGCGCAGAGTATATTAAAAAACAATTTATACGGATTAGATATTGATGATCGCGCGGCACAGATGGCGTATTTTGCGGTGATGATGAAAGCTCGCCAGTATGACCGACGTATTCTGATCCGTGGAATTGTTCCTCATGTGTATGCAATTCAGGAAAGTAATGAAATTAATCGAGAACAACTGGATTATTTCGGGAATTCTCTAAATGAGACAGCAAAGAATACTGCCAGAATACAGATGGAAAAGTTGTTGGATACATTGGTAGATGCGAAAGAATATGGTTCCATTCTGCGAGTAGAGAACTATAGCTGGGATTTGTTGCGCTGTTTTGTGGATGATGCAAGTATGAGTGGACAGATTTCCATGAATACGTTGCATTTGGATGATACCCAGATAAGATTAAGAGAACTGGTAGAAATTGGTCAATGTCTGGCACAAAAGTATGATGTGGTTGTAACGAATCCGCCATATATGGGTAGCAGTGGAATGAGCAGAAAACTGTCCAATTATGTTAAGAAGAATTATCCGGATAGTAAGTCGGATTTATTTGCTGTTTTTATTGAAAGCTGTGGACACATGGTTAAAGATAATATGTTTCAGGCTATGATAACACAGCACGCTTGGATGTTTCTTTCCAGCTTTGAAAAGCTGCGGGAAAAACTGCTACTGAAAGATACCGTCAATATGGCGCACCTCGGTCCGCGAGCGTTTGAGGAAATCGGCGGCGAAGTGGTGCAGACCACCAGCTTTGTGCTGCGTAATAGCCATGTCGCGGACTACACAGGTACCTACTGTCGCTTGATAGAACCAACCACACAGCAAGGCAAGGAGGATATGTTCCTTACAGGTAAGAAACGTTACACCGCCAAGCAATCCAACTTCTTCAAAATCCCCGGCTCACCGGTGGCGTATTGGGTAAGTGATGCAATGCTTACATTGTTTGATAGTGACACCATTGTTGGAACATTTTTTGATGCTCGCAGTGGTTTACAAACAAATGATAATAATCGTTTTTTAAGGCTTTGGTTTGAAGTAAACTTGTTGAAAATTGGATTCAACGGTGAAACAATAAGTAAGAAGTGGTTTCCTCATTTAAAGGGAGGGGCATTCCGAAGATGGTATGGAAATATGGAATATGTGGTAAACTGGGAGCATAATGGAAAAGAAATCTTGGATTTGGCATCGAAGCTATATGGTTCTCCTACACGCACTGCGAAAAGCATGGACAAATACTTTTTACCAGGACTGACATGGTCTGATGTCTCTACGGGCCTATTTAGTGTGCGTAAAACGAATCCTGGATCTATTTTTGATACTACCGCACCAACCATTTCACCAAAAAGTGGAGGTTATCCCCCGGCTGAGCTTCTTGCTTATTTGAACTCTAATGTTGCACAAATTGTACTTGAGTTACTTGCACCAACAATTCACTATAATTGCGGAGCCGTGGCTCTACTGCCGTATATTGAGTACAAAAGTCTAAAATGCTCAAAAATTGTAAGGGATTGTGTGTTTCTGTCTTGCATAGACTGGGACGCCTACGAAACCTCATGGGATTTTAAGCATCATCCGCTGGTGCAGTTGAAGTTGGCCGGGGCCTACGCTTGGGGAGAAAAACCGCATATAATGCGCCTTTCCTCTGCTTATAAAGCATGGAAATTGGAATGTGAAGGGCGATTTGAAAAACTTAAAGCTAATGAGGAAAATCTGAACCGTATCTTTATTGATATCTACGGCTTGCAGGACGAACTGAGTCCCGATGTGGCAGAAAAGGATGTCACTGTCCACCGTATCTTTGATACCAAGGACGATGTGCCTCAGTCCATGCAGGGCAACAACTACGTCCGCACCAAGCGTGATGAGATCGTCTCCCTGCTTTCCTTTGCTGTCGGCTGTATGTTTGGGCGCTATTCTCTGGATGTGGAAGGTCTGGCTTATGCCGGTGGTGACTGGGATTCTTCCCAATATACTACCTATATCCCGGATGAAGACAACATCCTACCCATTACCGATGAGGAATATTTTGAGGATGATATTGTAGGTATGTTCTGTGCGTGGGTGAAAAAGGTGTACGGTCCGGATACACTGGAGGAAAATCTGGATTTCATTGCCAGCGCATTAGGAAACAAAGGGAATTCTAGCCGGGAAGTAATCCGTAATTATTTTCTGAAAGATTTCTTTAAGGATCACTGTAAGACATATCAAAAACGCCCCATTTACTGGCTCTTTGACAGTGGCAAGCAGAATGGATTTAAGGCACTTGTTTACTTACACCGTTACAATGCAGATACTATTGGAAATTTGCGTGTGGATTATCTTCACCGGATGCAGAGAGTGTATGAGTCTGAGATTCACCGGATGCAGGATATGATCGATAACAGTACTAACGCCCGTGAAGTAGCAGCTTCCACGAAACGTAAAGACAAGCTTCAGAAGCAGTTAAAAGAATGCCGGGAGTATGATGAGAAGATCGGGCACCTAGCTTTAAGCCGGATTGAACTGGATTTGGATGACGGCGTAAAGGTAAATTATCGTAAAGTACAGACTGCAAGAGATGGCAAATTCTATGAAGTGTTGGCGGATTCTAAGAATATCATGGGAAAACAGCGTGAAAAATAATATGATGAGACAAGTGACACAAAGTGCGGAGCAATTCGTAGATATCACAATGTTTAAGCCTGTTCAGTATAAAGGCAGCAAATAAGGAGAGATCGTATGACAATCGAAGAAATTCTGGCCGGAGAATCCAAGAATGTTGAGTTTAAGGTTCAGAGACCGAAAGATAGTGTGAAATATATGAAAACGGTCGTTGCTTTCTCTAATGGCGAGGGTGGACGCATCGTTTTTGGTGTTGACGATGTAACCCGCGAAGTGGTCGGCATTCCGAAAGACATTGTTTTTTCAGAGATTGACGCAATCACAGCGGCAATTTCTGATAGCTGTGAGCCGGTTGTTATTCCAGACGTCTATTTGCAGACCATTGATGATAAAACCATTATCATTGCAGAGATTAGCCCGGGAAAACAGCGACCCTATTATATCAAGTCTTTGGGAATCAAGGATGGCACCTATATCAGAGTCTCTGGTACATCTCGTCCTGCCGGGCGTGATTTAACGGCAGAGATGTACTATGAGGATGAAGGCCGCTCTTATGATAAGGTGATTCGCAGAGATTTGACGGTGACGGATGAGGAAATCGAGAAGTTGTGCCGCCAGATGAAAGAAGTAGCTGTGGCCAATGCCAAATCTGAATCGCAGAAAGAAGCGGTTAAGGATGTGACTAGGAATGTACTGCTAAGCTGGGGACTGCTGGCAGAAGCAGAGGACGGCAGCATTCACCCCACCAATGGGTATGTCTTTTTGCTGGGGAAAGATAATTTTCTTTCTTATATTCAATGTGGAATGTTCAAAGGGAAAACCCGTGCTGTTTTTGTGGATAAACGTGAGTACGGCGGGCCGTTGTGGAAGCAGGTTGATGATGCGTTCCAATTTGTGCTGCGCAATATTCACCTTGGGGCAAAACTGGAAGGTATCTATCGTAAGGACATTTATGAGTTGCCGCCAGACAGTATCAGAGAGCTTATCATCAATGCCGTTATGAATTGCAGTTATTTGCAGAATTCCCATATTCAAGTGGCTATCTATGATGACCGGCTGGAAATCACCTCCCCTGGCGGTCTTATGCCTGGCGTGACGCTGGACAAGATGAAGGAGGGATATTCCAAGATCCGAAATCGTGCCCTTGCCCATGCATTTTCCTATATGAATTTGATTGAGGCATGGGGCAGCGGAATTCCGAAATTGATGGAGGCAATGAGAGAGTATGGACTGCAGGAACCGGAGTTCCGTGATATGGAGATCGGATTTCGCATCAACCTTTATCGTAATACAGAGGATGCACTGGCGGATACTATCCAAGGTGCCGAAAATACTACCCAAGATGCCGGAAATACTACCCAAGGTGATGAAAATACTACCCAAGCCACCGAAAACACTACCCAAGATACCCAAGATACCACCCAAGTTAGGCTGACGGAAGAAGATAAGGCCGTATTGTCGGCAATCAAAGAGCAACACAGTATCACTCAGAAAGAAATAGCGGCTAAATTGGGCTGGAAAGTTGATCGTGTGAAGTATTATCTCAACAAAATGAAGCGCCGGAATCTTGTCAAGCGTGTTGGAACCAGCCAAAAGGGATACTGGGAGATTTTAATTGAGGATAACATATGGCGGAATTAAATTTAAAACAAATTATAGATCGTCTCAATATGGAATTTACCGGAGATACCCGGAAACTGGTTTTCTGGTATGACGATAATGGGGAATTTGCAGAAGATATGAAGGATATAAAGCTGGAAAATGCCAGAGTCTACTATCTGGAACAGGATAATCAGTTTTATACCAAGTATTTTCTGGAGCGGGTGGATACTGCCACCAATTATCTGATTTACGCTCCATTTCCAAAACCGGATGTGCGGGAGAACCATCTGGAGGACACATTGCTGTATTCCCGGCGTTTCTTTGCGGATCGCGCCTCTCTTTTGTCATTGGATTTGGGCATAGAGGAGAAGTACAAGCCGGTGATTGAAAAACATATTAAGTTTTTCAAAAATAAAGAGCGCACCCAGAGGTTTTATGATCTGGAGATAGAGAATTTTAACCGGGAAAATATTTTGGTCGGCCTGCTCAGCGCCGTCTGCCGTACTCGGACCTGCTCTTTTGAAGAAGTTGTCCGGGTGATGCTGACGGAAGGGGATCTTACCGACAATAAATTTCTGGAAGAAATGGAGAAATATGATCTTCTGGAAGATTTTTGGAAGCTTTGTGAGCAATATTTTGGATATGTTGATGTGAAACCGACTTTGGAAAAACTGTTGGTGACCATGTTTGTTACTTATACCGGACGATATCTTCACGGAGAACTTCCCAAGGCATGGAAGAGTTTTCAGTCCTATAAAGGCGGAACGATTATTGCGTTCCTGGACAGCCTGATGAACAATGTCCTTTACCGGGAGGCTTATGATCGTCTTTCCCTTCATGTGGAAACAGGGCTGAATGCTGAAACTGCTCTTCAGAGTTATGCTCCGGAAAAATTATTGGACTGTGACGCATTTTTGTGTGTGGATCAGATTCTGGTCAAGTGGCTCATAGAACGGCTGCTGTCAGAAGATATCGGAGCTAAATTAGACCAACTTTCCATACCGGATATCTGTGAGAAGCGGATGAAGATGCATTTTGGAAGAAAGACCGGAACTGCATATCAGGTGATCCGAAGCGCCTATGTACTGGCGATGGCGGCCAATTATCAGTGCCCGGATGACTTCAAGGGAATAATTGATCAATACCAGGAAAAGGACTGGATGATCGATCAGGAATACCGGAAATTCTATACAGCTTTCGATGCAATGGAGAATGGGGACGGCTTTGATGGGTTAAAAAATATGGTGGAGAATATCTATACCAACCGGGTACTGGCTGTTCAGCTTCCCAAATGGAATGGGGCCATTCATGAAGGAGAGGCTTTTCTGACTTTGCCGTTACAGCGTAATTTTTATAACAGGTATATAAAAAACAGCAAAGAACGAACAGTTGTTATTATTTCTGATGCCATGCGTTATGAAGTAGGCAGACAGCTGTTTTTGCAGATGCAGGACGATCCCAAGTGTACAGCTAAAATGGAAACAATGCTGGGAATTCTGCCATCTTATACAAGACTGGGAATGGCCGCGCTGCTTCCCCACAGCAGTCTTTCTATGAAGGATGACTATACTGTGCAGGCGGATGAGAGAAACTGTGATAATCTGGCAGATCGTCAGACAATTCTTCAGATGTACCAGCCGGATGCTCTGTGCCTTCAATTTGATGATATAAAGAATCGGAAGATAGCGGAACTTCGGGAGATCTTTACTGGCAGACAGTTACTGTATGTGTATCATAATCAGATTGACGCCAGGGGAGACAAAGCAAACACAGAGGATGAAGTATTTGTGGCCTGCGAGGAGGCTGTCAGAGAAATCATGGAGTTTATCCACAGGATTTCTACCAGTGCCAATACATATCACTTTATTGTTACTTCAGATCACGGCTTTCTGTATAAACGGGATAAGATTACAGAGAGTGAAAAGATCAGTGGTGTCAGCGGGAAAAAGGCTTTTGTAAATCGACGTTTTATTGTATCTGACTCACCAGTAGCGGGAGATGGTATTGACGTTTTATCCTTGGGGAAAATTCTAGGAAATGAAGATACAAAAGTAGTTTCTTTCCCGGTCAGCAGTCATGTATTCAAAGTATCAGGGGGAGGGCAGAATTATGTCCATGGTGGATCTTCACCTCAGGAAATGCTGATCCCTGTGCTGGATGCTAAGATGGAACGCGGTCATATGGAAACCAGACCGGTACAGATTGCGCTGGTATCTATGGTACAGAAGATTACAAATCTGATTACTACGATGGATTTTATACAGTCTGATCCGGTCAGCGATATTATGAAAGAAGCAACGTATCGTATTTATTTTCTCTCGGAAGAAAACGAAAAGATTTCCAATGAGAATATTTTAGTTGCAGACAGCAGAGAAAGCGAGCCCTTGAAGCGGATATCACGGCTGCGGTTTACCTTTAAAAATAAAAAATATAATAAAGAGAAGAACTATTTTCTTGTAGTTTATGATGAGACTACCGGCCTTGAGGTCTTCCGCCATCCTGTAACCATGGATCTTGCATTTGCGGATGACTATGGATTCGGGTTTTAAGATTGGATGAGGAGGCGTTATTCATTGACAGATTTCATGGAAACCGAAGATAGGAGAGAGATCATCAAACAGAAACTGCGCCAGAATTTTGACGGCAGGATTGTCCGCAAGGATCTGACCAAGAAAATCAAGGAAGGTGCAAATGTTCCGGTTTATGTGTTGGAATTTTTGCTGGGGCAGTATTGCAGTTCTGATGATCCGGAAATCATTGAGCAGGGTGTGGAAAATGTGAAGCACATTCTGGCAGATAACTTTGTCCGTCCGGATGAAGCACAGAAAATCCTTTCAGTTCTCCGTCAAAGAGGAAGTTATACAGTCATCGATAAGATTACGGTAAGCCTGAATATCCGCTACGATATGTATGAAGCGGAATTCTCTAACCTGGGTCTGAAGAATATTCCGATCAGCGAAGAATATCCGACAAAGTATGATCGGCTGCTCTGCGGCGGAATTTGGTGTATTGTGCAGTTGGATTACGAGACAGAAAATGAATTTGCACCGGAAATTATTTCTGCTTCCGGAGATTATATCCAGTCCAGGAAGAAACGCCAGAAAGATGCAACGCCGATCAGTATCAGGAAGCTGACTCCGATCCAGATGCCCCATGTAGATATAGAAGAATTGAAGCAGGGGCGAAAGGTATTTACCAAAGAAGAGTGGATGGATGTGATGCTTCGCTCTATCGGCATGGAACCGGATACTTTAACAGAAAGAGAAAAATGGCTGATCATCACCCGTATGATTCCTCTTGTGGAGAACAATTTCAATCTTTGTGAATTAGGACCGAGAAGTACAGGAAAATCTCATCTTTATAAGGAAATTTCCCCGAACAGCATTCTGGTATCCGGGGGACAAACGACAGTTGCCAATCTGTTTTATAACATGGGAAGAAAAACAGTCGGTCTTGTCGGTCTGTGGGATTGTGTAGCTTTTGATGAGGTGGCTGGTATCCATTTCAAAGATAAAGATGGTATCCAGATTATGAAGGACTATATGGCATCCGGTTCCTTTGCCCGTGGAAAGGAGGAAAAGGCGGCTTCCGCGTCTATGGTTTTCGTGGGAAATATCAATCAGAGCGTGGATGTACTTTTGAAAACCTCCAGTCTGTTTGACCCTTTCCCGCCGGAAATGGGAACAGATACAGCGTTTCTGGACCGTATCCATTGTTATATACCCGGATGGGAGATCCCTAAATTCCGTCCGGAACACTTTACGGATGATTATGGATTTATCACAGATTATCTGGCGGAGTTTTTGCGTGAACTGCGGAAAGAACAGTATGGAGATGCTTTGGACAAGTATTTCCGGCTGGGGAAAAACCTGAATCAGAGGGATACCATTGCCGTCCGCAAGATGGTCGGAGGCTTTGTAAAGCTTCTTTATCCGGATGGAGAATTTACCAAAGAACAGTTGGAAGAAATCCTTCAGATTTCTCTGGAGATGCGCCGCCGTGTCAAAGAACAGTTGAAAAAACTGGGCGGTATGGAATTCTATGATGTGAATTTTTCCTACATAGACAACGAAACCTTTGAAGAGCATTACGTCTCCGTACCGGAGCAGGGCGGAGGAAAGCTCATTCCGGAGGGAATGTGTAATCCGGGACAGGTTTATACAGTGTCACAGGGAAAATCCGGGATGATCGGCGTCTTTCGACTGGAATCCCAAATGCTTCCCGGAAACGGCAAATTCGACCGAACCGGTCTTGGCAGCGACCGGGATGCAAAGGAAGCGGCGGATACAGCTTTCAAATATCTGAAAGCCAATGGCAGCCGGATCAGCGGTACAATTAGTACGACTATGAAGGATTATATTATCAATTATCAGGATTTGCAGGGAATTGGAATGACCAGCAAACTGGCACTCCCGACATTGATTGCCCTGTGTTCCATTGCATTAGGAAAACCTACAGTCAGTACACTGGCTGTCTTAGGAGAGATCAGTATCAGCGGAACCATGATTAAAGTAGACGATCTTGCAAATGTACTGCAAGTGTGTCTGGACAGCGGAGCAAAAAAGATCTTACTGCCAATTACTTCTGCCGGAGATTTGGGAAGTGTTCCGGCGGAGCTGATGGGAAGTTTTAATATTATTTTTTATAATAGTGCGGAAGATGCGGTGTTTAAGGCACTGGGGGTAGAATAGGGGGCGATTAGTATGTTGAATTACGAACGCGGATCAGAATGGAGACGATGGGATTTACATATTCATACACCGGGGACACTGAAAAATGATCAGTATGAGGGTAAGACAATAGAAGAAAAGTGGGACAATTTCTATGACACCATTGTGCAGTATATTGGCGATGGGACAGATCCACTTAAAACGATTGAAGTAATTGGAATTACAGATTATCTGTCAATAGATAATTACAATAAAGTGATGAAAGACAGGAGACTTCCGGATGAGATAAAGCTTGTTTTACCGAATGTCGAATTACGGATGGTACCTTTTGCGAAAACGGCTCCTATAAATATTCATTGTATTTTTGATCCTATTTATTCCGATAGTTTGGAAAGCAGATTTTTTGGTAAACTTAAATTTTCATTTGGTGAAAGTGCATACAGTGCCGTACATGATGAATTGATACGATTGGGGAGAGATTACGAAAACAATAAAACGCTTTCTGAAGATCAAGCTTATATTGCTGGAGTTAATCAGTTTGTTTTGGAATTTTCAGTCTTGAAGAAAATTTTTGACGAGGATCAGGAGCTAAGAGAGCATTGTATTATTGTTGTATCTAATAGTAGTGGTGATGGTGTTTCCGGTGTTGTTGAACATTCGGCATACTTTCAGGGCAATATTTCTCAGATGGATGCAACAAGAAGGGCCGTTTATCAATTTGCAGATATGATTTTTTCTGCAAAAGCTTCAGATATTAAATATTTTACTGGCAATGCAGCAGATAATTGTGAAACGGTGATACAAAAGTGCGGTTCATTAAAACCGTGTATTCATGGCTCGGATGCTCATACTTGTGAAAGGCTGTTTGAACCAAATGATAAAAGGTATTGTTGGATTAAAGCTGATCCGACTTTTAATGGATTTAGACAAGTTCTTTATGAGCCGCAAGACAGAGTAAGAATTTCTTCGATAAAACCTGAGATGAAACCAGATTATCAAGTGATTGACAGAGTAGAAATTTCAGATAAGGAATTTTCACCTGATCCCATCTATTTTAACGATAGATTGACATGTATTATTGGTGGTAAATCAACTGGAAAATCTTTGCTTTTACACAATATGGCATCGGCAATTGATCCAAATCAGGTTTCGGAAAAAATTAATGTCACAAAGAACAGTAATAAGACAATAGATGAAGTGAAAGTTTATTGGAAGGATGGAGCAATTAGTCAAAAGGGCTCAGATTTCCAAGAGCATAAAATTGTATATATTCCGCAAACTTATTTGAATCGACTTTCAGATGAGCATGAGGAATTAACTGAAATAGATGAAATTATTCATGACATTGTAATGCTCAATCCTGAAGCCCAAAAAGCATATGACAAGCTGAATCAGAATCTTGGAGAACTCAAAACAGAAATTGACAGAATAATTTATAATCTGATCCAGCAATATGATGATTGGCAGACGCGGGTAAAATCCCTTGCTGAAATTGGAACAAAAATAGGTCTTGAAAAGGAAATAAAGAAATTAAAAGATGAAAAAGAGAAGTTATCAAAAGAATTATCCCTGTCTGAAGAGGACATAAGTACATATGACGAAGCAATTAAGGCTATATCTACATTAGATGGCAAGATACAGTCTAGAGAAAAAAGTATTGAAACTATACATGGAATACGATCATTAGTAACACTTGCGACTGGAGATTATAATCTTTCTGACGATTTGTTGCTAAAAATAAGAGATTCTGGTGAAAAAGCTGTACAAGCGGCTGATGAGATATGGCGCAAAGATCAAGAGATTTTGCTTACTGATTTACAGAAAGAGTTGCAGGAAATAAAAGACAAACGAGCTGAAAAAGAGGCAATTGCGAAACCACTTTCAGTTAAGATTTCTGAAAATGAAGCCATAAAGAAATTGACTGAAGCCGTGCAGGATGAGGAAAAGAAATTAGATAAATTTGTTGAAGTTGAGAAACAGACAAGGAAAACCGAAGAAAGATACAATGAGTTATTGCAGCAACTTACAGAGAGATTCATGAAGTATCGAGAACTTCATCAAGTTTATGCGACCGCTATTAACGAGAATAGGGAATTGGCAATGGAGGATTTGGAGTTTTCTGCAGAAGCTCCTTTCCGTAGGGATGCATTTACTCAGGAAATTCAGTCCTGTTTTGACCGTCGTACTTCTTTTAGGAGCTATATTGATTTGGAAAAATATGATGAATCATGGGTTGTAGCCGACAATGTAGCTAAACTGATAAATGCGATTGTAGATGGGACTATACACCTTATTAGAAACAAAACACCCGAAAATGTTTTACGGGAATTACTGGGAGATTGGTATAACTCAACCTACAAGGTCAGTATGGATGGGGACTTAATAGACGAAATGTCCCCTGGTAAAAAAGCTCTTGTATTGCTTAAAATGTTGATAAGCCTTGCAGAAAGCACATGTCCTATTCTTGTCGATCAGCCAGAAGATGATTTGGATAACAGATCTATTTTTGATGAATTGATACCTTTTATTAAAAAGAAAAAGATTATGAGACAAATCATTGTGGTCACTCATAATGCTAATGTGGTTTTGGGTGCGGATTCTGAGGAGGTAATAGTTGCTAATCAGAATGGGAAGAATTCTCCGAATAAGAAATTCCGTTTTGAGTATCGTTCCGGATCAATAGAGGATGATTTACCTGAAGAACCGGGAAGAACAGATACACTTGGTAAACAAGGAATTCAGCAACAGATATGTGATATTCTCGAAGGCGGAAAGTCTGCGTTTGACTTGCGCAAACATAAATATCGAATATAATCTTTAGATAGAAAATGTTGGTTTAATGGATAAGCTTTAGGGCTCAAGTAAACAATTAAGGGCTATGGGATTTCTGCAATTCCGTAGCCTTTAATCATAAAATTTTACTAGCATATTCAAATCATCACATTCCAGAATCTTTGAAAGTTTTTCAAGGGTGTTCAATGTGATGTTCTTATTCTTTTTTAGAGAATCCAGTGTTTTATTATCAATGCCATGTTTTAGAAGCTGGTATTGAGAGATGACTTTCTGTTCCATGGTTTCCCACAGTGGACTGAAATCTATAATATTGAACAACCCTTTCCGTTAAAAGATAATTCAATTATAAGAGTTACCGCTGTCGCTATTTCTGAGTATTCCGGGCGGTTTTACACCCCAATTCCGGAGATTGGAAACCGGCGTTCC
>ERZ1673750.1008-NODE-1008-length-16523-cov-7.328698_pt1 | contig 16523 bp, 17 predicted proteins | sample MGYA00580203_ERZ1673750 | MGnify/ENA primary metagenome ERZ1673750 (study PRJEB41218, sample SAMN15661763) | gut metagenome | host: Homo sapiens | place: Canada: London | collected 2015-08-20/2019-03-30 | study: EMG produced TPA metagenomics assembly of... | reverse complement strand
CAGACAGACAGACAGACAGACAGAACTGAACGCAATTAGACTTATTCAGTATGTGTTTGGCTTTGTAATGTTGCCGTTAGGTAAAATCTGTAACACTATCTCGTCTGGTAAGGCAAAAACCAAAGATGATGTTGGCGAATATCCCGTTTACGGTTCTACTGGCATAATTGCAAGAACCGATATGGCGGTTTACAATAAGACTAATATTCTTGTTGCTCGTGTGGGAGCTAATGCCGGATATACACATTTGGCATATGGCGTTTATGATGTGTCTGACAACACGCTTGTCGTAGATGTGAAGAATGAATATAATCTCAAATATATTTATTATCAGCTTGTAAACATCGGATTGAATCGTTATGCTAAAGGAGGGGGACAGCCTCTTGTGACAGCCGGACAGATAAAGAAAGTTATTATTCCTGTTCCGATGATGCAAGAACAAGAACGAATAGTTGCTGTCCTCGATAGATTTGACACTCTTTGCAACGACCTGTCTGCAGGTCTTCCGGCGGAAATTGAGGCGCGCCGGAAGCAGTATGAATACTATCGGGATAAGCTATTATCCTTTGAAGAACTACAGAAAAAGTAAGGAGGCGAAATGCTGTGCCATATTTTAATATCGTGGCGGAAACGTCAGAAAATACCGTTGTCACGGAATATGAGCCGGTAAAGAAGCGTTCCGACAGTTACCAGAGCGAAGCCGCCTTGGAACAGGAATTCATCCGCATGCTGTGTGAGCAAGGGTATGAATACCTTCCGATTCACACGGAGAGTGATCTGGTCAGTAATCTCCGCAGGCAACTGGAGGAATTGAACCATTATACCTTTTCCGATACGGAATGGGAGGACTTCTTCCACAATGCTATAGCAAACCCGAATGAACACATCGTGGAAAAGACTCGGAAGATACAGGAGGATCATATCCAGAATCTGCGCCGTGACGATGGAACGACTAAGAACATCACGCTGATCGACAAGAAAAATATCCACAATAACCGTCTGCAGGTCATCAACCAGTATGTGGTTAGTACAAAAGATGGGGCAAAGCACGACAACCGGTATGATGTAACAGTGCTGGTCAACGGGTTCCCGTTAGTACATATAGAACTGAAACGCAGGGGCGTGGCCATCCGAGAGGCTTTCAATCAGATTGAGCGCTACCAGAGAGAGTCTTTCTGGTCGGGCAGTGGGCTGTATGAATACATCCAGATTTTTGTTATCTCCAACGGAGCGAATACGAAATATTATTCTAACAGTACCCGGTGGAATGCAGAACGGGAACATAAGAAGAAAGGTGCAAGTAAGACCAAGAGCAGTAACAGTTTTGAGTTCACCTGCTTCTGGGCAGATGCCAATAATCGTGTGATCCCTGACTTAATCGATTTTACGAAGACGTTTTTCGCAAAGCACACGATTTTAAATATCTTGACAAAATATTGTATCTTTACGTCCGAGGATATGCTGATGGTCATGCGCCCTTATCAGATCACAGCTACGGAGCGTATCCTTAACAGGATTGAGATTGCCAACAATTATAAAAAATATGGCAGCGTGGAAGGCGGCGGTTATATATGGCATACCACAGGTTCCGGCAAGACCCTGACTTCTTTTAAGACAGCAAGGCTTGCCTCAAGGCTCCCATATATTGACAAAGTACTGTTCGTGGTAGACCGTAAGGATCTGGACTACCAGACCATGAAGGAATATGACCGTTTTGAAAAGGGGGCGGCGAACAGCAATACCTCCACTGCGGTTTTGAAAAAGCAACTGGAGGATGTGGAAGCCCATATCATTATTACGACCATTCAGAAACTGGCAACCTTTATCAAGAAGAATCCTGTTCATGAGGTGTACACAAAACACGTAGTCATCATTTTTGACGAGTGCCATCGGAGCCAATTTGGGGACATGCACACGGCGATTGTGAAACACTTTAAGAAATACCATCTGTTCGGTTTCACCGGCACACCGATCTTTTCTGTGAATTCGGGCAGGGCGAAAAACCCGGAATTCTTTACTACGGCGCAGACGTTTGGCGACCAGCTTCACAGCTATACCATTGTGGATGCCATCAATGACAAGAATGTACTCCCATTCCGGGTAGATTATATCCAGACGATGAAGGCTGAGGAAGAAATCACGGATGAGATGGTCTGGGACATTAACCGGGAGAAGGCCATGATGGCTCCTAAGCGCATCCAGCTTGTGACCAGCTATATCCTGGAGCATTTCGATCAGAAGACGTACCGTGGCGATAAAACCTACATATATAATACACTGGTGAATATCAAGGAAGTGGCATCTGCCAAGCGTGACGAAGTGGAAGAAATCAAGAGGAAACAACGCATCAGTGGTTTTAATTCTATCTTCGCGGTGGCGAGCGTGCCGATGGCCAAGCTGTATTACCGGGAGTTCCAGAAACAGATGGCGGAAGACCCGACCAAGAAGCTGCGGATTGCGACTATTTTCAGCTATGGCGCAAATGAAGGGGAGGCAGATGGTATTCTGGATGAAGAAAATTCGGAAGATACCTCTGCTCTTGACCAGCCGTCCCGGGAGTTTTTGGAAGAAGCGATCCAGGATTATAACGAAATGTTCCATACGAACTATGATACCGCCAGTGAGAAATTCCAGAATTATTATAAAGACGTGTCACTGCGTATGAAGAACAAGGAATTGGATCTGTTGATTGTCGTGAACATGTTCCTCACGGGATTTGACGCCACGACTATGAACACGCTATGGGTGGACAAAAATCTGAAGATGCATGGGTTGATCCAGGCGTTTTCCCGTACCAATCGTATCCTGAATTCCATTAAGACCTTTGGGAATATCGTGTGCTTCCGGAACCTGCAAAAGCGTGTGGACAGCGCCATTTCCTTGTTTGGGGATAAGAATGCCGGAGGAATCGTCCTCCTGCAAAGTTTTAAAGATTATTATTACGGGTACGAATCCATAGACGGGAAGCCAATGCCGGGATACGTGGATTTGATAGAAGAACTGAATCAGAAATTTCCATTGTCGGAGCCGCGAATCACTGGGGAGCAGAACCAGAAAGAGTTTATTGCTCTGTTTGGCGCTATTCTCCGCATGCGAAACCTTCTGATATCCTTTGATGACTTTAAAGGCAAGGAGAGGATCTCCGAGCGTGATCTGCAGGATTATCTGGGGTGTTATCAGGACTTACGAGACGAGTGGAGTCACAAACGGAGAGAAAGCACGGATATCACGGATGACGTGGTCTTTGAAGTGGAACTGATCCACCAGATCGAGATTAACATTGATTATATCCTGATGCTCGTGAAAAAGTACCACGATACCCACTGTGAGGATAAGGAAGTGCTGATCACGATCCGTAAAGCCGTAGACGCCAGTCCGGAATTGCGGAGCAAGAAACAACTGATCGAGAACTTTATCGCCGGGATCAACGAGGTGGATGACGTCATGGACGAATGGAATAACTACGTGGCACAGCGGCGGGAACAAGATCTTGATGAGATTATCGTGGAAGAAAGGCTGCGCCCGGAGGACACCCGGAAGTTCATGGAGAACGCTTTCCGGGACGGGGAGATCAAGACAACCGGGACTGACATTGATAAACTCCTGCCCCCGATCTCACGCTTCGGCGGCACTGGTACCAGGGCGAAGAAGAAGCAAGGCGTCATTGATAAGTTAAAGACATTTTTTGAAAAATATTTTGGTATTGGCGGTTCAGCATCTTTTATCGAGCCGAGACATAACATGATTACTTATGATCTTGACGGAAAGGAGTCGCTGTCGATGGTAGCAGAACCGAAAACACCATATGGAAAGAAGGATTAATTCTTGCAGGCATGATATATTAGTGTTCGTAAGGAAAATGGAACTATTGACAAATAGAACGTATGTTCGTATAATATAATCATCGCTACAGTAGGAATCGTTGATACGAAACGAGAAGAGATTAAACAGACACTTTCCCTTGAGTTTAATCTTGCTTAGGAGGCGTAATGATTATATGGAATATGAAATAAGATCCAAAGCCTTCATCATTGAAAGTAATCGAATTCTTCGAGAAGTAACCATAGTTCGTAAGAACTCAGATTTTTATATTGTTCGGTTTGACAACAATGGCAGTATCCAGTTACGCAAAAGCCGGATCTTCCCTACCAGGGAAGCTGCAAAACAGCATCTTTCAAAGAATAATTGCACATCTCAGACATCTGGGAGTCAATCACCATATCAGCCTTGGCATTAAAAGGTGAAACATTTTGATATTGGTGATTGACAACTCCCGGTATTTTTTTGTATACTCATGTTAGCATAAAAGCGAACAAGCATAAATGCTAACATAAGAACAAAGAAGAGTAAAAATAAGACTACAAGAACGAAAGAGATGAAAAGGTGAAGGATTATGACGTATGCGAATTTTGGAGATTTTATAAGCAGGAAGAGGATCGAGAAAAAGATAACCATCAGAAAAATGGCGGATATGCTCGGAGTCTCTGCACCGTTTCTTACGGATGTTGAAAAAGATAGGCGAAATCCTTTCGACATTGAGAAGCTGAATCAACTCGCTCATATTCTGGAACTGACAAAAGAAGAAAAAAATGAGATGCTTAATCTAGCTGGAAAGAAGAGAAAAGCTGTTGCCCCAGATTTGCCGGAATATATTATGCAACGAGATTATGTGAGCGCGGCACTGCGTACAGCCAGGGATTTGGACGCTGGCGAAGAGGAGTGGAAGCATTTTGTTGAAGAACTGAAGAAGCGAAAGGGGTAAGTGCCTATCTATGTATGTAGCAGAAATTGTTCGAAAGAGATCAGGGGCTCCGGTATTAAGCCGGAAGGAGATCGATATTATTGGAGAAAATTTAGTATCAGATTTTAATCCGGACGCCATGCAAACACCGCAAGAGATAGATATAGATCTTTTTGTCCAGGATTATCTGGGGGCAGATCAGGATTTCCAATATTTATCTCATTGCGGTGTCTATCTGGGAATGACGGTGTTTAATGATACGGACAAGGTTCCTGTATATGATCCTATTCAAAATCGGGCTGAGTATATTAGTGCCAGGGCCAATACGATTATTATTGACCGGACTCTTTTAGAAGAAAATCAGGAACATAGGTATCGTTTTACAATGGGACATGAAGCAAGCCATGTTTTTTTACATACCCCATACTTTGCTTATGACCCTAATCAGATAACTTTAATGGATCTGTTGGGTGAAAGAAAAGAAGCTGCAATGATACAGTGCAGGGTTGATACGAAAAAGATGAATTGTGAACAGCAGGCGGTCTGGACAGACAAAGAGTGGATGGAGTGGCAGGCCAATGCATTATCTTCTGCAATTTTAATGCCTAAGGCAATGGTTCATAAACTTGTGAGGGCTCTCCGGCAAAAGCCAGGATTTTCTCAGAAAAAAGAAATTCAAAGATGCTATATTGAAGCGGATACTGTTTCACAAGTTTTTAACGTGTCCTTTCAGGCAGCTACGATCCGGTTAAAAGAGTTGGGGATTATTCGGCAAGAAATTTGTATGACACAGTAAGTCCTTTGTTTTATGAGAGAGTAGTTCACCTATAAGGATATGGCGGGTTTCTTAAGAAGCCCGCAAAATTTTTAGTCTATATGTTCGCTAGTTAGCGAACAAGTAAATAAAGAGGGGGGATTGATACAGTGGAAGAATTTCAAATGGATATCCATTTAAGCTGTCCGTGGTGTGGTGGTAGCGAAATATTGGTAGATCACCGTACCAAGGCTACGATTTCTGTTCAGTGTGCAAAATGCAGAAAGATTTACAAAGCCTATCTGGACTTATTAAAAACAGAAAAATCTAAAGCCCAGAAACGTATGGGATGAAGAAGATAGAAAAGCTGACTGACCGTAGGGACAATTCAATAGTCACCAATAAGGGTCGGAGCTGACTGTAAATGTTTACAGTTATGCTCTGATCCTTTTTTTATTTCTATCAGCTACTTTTTACACTTTTTTATATGTAAACGGAGAATAAACGAGTAGATAAAAGTTTTGCGAAAAAGTTTTTTAAAGCGGTCAAAAGGTGTCCGGTTTAACCAATAAATTAAAGCCACGGAGTAAGGGAAAGGAGGTGTGACACGATGAGACCCAATGAACGAAGGGCGGCGATCTTCGATGCACTGTGCATCAGACGCCATGATACAGTTGAAAATCTGGCGTCTGAGTTTGGCGTGAGTGAGAAAACCATCCGGCGTGATATTGAGGAACTATCGTGTTCATACCCCATTGAGACAGTTCGTGGCAGATATGATGGCGGTGTGAAGGTGGCGGATTGGTACCACCAAAACCGGAAGACGCTCTCGCCGGAACAGGCAGAACTTTTGAAAAGGCTGGCCCCCTCTTTGGAAGGAGATGATCTTGCTGTTATGAACAGTATCATTTCCCAATTTTCTCCGTATTAAACCCAGACTACGGGCACACCCCCGAATGATTATGAAAGGTACAGGTGAATGACGATGAAAAAAATTTATATTTGTTCTCCCTATCGTGGTGATGTTGAGAGGAATGTAGCGCTTGCAAAAGCCCATGCTCGGTTTGCGGCCCGTTGCGGATATTGCCCTGTGGTTCCGCATCTGATGTATCCGCAGTTTCTGAAGGATTCTGATCCGGATGAGCGGATTCTCGGTATTACGCTCGGTGTAGAACTGATAAAGATCTGCGATAAGGTGTGGATTTTTGGAAGCACGATCAGTAATGGTATGGCGTTTGAATTGGAGCATGCCAGCAAGCTGGGAATTCCGGTACGCCTCTACTCTGATGATGGCAGCCGGATTTATCCGGAAACCATGATGATTGATGACCGCATTACGGATGCGTTCCGTCAGGCAGTATACAAACTGAGATTTGCTTAAGAAAGGATGTCACATATGAATGAAATTTATAAGACCCTCGCGGAAGGGTATGAAAAGCTGGCCGCTGGTTACCGTGCTTTGGCAAAAGACCAGAAGGATAAAAAAGTAGAGATGGCTGTTCCGGCTGAACCTAAGAAGAAGGAAATATCCATTGAAGAAGTACGGGCAGTTTTGGCAGCCAAGACTCAGGCTGGAAAGCGCCGGGAAGTGAAAGAACTGCTTTTGAAATATGATTCCGGGAAACTCTCTGGCGTGAAGCCGGAAAACTATGCAGCCCTTATGACTGATGCGGAGGCGCTCTGATGGGCGCTCATGCAAGGTTCTCTCCATCGGCGGCAAACCGCCTCATCCATTGCCCACCCTCTCTGGTGCTGGGCGAGGCATTTCAGGATGAGGAGAGTCCTTATGAGGCAGAAGGTTCCGCTGGCCATGCACTGGCAGAACATCTGATCAAAAAACACCTGAAGCAGCAAACTCGCCGTCCGGTCTCTGATTACTATTCCGATGATCTGTTAGAAGCGGTAGATGATTATGTCAGTTTCGTAGTCGGTGAAATCGAAGCTGCCCGGAAGGAATGCCCTGATCCGATTTTCTCTGTAGAACAGAGGGTGGACGTTTCTGATTATGTGCCGGATTGCTTTGGCACAGCGGATATGGTGATCGTGACGGACAAGCTGGTACACATCATTGATCTGAAGCTGGGAAAAGGCGTTCCGGTGTATGCGGAGAAAAATCCACAGCTGATGACCTATGGGCTTGGCATTCTCGATATGGCCGAGATGCTCTTTCCGATAGAGACTGTTCGTCTGACCATTTTTCAGCCGAGACTTTCTAATTCCAGCACATGGGAGATTGCTCCAGAGGATCTGAAAGCATGGGGAAATGAAGTGCTTCGACCCGCCGGAGAATTGGCCCTGAAAGGCGAAGGAGACCTAAGCGCTGGAAGCTGGTGTCGGTTCTGCAAAGCAAGATTTACCTGCAGGCAGAGAGCCAAGGAAAATCTGAAGCTGGCCCAGATGGAATTTAAGGAACCTACACTTCTTACAGATGAAGAAATAGCGGAAGTGCTGAAGCAGGCGGATGAACTTTCTAAATGGGCAGCAGATATCTATGCCTACGCACAGGATCAGGCGATTGTCCATCATAAGCAGTGGGACGGTTTCAAGCTGGTAATGGGAAAAAGCAATCGGAAATACACCTCGGAAGAAGAGGTGGCCGCTGCCGCAAAAGCCGCAGGCTATACCGATATTTATAAACACACTTTACTGGGCATTACCGATATGGAGCGTTTGATGGGGAAAAAAGAATTTGCCCGTATTCTCGGCCCATTGGTGTATAAGCCCGCAGGAAAGATTACGCTTGTCCCAGAGTCGGACAAGCGGGAAGCCATTCAAACATCAACCGCAGAAGCGGATTTTCAGAAGGAGGACTAAAACATGTCTAAAAATATGAACCCTACAAAAGTAATTGTACCTTGTCGTTTTTCCTATCTGCATTGCTGGGAGCCGGATTCCGTCAATGGCGGCGATCCCAAGTATAGTGTCTCGGCCATTATTCCGAAGAGCGACACGAAAACCATCAACGCTATCAAGGTTGCCGTAGAGCAGGCCAAGAAGGACTCCATTTCCAAATGGGGTGGGAAGATCCCGACCAATCTGAAGCTGCCTCTTCGGGATGGTGATATCGATCGCCCGGATGATGAAGCTTATGCGAACAGCTATTTCTTCAATGCGAACAGCCGTCAGGCCCCTCAGGTGGTGGATTCCCATGTACAGCCGATTCTGGATCAGAGCGAAGTGTATTCCGGCTGTTATGGAAAGATCAGTGTGACCTTCTACGGATATAACTCCAACGGGAACCGTGGGATCGCAGCTGGACTCGGCAATATCCAGAAACTTCGTGACGGGGAGAGCCTTGGTGGACGCACCACAGCAGCAGAAGATTTTGAAACGGAAGAAGACGAGGATTTCCTTTCTTGATTATATTGGCGGGTGGTTTTCCACCCGTCTCTACATAAAAATATCCATTTGTTTGAAACAATTTTGCAAATAAAGGAGGGAAACTTTATGCCTATCCTGTCAATAGATATTGAAACTTATTCGGATGCGGATCTGACCAAATGCGGCGTGTATGCCTATTCGGATAGTCCGAACTTTGAAATTTTACTTTTTGCTTATGCCTTTGATGAGGAGCCGACTCAGATTGTGGATTTTGCCTGTGGAGAACAGCTTCCAGAGAGGGTACTGGCTGCTTTGGAAGATCCGGCAGTTACAAAAGTAGCGTTTAACGCTCAGTTTGAGCGTACCTGTATCTCTAAGTATCTGGGACGGAGATTCTCCCCTTTTGGATGGCAGTGTACGGCCGTCCAGTCTGCCATGCTTGCCCTTCCCCTTTCCTTGGATAACGTGGGTGAAGTCCTGAATATTCAGAGAAAAAAGCTGAAGGAAGGTACTGACCTTGTCCGGTTCTTCTCCATGCCATGTAAGCCCACGATAGCCAACGGTGGCCGGACTCGGAACCGGCCAGAGGACGCACCGGAGAAATGGGAACGGTTCAAAACTTACTGTATCCGGGATGTGGATGCGGAGCGGGAGATCCGGCAGAAACTGTGGAAATTTCCCATCCCAGAATCGGAAATGGAGTTGTACCGGATGGATCAGGAGATCAATGATCGGGGGATTCTGGTGGATCAACAGCTGGTGGAGAATGCAGTTCTCTGTGATAACCAGTACCGCCAGATGGTCATGACCAGAGCCTATGAACTGACCGGGCTTTCCAATCCCAACTCCCCGGCGCAGATTAAGGGTTGGCTTTCCGAGCATGGCGTGGAAGCGGAGAAGCTGGATAAAAAGACGGTCAAAGGGTTGATTTCGGAAACGGATGGAGAAGTACTGGAAGTATTGAAACTCCGGCTTTTGATGGCAAAGACCAGTGTAAAAAAGTATGAAGCCATTGAGCGCTCCGTCTGCTCGGACGGTCGGGTGCATGGCCTGCTCCAATTTTATGGAGCGAACCGCACGGGGCGCTGGGCCGGACGCTTGGTGCAGGTACAAAACCTCCCCCAGAACCACATCCCGGATTTGGAGCTTGCCCGTACCCTTGTGAAAGAACAGCGCTTTGAAGATCTGGATCTGCTATACGATTCCACGCCAGAGGTTCTGTCGGAACTGATCCGGACGGCCTTTGTACCAAAGCCCGGATGCCGGTTTATCGTAGCAGATTTTTCAGCAATTGAGGCAAGAGTCCTGGCGTGGTTCGCCGGGGAGCAGTGGCGGCTGGATACTTTCGCAGAGGGCGGAGATATTTATTGCGCTTCCGCATCGAAGATGTTCGGCGTCCCGGTGGTGAAACATGGCGTGAATGGGCATCTCCGCCAGAAGGGAAAAATCGCCGAGTTGGCACTGGGATACGGCGGTGCTGTGGGAGCGCTCACCTCGATGGGGGCATTGGATATGGGACTTCAGGAGGAAGAACTGCAGCCGCTGGTGAGCCAGTGGAGAAATTCTAATCCACATATCACAAAGTTCTGGTGGGAGGTGGATACAGCGGCAGTAAAGGCCGTGAAGGAGCGGACGGAGGTGGCAATGGGAAAAATGTGTTTTACTTACCGATCCGGCATCTTATTTGTCACCCTCCCCTCTGGCCGGAAGCTCTCTTATATCAAGCCCCGGATAACACAGAACCGCTTTGGAAGGGAGAGCCTTTCCTATGAGGGTGTCGGGGAAAGCAAAAAGTGGATGCGGATTGAAACATACGGCCCGAAGCTGGTGGAGAACATCGTGCAGGCTACGGCCCGTGATCTTTTGGCGCTGGCCATGCTCCGGCTTAGGAATCAAGGATTTGACATTGTGATGCATATCCACGATGAGGCTGTATTGGAAGTTCCGGAGGGTGTCTCCAGGGTAGAAGAAATCTGTCAGATCATGTCGGAGCAGCCGGACTGGGCGGCTGGCCTACCGCTTCGTGCAGATGGATATGAGTGTGCATTTTATAAAAAAGATTAGAGGAGGATGTGCTATGGGGATCAGTTATAAGAATGGATCAGGCTGTCCAGATCCGACAGCTTATTTTGCCGTACAGCATATGGAAGCAGAAGAAAAGAGATTACACATCCGGTATCCGACCGGGCAGATGATTTTGGAAATCGAACGTTTCTTTCCCTGTACAGTTGTGAAAGCAAAAAAAATTTCTCCGCTGATCCGGCGGTACTGTGAGAAGGCTGAGAAAGAAAAGCTGCAGCAGTTTCTGAAAAAACAGGAGATGAATTATTTATCACGGATAAAGGCATTTCAGAACCGGGCGAAAAAGATTGAAGACGAATCGGAAAAACGGGATCTGCAGCAGCGCATCCGGGAGGATGAGAGGATGCTGCAGAGAATACGGAGAAATATAGAAATCTTTATGGAGGAGGGAACCGTATGATCAGGCTGAGTATTGGAAACTCCAGAATGGAGAAACACTGGAACCTTGTGGAGATGGAACTGTCCGAGTTTAGAGACCGGATCTCCCATACCCAGAGGACTGCTGAAACGGTGGAACAGTACCGGAAACTGGGAAAAGCGAAGCAGGATGAGATCAAGGACGTGGGCGGTTTTGTCCTTGGCACTTTAAAAGGCGGCCGCAGGAAGAAGGACTGTGTTCTTACCCGTTCTGGTCTGTCTTTGGATATGGATTATGCGACACCAGATATTATTGATCAGATTGAGATGTTCTTCTCTTTCCAGTGTTATGTGTACTCTACCCATAAGCATACCCCGGAAAAACCTCGGCTTCGTCTCATCATCCCGCTTTCCCGTGAGGTGACACCGGATGAATACTGCGCTGTCTCCAGAAAAGTTGCGGAAGAGATCGGGATTGAACTTTTTGATGATACCACCTATGAGCCAAGCAGGCTGATGTACTGGCCTTCCACCTCTTCCGATGGAGAATTCGTGTTCCGGGAGATCACGGGAGAACTGCTCGATCCGGATACGGTTCTTACTAAGTATACGGACTGGCGCAATACAGCGGAGTGGCCGGTGTCCAAACGGCAGCAGACCATTGTCCGCCGGGATATGAAAAAACAGGCTGATCCGTTGGAAAAACCGGGAGTGGTCGGGGCCTTTTGCCGTGCTTACAGCATTACGGAAGCAATTGACACCTTCCTGACCGATGTCTATAAACACAGCTCCATGACTGGCCGTTACGATTATATCCTGGCCGACTCACAGGCCGGTGTCGTGATCTATGAAGACCGTTTCGCATACAGCCACCATGCCACCGATCCGGCCTGTGGGAAGCTGATGAATGCGTTTGATGTTGTCCGTATTCACAAGTTTGGAGGATTGGATGCAAAGGCAAGTGAAGATACCGATCCGGCGAAGCTGCCATCCTTTAAGGCTATGCAGGAGTTTGCCATCCAAGATCACCGGGTAAAAGAGCAGCTTGCCAAAGAGAGGACGGAAGCGGCACAGGCCGAATTTACGGAAGAAGATGGAGAGAACTGGCAAACCCTTCTGGAACTGGACAAGCAGGGAAAAGTGAAGGATACCCTGACGAACATTGCCCTCATCCTCCGGTACGATCCGCAGCTGAAAAATATCGTGTTCAACGAATTTAAATGCATGGTGGATATAATCGGCCCATTGCCGTGGCGGCAGGTGAAGCCCGGCTGGGGCGATACCGACATCTCCTGCGCCAAGCTGTATTTTGAACGAGTCTATGGGATTTGGTCACCGACAAAATTTAAGGATGCCTTACTGGCCGTGGTGTCTGCGGAGCGGCTCTATCACCCCATCAAAGAATACCTTTCTACCCTGCAGTGGGACGGGACAGAGCGGCTGGATACACTCTTGATCGACTATCTGGGTGCGGAAGATACACCCTACGTCCGTGCTGTTACCCGGAAAACCTTTACAGCTGCGGTAGCCAGAGTGTATGATCCGGGGATCAAGTTCGATTCCATCCTTGTGCTGAATGGCCCGCAGGGGATCGGGAAATCCACTCTGTTTGCCTTGCTGGGAAAAGAATGGTATTCAGACAGTCTCTCCATTTCTGATATGAAAGATAAGACGGCTGCAGAGAAGCTGCAGGGTTACTGGATTCTGGAACTGGGCGAACTGGCCGGGATCAAGAAGGTGGATGTGGAGACCGTGAAATCCTTTGTGACCAGAACCGATGATAAGTTCCGGCAGTCTTATGGCGTGGCCGTGGAGAGCCATCCCAGATCATGCATTATCGTTGGAAGCACAAACTCCGAGGGCGGTTTTCTGCGAGACATTACTGGAAACCGGCGTTTCTGGCCGGTACACGTGTCCGGGCATGGCCGGTTCCATCCGTGGGAGCTGCAGGAGGTGGATCAAGTCTGGGCAGAGGCGCTGGAGCGTTACCACAACGGAGAGGAACTGTATCTGAAGGGCCGAGTTGCGGCGGATGCCTATGTGATGCAGCAGGATGCGATGGAGTCCGATGACCGGGAAGGCGTGATCGCAGAGTATCTGGAGACGCTGCTCCCTGCGAACTGGGATCGGATGGATCTGTACCAGCGGAGAAGTTTCCTTGGCGGCAGTGAGTTTGACGGTGCGCCCACGGCGGGAACGGTGCATCGGGAGAAGGTCTGCATCATGGAGATCTGGTGTGAATGCTTCGGAAAGGAGCGCCAGAACCTGAAACGGACGGATTCTTATGAGGTGGAATCCATTCTGATGAAGGTTGGTGGCTGGGAGCCAATACAGGGACTCAAAAGCGGGAAAACTCGCTTTCCCCTTTACGGCCCGCAGAAGACATTCGTGCGCTGCAAGGAACAGCAGGATTAAGTTGGGAACGTTCCGTTGTATCTTCGGTGGCTCTAGGAACGGAGGAAAGGAACGGGTGCAAAGCCTTTAAAATCGAGCATTTGGCGGTAGCCTGTTCCTATGTTCCTAAGAAAAGCCATATTGAGGATAAAAGATAGAGAAATATATAGAAATAGGCACACGTATATACGTGTACGCGCGTATAGGATTTTTGGTACTGGGAACAGCACGAAGGAACAGGAGGATGTTTCGTGAGGGAAAGTGTCGTAGAAAAGAAGTTCGTAGCGGAGGTAAAAAAGCGTGGTGGGCTGGCTGTCAAATTTGTCTCCCCCGGATTCAATGGGGTGCCTGACCGCTTGGTTCTCTTCCCCGGAGGAAGGATGGCCTTTGTGGAATTGAAGGCTCCGGGAGAGACCATACGGCCCCTGCAGCAGTACCGGGCAAGGCAGCTGACCGCACTGGGCTTTCGTGTTTATACCGTGGATCATACAGAAATGATTGGAGGGATTTTGGATGAAATACAGACCGCATAACTATCAGCAGTACGCATCGGATTTTATTCTGGAACATCCGGTCTGCTGCTTAATGCTTGATATGGGACTTGGGAAAACGGTGATCACGCTCACGGCCTTATGGGAACTGGCACTTGACCGTTTCGATATTGGAAAAATCTTGGTGATCGCTCCAAAGCGGGTGGCCACGGACACTTGGCCGAAGGAACTTAAGAAATGGAAACATCTGATAGGGCTTACTGCTTCCCTGGTGGTGGGGAGTCAGAAACAACGGGAAGACGCTCTGGCCCGTCCGTCTTTTTTATACATTATCAACCGGGAAAATGTCAGCTGGCTGGTGCAGAACCATCGTTGGGATTTTGATACGGTGGTCATTGATGAACTTTCCAGTTTCAAATCGAATAAATCTGAACGTTTCAAAGCTATGAAAAAGATGCGTCCTCTGGTAAACCGGGTGATCGGCCTGACCGGGACACCGGCTCCCAATTCCCTTCTGGATCTCTGGCCGCAGATGTATCTTCTGGATATGGGACAGCGGTTGGGAAGGTTTATCACCGGGTACCGGGAGCGGTTCTTCAAACCGGACAAACGGAACCGGGAGATTATTTATAGCTATAAACCCCGTGAGGGAGCAGAGAAAGCTATATACTCATTAATCTCGGATATCTGTATTTCGATGAAGGCAGTGGATTATCTGGATATGCCGGAATGTATCTACAACCGTGTGGAAGTCGAGATGAATCGGAAAGAGAGAAAAATCTATGATGACTTCTGCCGGGATATGGTGGTGCAGATTGGAGAGGCAGAAGTGGATGCGGTCAGTGCAGGTGTCCTGTCCAATAAACTTTTGCAGATAGCCAATGGTGCCGTGTATAACAGTGACGGGAAAGTCCTCCCGATCCATGACCGGAAGCTGGATGCTCTGGAGGATCTGGTGGAAGCGGCCAATGGAAAACCCCTGCTGGTGGCCTACTGGTACAAGCATGATCTTTCCCGTATCCGGGAGCGGTTCCCACAGGCACGATGCATTGACACTTCTAAGGATATCATAGACTGGAATGCCGGGAAGATCCCGTTGGCTTTGATTCATCCCGCCTCTGCCGGACACGGATTGAACCTGCAGGATGGTGGTTGCACCATCGTATGGTTTGGGCTGACATGGTCGCTGGAACTATACCAGCAGCTGAACGCCAGACTTTGGAGACAGGGACAGAAACACACCGTGGTGATCCACCACATCATCACCAAGGATACCCATGACGAGGATGTGATGAAGGCTTTGGAGAATAAAGATATGCGGCAGTCCAGCTTGATCGAAGCTGTCCGTGCAAGGATTGGAGGGTAGAGGATGAGTGAAAGGATAGAAAAAATCATAAAAGGATATCACCGGATGAAGAAGGAGCGGAACTGTCTGGAGCATCAGATCCGGAATTTTAAAGGGATTTCCGAGAAAGAAATGATCGACTCCATGAATTTTCATTCTCCGGAAGGAGAACGGGTGCAGACAAGCAATATTTCCAATAAGCCCGCTTCGATTGCACTGAATTATCATGAACGTATGGAGCGCATCAATCAGGAGTGGTATGAACATCTGGAAAAACAATATTTGATGCTGGATGAGGAGATTCGCTTTTTTGAAGCGGCTTTGTCTTCCTTAAGTGGCTATCTGCCGGAATTAATGACAGACATGGTAATCAACGGTTGTACTTGGGATTATCTGTGTGAGCATTATCATATCTCCCGGACGATGGTGGCGAAGAACCGCAGGAAGGCGATCCGGGAACTGGAGGAATTATATGAGAAGCGGGAGGACGAGATGGTGTCCTACATGCTGAGTTAAGGAGGCGAATGATATGGAATGCAGACGAGGTGATATTTATTTTGTGGACTTTGGCAGAGATACAGAGAGTAGCCTACAGTGCGGCATCCGTCCGGCTCTTGTGGTTAGTAATAATCGTGCGAATGAAAATTCTCCGGTGATTACGGTTATCCCGCTGACAGCAAGGACATATAAAAGGCGCCATTTTCCTACCCATGTGTTGATTCCAAAAACATCCGGTACTGGGCTTACCAGAAACAGTATGGCTTTGTCCGAACAGGTCAGCACTATTGATAAGACCTGTCTCATGGAGAAAAAGGGTTCTGTTACTGATATGGGGATCATGGCAGAAGTCACCAAGGCACTTCAGGTACAGATTGGTGTGTTTGAAAGATATAATTGAAACATTTACTTTTGAGGTGGAAGTTGTTATAATTGAGTTGCATTGGGACGACATAGTACTACTGGATTTATTTTTGGGGCACTGCCCTTGAAAGCATTCTGGTGATATGTCAAGAACTTTTTGAAGATGATTTTGATGTG
>ERZ1673750.1000-NODE-1000-length-16608-cov-6.393645_pt1 | contig 16608 bp, 10 predicted proteins | sample MGYA00580203_ERZ1673750 | MGnify/ENA primary metagenome ERZ1673750 (study PRJEB41218, sample SAMN15661763) | gut metagenome | host: Homo sapiens | place: Canada: London | collected 2015-08-20/2019-03-30 | study: EMG produced TPA metagenomics assembly of... | reverse complement strand
TGGGACATAAGACCAACCAGAAGTTTCACGGACTGCCATATAACAGGCTGTATATTATGCTGGAATATAAGCTGAAACTGTATGGGATACAATTGATAAAACAAGAAGAAAGCTATACCAGCCAGTGCAGTCCGTTATCACCAGAAGTATCAAATAGATATGCAGAAGCATCAAATCGAAAAGAACGGGGTATATATATAACTGATGGAGTAAGATATAACGCCGATGCAGTTGGCTCGTTTAATATCCTGCGGAAATATCTTTCCGTATCCGGAAAAAAGAAGGAACTGTCCGTAACCGGACTAAAAACTCCAGAAATAATAAAAGTAGCTGCATAGCCGAAAGGCAAGCAGTATTGGTGTTATGGACGCACCCTGAAAAAGGCGGTATTCCGCCAGATTTCAGATGCTCTGGTAACTCAGTTGCCGAGTAGTTCACTGTTACCAAATCCTTCTGTCGTACAGGCTTCATAAAAGGAACTAATATGCGACACTATTGCAATCGAGGTAATATTGACATAGAATTCCATGTATTATAGAATGGTATCTGTAAAAAGAAGGCATGAAGAAAGCAGCTTTAAACGGGCTGCTTTTTTTGTGTCTTCTTTTGTCTTTCCTGAGTACCGGAGGAAAAGGAGTTTTCTGGATGGAGCAGAGAAGACAAAAATAAATAAGAACAGGAGGAAGTATATGGAGGATACCAAAAAAACAGTTTTGGCGGGAAACGGGGAAAAAGATGTTCCGCGTGCGGTCTACGATGGTGTTTTGACAATCGATGTAGACGCGCAGGTTGAAAGCATGGAGGAACAGGAAGAAGCCAGATGGCATCAGCTTTTGAATGCACATCGTACCAGAAAGATCCTGACGGGCCAGCTCGGGGGCATTGAAAAACTGGAGAGTGGATGGATGGTTGCTGTTACATACTTTAATGGTTTCCGGATCATTATCCCAATGAATGAAATGATGATCAACCTTCAGGGAGACGGGCGTGAAAACGCGGATACCTTAAACCGTCAGGTCCGTATTGCTAACAACATGCTCGGCTGTGATATTGATTTCATCATCAAAGATCTGGATAACAAGAGCCGGAGCGTTGTAGCATCCAGAAAAGATGCAATGCTTAAAAAGAGACAGACTTTTTACCTTGGGGAAGATACAGAAAAACCAATGCTCTATGAAGGCAGGATCGTAGAAGCAAGGGTGATCGCGGTAGCTCCCAAAGCAGTCCGCCTGGAAGTCTTTGGTGTAGAAGTATCTGTCCGGGCCAGGGACATGGCCTGGGAGTGGATGGTAGATGCCGGAGAAAAATTCCAGGTAGGTGATCTGGTGCTGGTCATGGTCAATAAGGTGGAAGCAAGCTCTGTTGACCAGATCATTATAGAAGTGGATGCAAAGAGTCCGACAGCCAATATCAATAAAGATAACCTCCGGAAATGCCATAAACAGGGAAAATATACAGGGATCATTACGGAAGTCTATAAGGGAACCTATTTTATCCGCCTTGATATCGGAGTCAATGCCGTGGCACATTCCTGCAATATGTCCGCACTTCCGGGAAAGAAAGATAAGATTGGATTTGTGGTGACCCGCATCAACGACAACTATGAAGTGGCAGAAGGCATTATCACAAGGCTTATCAAAAGAGCTTCCTGAAAATGTTTTTATGATTTTCAAAGAATTCTGTTGACACAGAAAAAGGGATTTCTTTAACATCGGAGATAAAGATGGAAAGGAGTGACGTCAGATGGCAAAAAAGAAGAAAAAACAGATGCGGGAAACCTTGTACTGTCCATATTGCAAAAGACCCGGGGTACTTAGGCCGGCAGCCTATGTCTATGGGGATAACAACCTGGATCCGGAGAAATACCTGTATGTATGCAGCGGCTATCCTTCCTGTGATTCATACATTGGGGCACACAAAAAAAGTATGCGTCCCATGGGAACCATGGCTGACAGCAATCTGCGTAATAAGCGGATCGAAGCACACAGAGCTTTGGATGCAATCTGGAAAAATGGTTATATGACCAAACACAGCACATATATCTGGCTTCAGAACCGTTTGAATCTCCGGGAAAAGGACACACATATCGGGAAGTTTTCTTATTACCTGTGTGAACAGACCATCCGGTAATGTACAGACTATATAAAAAGCCGAGAGGAAAAAAAGAAATCCCCGGATAAAATAAGCGTGGCATGACGGAAAGGATGGATGCCCTTGAGACTACAGGCGACAGAAGATGATGTATATCATCTGATGGACCTTAAAGAACAGTATTTTATTATGACAGCAATATGCAGTGTGGCAGAGGGAATCAGCGCATACTTTTTCATATACCAGAAAAGATGCTGGGATCTTGCATATTTGTGTACTGCACTGGCGCTTGCGATAATCCTGCTTCTTCGTCAGGCCATAAAAATCAGCCGGAGGATCATGGAGGCAGAAAACTGTTATATGGCACTTGAAGAGGACAGCCTGGCAGTCTGCCAGCCGGAAAAAAACGGAAAATATGAGTCCTGCAGGATCTTTTACGATGAGATGGATAAGATCGTAGAAGGAACCAGACGGGGAGTTCCGGAATTTTATATCGTGATCCGAAAAGAAGGGAAAGAACAGAAAAGCTTTTTCCTTTTGGATGAAGAAGAACAGGAACGGGATGTTTTCTGTGTACGATCCTTTGGCTTTGACAATCAGGGATTCATGGAGTTTTATCGGAAACTCAGGTGGATCGTACCGGGAAGAACAAGGATTATCGGGACCAAAACACAGGAAGTATGGAAACTGCGACGGCCGAATATCGGAATCTGTACGGCAGCAGGCATGCTTTTGGGGTATGTACTTCCAAAACTCCTGGAAATGATGATGTATGGGTAACAAGTTATGAAAGAAAACAGATCAGAAGCAGAGATTAGAAAGAGTGAAAATGACAAGGAGGAAATGTCATGAGATGGTATACAGCAATCGGAATGAAAAAAGATGATGCAGATGGAAGGTTTTGTGTCTGGGTAGATGGGGAAGAAAAAGTACTTACAGAAATGGAAACTATTTTGTGGGCTGCGCTCACCTGGTCTTTCTGTGAAGAGGATAAGGTCCATTCCCAGATGCATCGTCTTCTTGTATTTAGCCTTGGAGAAAAACAGGCACAGGAATGGGCGGACAAAGAGGATTTTCAGTTTTGCCTGAACCGTCTGGTAAAGCGGGGCCTGGTTGTGCTGACAGAAGGATGTACCAGAGAGGAAGCTGTATACAGCATTATCAGCCGGTCAGTCATGTCTCCCATGGCCTTTTCACGGACAGAACGCATGAAGCATTTTATGGAAGCCCTTTCCATGGGAAAAGGACTGAAGTTTTCACTGAGGGCTTTTAAAAAGCCGCTGCTTACAGAAGAGGAATACCAGATACTTTCCAATCTTCAGAGAGAAGGGGATGTTTCCTATCATCTGAAATGCTTAAAAGAAAAGGCAAAAAGCAGGGAACCCAATTTGGCAGATTCCCTCCAGGAGCAGATACAGAGGGAATTTATAATCCGCGTAGCGCAGCTTTACTATAAGAAACAGCTTGTGATCGACTACATAAGAAGGGAGGACTGCCTTGAAGCAAACGGAACATCCGTATTGGCACAGGCTGTATAGATGCTTGGAAGATTTTGGAACACGTTATCAGAATATACCGGATTTTTTTAAGGACAGGATCCAGCGATATGGTATCCTGTCTCTTTTTATCCTGCTTTTCGGATCATTTATGGGAACATGGATGAAAGATAAAACTTTTATTTTCTGGTCTTTTCTGCTTGGGATTATCGGGTTTATAAGAACATATCTTATTTTCCGCACCGCGGATAAAAAGACCTATGAAATCGTGGAAGGGCTGGTAACCGGGATAGACGGGAAAAATCCCTTTGCAAGATTACGGAAGATCCGGGTAAGTGATCCGACCGGACGGCAGAGTGAACTTTTGCTGGATAAAAACGTAAAAGTTTTGGAGGGAAAACGCTATCGGTTTTATTTTGGCATAAATGAAAAGAAGCTGGTAGGAATCCGCCGGGTGGATGCAGCGCTCAATAACGGGACTTTTTTGGGAAACGAAGAAATATAAGAGGAAGAGATTCCTTTTATAGCAGGGAGGGGAGCACCAGGCATGGTTCGATTCCATGCTGCCCTGTTTCCGCAAAAGACTATTGCGGGAAATACAGCAAAGGAGAGAAGGATATGTCAGAAACACTACAGGGAACCGTGAAATGGTTCAGCGCACAGAAAGGATACGGTTTTATCACCGGTGAAGACGGGATTGATTATTTCGCCCACTTTTCGGAGATCCAGATGGATGGATACCGGAAATTAAGCGGTGGCCAGCCGGTCCTTTTTGAAGCAGGGACGGATGCCAACGGGCGAAGCCTTGCCAAAAATATTTCCCCGGCGGATCCAAACGCTGAGTAAGACGTTTTCATAGTGCATGTACAGATTACCTATTCCCCTCAGATACATGCATTTATGCAGACGGATGAAAAGACAGGCGGTATCATGCCGCCTGTCACAACATGTAGCAGAATAATAAAGATAACTCACGCAATAACACAATATATAGTTAAAATTAATTGACAACCACAAAATGTTGTGGTAGTCTTTAAATGAAAAATAATTTAACAGTCTATAAAAGACTGTGGTTATTCTTTAGTTCCGGACATTCCGGAAGAAACACTTTGGGGCGGTCTTGCCCTTAATGAGAAAAAATGGATATGCAAAATATAAGGAAGATGCAAGAAGGAAAGAAGATTCTTTTTGTGTCTTTTTTTATTGCATAAAAAGCAGAAAGGAGGAGCACGAATGAAACTGGCAGTTAAGGAAACTGCAAAAAGAAATACCTTAAGAACATCAAAAAAAGAAAACACATTGTAAAATCAGGAGGGTCGATTATGGAGACAATTAAATGGGAAAACGCAAATGCACTGGAAATTGGAATGCTTATGGAGATGGCAGAAGACGGCTATGTATTTTGCATCGAAGATGGAAAGATACAGGCTGTTGAAGTCCGGATTTTCAGCTAGCGTGGAAAGGCGGACATTATGTATTATAAAGATGACTTTTATAAGGAGTTCCGGACAGAAAAGGAACTGTGCGAGTATCTGGAAGAGATAGACAGCCGGGCAGAATGGATCCGGATCACCAGTAAGAAATTAAAGGTAGCAGCTGCAGGAGAGGAAACCTGTACAGAGGTTCCGGGCATTTCCCTGGAAGCACTGGAAAAAGATACCTTATCTCATTCCAGGCTGGTTCTTATCCTGCCCGATAGGATCTGTTATATAGGAAATTCAGCAATCAAATCGTTGAAAGGACGGGCCAGGATTGATGGAAAAGCCCTGGCAGATGTCGATAAGAAAACACTGGCAGAGATCTTGAATAAATGCCTGAAGGTTGCAAGAGGAAGAGCACTGATCCGTTTCTGTGAAGGAAAAATAAGGGCAGTCCTGTCTGGTGATGAAAAAGATTATGCCATCATATCCATGCCGGATATGTACATGGTTACCTCGGCATATATCCATGGGGACTATGAGAAGGCAACGTTTTTAAACGGCTATGCAGATCATTATTCTGTTACGGCGTCCTGGCAGCTGGAAGATACGAAACTTACAGATGTTTATAAGAAACTGATGCAGAATTATGGAAGAAAGACCGATAAGGACATAAAAGCAGTTGTACGGATCACTACGTCAGACGTTGGTGTGTCCGGAGCGAATGTTTTTTACTCCCTGCAGGAGCCGACAAGAAATGTGATCCTTGGCAATGCCCTGAAGGTTACGCACAAAAACTGTAAAGGAATGGAAGATTTCACGGAAAACATAGAGTCGATCTTTGATTACTACCGGGAAGTCTTAAAAGGGGTCATGCGGCTGTGTGATATCTGGATCGAGCATCCGGCAAATGCCATGGCAGGGATCATGAAGCAGGCGGGATTTGGAAAAAAACTGCTTGCAGAAACCGTGGAGCAGTTTAAGGCTACTACCGGGGATGAGCCATGCAGCGCATACGAGATCTACTGCGGGATCTGTGAATCCATTACCATTGCAAGGCAGGAAAAGACGAATGAGAGAGGACTTTTAGCTCTGGAAGAAAAAATTGCCGGCTGTGTGTCAAAACGCTGGCATGAATATGATATTCCTGGCACTGTAAAATACTAACAGGATTTAAAAGAATGGAGACAGTATGGACTGTCTTTTTTTGATGGGAGGAAAACATGAAGGTTACGAATGGAAAAGATGTGGCAAGGCTGCTGGTAGATGAATACTTGAACTGCCATCCCACCGGACACAAAAAATTTATGGAGTCCATGGCAAAAGAGCAGCAGGAAATAAAAGACAATTACACTTATCTTGGGTTTGCCTGGCTAAAAGGTCTTTCAGAGGTCAGATATTACGACCTTCGAAACGAAGCATCGAAACTGATGGCCGATGATCTGTGTCTGCATGTAAAGGAACAGCCAGAAAGGGTGCGCCTGGTGTATGAAGGTGCAGAGGAAATGGAGATCAATCCTTCAGATGAAGAGCAGATGGCAAAAATGTTTACCTGCTACCTGCTTGCAGGAAGTATGGACGGATATGGGGAATTTGTGGATTATGCCCTTGATACCCACCGGACATTGCAGCAGAACCTGACACGGTTTTTTGTGGAATGGTTTGCAAAAGCAGAAAAAGGCTCTGCATTTTTAAAACGGGCAAAGATGGTGTATTCCAGGTATTCCCTGCCATATATCTAAATTACGGAGGTATGTGATGGATAGAAAACTTCCGGACTGGTTAAAAGAGAGCAGGGAGGCAGAAAAACTGATCGCATGGCTGAAATCGCCGGATTGTGAAGTAAAAGAATTTTCCGGACAGCTGTTTATAAAGGCAAGATATGGAAACTGTTTCTTTTTCTTTGACTGTTTAAAGGAAAACAGAAAAACAGACCGGAACTGGTGTGCCGTGATCCACATGCCGGAGTATTCCCTTTATGAAGCAGAAGATCTTTTTCTGAAGCCGATCGGGATACCGGATGATTTTGGTTTTCCTGTGCGTGAGGATCTGATCCCGAAACTGGAAACACAGATAAGCCGCATTGGAAAGAAACTTATCCGGGAACAATGGGATGAACTTTTGTTAAAAGGCGGGTATGCAGCTTCACAGATGATCCCGGAGATCAGCAGGGTTTATATCCAGCTAAATGCAGACCGTTTTATTAAAAAAGGAAAGCGGCCGGAGGATCTGATCTATCAGCCGCAGTTTCATTTTGCGGATATGAAGTGGGAATTTTCTGACTGGATGTTTCTGGAATATTTAAGCAACCCACAGCGGGCAGCAGAGCTTTTCGCCCAGAAGTGGCTGCTTGAAAAACTTCCGGAGATCTCAAAAAAGAAGATCTGTATCGGATGTATCCGGGAGGAAATGGAAGAAATGTTAAAAAAGACTGGGACAGGGCCGGAGGTAAGCCTTCCGCGTTCTGCTTAGTATAAAAAATGAAAAAATCAGGAGGAAACGAATAATATGGGTAAATACAATTACATGAATCTGAACCAGAAGATGATCAGGATCAGAAGAAAGGTGCCGAAGCTGATCCGCAAACGGTACAGTGAGGACGTTACTTATGATTTTGTAAAACTGGATGATATTTATGAATGCCTGACACCGGCCCTTAATAAATACGGGGTCGATTTTGACATCTTAAGTGAAAGGCCGACTCAGATGGACGAACAGGGCAATTCCGTGTTTTTAAAGGAAATGGGAGCACTCTGGAGATATGAGGCTGATCTGGAACTGTGCTGGACCAATGCAGACCGTCCGGGAGACAAGGTACGGAGCTTTTTGCATGTCATTGGAACCAATGAAGCACCGGATAAAGCAAAAGGTGCGGCATGGACGTATGGCCTGAAATATTATTTCTTGAATAAATTCAATATCATGCAGGCATCTGGAATGGACGATCCGGACATGCGTGGGACGGAAAAAGAAGAAATGCCGAAGCAGGAAGCTTCCGTAAAACCGGAAAAGCCGAAAAAGAAACAGGAAAAGACAGAAAGAAAAGAAACCGCAGCAAAGCAGGAGCAAACGGAACCGGTCAGGGAAAAGAAAACGGACCGTAAAAAACTGCGTGATGGAAATGCCATATCCGAAGATCCTGTAAAAGTGGAATATGCAGTAACGGATACAGAAGAAAACCTGCCTGGACAGATGACTTTTGGAATGGAAGAAAGTGAAAGCGGACTGGAAGAATTTTCCGATGAAGAAACCAAAGCGGAAGATCCGGTTCAGACCGAGGAAATCTCCGTAGATGAGGAAATTACTGCCGAGACGGATGCAGACGGTTTCCGTGCAGTAGAAGAAACGGATGAAGTTCCATTTGATGAGGATGATGAGATTTCTTTTGATGCAGAAGAAGAGGAAGAAACACCAGAAGAGACGGCTGAAGAAGTGTTGGAGGATATGGCTCACGAAGAGGATGCAGAGGATGAAGTGAAATGGGCAGAAAAGGTTATCTGCAATTTTGGTGTCTATGCCGGGACCCCTCTTGGGGAAATGATGCAGGATGCCAGAGGTTACCAGACGATCAAATGGCTGGTACAGCGTTACAAAGGCCAGAATCAGGAAATACAGAAAGCTGCGAAGATTCTTTTGGATCATGAAAAGGAAATGCAAAAAGCAGCCTGAAAACAGAAAAATAGTTTGAGGTGGCTCCGGGAACGGGGCCATCTTTTATGAAAAGGAGGAAGGCATGTATGCCAGAGAATCGTTTACGATCGCAGAAGTAGCAGATCTTTTGTCAATCCGAAGACTGAGTGATTCTTACCAGGACGAATTTCCGGTGGAATGTCCTTTTTGCGGGGATTTAAGAGGAAAATGCAGTTTTTGCATCTGCAAAAATGGAGAACTGAAAAATGTTTACCATTGCTATCATTGCGGAGCATCCGGAAACATGCTGACACTGTATGCGGAACTATCCGGCATTTATGGAAGGAACCGGTATAAAGAAGCCTACCGTGAGATAAGGCAGGCACTTTCTTTTTCTGGAACGGATGAAAGGCAGCAGGCCACGACACGAAATGGGTTCGCTTCTATCGTTCCTAAAAAGAAACGCATTTCCCTTACGGAAGAGGAATGGGATTACCGGGACCAGGTATATAAGGAGATGCTCACTTTTCTTAAGCTTAAGGAAACACACCGGAGGAACCTCCTCCTGCGTGGGCTGACGTTAAATGAGGTCAGACAGATGGAAGAACGAGGTTTTTTAAGTACGGATGAGGAGAATTCCGTGGCCATTGCCAGAAAGCTCTTAAAAAAGGGATTTCGCCTGGATGGGGTTCCTGGATTTTTCATCAACCGGGATGGTGACTGGGAAGCTGCTTTTTATAGGAAGAATAACGGGTATCTTTGCCCGGTCCGGGATGGGAAGGAACGGATCATAGGATTCCAGATCCGGCTGGATGTTCCTTTAAAAGAACGGAAGTACCTCTGGTTTACCAGCAGCGGCTTAGAAAAAGGCACATCAAGCGGCAGCCCGGCAGGAATGTTTGGGAAGATAAAGGATGGCACGGTTTACGTAACGGAAGGGATCTTAAAGGCAGAGATCGCATGGATGTGTACAGGAAATCCTTATATCGGAGTCCCTGGAGTTTCCAATCATAAAGGACTGGAAACTGTCTTGCGAAAACTGAAAGAGCAGGGGTTAAAAAGAGTTTACGAATGTTACGACATGGATAAAATGATGGAATTGTCCTGTAAGCACGATGAAAAAAGTGCGTGCCGGCAATGTGAACATGGAATTCATCTGTATCATGGAGAATGCCCCAGAAAGCGCAGAAAGCGGGACATGATCCGAAAAGGCTGTATAAAACTATATGAAATCTGTGAGGAACTGAACGTATCCTGCAAAAGAGTCACTTGGGATACCGATGCATCCGGTACCTGGATGGAACACTACAAAGGCGTGGATGACTGGATCCTTCGAAAAGAGGAAAAAGAACACAGGAAGACGGCATAAAATGTTTGGTCAGATAAAAGGGAAACTGGAATTTTTTTCAGTTTCCTTTTTATCTGGCTGAAAAAGCCGGAAGAAAGGAGAAAGCGATGCAGATAAGAGACGGACCAAAAGAAAACTGCAGGGAAAAAAGCGATCATGAAAGGAGAACGTGCACTTGGAAAAAAACTGGAAGAAAAGATGGATGGCGGGTGCGATGGATTTTGCTCTGTGCTGCACTACGCTCTTGCAGACGGGAGCTTCTGCAGTATCCGCCGCTGAGGTGGGAGGCGTTTCCGCACAGAGCGAGACGCAGATCGAGGTACAGACAGAAACGCAGACAGAAATTCAGACGGAGAAAAGCGAGGAGGAACTGATCGAGGAAACCGTTGCTGATCCGGAACTTGCGCTTATGGTTACCGAAGGGGAAGCCTTTGATATCCAGAATGATTTTACAGGACTGAAACTCTCTGAAGGAGACCATGTGGAACTGAAAAAAGCAGCAATGGAAGACGGGACTGTATTTGATTATAACCATGCGGGGACCTATAAATGCGTATATCTTGTTACACCCGCATCCGGGGAAGCCTATCTGGTTGCCAGAAACATTACTGTGACACCAAGGGAAGCAGAAACAGACGGATCCAATGGCGGCCAGGAACAGGAAAGAGGCGATGACGAACCGGAGGCAGACCCCGTCCTCCCGACCATAAGCCCGGAAGATGCCCCGGAAACTCTGGAAGAGCCGGAAGAAACGGAGGAACCAGAAGAAGAGGAAGCAGAAGGATTTTCCGATGAGGAAACAGAGGATGGAAGCCATCAGGTTGACATTGTACAGGGAAATGAATTCAATATTGAACTGGACCACGAGGACGGACGTTACCAGACGGGGGAGACGGTCAACTTTTCCGGTGATATCCCTCAGGGAAGCCTGATCGCAGTGGGAACAAGTCTTGTTGAAGCAAACCAGACAGAGAATACCGAAGATCTTCTGTATGCAGAAGTAAGCTACGATGAGGGAACAAATTCCTTCAGCTTTGAGATGCCGGAAGATGATGTTGCATTAAGTGTGCTATATGACCAGGCTGAGGGTGGTATTAGTACCATGGCAGCTTCCGATGGAGACTTGTGGGATGATTCAACAGACATTGAAGCTAATACCTATTACTATTATTCAGATGGAAAACTGCATCCTTTTGATTCCGTTATGGGACAGGGCGGAAATGATTCCTATAAGTATATCCGTTACAAAGCAGGCGGAAAGACTTATACCGTCTATGCATACTGCATGCAGCACAGTAAACAGTCCCCGCCAAGTGGAACGACTTATAAAAATATGGTCGAACTGGATGAAGGCGGCGATGACCGTTATTTAAGGAAGGCCATGTTTTACGGATATGGCGGTCCCGGATGGGGCGGCACATTCAACGGCTATAATATCAAATCCATCATGGAAAAATACGGCTGTTCCTCCGAGACCCGTGCAATGCAGCATTATCTGGTCGATTATTTATATGACGGGGAATCCGGATTTGGAGGATCCCTTTCGACAACTGCCAAAAACATGTTAAAAGAGATCAAGGCAGCCCTTGCAAAGATGCCGGATCCAACGACCATGGAGCTGACACCTGGGCTCAGTGCTTCTGCAAATGGAAACCAGAGCCCGACCTTCACATGGAAGGCAAACGCAGCTTTTGTGATCACGATCCATCTGGAAAACGGGGTCTCCCTTGTAAATGAGACGACAGGAAAAACCGGGACCGGAAATGTGAGCGTAAAGGGCGGTGAAAAATTCCATCTGGAAGCAACCACCCAGAATATTGGAAGCCTGAAAGGAAAATATGCGATCACATCCAACTATCCGCTTAATTTCCATGCCATGCTCTTAAATCTGGCGAACAGCCAGGATATCGGCTTTGGATATTATACCGATACACTGGAGCTGAACCTGGAGGTAGACTGGCCGGATGAAGCAACGGTCAAGATCATCAAAAAAGATAAGGGGAGCAACGCGCTCCTTGCAGGTGCCGTTTACGGCATCTATGCAGATGAAGCCTGCACGAAACTTATCAAAAAAATGCCGGCAACAAATGCAAAAGGGGAATCCGAAGTAAAGATCACCAAAACACAGGATACCGTTTACCTTCGTGAAATCTCAGGCCCATCCGGATATGTGCTGGATACGAAAGCCTATGGGGTAAAACTGGTCGTGGGGCAGACCGCTTCCAAGAACTTAACGGATAAAGAGCAAAAAGGTGCACTCACCATTTATAAAGAAGGAGAAGTGCTTACCGGAGCGACCGTCACGGAAGATGGTGTGACCTTTGCCTACGAAAAACGGAAATTGAAAGGAGCCGTTTACAGTGTTTATGCAGGTGCAGATATCAAGGCGGCAGATGGCACCCTCATCTATAAAAAAGGTGCACTTGTCAAGGATAATCTGGTTACCGGAGATGACGGAAGCGTTACGTTAAAGGATCTCTATCTTGGCACCTACACAGTAACCGAGACGAAGGCTCCGGATAATTATGTATGCAAAGGAGAGTCTAAGACTGTTGAGCTTGTGTATGCAGGCCAGACCGTAGAAGTGCAGACTGGCAGTGCCACCTTTTTAAATGAACGCCAGAAGGCAGCAGTCCGTGTGGAAAAGCAGGACGAAGAGACAAAAAATCCACTCTCCGGAGGCATCTACGGGCTGTATGCAGCAGAAGATATCAAAGTTGATGGTAAGACCGTTGTTCCCAAAGGAACCCTGATCGAAAAAGCAACGACCGGAGCCGATGGAAAAGCTTCTTATAAAGCGGAACTTCCGATCAATTACAGCTACAGCATCCGGGAGATCCAGGCACCGGAACTTTACCTTAGAAACAGTGAGGATACTTACACCTTCACTTTTAAGTTTACCAATGATAAGGAAGAAAAGGTAAACTTTAGCCATACCTTTACAAATAAGCGTGTAAATGCAACAATCGACCTGGTAAAAGAAGACAGCGAGACAGGAAACAGCGCACAGGGAGATGCTGTATTTGAAGGAGCCATTTACGGGCTCTATGCAAGGGAAGACATTAACCATCCGGATGGCAGGAGCGGAGTCCTTTATAAAAAGGACGAGCAGGTAGCTACCCTGACGACCGATAAAGAGGGAAAAGCAAGCGTAAGCAACCTGTATCTTGGAAAGTATTATTTGAAGGAGATCACGCCTCCAGTAGGTTATCTTCTGGACGAAGAGGAGCATGATGTAAACTGTAACTACGAAGGAGACCAGGTAGAGACGGTAAAACGAAATACCGTTTCCAAAGAAGACGTGATCAAACAGCCATTCCAGTTGATCAAAGCAGCGGATAATGATAAGACCGATGCGGATCTTTTAAAAGGTGCCGGATTCTCTGCTTATCTGATCAGCAGCCTGACTGTAAAGGACGATGGAAGCTATGACTTTACAAATGCGACCCCGATCGTTCTTACGGAAGACGGAAAAACAGAAATGTTTACCGATGAACGCGGCTATGCGTGCAGCATCCCGATTCCTTATGGACACTACATTGCCCGTGAGACTACAACACCGCATAATTTTATGCCGGTAGATGATTTTATCGTAACCGTAACCGAGAACAGCAGCACACCGCAGGTATGGAGAGTCCTTTTGGACGATGAGTTCAAAGCAAAGCTTAAGATCGTGAAACAGGATGATGAGACCAAACAGCCGGTCCTCCTTGCCAATACAGAATTCAAAGTGTACGACCTGGATGCGAAAAAGTATGTGGAACAGGTAACGACCTATCCAAATACGGTTGTCCATAAATCCTATTTTACGGACGAAAATGGTTACCTGATCCTTCCGGAATCCTTAAAATGCGGAAATTACAGGATCGAGGAAGTGAGCGCGCCGGATGGCTACACCCAGAATACCAAGTATGTGGAGATCAAAGTTGACAAGAATACAGCTTATCAGATGGATTCTGTCAGCGGGGATGCCATCATTACCGTGACCTATGAAAACCATCCGGTCAAAGGTAAACTGGTGATCCATAAATCCGGTGAAACCTTAAAATCCTTTAAAAAGGATTTTGTATACGAAGAAACTTCCCTGGAAGGGGCAGAATTTGAAATCTACGCAGCAGAAGATATTTTCACACCGGATCATCAGGTGGACGAGCAGGGAAACCGTCACGTGATCTATGCAAAGGATACCCTGGTAAAAACAGTGACCACTAATAAAAATGGGGAAGCTGTTATCAAAGACCTTCCGCTTGGAAAATACCGTGTGAAAGAAACAAAAGCACCGGCCGGATTTGTCTTAAATCCAGACAGTCAGGAAGTATCCTTTATCTATAAGGATCAGAACACACCGGAGATCGAAGAAAAACTGGAATTTTCCAATGAACGCCAGAAAGTAGAGCTGAGTGTGGAAAAACAGGATGCCGAGACCGGAAAGACTTTAAAAGGTGCAACCTTTGGATTATACAATAAAGAAGCAATTTCTTCCGGCGACAAGGTAATCGTAAAAGCAGATACACTGCTTCAGGAGATCACAAGCAACGAAAAAGGTAAGGCAGCGTTTACGCTGGATCTTCCGCTTGGCAGATACTATGTAAAAGAGCTGCAGGCGCCGGCGGGTTATGTATCTTCCGATGAGATCCTGGAATTTGATGCCACATACCAGGGCCAGGACGTAAAAACGATCAAATTAAAATCCGTGAAGAAAAACCAGCCGACAACGGTAGAAGTGACAAAAGCAGACATCACGACTGGAACAGAACTTGACGGGGCTTCCATGAGTGTACTGGATAAGGATGGCAACGTGATCGATTCCTGGACATCCGTAAAAGATTCCCCTCATGTGATCAAGAGACTTCAGGTTGGAAAAACATACATTCTGCGTGAGGAGCTTGCACCATACGGTTACTTACGTGCAACAGACGTAGAGTTTACGATCTCTGATACTGCAGAAGTACAGAAAGTCAAAATGGAGGATGAAGTCCCGGTAGCAAGACTTCTGGTAAACAAGAAAGGGGAATTCTTAGACAGCGTATCCCTTCTTGACAATGCAAAAGGCATGATCGAGCACCTGTTCAACTATGTGACCGGAAACCTGACTGATGTAACCTTCAATGTTTACGCGGCAGAAGCCATCCGTGCAGCTGACGGGGTAAGTGCAGATTATTATGCGGCAGATGAACTGGTCGGCTCCATTACAACAGATGGAAATGGCATCGCCCAGATGGATAACCTTCCGCTTGGACGTTATTACATCGTGGAAAAAGAGACCGCACATGGCTACGTTCTGGATAATGAACCAAGATATGTGGATCTTACATACCGTGACCAGGATACACCTCTGGTTACTTATAGTGCCGACTGGCAGAATGCGCGCCAGAGGGTACAGGTGGAAGTCCTGAAAAAAGAAAAGGACAGTGACAAAGTACTTTCCGGGGCAATCTTTGGCCTCTATGCAGCAGACGATATCGTATCTTCTAAAGGAAAAGTACTCCTTGCGAAAGACACCCTGATCGAACTGAAGACCACAGATGAGGATGGAAAGATCCAGTTTGTTGCAGATCTCCCGGTTGACAGCAGGTACTACATTAAGGAACTTGCCGCCCCGGATGGCTATGTAACAGACCAGGAACCGCAGGAATTCACTTTTGAGTACCAGGGCAGTGGAACCAGTGTTGCAGAGTATGCGTTCACCTTTGAAGATGAACAGACTACGGTAGAACTTTCCAAAGCAGACCTGACGGACAAAAAAGAACTTCCGGGAGCATCCTTAAAGGTAACAGATGAGAATGGAAATACGGTGGATGAATGGGTATCCAAAGAGGAAGCACATATCATCAAGGGTCTTATCGTAGGAAAGAAATACAAGATGACAGAAACAAAGCCGGCAGATGGTTATGTGACTGCGGAAAGTATTGAATTTACCGTCGAAAACACAAAAGAAGTACAGAAACACCAGATGCTTGATGATGTGACCAAAATGGAAATCAGCAAGAAAGACATTACGGATTCCAGTGAGGTACCGGGAGCAAAACTGATCATCCTGGATAAAGATGGAAAGAAAGTTGAAGGCTGGACGTCCAAGGATAAACCGCATATGGTCGAAAAACTTCCGGTAGGCGAATATACCCTTCGTGAAGAGCAGGCCCCGGATGGATACCTCATTGCGGAAGATGTGAAATTTACGGTAAAAGATACTGGAAAAGTCCAGAAAGTCAAAATGAAGGACGCACATCCGTATGGAAAACTGGTCATCAAAAAGACCGATTCCACCAGTAAGGCAGCCCTTTCAGGAGCAGAATTTGAACTGCGTGAAAAGGAAAGCGGAAAAGTCGTAGAAAAACTGGTAACGGATAAGACCGGAACAGCGACAAGCGGCAAGATTCCGATTGCTACTTATAAAAATGGAAAAATAGAGAAAACCGTGGAATATATCCTGGTAGAGACCAAAGCACCAAATGGTTATGAATTAAGCAGCAAAAAAGAAGAGATCCGCTTTGAATACAAAGACGGAAAAACCAAGGTGATCGAGATCGTAAAAGAGATCAAAAACACCAAATCCCCTTCCGGCAGCACACCGACAGGAAACAGCCCGAAAACAGGGGACAGCACCAACATCTGGCTTCCGATC
>ERZ1673750.995-NODE-995-length-16677-cov-7.081338_pt1 | contig 16677 bp, 15 predicted proteins | sample MGYA00580203_ERZ1673750 | MGnify/ENA primary metagenome ERZ1673750 (study PRJEB41218, sample SAMN15661763) | gut metagenome | host: Homo sapiens | place: Canada: London | collected 2015-08-20/2019-03-30 | study: EMG produced TPA metagenomics assembly of... | reverse complement strand
ATTAATAAATGAAACAAGGCATCTATCAGAAATGGTAGGTGCTTTTTCTATGTCCCTTTTCAGGAGGTGGTGGCACATGGCGAGCCGGATCAAGGGCATTACAGTGGAAATCGGCGGCGATACCAGCGGACTGGAAAAATCACTTGCCGCAGTGAACAATTCCATAAAGAAGACTCAGAGCCAGCTTCGGGATGTAAATAACCTTCTGAAACTGGATCCGTCCAACACTATCCTTCTGGCGCAGAAGCAGGAACTTCTGCAATCTGTGATTGGAGATACGGAAAAGAAGCTGGAAGCCCTGGAACAGGCCCAAGAGGACGTGGAGAAAGCCTTTGAACGTGGTGACCTGGGGAAAGACCAGTACATGGCTTTCCAACGTGAAGTAGAGGAAACCCGTGGAGCGCTGAACCGGTATAAGGCGGATCTTTCCGGCCTGCAGTCAGAGCAGGAGCGGCTGGTTTCCAATACGGAGCGGCTGAATAAACTGTTTGCGGCTACAGGTTCCAGTGTGGATGATTACGCCGATGCGCTGGGGAGCCGCCTGGTGACAGCGATCCGGAACGGGACGGCTTCTTCTGATCAGCTGAAAACCGCTGTGGAGAAGATAGGGAAGGCGGTCACTGGCGGGAAGGCAGACATTAAGCAGCTGACAGCCGCCCTGGATACGGTAGATGACGGGCAGGCGGTACGAAATCTAATCAACGATCTGAATGATGTGGGTGACGCAGCCCAGGACGCTGCGGATGACATCGGGGAGATTGCCCAGGCCACCAAGGGCACGGCCCTGATGGAAGCCGCTGATCAGCTGTCTGTGGTCGGGGATAAGATCCAGGATGTGGGAGATAAGGCGGTATCCGCTTATGCGGAGACAGAGACTGCTGTCTCTAAGGTGAACGCTTACTTTGGTGAGACCGGGGAGGCGGCGGAAGCCAGCGCTGAAATTGTGAAAAACGTGTACGGCTCCGGCGTGGGTCAGAGCATGAATGCGGTGGCGGAAGCGGTCATCATGGTCAAGAAGAACCTGGGGGATCTGGGAGCTACCGACCTGATCAACCTGACGAAGCAGGCACTGACGTTGGAAGAACTGTACGGGATCGACATGAATGAGACCCTCCGGGGCGTCAACTCCCTGATGAAGCAGTATGGCCTGACCGCCCAGGAAGCTATGGATTATATTGTCCGGGGTACCCAGAATGGCTTGGACAAGACCAATGAACTGGGGGATAACCTGTCTGAGTATGCCGGGAAATTTGAGCAGGCAGGGTATTCTGCTTCCGAGTATTTCCAGCTTCTACAGAATGGCCTGCAGGGCGGGGCGTACAACCTGGACAAGGTCAATGACGCGATCAATGAGGTGACCACCCGTCTGGCGGATGGGACCATCGGGGATTCCATTGACCTGTATTCCCAGAAAACACAGTCCCTGTTCCTGGCATGGCAGAACGGGGAAGCTACCCAGAAGCAGGTGATTGATTCCATTGTGGCGGATATCGGAAACTGCACCAGCCAGCAGGAAGCCCTGAACATGGCGGCGCAGGCTTTTGGTACTATGGCCGAGGATGGAAACCTGAAGTTTATCACTTCTCTGACTTCTGTAGGAGAGACTTATGACAGTGTTGCCGGGTCAGCGGAAAATCTGTTCAGTCAGACCCAGACGCCCATGCAGGAGATGGAAGCCAATACAAGGAAGCTGCAGCAGGCGCTGGTTCCTCTGGGTGAAAAGATCGTGGAGCTGGCCAATGTGGTGCTGCCGCCATTGGTGGCCATTATTACGGCAGTAAGCGAGGTATTCGGCATGCTGCCGGAGCCTGTGCAGAATTTTGTGGTGATCCTTGGGGCTTTGCTGGCGGCGTTTACCGCATTGACGCCGGTGATTGCGGCTCTTGCGGTTTCCTTCGGGGCACTGAACATTTCCCTGCTCCCGGTGATCGGGATTATTGCCGGAGTGGCGGCGGCCATTGCCGGGATTATCGCCGTTGTAAAGAACTGGGGCGCGATTACGGAATGGTTCGGTCAGTTGTGGCAGGCGGTATCGGAAAAGCTGATGGAATTGTGGAATGGGCTGGTGGTCTTTTTTACGGAGACGATCCCGGCGGCGTTCCAGAAATTCATCGGCTTTTTCTCGTCTATCCCGGACTGGTGGAGCGGCCTGTGGTCACAAGTATCCGCATTTTTCACGAATACCTGGAACGCAATCCTGCAGAATCCTATTGTCCAGCTGGTGGTGACAACCATCACATCTCTGTGGGAGAATGCGAAAAATACTCTGCAGGGGATCTGGTCGGGGATCTGCCAGATTGCTTCCGGTGCCTGGGAGCTGCTGAAAAATGTAATTCTTGCTCCGGTACTTCTGCTGATCGACCTGGTGACGGGGAATTTCTCACAGCTGGCTTCTGATGCGGCAAATATCTGGAACAATATCAGAAATGCGGCTTCCCAGATCTGGTCGGGAATCCGGCAGGTGGTGACTTCTGCAGCTTCGGGACTGAAGCAGGGCGTGGAGACGGTGCTTTCGGCTCTGTCCCAGTTCACCTCGCAGATCTGGTCGGCGATGAAGCAGACGGCATCCTCTGTCTGGAACGGCATCAAGTCTGCGGTGGTGAATATCGCCTCCGCACTGCGTGAAGCGGTGGTGACCGCCTTCCAGCGGATGGTTTCCGGGATCGGCTCCGCCCTTTCCGGGCTGTATTCAGTTGTAAGCAATGGATTTTCTTCCGCCATCCGGTTTATCACCGGTCTGCCGGGACAGGCGTTTCAGTGGGGCAAAGATTTTATCCAGGGGCTGATCAACGGGATTTCCAGCATGATCCAGAGTGTAATCAACACGGTTTCCGGACTGGCTGACCGGATCCGCTCCTTCCTGCACTTCTCGGCTCCGGATGAGGGGCCTCTGTCAGACTATGAAACCTGGATGCCGGACTTTATGAAGGGGCTGGCCGGGGGTATTGAGAAGAACCGGAACCTGGTGGAGAAAGCTGTCCGGGATGTGGCTTCGGATATGGTGCTCTCGCCGAAAGTGAGCGGGGCAGAGTATGGGTATGCCGGAGGCACTTTCTCCGGCGGGAGCATGTCCGACCTGATCTCTGGGATCTCTTCCGCTGTATCGGAAGCCTTGGCAGGCTTTTCCGGTCCGCAGGGGAATATTGTGATCCCGGTGTATGTGGGCGGCACGCTTTTGGATGAACTGGTAGTGACAGCGCAGGCAAGACAGAATCTGCGGTCGGGAGGGAGGTAACCTATGGCATTTATACAGTATCTGACTTTTGACGGGACAGCCCTCCCTCTGCCGGATTCCTATGAAGTACAGATGGATGATGTGGAGGCGGACTCCGGCGGGGAAACGGAAGCCGGGACGGTGCAGCGGGATGTGGTGCGAGCAGGCGTGGTAAGCATCCCGGTGACGTTCTCTGTTTCGGCAAAGTGGCTGAAGATTTTGACGGAGTTTAAGCAACAGGACAAGATTACCGTGGGGTATTTCGATACGGAGACGCTGGCGGTAAAAACGGCGGAGATGTATATCGAAGGATATAAGGCGGCTTTGGTGAAGGATACTTCCAAGAAAGGGCTGTGGACGGTGAGTTTTATGCTGAGGGAATTCTGAATGTGTATTCTTTTTTGAGGGAAAATGTGGTATATTTGAGAAAAACAAATTGGAGGGTATGCGGTATATGAAAAGGTGGATCACATTTATTTTAACCTTGATCTTCGCATTAGGATTAGTAGGCTGCAACACTCGAACTATGAATTATATTATAGAAAATGAGCCAAGTATTACTGGGATTGTAGAAGAAGTACAAGATGATTATATTATAATTTATATCAACACAGAGGGTTATCCTTATGGGGCAAGCTGTGAAGTTTCGTTAGATGTGGAAAACAAAGAAAGTTATACAGATATTTCTGTTGGCGATGAAGTTGTTGTGTACTATAATGGTGAAATAGCAGAAAGTGATCCGTTACAAATAAATACGGTATATGGTATTACATTAAAAACTCCAGCGAATCAAGAGGTTGAATAATTCGAGTCTGTTGGATAGACAAATTCAGTATAATTTCCTTGAACATTAAAAAAGTTTATTTTACTAAGAGCATCAGTCAGAAATGATTGGTGCTTTTTTTGATGCCTGGAAACGGAAGGAGGGGTGTCCGATGTATCCGGTGAGCGAGGCGTTCCTGCAGGCGGTGCAGGGGAACACCCGGAAATATTACTGGACGGGGAAGATCACCACAGCAGGCGGCGTGGAGTACCCCTTTGACCAGGAAGATATTGTGAAAGGCAGCGGCTATATCACGGCCCAGTGCTGCGGCAATTCAGAGATTGAACTGGGCGCAGTGTATGCGGCGGAGATGGGGATCAGCCTGTTTCTGGATATTGACCGGTATACGCTGGAGGATGCGGAGGTGGAATTATCCTATCATCTCCGGCTTAACAGCGGCGCTTATGAGACCGTTCCCATGGGGATCTTTGAGGTGAGCGAAGCCAACCGGACGGCACATGTGCTGGAACTGAAGGCTTATGATCGGATGCTCCGCTTTGACCGGACTTTCAATGGTTTTGAAACCATCGGCACCGCTTATGGGATGATGGAGCTGTGCAGCACGGCCTGCGGGGTGGAACTGGCGCAGACCCAGGCGGAGATTGAGGCGCTCCCGAATGGATCAGAACTGCTCTCTATCTATCCGGAGAATGACATTGAGACATACCGGGATGTGCTGTATTTTACGGCTCAGGTGCTGGGCGGGTTTTTCTGCATCAACCGGGCTGGGAAACTGGAATTTCGCCAGTATGGGGAGACGCCGGTGATGGAGATTTTGCAGAAACATCGGTTTTCCAGCAGTTTCTCTGATTTTGTGACCCGGTACACGGCGGTCAGTTCCACTAATCTGCGGACGCAGACGTCCGAGTATTACGCCCTGGAAACAGATGATGGGCTGACCATGAACCTGGGAGTCAATCCTCTTTTGCAGTTTGGTCTGGAAGAAACCAGGGCAGAACTGTGCGGGAACATCCTGGATGCCCTTTCCAAAGTGAACTACGTGCCTTTTGATTCCGATACGATTGGAAATCCGGCATTGGATCTGGGAGATGTGCTGACCTTCTCCGGCGGGCAGGCGGATGCCGGACAGATTACTTGCGTGACTTCTTTTACGGTTAAGATCGGCGGGCGGCAGAGCCTGAAATGCGTTGGCAAGAATCCAAGACTTTCCCAGGCAAAGTCCAAGAATGATAAGAACATCTCTGGACTCTTAAACCAGATCGAAGCGGGAAAGATCGGCATCCACACCTTTACCAATGCCTCTGAATATATCATCGGAGAGACAAAAGTGCGGATTATCAGCATTGAGTTCGCTTCCAAAGAAGAGAACCACGCCCAATTCTTTGGCCAGGTGGTGGTGGACGTGGCGGCTGATCCGGCTGCGAGGTCAGCCAATGCCAGCGGCACGATTGTGATCCCATTTCCTTCCGGGAATACGGGAGACAGCGGAGGGACATCCGGCGGAGCAGCGGATACAGAAAATGATTCTGAGGATGATGCTGACAATGAAGAAACCACGGATATTTCCGTAGATGTAATCCTGCCGGTGACCTGGACGGAGGACGGAAAAGCAGTCTGCCATGTGACCTTTGAACTGAACAATACAGAGATCCTGCTCCATCATCCGGTGGAGACCTGGCACAGCGGAAAGCATATCCTGTCTTTGTATTACCCGATTGAAAATATCGTGCCGAATATCACAAATACCTTCAACGTGTACCTGCGGATGGAGGACGGTTCCGGCTCTGTGGGGATCGGGGACTGCATTGCTTCCATCAGCGGCCAGGCTATGGCAGCTGCGGCAGCATGGGACGGCAGGATCGATATTGAGGAAACTGCGGCACTGTTTTCTGTGGGCGGCGGCCTGCAGATAAAGAATGTGACGGATGTGATGGCAGTGGAAACGATGGAACTGGTGCAGAGAAGTTATTCAGATACACTGGCGGAAAAGCCGAAGCTCGGGGCGTTCTGCCGGCCGGTGACGCTGCCGGTATCCAGTGATACAGAATGATGGGAGGAAAATGGACATGACTTTAAAAGGCGTGATGACAATCGAACTGACAGACGCGAATACCGGGGCGGTGGAAACGGTCACGGAGGAGAACATGATTACAGAGTCCGTCAATAATATCCTGGGGTTAAACCCTATGGGTATCTTTTACGCGGCAACCGGGGAGTATGACGATGCGGTCCTCTGGAACGGGAACTTGCTTCCCATCTGCCCCAACATGATCGGGGGCATCCTGCTTTTTTCCGAAGCGTTGGCGGAGGATGAGGAACTGCTGTATGAAAGCTCCGACAACCTGCCGGTGGCCTACGCTTCCAACAATGTCAATTCTACGGCGAACCTGGCCAGGGGCAGCCTGAATCTGACAGAGAGCATGGCTCTTTCCAGCGGCTATAAGTTTGTGTGGGAGTTTACGCCAAACCAGGGCAACGGGACGATCGCGGCGGTGGCGCTGACCAGCGCCCTGGGCGGGCAGAATGGTTTCGGGAGCCTTGTGGGGGACGCCAGTACATTCCTGCAGTTAAAGGCGGCGGATATTGGAGCAATTCCGGACGCGAACAAGATGGTGCTGTTTGAGGCGGTGGAGATGGACTTTGAGAACAGCCTGCTGTATTCCATTACTTTTGAGAACGCGGCCGTCCGGATCCGGAAGCTGCGGATCCCGGTGTTTTCCATCGGGCTGAATGAGAAGCTGGACGATTCCACTTATACCGTCTTGGATGATGAGGTGCTGACGCCGGAAACCTTTGAGTTCCTGGGAAGCTATACCAAGTATGGAGAGTTTATGGACGGGCAGGACGGCTACTGGTACGGGTTCTCCAATGAGGGGAATTCTTCCGGGGATGCTGCGATGCTCTGGATCAAGATTTCCAAAACGGATTATTCCTTTACCGAGGGCCAGTGGACGCTGTCCAATGCCAAGCTGATGGATGTGGGAAACCGGGAGAACGGCACCTTTGCGGAGCGGGTGGTAAAATGCTGTGTCCGGGACGGGTATCTGTATGTGCCAGCCTATGATAAAAAGGGAATTTATAAGATTAATCTGTCCAATTCCACGGATGTGACACTGATCAATTTCGGTTTTACCTCTAAGTGGAAGCCCCTTTGTGAGACCGGCTCCTGCGAACTGTATTTGACGCTGGTCGGGGATCTGATCATCGGCGGGGATTTCCAGATCACGGCGGAGGACGCAGTGATACAGACCCAAGGGAGCGTCCGGCTCAATAACGCTGCAACGCCCCTGTTCCAGTACAAGAATTTTTTGTTTGGATGGGGCGGCAGCTATGGGAATGAGTACCGGACGGCTTATCTGCTGACGCCGTACCTGGCATCCATCAATAACCTTTCCTCAGCGGTGGTGAAGACGGTGGACAAGACCATGAAGATTACCTACACGCTGACGGAGGAGTAAGGGGGATTAGCGGCGGCGCTTTGGGGAGTCCCCGGAGATGAGGATGTATTCCTGCTGTGGCTCTGCTACACGCTGGAGTTTCTGGCTTTCTTTTTCTAGCCGGAATTGGAGGCTTCGGATTTCAGTGGCTTTGCTGTCCAATTCCTTCTGGGCCTCCCTGCGCTGTTTTTCAGCCAGTTCCGTTTCGGTCATTGGGCGGATACACAGGGAACCTTCCCCATATTCGACTACGATGGTATTTCCAATGGAAAAGCCAAGTTCTTCCAGCCAGCGCCCCTCCATCTGAATTTTCGGGACCTGGGTGTAGGAACCACCGGAAAGGCGGCTGGTATATGCGACTTTGATATGTTTCTTGTTCATGGGCGTACCTCCTGTTCGTCTGTTTTGTGGTGTTTCCTAGGGCGCTTCCGATAAGACCCTTCCCTGCCAAGCCAATAGGCGTCATGGGACCGGATCTGCCGGAGACAGCAGGGAAGCGTAGTCCCATGTCCATGTTCATGGTAAGGGGTTCCTCTGTGATGGGTGTGATAGATCCGGCAGCTTCTGAAACGTGGGTATTCCTCCAGAATGATATGCCAGCAGTGGCCGGTGTTGTTTGACTGGAGCGTCACAGCGCTTCCATGTAATGCGATGATGGAAAAATAGACGGGGTCAATGGCGTTCAATTCCTTTGGCGTAAACATTTTTTCCTCCTTCCTGCCAAGGGCTTTTGGTGATTGTATTTATCACTCTACCTGGCAGGAATAGCAACCTGATTCTGTGCCATAAACCGCACAAATCTCCGTAATGGAGATTGTGCAGCTTAGACACTTCACATAGCAACCTGCAGGCAGGCGCTCAGAGATGGGCGTCTTTTCTTATGGAACGAAAGAGAGGTATTTGTAATGAAAGAATTTTGGAACATGGTCCAGATGGTATTTGCCGCTGTGGGCGGATGGCTGGGGTATTTCCTTGGCGGCAATGACGGGCTGCTGATCGCCCTGGTGCTTTTTGTGGCGGTGGATTACCTGACTGGAGTGATGTGCGCTGTTTCTGATAAGACCTTATCCAGCAACGTAGGCTTTAAGGGTATTTGCAGGAAGGTGCTGATCTTCCTTTTGGTAGGAATTGCCAATATCCTGGATGTCCATGTCATCGGCACTGGATCGGTGCTGCGGACGGCGGTGATCTTTTTCTATATTTCCAATGAGGGCGTGAGCCTTTTGGAGAATGCGGCACATCTGGGGCTTCCGGTGCCGGGGAAGATCAAGGCTGTCCTGGAACAGCTTCATGACCGGGCGGAAAAAACAGAAACGGAGGAGAAATGAGATGAAGTTCGTACAGAGTATTTTAACGAAAAATCCCTGCTATACGGCAGGAAGAAAGATCACAGTCAAGGGGCTTATGCTCCATTCAGTGGGATGTCCTCAGCCGAAGGCGTCTGTGTTTATCAATAACTGGAACAGCTCGTCTTATGACAGTGCCTGTGTTCATGGCTTTATTGACGGCAATGACGGGACGGTGTACCAGACACTCCCCTGGAACCACCGGGGATGGCACTGTGGCTCCGGCAGCAAGGGGAGCGGCAACAATACCCATATCGGAGTGGAGATGTGCGAGCCTGCGTGTATCCGGTACACGTCAGGCTCAAACTTTACCTGTTCTGATCTGTCCACGGCAAGAGCTGTGGCAAAACGCACTTATGAGGCGGCGGTGGAACTGTTCACCATGCTGTGCAAGCAGTACAAGCTGAATCCGACCGCAGACGGTGTGATCGTCAGCCACCGGGAGGGCCACAGCCGTGGGATTGCCTCCAACCATGGCGATCCGGAGCATCTTTGGAATGGCCTTGGTATGGGATATACCATGGATGGATTCCGTAAGGCGGTGAAGGCTGCCATGGGTGGAAGCATGGCCGGAGGCGGTTCTTCTTCTGGCAGCGGTGGTTCTGGGACTTCTGGGTTCCCAGCGGTTCCCTTTACGGTAAAGGTACTCATTCCGGATCTGAACTATCGGTCTGCCCCGTCCATGAGTGGAAGTGTAAAGGGCCAGACAGGAAAAGGGATCTTTACCATTGTGGAAGTAAAAAATGGCTGGGGACGTTTAAAGAGCGGAGCCGGATGGATTTATCTGGAGAATCCATCTTACTGTACTGTGCAGTCCTCTGGTTCCGGAGGCGGCTCCTCCAACGGCTCTTTTCTGGTGCAGGTATCTGCCACAGACCTGAACATCCGGAAAGGTCCGGGGACCAATTACGGAACCACTGGAAAGTACACGGGAAAAGGAACCTTCACGATTGTGGAGACCAGATCGGGACAGGGTTCCAATGCGGGCTGGGGCAAACTGAAATCCGGAGCCGGATGGATCAGTCTGGATTATGCTAAACGAGTGTAAAAGAAAGTGAAAAGTGCCGGGCAGGAGAGAAACAATCTTCTGTCCGGCAAAATTTTTGCAAAGGATAAGTTTGGCGAGAGTGGAAGCAAAAAACGGTGGAAATGGTGAAATTGCTTGACTTTCAGGGGCTTCAGAGTGATAGATAGACTACCAAAAAAGAAAGGAGAATTTGTAAGAATGGTAATAGCAGGAAGAGTGAACCGGGTGGCTTTTTACTGCCGTATGAATCATAGGGATCATGATTATACCCAGTTTTTGGATGATGTGAAAAAACGGTTGGAAAGAGCCTATGGAAAACAGGAATGGGAACTGAAAATCTATTTTGAAGAAGCCTCTGGCTCTGATCCGGACAGGAAGGAGTTCAACCGTCTGAAACAGGAAATTTCACAAGATCAGATTGATGTAGTGGTTTCTGTCCGGGCAGCGATGATTGCCAGGGATTGGGGACAGTTTATGGAGTTTATGGAAATCTGTGAAAAGGCGCAGGTGGAAGTCCTTTGTCTGGATGAAGTGGAAGATGCAGGGCGTATTTTTCAAAGGATTCAGAAATTTATTGCGGCCTATTTTGAAGGAAGTGAAGAAACATGCGGATAAGGATTATCACTGCGGTTCCTACAGCAGAAAAGAAAAAAAGAGTTTGCGCTTATGCCAGGGTTTCCACTGACAGCGGAAGGCAGGAGGAATCTCTGGAAAACCAGACAGCAACCTACGAAAGACTGATCCGGTCGAATCCGGAATATGCGTTTGCTGGTGTCTATGCAGATCAGGGGATCTCCGGTTATTGTGAAAACCGGCCGCAGTTCCAGAAGATGCTGGAAAGAGCAAGAGCAGGGGAGATCGATCTGATCATAACAAAGTCCATATCAAGGTTTGCGCGAAATACCGTCACCGTTCTGAAAGTTGCGAGAGAACTGAAAGAATTGGGTGTCGGTATTTTTTTTGAAGAACAGAAAATCAACACTCTTTCAGGGGACGGTGAGATGATGCTTGCCGTCCTCGCTTCTTTTGCCCAGGAAGAGAGCAGGAGCATGAGTGAAAACAATAAATGGAGCATTAAGAAGAAATTTGAGCGGGGAGAGGTGATGATTACCACTTCCCGTTTTTGTGGATATGACAAAAACGAATATGGGGATCTGGTGGTAAATGGCAAAGAGGCAGAGATTGTCCGGCTGTCTTTTGACCTTTATCTGATGGCCGTAGGAAGCACCAGAATTGCGAGCCTGCTGGACTATCTTGGAGTTCCCACAGTGACAGGGGGAACCTGGGAAGGCGGGACCATTGGCGGAATGATCGCCAATGAAAAGTATAAAGGGGATTTCCTTTTACAGAAATATTATACGCCGCCAGACAAGCGGAATGTTACACGGAAAAATCGTGGGGAAGTACAAAGCTATTACATTTCCGAAAACCATGAGCCGATTGTTTCGCCGGAAGTCTGGCAGCAGGCGCAGGAGATGCGGGATTACCGGAAAAAGATCAGAAATATCGGGCAGGACGGAACGAGAAAATTTCAGAACCGGTATCCCTTAAGTGGAATGCTGATCTGCCCGCATTGTGGAAGGACCCTTCGGCGGAGGCAGGTTCACAAGAAAAAGATTCAATGGCTGTGCAGCACTTACATTGAGCATGGGAAACAGGCGTGCAAGGGAATCCGGATTGATGATACGGAACTCGCAGGACTGCACGTCACGGAACAAACGGTAGTAGAGGAGGTTTTGAAGGATGGCAAGAAGCATTACCGTTATACCAGCAAGGCAGAATTCGACTTCACAGGAGAATCCCAGCCAGAACGTCCGGAGGATACGGATGGCAGCGTACTGCCGGGTGTCAACCGACCAAGAAGAACAGTTATTAAGTTATGAGAACCAGGTGAATTATTATACGAAATTCATCAAAGACAATCCACTGTATACGTTTGCCGGAGTCTATGCTGATGAAGGAATTTCCGCAACCAATACCAAAAAGAGAGAAGAATTCAACCGCATGATCGCAGACTGCAGGGATGGAAAAATTGATATGATCATTACGAAATCCATCTCCCGGTTTGCCAGAAATACATTGGACTGCCTGAATTATGTACGGGAATTGAAAGAACTTGGCATTGGGATTCTTTTTGAGAAAGAGAATATCAATACCCTGGATGCAAAGGGAGAGGTTCTGCTTACAATCCTTTCTTCTCTGGCACAGGATGAAAGCCGGTCGATTTCTGAAAACTCCACATGGGGTATCCGCAGGCGTTTTGAAACGGGAAAGCATAAGATGAGTACCAAGCGGTTCCTGGGATATGACAGCGATGAAAAAGGGAAACTGATCGTCAATTCCAGACAGGCAAAGATCGTTGTCCGGCTGTTCCAGGAATTCCTGGATGGAAAGACTACGGATTATATCAAGCGGATCTTTGAGCGGGAAGGGGTGGTAAATTGGGATGGAAGTACCAAGTGGCACGCCACTACAATGAATAGTATGCTTCAGAATGAAAAGTATAAAGGAGATGCTCTACTGCAGAAAAGTTACACCGTGGATTTCCTAACCAAGAAGCGGGCAAAGAATGCTGGAGAAGTCCAGATGTACTATGTGGAGGATGATCATGAAGCAATCATAGATCCTCGTATATGGGAATGCGTCCAGTTGGAATTTAAACGGAGAGAAAAATATCTAAAGGAGCATGGAACCCATTCTTATTCCAGAAATCCGGAGACAAATCCATTTGCCTCTAGGATTGTCTGCGGAACCTGTAATAAAGTCTTTTCCAGAAAGGGATGGCGCAGCAGTGCCGGGTATGACAGGAAAGTGTGGCAATGCAGCGAAAGATACCGGGTGAAAGGTGTTCAGGGGTGTGATAACCGCCACGTGGAGGAAGAAACACTGGTGAAGGCATATCTTATGGCCTGGAATGCGTTGGTGGAAAATCGTGAAAGTTTCCTGGAACAGTGGAAACAGCAAATGCAGGGAGAAGACCTTCTGGCCGGATACCGGGCGGAGAAATTTGTAGAATATACAAAAGATGCGGAGCCATTGAAAGAGATGGACACGGACTTCATGCTGAAAACGCTGGACCATATCAAGGTGTTTGAGGATGGGACATTGCTGGTGGTGTTTCTGGACGGATCGGAGATTGAGTGTAGAAGTGAAGAAGCGTAAGAAAAGAGGCCGATTGGGATGTGAGAGTCCTGATCGGCTTTTTTTCTTGCGCTTTTTCCGGATAGTAAAAGTAGAAGTGGTGTGGTAGAATAAATCTGAATAAAATACAAGGTCAAGGTGAAAAAATGACAGAAGAAGAAAATAAAATTTGTAGGAAGATACACTTATATTTGGTAGATATTCTTGGGAAAAGTATAGAACCTGATATTTTTGCGCAGATATCAATAATACAGTTGGGTAAATATTATTTTGATAAATTGTTAGATGTAGATAATGCAAGAGATACTCTTGTAAAAGCAGTCATTCGTACACTAGCTCCCAGGAATTTAAAATTCGAAAGTATGGATGATTATTATATAGGTTGTTGCAAAATTTTGCGGATTGAAAAATTACCAAAAGAGCAATTTGAAGCAGTAAAAGAGCAGTATGATGAGTTGGTTGGAACGAGGTATGCGAATCTGGTTTCAAGAATAGATTCTGAAATTCAGCAGATTAATCAAAATTTACAAATAACTCATAATCGAATGAAAGATTTGCAAAGGAAAAAATCCACATACTCTTTAATGAGAGATTTAAGTACTGATGAAGCAGATGTACTCACATGTGCTAAAAAATGTAATTCTCTTAGGACAAGAAAAGCAATTATTCAATTCGAAAAGCAATACTTGCAGAAATCTTTATCAGAATTTTGTAATTGTCAATCCTTAGATGAAATTAACAGTAAATTAAGAAAGAAGGCGTTGTATTTATCTAAAGATGCGATAATCAATGCAGAAATGGAGTTTTCATCATATCGAAGTATCATAGAAATTATTGAAGATGATATGAACAGACCGTATGCATTGTTCTTTAAAATTAAAATATATGTTATAGGTGAAAAAGCTCGGAAAAATTTGTATATGTTTTCATACACAAAAACAGAGGAAGAACGTATAAGAGAATATCAAGATTACATAAGTAAGGTCCCGGCGATAGATACCCTGAATTCTCAGAAAAAGGTAGATAGAGAGGCTTATCTTGAAAATCTAAAGAAATTTATATCTGACTATGCACTCTTCGAAGAAGTTAAAACAATGATTGAGGAAAGCGTTTGCTTAAGGAATCGGAGGGATATACTGAATAAATGTTTAGAATTATACGAAAATAGTGATTTTGAAATGTTTAATCATGTTGTTCCTATACAGATTGAAGGAATATTTGCGGATTATTTGATGGATAGTACAATATTTAGACGTTTCACAAAATTAGAGATGTATACCAGTGCAGTATTACAAGAAAAGATACAATTTTTGCTAGATAAAGGGGACGAGATTTATACAGAAGTTGTTGAATACTTTATGTACTATTTCAATAATATTATTCGTAATAAAATTGCACATGGAAACTATAGGAGTATATTCAAGGACACAACTGATGCAGAGATTTTTTCGATTGAGTTGTTGTTAGATATGTGTACATTGATTTATATGACAATCCGAAAGAGCGAAACAGAAAAAATGCATAGATTTATTCACGGTTACCAAAAGTATTATTCAGAACGGATAGATGGCGAACATCCTCATTATGGTGCGCTTTTTAATGATGTAATTGGACATAAAACAATACACAGTTACGATACGGTTGAAAAATATAGACCATTACAAGTTGCATATTGGTTAATTAATCCTTATTATGAACGTATATATGAAACTGTTGAAGATAAAACAGATCTATTGGAATTACGAGCAGATTTTCTAAGTAAAAGTTTTTGGGAATATGTGCTGGACAAATTAAATGATGTTATTAATGAAGGCTTTGACTATTTATATATTAATGATGAATTTGGATCAGTTGTAAATTCCTTGTTTAAATGTAATATTGGTAATGATGTAAAGACAGTATTAGGAAAGGTGAATAAGGCTTTTTCTGAAATAAGAAAAATATCAAAAGAATAGCGGACAAAATAAAATGGGGATAGATTTACCCCTCCAGTGAGTTATAAACTTTTTACGAAAGCTAATAGTTTTGCTAAGTAATATAAGAAATAACTATCGTCGCATGTTGAGACGGTAGTACTGCTTTCCCACAAAAAACCTGACAGCACAATCAGCGTAAAAGTGGAGTTTGGCGAGGGAGAGGGCAAAGTGCCGCTTGATAATATCGCTAAAAGAGCTGAGGCGTACAAGCCGAAAGAGCGAGTTACCTACAAAATGATAAAGGAGTACATAGAAGCTAAATATGGCTTCAAGGTACATACTGCTTATATAGCGGAGGTAAAGAGAAGTTTGGGCTTGCCAATGTATGATGCCCCTAATGCGGTAGAAGAATTGAAACAGCCGAGAAAACATCCGACAGCAGAGAAGGTGGAAGCGATAAAGGGTGCTTTGAGATATTTTGGGGTTATTTAGAGTAGGTGCTATAGAGGGGAAAGATTTTATAACTAAGGAGGAGGGATATTAAAATGGATCTAATAATGCAAGTAGATAAGCATCTTTCGTCTGCACCAATATCTAAACATGAAGATACGTTATCCTGTTCTTCTGTAATCGATTTTCTTAGTGGATTAAGTGATACCATTCAGAACATATGGTGGCTTGTTTTACTTATATTTACGGTACTTGTTCTTATAGTTTCGCTTTTCTCAATTCGGAGAAAGGCCAATAAGTATACCAATAAGCAGATAAATCATCTGATTAAAGACGGAAAATATATTCCAGGCGTTTTTGTAGAGTTAAATGAAAGCAAAGAGATATTGAGGTATTTTATTCATAGAAAGAGATGGAAAAAACGGTTAGTTCAAAATTTTAACTTTGTATATGATAATGCTTATGGTGACATTTTGAGAAAAGCATATAAGAATCCAAATATATGCTATAAGCTTAGTAGGAAAACTTCGTTAAAAAAAATTGAAAGAGTAACGAAATCGGCATTGGATTTACATAATAACTTCAATAGGTCTAAAGTGGAGTTCAAGTCGGACTATAAAGAATCACAATTTCTTTTTGAAATATTGCATTATCCTTATACGGATATATTAAGGAACATATACCAATGTAGTAAGTCTGCTAATAGGAAGTATTTTATCCTTACTGGTAGCGCGGGAAATGGTAAAACGAATTTACTATGTAGTATTAGTGAATTATTGATGAACCTTAAGGAACCCATTATATTTTTAAATGCTAGGGATATTGAGGGAGATGTTTTATCGTTTTTATTTTGTGAATTAAAACTACCAGATATATATAAGAAGTATAAAAATATATATCTTTCTCTGGTAAATTTACTGTTGATTATTCAGCATAAACATCTTTTTATAATTATTGATGCAATAAATGAAAATGATAGCGATGGATTTGGTAGCAATATCACTGAATTTATTAATGAAATTACTAGATATAGTAGGATAAATATTATTGTGTCTTGTAGAAATGAGTATTATAAAGAACGTTTTAGAAAACATCTTGTAGAAAATGTTGATATTCTAGCATTTGAATTTGACTTAAAGGAGCAACATTATACGCTTGTTGCTATTAATCAGATTATTAGAGCCTACAGCAAATTTTTCAATTATGGTGGAAATATTGCACCTACCGTGCGAAACACGCTTAGTAAACAACTATTATTGTTGCGTATATTTTTTGAAGTTAATAAAGGCAGTAATGTTGATGTATTTATGGTGCTAGAATATAAATAGTGCAAGTCAAAATGAGAAAATTCCAAATAGACAA
>ERZ1673750.991-NODE-991-length-16741-cov-5.474470_pt1 | contig 16741 bp, 27 predicted proteins | sample MGYA00580203_ERZ1673750 | MGnify/ENA primary metagenome ERZ1673750 (study PRJEB41218, sample SAMN15661763) | gut metagenome | host: Homo sapiens | place: Canada: London | collected 2015-08-20/2019-03-30 | study: EMG produced TPA metagenomics assembly of... | reverse complement strand
AGTGACGTTGAGGGAGCGGACCGCGGAGTCGGTCACCGAGGGGCATCCGGACAAGCTGTGCGACCTGATCGCCGACACGATCCTGGACGCGGTCCTGACCGCGGACCCGGACGCCCATGCGGCCATCGAGGTGACGTGCGCGGGCGGCGAATGCCACGTGTTCGGCGAGACGACGCTCATCCCGCCGGACGTGGAGACGCTGGTGCGCGGCGTGTACCGTCGGGTCGGCCATCCCCAGCCGGACATGGTGCGCGTCACTTTGGACCGGCAGAGCCCCGAGATCCGCGCGGGCGTCGGCGACGGCGAAACGCAGGGGGCCGGCGACCAGGGCGTCATGGTCGGCTACGCGTGCGACGAGACCCCGCAGCTCATGCCCCTGCCGGTCGTATTGGCGCACATGCTCGCCCGCCGCATGGACACGCTCCGCCACGGGGGCGTGCTGCCCATGCTCGGACCGGACGGCAAGACGCAGGTCACCGTCCTGTACGGGGACGACGGGCCGCGCGCGGTGACCGGCGTGCTCGTGTCCGCCCAGCATGCGCCGGACGCGCACGTGGACATGGTGCGCGATCTGGTCGAACGCATGGTCGTCCGCCCGGTGCTGGCGGACGCGGCCTCGCTTCTGGACTTGGACGTGTCGGGCGCGCATGTGACCGTGAACCCGGCGGGCGCGTGGACCCTGGGCGGCCCGTGGGCGGATTCGGGGCTGACCGGCCGCAAGCTCGCGGTCGACCAGTACGGGCCGTCCGCGCCGAACGGGGGAGGCGCCCTGTCGGGCAAGGACCCGTCGAAGACGGACAGGAGCGGCGCGTACATGGCGCGTCTGATCGCGCGCACCGTGGTCGCCTCCGGGCTCGCGTCCCGCTGCACGGTCACGCTCGCCTACATAATCGGCCGGCCCGACCCCGTGCAGGTGGACGTGGACACGCACGGGACGGGCGACGTGGACGACATGCTGATCCGCGACGGCGTGCTCCGCCTGTTCGACCTGACCCCGTACGACATCATCCGCCGCCTGGGGCTGAAGCGTCCCATGTACGCGCCGACCGCCGTGTACGGGCATTACGGGCGTGACGATCTCGACCTGCCGTGGGAGTCGTCGGAGTACGCGGACGGGCTGCGGCGGCTCACCCTGGGGCCGGCCGCGTGACCCGCCGCCACGGTTGGGCCGGCATGTGAAATGCGGATGAAAGGAGAGCCCATGACCGATACCGTTCATTCCGCGCGGCATCCCCGCCGCACCGGTCCCACGTTGGCGGACATCGCCGCCCGATACGTGCGCGAGCATCGCATCGAACGGCAGTCCCGTCAGTTGACCAACCGGCAGACGGTCACCCTGACGGTCATCCAGAACCGGTGGGCGGCGGAGACCGGGCGGGGGCGCGAGGACATCACGACCGCGCCCCAAACGGTGATCCACGCCATCGAGGACACGCGGCGCGGATACGAACTGTTCTCCCGCGTCCGTGAAAACAAGGAGCTTGTCGTGTACGAGCTGCGCAGGGAAGGAGCCTGACCCATGGCACAGAATCATCCAACGATCGTCATCCCGCCCGTCCGCACGTTCGGACGCCTGGAGAGGGACGATTGGCTGGCCGTCAAACAGTTAGAGGAGTCGGGGGAGCTGCGGGATGCGGCCGGGGAGTGGCTGGCCGACCCGACCGACGGGGCCCGGCGCGTGATGCTGGACGAGCTGGCCGATCTGCTTCAGACGGTGGCGAACCTGTGCGCCGCCTACCGGATCGGCGCGGACGAGCTTGAGGCCGCGCTCGACCGGTGCTGGGAGAAGAACATGCGCCGCGAACAGCCCGCCGCCGGTTCGGCGGAGGCGATGCTCGTCCGTTTCGGGATACGCCCGAACGGGAAGGTGCGCGACCGTGAGACGGGGCGCACGCTCACCGTCCTCCCGTCCGACACATGGGGGCGACGACTCGACACCGCCAAGGTGGGCGTGTACGGGACCGACTGGCGGCATCCGGAATGGCTGCGGTTCACACGGCTCGAACCCGTCGAAGACGGGGAGGAGGGGAATCCGGATGATTGAGCGGAAGACCGTGTACGAGTGGCGTGACGCGCTCACCGCGTTCGAGCGACGCTGGGACATCCCCCGCATCGCCGACCTGACGGCGGACGGCCAACATCTCGTGACCGACGGGCACGGAAACGCCCCCATCACGCACGCGCTCGAACAGGAGCCCATCGACCTGCTGCGGGAGCGCGTCAAGGCATGCGGCGGCGACGCGAACCTGATCATCCGCCGCACGGACGGCACCGTGAGCATGCTCGCCATACGAAAGGGCGACGGTCTCGCCCGGTACGCGACCATCGGCGACCTGCTGAGGGATCCGCCCGGCGGCATGCGCCGCCTCGGAGCGGATGACGGCGACGTGCGGCCGGGACGCGCGTGGACGGTCGCCCGCTGCGACCATCCCGATTGCGGGGCGCGCGCATTGAGCCGCACCCTGGACGAGGACGGCATGTACCGGAGCCTCATCGACGAGGGCGAATGGCTGCTCCTGTCCGACGACCGGGACGACATCCGCTGCTTCTGCTCCACGCATCTCCGCCACGACAAGGATGAGGACGGGTGCGACATGCCCGTGTATTACGATCCCGATGCCGATGCCTGGCCGGTCAACGGCGAGCTCATCCCCTTCTACGAGAGGGACGTGTGCACGCACCCGCTCCCGCTGCCCGAATGCGAGGACACGATCCTTGCCGTGCTCCGACGGGACGCATGATCGCCGTGCCGCCCATACCGGGCGGAAACGATGAACGTAAGGGAGGTTCGGCATGGGATACCACAACACGTATGAGGGCACGCTCAAGGTGAGAACCCCGAAGGATCGCATGGATGAGGCGACGGCGCTCGTCCACGGCATCCTCGACGACAACCTGTACGAACGTCCGGAAATCCACCCCGCCGAAGACGGGACGCTTCTCGAGGTGGACGTGTACAGTCCGGACACGAAATGGTACGGCTGGTCGGACGATCTGACCGCATTGTGCTCCCGGCTGACGGCCATGGGATGCACGGCCGACGGCATGATCCGCCGCAGCGGCGAGGAGCCGGACGACATCGAACGCGCCGACATCACGGACGGCCACGTCACGATACGCCGGGCGAGGATCGTGTTCACCGCGGACGACGACATCCGCCGCACCGTCAGCGGGCATCACGGCACGCGGGCGCTCGCGGACGCGATCATCGGACTGTTGGACCGGGAATAGCAGGGCGACGTGACCGGATGGGTAGAATCGGTGATATGAGCGACATGGGGAATGCTGCGAGGATCTACCGGTATCCTTCGGAGAAGCCGTCCGCAGAGGAGATGGAATACCTGCGGGACGTGCGGCTGCCGAACAGCCGGCCCCGCCGCGTCCGCGAGGCCGTCATGGACACGATGCCGCGGCTCTCGCGCGAGATACGCGACCGCATGCGGGCGCGGAACCTCTCCCCGGAGGATGTGGCCCGCACGGCGAAGGTGCGTAGGGCGGACGTTCAGACGCTGATGGACGGACGACCCGCATCCCTGCGCGTCGTCGACGGGATCCTCGGATCATTGGAGCTGAGCACGCCCGTCTACCCGCCGGAGGTGATGAGGTTTGGCTCGTAGACGAATCCTTCATGCGTGGATGGGCGGCAGGCATGTCGGCGTGTTCGAAGGTGACTGGCGTCGCGCATCCTTCCGCTACGATACGGATGCGCCCGAACGTCCGATCAGCCTCAGCCTGCCACGCGACGGCGGCTGGAGCGAGAACGCCCCGTTGGTCTTTCTTAACAATCTGCTCCCCGAAAGCGGCGAGCAGCGTTATCTGATGATGCGCCGCATGGGGGCGAAATCACAGCAGCCGTTCGACCTGCTCGATCGCATCGACAACATCGGCGATCTGGTGTTCTCCTCCACGGACGAGTATCCGACCGCGGAGACGATGCCGGCGACGCAGGCGGAGAAGGACGGCTCCGACATCGCGGCCCGGATCGTGGAGATCAAAGCCAATCCGGCGAAATGGTGGACGGACGACCCCCACGCCAGATTCTCATTGGGCGGCATGCAGGGCAAGTTCACGCTCTCGCGGGTCGGCGGCAAATGGTTCTGGCCGAACGCGGCCACCCCGTCAACCCACATCCTCAAACCCGAAGGGGTCGGAACCCCGGGAGCGGAGGCCAACGAGTCCGGAATGCTCAGACTCGCCGCCGCATGCGGCGTGGAGACCACGGACAGCGGCATCGCCGTATTCGACGGGCACCACTCCTTCATGACCGCGAGATTCGACCGCGAAACGGTCGACGGGAAGCCCGTCCGCATCCATGCGGAGGACGTATGCTCCGCGCTGGGTGTGCCTGCGGGCTCGAAATACGACGTCAGGGCCGCGGACGTGCTCTCCCTGCTGCATCGGATCGACCCCGACGACGGGCTGGCATACGCGTGGATCGGACAGCTCGCGTTCAGCACGTATTCGGGCAACGCCGACGCGCACGCCCGCAACTACACGCTGCTGGCCGCGACGGGGGATGGTTATCGTCTTTCGCCGTTGTACGACGCGGTGTGCACCGCATGCTGGCCCGCCCTGTCCACCCGTCTCGCCATGCCCGTCGGCGGGGAGGATCAGGCGTCGCGCGTGGGGGATGCGGAGTGGGCGGCGCTGGCACGTTCCAATCGGCTGGATGAAGGACGTGTCGTGGATATGGCGCGGAACATGGCGTCCGGGATCGCCCGCAACGCGTGGATCGCGCTACGCGGGCAGCCGTCCGCCGCGGCGGACAGGATGGGCAGGATGCTTGAGTCCATTCCCGCCGTCGCCCGGCGTCAAGTGCGTACGGAGCCGCCCGCACCCCCGCACGCCGGCATGGTGTGGGTCGAGGGGCATTGGCGCAACGGCCACTGGGTGGACGGCTACTGGCGGTCACGCCCCACGCGCTGACGCCCTCCGTTCCCGACGCGAGGTCAGTACCAGCCGTTCTCCCTGGCCTCCTCGCGTGCCTTCTCGTTGACGCCGCCTATCACCTTGTCCTCGAGGATGTTGCACAGGTCCTGGAACAGCCGGTCGGCGTCCGTGCAGTCGATGCCGGCCTGTTCCAACGCGCGGGCGAACGCGAGTCCCCAAGCGTCCATTTCCTCGCGTTCGCCGAGCTCCTGGCATTCGTCGCCGACCTGGGTCTCCTCGACGGCCCGTCGCACGGTTTCGTCGAGGGTCTCCTCATCCGTGCCGCCGTTGACGGTGATGTTGATGGTGAGCGGACGGTTGCATGCCCGTTCGCGTCTGCGTTCGAGCATGGTCTCGCGCGCATGCTCGCGTTCCGCGTACAGGGCGTTGGCGAACGCGTCATGCCAGCGTTCCAGGCTCTCCCAAGTGGGATACGGTTCCGGACCATACGGGTAACTCATGCCGGTTCTCCTCTCCGATCGTCATGTACGGGCATCATCCCGGTATGCGTGCGGGACGCATGGCAGCGGCGACACGACCCGCCCGTTCCGGAGGAGAACCGCATTGACCATCCGATTCCGCAATATCGACGACATGCTCGACACGCTTTGCCCGCAGAACATGGGCCTTTACGTCATCGGCTTCACCGGCGACAAGACCGGCGGCGATTTCGCATGCCCCGACACCAGCCTCGACTCCGACGACAATCTCACCCGCCTCGCAACCATGCTCGACCTGCCCGAACAGGCCGACAAGCAAAGCGACCGCATGCGCTCCGCCATCTGGTCGGGCAACGGCTTCACCGACGAGGAGCGCGTCGCATGGACGGCTGTGGAACGGATTCAGGAAGGCGACATCGAAAGCGCCGCACGTCTCTGCCTTGAGGCCGGCGTCCACATGTACGTCAAACCCGGCATCATCCAACTCGACGCCGCCGTCAATAAGGAGGACTGACCGTGGACATGGTGTCAGTCGTCCATTCCCGCGTCGATTCGCCCCGTATACACGGCCCCGTCATCGCGGGCCGCGCGGCAACCGGTCCGGCAAGGCCGCCTCTCCGGGGACGCATGATTCGTACGCCATGGAGCAGACCGACCGAAGGGAGCGGACGATGACTGGAACGATGCCGGTGTTCGACATGCTGTTGGACACGCTTGCCGAGACACGCGAGGTTTCAGCCCCGACACGAGACGGATCACGTGTGAAATCGTATATGACGGTGGGGGACGATCCGAAGCAGGTCAAAATCATGGGCGACCCGTTCGACCCGAACTGGATCGTCATCACCGTGTATCACAAGCATTCATCCCACCGCAAAGCCGAACTCACGTATCATACGGCGAATTATCGAACCGCGGACGATCTGATCGCCGTTGCGGTGGACTGGCTCGAAGACGTGCTCGCTGGCGGATGAGACCGTGGGAAGGAGACCGGAATGTGGTCATGCGATCGACGCGCGGATGCTCTCCGCCGGTTCGTGCTGGGCGTGGCCGGCCTGTCCCTGGCCGCGGCGGCGGATGCGTGCCTGGGCGTGCCGCTGGCCGCGCCGGCAGGTCTGCTGTTGGGCTGGTTCGACGCGGCGACCTCCGACCGGGACGATTGGACGGGGTTGGGCGCGATCGTGCTCGCCGTCCTGTTCGACTCGTGCCTGCTGCACGCCGCGCCGGTGTCGGGCTGGTGGGCGGCGCGCCTGGTCGCGTCCGTCTTGACCGTCGTCGTCTGCGTGGCGGGGATCCTGGCCGACCGGAGGGGAGGGCGCGCATGGTTGGGACGTTGACCGTGGGCTTGTCGCCGTCCGACGCGGCGCTTCGGATGGTGCGACTGCTGCCCGGACTGGAGCATGCGGACCGGATCCCCTCGGATGTGGATGTGGAGCGGCTGGCCGCATGCCTCGGGTTCCATGTCAGAGGCGGGGCGATGCGCGGGAACGATTGCGGGATGCTGTGCAGGCCGCGGGAGATCACGATAGAACGGTTCACCTATGGGATGGCGCGACGGTTCACGGTCGCGCACATGCTCGCCCATCTGCTGCTGCATCCGGACCGTCCCGTGGACGTGGAGCATGGCGTTCTCTGCCACGTGCGGGATTTCGGGCCGGATGCGACGGGCGAGGAGCGGTGGGCGAACCGTTTCGCCACCGTGCTCACCGGGCTCATGGTGGATCGGGACATGCGTGTGCGCCGCGCGCCCGACCGCCCGCCGATTCCGCGCATGGTGTCCGACTGGCTGGACTCGCTGAACCTGCTCCCGTCGGAGGGGTGCGCGCTCATGTGGGTGGGCGGCAGCCATGCGTACGGGCTGGCCGACAAGGACTCCGACGTGGATGTGCGCGCGGTCGCGTTCCCCACGCTCACACAGGTCGCCCTGATGGAGGATTGGGGCGAACGGCACATGCCCGACGCGGATACGGTTCTCCGGTCGGCGCGCAAGACGCTCGCAATGATGCGTAACGGTAACCCGAACCTCATCGAACTGTACGGGCTGCCCGACGACTGCATGATACACGTGGACGAATGGGGGAGCCGCCTGCTGGACGTCGGACGCCGGCTCATGTTCACACGCAAGCTCATATCGTCGTTCGCCGGATACGCCACCCAGCAGAAACACTTGTCCGAACACTGCGACGGCACGAAACGGGACAAGGCGCTCATGCACTCGCTGCGCGTATGGCGGATGGGCGCGGAACTGTTGGAAACCGGGGAAGTCCATGTGCGCCGCGATGTAGACGGCTTGGAACTGAAGGCCATCCGGTTGGGCGAATACGACCCGCAATGGTATGAAACCGCATGGGAGGAGGCGCGCACCCGCTTCCACGAAGCCGAAGAGCATTCCACGCTGCCCCAGCCGGTCACGGACGCGGAGTATCGGAATCTGGTCGAACCGTTGATGCTCGACTGGATGCGCCACCAGTTCGAGAACGGGAGGGCATGATGGATTGGCCGTCATACTGGATCGGGTTCGCCACACCGTTCGCCTTTCTTCTCACCGGTCTGCTTGTGTTCGGCCTGATGGTCGCCGCCCGCGTCGCATGGGACAAGCCGTGTTCCACGGATTGTCTCGTATGCCATCAGACCGTCGCCCTGAACGATCGGCGGATCGTCCGCTTCCTGAAGGTGCGCGTCCACCTGCTCAAACCGTCGCACCAACGCAATCACACCCGGTGGATGCGTGAACTGTTGGATGGGGAGGGCAATGCCATACCACCGTTCCTATCCGAGGATGGGGCCGTGCGCACCACGTTCGACAGGCATCATCCCACGCGCATCATGCGCCTGGACGTGCGCGCCCGGTTCGGCAACGATATTCTTCTCCTGGACGGCATGCTTGTCCGCCTGCCCGCCTGGCGGCGTGACGGCGACCTGATTCGCGTACCCGACCCGCACGCCTGCCAGACCATACTCTTGAACGACATCGGCTCCACCGGATTACGGGACGGCATGCTGGCCGTCACATCAAAGGACGGGCGCATGATCATCCGCATTCCCATGCCATGGCCCATTCGCACGCGACCAGGCGCACTCAAATGGGCGGAGGAGACGGGCGAGCGTCTCGGATTTCCGCAGGCCCGTCCGCATCCGACATGTAGGATATAGCCAAGGACCACGGAAAGGGGGCGTTGACAATGGGCGATCAGCCGCGCGAGCCGAAAGGAACACCCACCGGCGGACGGTTCGCCGCCCGTCCACGCCCGATGGACGATGATCTCGCCGATCCCGCGCCCGTTTCGCCCCTGACGACGATCAAGGGGTTGGCGGCGCTGCTGTACCGGATGGGCGTCACGTTCGACGGGTTGAACACGTCACGCATGGCGACCGAGGAGTTCCTCCGCACCGGCAATCCGCGGGTCATCGGATCACGCGACGACTACGCGCTCCTGCAGGATCTGCGGGACGCGGCCGAATACACGCTCGGCTACGATTACGACATGGAACCGTTCGACCTGGACTGGCTGCAGGGCATCAACGCGTCCATGACACGCACGGCCGCCATGCTGCCGGGCGAACCGCGCACGGAAAGGAACGTCATCGTCCGCACACCCGACGGCATCTACACGCCGCCCATCCCGGATTCCGGGGCGTTGGCGGGATGGCTGGATGAGGCGTGCAGGGGAAAGGATGATGTGGTTTCCCGTGCATGCGGACTGTTCGCCCGCATCGCACGCGCGCAGCCGTTCGGCGACGGCAACAAGCGTACGGCCCTGTTGGCGGCGAACGGGCTCGTCCTACGGGAGCATGAGCCCGTCATGATCGCGGTGCCCGTCGACGAGCCCGACCGTACCGTGTTCAACCGTCTGCTCGGCCGCTGGTATCTCCATGACGAGCCCGATGTCATCCGATGGCTGGCGGACTGGAACCATACGAACCCGGCGGACTGACCCGCAAGAGTGTCCTGCAAACCAAAACAAACTAGTTTGCAACGGAAGCCCTCCCGGGCGAGCCGTTCCGCGAGCCGTTTCACTGTCCGCCTGTTGTCCATGACATCGCCCATGCGTCCCGTCCACGGGTCGGCGACGGGACGCATGGGCCGGACATGAGAAAGGACATGTTCGTATCGCAACTGAAGCGATTGGAGGGATGGTTCGTCCGTCTGCCCATCGACGCGGAGACGGCGCGAATCCTCGCCTATCTTGACTTGGACGAGGGATTGAATCGGATCACGCGACGGCTCGGACGCCGGCCGGACAGGCACGAACTGTACGCATACCGCCGCATGTTCTCGCCCGAACGGTTCCTGCAGGACCGATACAGGTTCCCGTTGTCCTACATCCGCGTCGGCGCGAAATACCTGAAACTACGAGACTCCCGGCCCGGCGAGGATGCCGACCGGCTGTGGGACGAGGCGGCGCTCGCCTCGAAGCGGACAATCCCCCTGTCCGACGGAAGCGCGAACCATGGCTGGCACAAGTACGGGTTCAACGGGAGGGAACGGTTCGAAGCATTGTGCGCGCGACTGGACGGCCCGCTCCCGGCCGATCGGGACGAACCCTTCGACAGGTTGGAATGCGATCCGCCCACGCCGCCGCGCCCGCACCCGAACGGGCCGGATTATCGTCCCGCCTACCTGTGGGCGGTGCGATGGCTGCGCGCCCTGCACGCCCCGGAAAACACGGTCCACCGGCTCGCGCTCGCATCCGCATCCATCGACGCGCCAGACCCGCTGGCCCCGCTGCTCCCCGCATTGGGCGGCACGGACGCGACCATACGCGTCGCCCTCGCGGCGGCATGGCTCGCCTTTGACAACGGCCAGACGCGCATCGGCCCGGAACAGTGGAACAGGGCCGCACGCACGACGGGCCTCGCATTCACGCACGGCGTGCCCGACGGCATCCAGGGCCTGCTCCTTTGGGCGGACCGCATCCGCTACGCGTCACGCGGCTGGGAATCCGACCGGCCGCCGTACGGACGCTACGACCTGTACGACGGGGACGATTACGACGACATCCTCGCGCTCGCGGATCTCGACCGCGAACTGGAGCGTCTGGACGCATCACTCGCCGCGCAGTACCACCACGCATAGAAGGAGTCTTATGAGCATCAGCAACCCGTATTGGACCCTCAGCAACCTGACCTGCCATCCCGAGGACCCGTCGTTCACGATCGTCGTGCAGACCCACGGGCACGCGCAGGCGTTCGACGTGTACCCGGGCGGCCACGACCACGTCGTCGACCATGTCGCCGAACGGTTGGGCGTCGAGGCGACAGCCGCCCTGGAACGCATGCTGGACGAAGCCAGCGTGTTCGTCGAACAGGTCAGCCGGCACGACCACGACTGGGTGGAGCCGCCCCACGAGGACGGGTGGACCGGCGACTGGGAGCACAACTGACCCGATGCGCGACCAGGTCATCCGGCTCATCGAGCGCAACGTCGCGGCCGGCGAATACCGCGACCGTCTGCTCGCTCACGCGCGCGGCCTGGACGACGACTGGTACCGGAACGTCCGGGGAGACCCGTTCACCGCGATCGTCGCCGACTACGCGCGCCACAGGCTCGAACCTTCCTCCACGATGGAAGGAGAAGCACCATGACCATCCTCATCCTCCTGGCCGTCCTCACGCTCGCCGCCGTCGGCGCGGGCCTGTTCCAGATGTCCCAGCAGCAGGCCGTCTTGACGTGCTCCCGTCCGTGAATGGACGGGAGCACGTCAACGCCGCGTTGGAGACCGGTGGCGGACGGCGATAGGGCGTGGGTCGGCATACGGTGGCGCCCCGCGGGGCGCCACCGTATGCCGACCGGACGTGGACTACCATGGACGGCATGGCGTTGAATCTTGACCAGCCGGTGAACCTGATGGGCCCGAACGAGCTGAAGGCGTACGCGATGCGCGGGGAGCGCGAGTACGCGGAGGCGGAGGCGGAGCTGCGCCGCCGTTGGGACTCCTACAAGAACCTGCCGAAGACCGAGTTCGTGAGCATCCTCCCGCCCCGCCCGGAGGCCGGCTGATGGTCGCGTGGAAGATCCATGTGCCGGACGCGTTGGATGCGCGGATCCGGCGTCGTATGAACGAGTCGGGGGAGTCGCTGAGCCATGTGGTGCGCGCGGCGGTCGACTCGTATCTGCATGACGTGCCGCCGGTGATGACCGTCCGGGCGGCGGCGCGGCGCGGCGCCGCCGCCCATGGCACGCACACGGTGGGCCATGAGCTGAAGTTCCTGGTCTCGGACGCGCAGTGGGAGCGGCTGAAAGCGCATGCGAACACGGCGGGCGTCAGCATGGGCGGCATGGCGCGCACCGCGATCGACGAATGGCTGGACCGGCTGGAGGAGCGCCAGCCCAGCCTGTTCGACTAGTCGATGAGTGACCCGACGTAGGTCATGTCCACGTCCGGTTCGTCGAACTCGGCGCGCCGGTATGTGAGCTTGTCCGGATCGGCCTTCTCCAACACGGTGCGGACGAGCCGCGACCGTTCGGAATCGTCCGCGGGGGCCGGCCTGCCGCCCAGCAGGACGCGCTTCAGCACGGGGCGCAGTGATTTGACTCGCAGGTAATGGTCGGACTTGATCTTGACCATCCAACCGTCCGCGTAGTAGAGGACGACGCCCTCGCGTTCGCTCGCCCGCGCGTCGTCTATCGCTTTCCCCAGCTCGTCGCGGTCATGGCATTCGCACAGTATCTCGGGACGGTCGAAGTCGAACGATTCGACAAGCAGCCGTTCCGCCTCCAAGTCGATACCGAACATCTCCGTGTTGCGGATGCAGTGCAGGAGGAACAGGCGGCTATGGTCGTAGCCGACGATATGCCTATCCGATTCCATGTCCACTACCTCGACGGTCATGGTCACGTTCCGTTTGTTCAGGATGCGCCACAGGTCGTCCGCGCGGTCGGCGACCGTCTCGCGCAGCAGTCGTTCGATGAGCGGCGAATAATCGGTCAACCCGCTCTTCGACCAGCAGCGGAGACGACCATCCGGCGCGGCCCCGATCAGGCCGAGGAAACCGTTCTCCTTGCGTTCGACGCGCACCGGGTACGCGTCGTGGTCGAGCACCTTGTCGAGGGTCACGGTGTCGTTCTCCCCGAGGTTGAAGAACTTCTCGAAGCCGCGCATCACGACATGCCCCTCATGGTCGAGGAACAGGCCGCGCGCCGCCGACGAATACTCGTCCCACCTGTGGTTGCGGAACGCGTCGCGCGTGAAGTTGCAGGCGTACACGTCGGTTTCTCCCTTGACGGGGCGGACGCGCACGTTCGGGTTGGCGCGCATGCCGTCCAGCAGATTCCCGTGGTCGGACACGGGGTCGTCCGGGTGCGTGCGCGCGTAGGCGCGACGCAGGTACGCCTCATCCACCATCGCGTCGCCGCGCAGCCTGTTGCGTTCCAGCAGCACATCCAAAGGCAGGTCGGGCATGGTCTCCACGCGCACGTTCGCGCCTGCATCCCGTGCGACCGTTCGCCACGCTTCCAGCGAGCGGTTGTCCATGTTCTGCATGTCCGCGATGACGTCCAAACCCATGCGGAGCGCGGCGCGCGCGATGGCGTGCGCCGTGTCGACGGCCAGTCGTTCCATGCGGGTGCGCGTCTCGTCATCGAGCGTGTTCATGCGCGTATGCCAGTCGGTCAGTCCGCCGGCGAGCATGAGGCGAATCCCGTCGGCGGACACGATGACCGTATGCTCGTCGACGTGGGTCTTCGCCCACGTGCTTTTGCCGGATGCGGGCAGTCCTTTGAGGATGGTCAGCATGGTCATGGTCACTCCTTTCGAGACGTTCATATCATGCGTCCCGCAGAACGGTTGCGAGCGTGTCCGCGCTCACCGGGCGCATGTTCCACGCGTCCACGCCGACGTTGACCATCAGCAGGTCGGGGAACTCCTGATGATCGTTCGCATGCGTGTGCCCATGCAGCAGCGCCAAGCCCGGTATGCGCGGCGGCGCGAACCGGCGCAGCCGCTCGTCCAGCGTGTTCGGAGCCACACCCTCCGGCGCGGGATGGTCGAACGTGTCCCGGTAGGAGAAATGCGAGAGCAGCACGGGTCGCCCGTCCGGCAGCGTATCTAATCCGACCGGGGCGACCGTGCCGAACAGGCTCGCCCAGCGAACCGCGTCTTTTCTATCCCCGTGCACGAGCGCGTTCTCGTGGTTGCCCAGAATGAGCCGCCTGCGCTTGCGCGGAACGTTCAGCCCGCCAATCATCTCCTCGGCTATCCGCGCGCTTCTCGCGCTGCCGGACGACAGGTCGCCGAGGATGGTCAGCGTGTCCTCCTGCCCGCACGCGCTGTTGATGGCGTCCAGCAGGTCACGGTCGTGACGCTCCCAGTCCACGACATCCCACAGGTCAACATGCTCGCGTTCGCACGCCTCGCGGATGGTCGCGTCGCCCGGCCAGCCGGGTTTCGCATACCCGCGTAACGCGGCTACGAACGGATGCCCGAAATGCAGGTCGGACGTGTAGTAGTCGGTCAACTGTCAATCCTCCTTTTAGTGTGCGGGTGTCCGTCAGCAGTACCAGCGGCCGTACCTGTCCCACATCTGGTCGTAGTCCAGTCCTTCGCGCAGTGACTCCACGACGGCTTCGGCCACATCCTCGTCCTTCCATGAGCATCCGAGGGTGGCCATGTCGTATATGGTCTGCACGACGTTCCTGATTTCCTCTTCGGTGCAGGTTATCTTCGCCGTCATGACTGCTCCTTCGTTTCGCATTCGCAGTTGTCATGCGTCCCGTCGTCCAGCTCCACATGGTCGGCGACCCATGCGCCGTACTTGGGTTCGCCGTTCACGGTCATGCTCTCGCCTCCGCTTCCGTGATCGCCTTGCGTGCCGTCTCCCCGTGCGGGTCGGCGAACACGCTCATGAGCCGGTTCGCCCTCACCCGCGCGTCAGCGGCCTCGCGGAGCCGGTATTCGAACGTTTTGGGGAGCGTGCCGATCATGTCGTCGGGCACGTGGATCACATGGTCGGCTATCAGATAGGCGGCGTGGCCGTCCGGGTCGAGCGTGGGGATGATATGGGCGACCATGTCCCATTCGAGCGGATGCTTGCGTTTGACCCATTCGTGGACGCACGCGCCGGGGTTGTAGCGGATCCGGCCGTCACGGACGCCCCGTACGGCGGGTAGGCCGTTCAGATACCGGATGGTTCTTCTGTTGAGTTTCATGCGACCGGGCATGCGTCCTGTCGGATCCCTTGGGACGCATGCCTGACGTCATGACCGATATCATGCTTCCGGGCGGACTGCCCGATTCCGAACTGTTGAACGACATCCGCCGGCTGGCGGGCGACTGCCGCGCGTGGGCCGACGGGGACGCGGACTCGCATCCCGGCGTCTCCCGCGCCCGCCGTGCGGCCGACCGATTGGAGGCGTGGCTCGCCGGCGTGGGACTGTCCGCCAAGACCGGATCCGATGGTTCCGACGTGGACATGCTGGCCGGCCGGTGCGGGCGACTGTACCGTAGGCTCGTGGACGCGCACACCCTGGGCGCGGCGCGCGCGGTGAACATGGCGTGGGCGGATCTGACGGAGGTCGCATGACGGCGCGGCGTCGGGGCGCCGCCCTCTGGCCCGGATTGACGCTGGCCTGCCTGCTGGCCGTGCTCGCGTTCGTCCTCTCGTTCGACGCGCTGCGCATCGTCGCCCTGGCGTGCGGCGTGCAGCCCGCCCTGGCGTGGATGTTCCGTTGCAAACTAGTTTGTTTTGGTTTGCAGGACGCCCTTGCGGGTGTCCGCTCCAAGTCTTGTGCGGATTTCCGCTGCTTGGTTCGCGTTTCCTTCCCGGTTGGGGTGTTTCGGACGGTGCCGGGTTGTTCCCGGTCTTAGGTGTCCTCCGCGCGCGTTTAACGTCTCCGGGGCACTCCCGGCGACGTCAAGGTTGATGGCCGCGTTAAGGTCGCGGTCGATGACCAGTCCGCATCGGTCGCACGCGTACACGCGGGTCTTGAGTGACAGTTTGGCTTTCACTGCCCCGCAGGACGAGCATGTCTTGCTGCTTGGGTACCAGCGGTCGATGATGTGGAGTCGTGCGCCGGTCTGGGCGCACTTGTATTCGAGCATGCGCCGGAACATGCCGAAGCCCGCGTCGAGGATTTCCCGGTTGAGTCCGGCCTTCGCGCGGCGTCCGTTGGGTAGGTGGCGTCCGGGATTGTCGGGGTCGGGGTTCGCGTTCGGACGGCGGGTCATGCCGGTCACGTTCAGGTCTTCGATGCTGATGTCCCGGTAGGTGGAGGCGAGCATGCCGGTCGTCTTGTCCATCAGGTCGCGGCGTTGGTCGGCGAGCCTGCGGGACAGTCCGGCGGATTCCCGACGCGCTTTCCTCCACCGGTTCGAACCGTGTTGGCGTCGGCTAAGTCTGCGTGCGTTGCGACGCTGCCTGCGTTGCATGGCTCTCGTCCGGTGCGGGTTTTCCACGACGGTGCCGTCGCTGAACGTGGCGATGCGTGATACGCCCAAGTCCACGCCGATGTGTCCTTGCAGTCCGCCGTCTGGTTTCGGGTCGTCCATTTCCACGCTGAGGCTGGCGTACCATCGTCCCGACCTGCGGCTGATGGTGATGCGCGTGATTCGGGCGTCGCCCACCCGTTCGCGTATGTTCTCCATGCAATGCACGCGTCCGATGCGCGGCAGCTTCACCCCGTGGTCGTCGGCTACGCCGAAGCTGCCGGTCGTGTACGTGAATTTGGGTGTGGTCTTGGACTTGCGTCGCGGCTTCGGCCATCCCATGCGCCGTCCTGCACGCGTGCCGTCACGGGACGCGAAGTAGTTGGAGAACGCGTCGGACAGTGATTGCAGTCCGCTCGTGTACGCCTCCTTGCTGTTCTCCCGCCACCACGGGGCGATTTCGTCCTTCCATTCGTTCCACCAGCGGCGCAGCGCGGGCATCGACCAGTCGGCCGCGCCCCGCCCGCGGCAGGACGTGTTGCCGTTCAGCTGGCTTTTCACATGCATCAGCGCCACGTTGAACGCGAACCGAGCCGCGCCCGCGTGGGAGGCCAACATGCCCGTCTGCCGTGGCGTCGGGTCGAGCGCGACCATGATTCCCTTACGCATCATGCGCCGCCCTCAACGCGGCCTGCGCCTTGTGCTTCGCGGCGCGCCGCCCGTACAGTCGCGCGCAGAACGAGGTCAGCACCTCGGTCATATCCCGTACCAAATCGTCGTCGAGTTCCGTGTCGTCCACGACGACGACGCGTCGCCCTTGCGCCCTCAACGCGCTTTCGACGAGTCCCGCGTTCATGCGTGCCAGCCGGTCACGATGCTCCACGATGATGACGCGCACGGTGGGGTCGGCGAGCAGCCGGTTGATTTTACACCGACGCTCGTTCATGCCCGACCCTGTTTCCGTGACCACTTCGGGATGCTCGACGCCCATGTTCAACGCGAACGCCT
>ERZ1673750.975-NODE-975-length-16977-cov-4.704999_pt1 | contig 16977 bp, 14 predicted proteins | sample MGYA00580203_ERZ1673750 | MGnify/ENA primary metagenome ERZ1673750 (study PRJEB41218, sample SAMN15661763) | gut metagenome | host: Homo sapiens | place: Canada: London | collected 2015-08-20/2019-03-30 | study: EMG produced TPA metagenomics assembly of... | reverse complement strand
CATGTCCCCGAGGTCTACAACGGCGTGACCGAAGACGAGCTGTACCGCGCGGTCAACATCGCGACCCCGTCCCTCATCCGCACCGAGGCCGACGAGCTCACCTACCCGCTGCACATCATGATCCGCTACGAAATCGAGCGCCTGCTGTTCTCCGGCGAGGCGACTGCCAAGGACGTGCCCGGCCTGTGGGCCGACCTCACCCGCAAGTACCTCGGCCTCGAAGTTCCCAACAACGCCATGGGCGCACTGCAGGACACGCACTGGAGCGGCGGCAGCTTTGGTTACTTCCCCACATACGCACTCGGCTCCGCCTACGATGCGCAGTACGTGCCGGCCATGGAGCGCGACGGCATCGACCTCGAGGTGGCGTGCGCAAGCGGCGATCTCGCCCCGGTGCGCGCCTGGCTGGGCGACAAGGTCTGGCGCTGGGGCCGCGGCAAGGACGCCCCCGAGATCATCGAGGCCGCCTGCGGGGCACCCTTCGACGCCACGTTCTTCTGCGACTACCTCGCCAAAAAGTTCGGCGACCTGTACCAGCTGTAACCCGCATGTAAGCCACAGGTAGGACATGCCGTCCCGCCCGCGGCGACAAGCCTGCCAAGGCAAAGGCGCCCGGCTCGAATCGATATCGAGCCGGGCGTCTCTTTTTTTCATTCAATCAAACGATATGCAGCCGTCGGGATATGCAGCGGTCGGTCAACCTATACCGTGAGGAACACCATGGCGATGATCAGCGCGAAGCCGATCAGGTCGGTCGGGGCGAACACGGTGCCCAGCACAAGCGCGCTCGTGACGGTGGCAGAAACGGGCTCGACCGTGCCGATGAGGCTCGCGCGCACGCTGCCGATGTCCTTGACGCCCTGCATGTACAGGTTGTACGCCAGGAAGGACCCGACCACGATGAGGATGGCGAGCGCGATCAAGCCGGGCGCGTCGAACGCCGGGACGCTCTCCCACGGACGCACGAACACCGAGATCACGACGCCGGATGCGAACATCGCGGATCCGGTCACGATGGATGAGCCGTAAATCGGCAGAATCTTAGTGGGCACGATCGACATGCAGGCGGCGCCAACCGCGGAGATGAGGCCGACGGCGAGGCCCTCGGGAGGGATCACGAGGGTGCTCGGATCACCGCCCGTGGCAATGAGGAACGCGCCAGCGAACGCCAGGATCACGCCGGCAAGTTCGCGACGACGCGGAAGCCGGTGCGTGACGATGCAGGTGTACACCATGATGATCACGAGCTGCAGGCACTGCATGACGGTCGCAGTGCCGGCGTTGGTCAGGCGGACCGCAAGGAGGTAGGAGAACGAGTTGCCGAACACGCCGAACGCTGTGAACACCGCCATGACAGCGAGATGGCGCGGGCTCTTGAGCAACTGGACGAATCGGGCGCGGTCGAACAGCAGGATCACCGCCATGAACATCGCGCCGGCGAGCAGCTGGCGGACGCTCAGCAACCAGATGGTGTCGATTTGGTAATGGGCGAACAGGTAGCTCGCCGACGTTCCCGAGAAGCCCCAGAAAATACCGCCCAAAAGTGTGGCCACCACGCCGACGATCAAGCGACGAGCCTCGCGATCGTTCAAACGTTCGCGAACCGTGCGGCGGCGGGCACGCGAAGCGGCGTCGGCATCGGCGCCCGGTTTGATGGACGAAGCGAGGCCCATGCGCTCACGCTCGTTCTCGCAAGATTCCAACTGCTCCTCTGTCATGCACATCCCCCATCGAATCTGATTCCCTGACAACGATACCGTAAGCGACCGGAAAACGTGAGCGTGCGCCGAGTGGGTATACTGGGCGCAGCAATCAACCTCCATAAAGGAGCCCCCATGAACCAACCCACTCCCGTGCGCGAGCGCGCCGCGACCACCCTGCCGCTCGGATCGACTGTCTTCGGCTTCACCGTCACCAGCAAAAAGACTCTGGCCGAGCTCGATGCCGACGCCTACGTGCTGCATCACCGCGCCTCCGGCGCCCGACTGCTCTATCTCGCATGCGAGGACGAGAACAAGGCGTTCTCCATCGCATTCAAAACGCCGCCCACCGACGACACGGGCGTCTTTCACATCCTCGAGCACTCGGTGCTGTGCGGCTCTGCGAAATTCCCGGTGAAGGAGCCGTTCGTGGACCTCATCAAGAGCTCCATGCAAACGTTCCTGAACGCCATGACTTATCCCGACAAAACCGTCTATCCCGTCGCGTCCACCAACGAGCAGGACCTGCTCAACCTCATGGACGTCTACATGGACGCGGTGCTCAACCCCGCCATCTATACCAAGCGGGCGATTTTCGAGCAGGAGGGCTGGCACTACGAGCTCGACGTCCCCGAGGGCGCGCCTCTCGCGGCGGGTACCCTGCGCTACAACGGCGTGGTTTTCAACGAGATGAAAGGCGCGCTCTCCGATCCGATGAGCGTCCTCGACGACGCGGTCAACCGCGCGCTGTTCCCCGACACGGCCTACGCCTGCGAATCGGGCGGCGACCCGCGCGCCATCCCGCAGCTCACCTACGAGCAGTTCCTCGACACGCATGCACGCCACTACAACCTCGCGAACAGCTATATCGTGCTCTACGGTGACATGGAGGTCGAACGCGAACTCGCATTCCTGGATGAGCGCTATCTGGGTGCCGGGCCCCGTCTGCGCGACGAGGCCGAGCGTGCCCGCGCGCTGCAGGCCGCCCGCGATGCCGAGGCCGATGCGATGACCGACTCCCATTCGACCGATGGTGCCGCAACGACGGGCGAGCCCAACCCGCTCGTGCGCCAAAACCCCCTCGTCTGCGATTACGAGCGCGTCGAGATGGCCACCACGCCGGACAACGCACTGGTGGGCATGGCCTACGTGATCGGTGATGCGGCCGACCGCAAACGCCTTGTGGCCGCCGACGTTCTCATCGACGCACTCATGGGCACCAACGAGGCCCCCGTGAAGAAGGCCATCCTCGCAGCCGGCCTGGGCGGCAACGTGGTGAGCTACACCTCCGGCGATCTTTTGCAGCCGCACACGCTCATCATCCTGCAGAATGCAAAACCCGAAGTCGCGCGCGAGTTCCGCCGCGTCATCGAGGACGAATGCCTCCGCCTGGTGAAGGAGGGCATCCCGCGCGAGCGCCTCGCGGCCATCCTCGCCAACGAGGAGTTCGACCTGCGCCAGCGCGACTACGGCTACGCCGATGGCGTCGCGCTCGCCTGCGACGCGCTCGGCACCTGGCTCTACGACGACGCCGACGAGGCCGCCACGCGCGGCATCGAGTACGGCCCCATCTACGAGGAGCTCAATCGCGAACTCGACGGAACCTACTTCGAGGACCTGCTGCGCGAGCTCGTCCTCGAGAGCGAGCATCGCGCGCTCGTCGAGCTCGTCCCCGTGGCCGACGACGCCGCGGCCTCGCGCGAGGAGGAGGCCGAGCTCGCCGCTGCCAAGGCGGCCATGGACGATGCCGAGCTCCAGCGCATCGTCGAAGACGTCGCCGCCCTGCGTGAGCGCCAGGAGGCCGAGGACGCACCCGAGGCCCGCGCCACCTTGCCGCGCCTGCACGTGAGCGACATCGGCCCCGCCCGTCCGGAGCCGCAGCTCGTCATTGACAAGCAGACGCCCATCCCCTGCCTGCGCCACGATCTGCCCACCCACCAGCTCGCCTACGCGCTCACCTACTTCGACCTCTCCCACCTCTCCTTTGCCGAGTTGCCGTATGTGACCGTGCTCACGCGCCTCATGAACCAACTCGCCACCGAGCGCATGACCGCCGGCGAACTCGACAGCTACGTGTGCGCCAACCTCGGCTTCCTCTCCTTCACAACCGAAGTCGCCACGCAGCCCAACTGGAAGCTCGCGAATCCACGCCTGCTCGTGTCGGCCGGCGCGCTATCCGAGAAGATGGACGCGCTCGCGCGCATCCCGCGCGAGGTCTGGTCCGAAACGGTCTTTGAGGACACCGAGCGGATGCGCGATGTCCTCACGCAGACGCGCATCGGCATGGAGCAGAGCTTCCTCATGAACGGCCACAGCGCCGCACTCGCCCGCGCCATGTCTTACGGTTCGCCGGCCGCCGTGCTCACCCAGCAGCTCTCTGGCGTCGACTTCTACCTGTTCCTGCGCGATTTGCTCGACAACTTCGACGATCGCAAGGAGGGTCTGTGCGAGACCCTGCGCGAGCTGCAGGCCCGCATCTTCACCTCGACCGGTACCGTTGCGAGCTTTACCGGCAGCGACGAGGATTATCGACGCTACTGGAGCGCCGCCGGCGATCTGGGCCTCAGCCCCCGCACCGCGGCCACCAAGGAGCTCTATGTACCCTGGCCCGAGGACAAGCGCGAGGCTTTCATCATCCCGAGCGACGTCACCTACCTCGCACGCGCCTGCGACCCGCGCACGCTCGAAATCGAGACCGACGGCACCTGGAGCGTCGCATCCAACGCGCTTTCGTACGACTACCTGTGGAATGAGATCCGCGTGAAGGGCGGGGCCTACGGCTGCGGTTTCCGCTCCCCCAGCCCGCGCCATGCGAGTTTCTACACCTATCGCGACCCCGCCATCGACCCATCCCTCGCCCGCATCGAGGCCGCGGGCGATTGGCTCGCCTCGTTCGACCCGGACGCCGACACCTTCGAGGGCTTCATCGTGAGCTGCGTCTCGGGGATGGACGCCCCGCTCAAGCCGTACACGCTCACCAAGCGCCGCAACGCCGAATACTTCTGCAAGACGCCGAGCGGCAAGCGCGCCGAGCGCCGCCAGCAGATGCTCGAATCCACGCCCGACGCCCTGCGCGCGCTGGCAGCGGACATCTCGCGCATCGCACGCGAAGCGCCCGCTTGCGTGTTTGCCGGACGCGAGGCGATTGAGGCGAGCGAGGTGGACTGGAACGTCGTCGAGCTCATGGGGGCTGACGAAGCCGATGAGTGAGGCCGCAAAAGAGGGGGGCCTCCAGGACGGGGCGGCGGCCGCGCGCGTCGCCCATACGCTCGGCCCGATATTCGATGAGCGGTCGCGCGTGCTCGTGCTCGGGACCATGCCCTCGCCCCGCTCGCGCGAGGTCGGTTTCTACTACGGCCACCCTCAAAACCGCTTCTGGCGCGTGATGGAGCGCCTGCACGGCCTTCGCGATCACGAGCTCATCGATAACGACGCGCGGCGCGCGTTCCTGTTGGCGCACCGCATCGCGCTGTGGGACGTCTTGGCGGCATGCAACATCGCTGGGGCGAGCGACGCAAGCATCGCCAACCCAGAACCCAACGACCTCGCGCGAATCCTCGATGCCGCCCCCATCGAGACGGTTTGCACCACCGGCGGCAAAGCCGCCCAACTCTGCCGCCGATTTGACGGACCTGTGCTCACCCAACGCGGGATCGAACTTGTCGAGCTCCCCTCCACCAGCCCCGCCAACGCCCGCATGCGCCTGGACGACCTCGTCGCCGCGTATCGCGCGAGCGGGGTTTTCGGCGAGACGGCGTAATTCCGTCCACCCGAATCGCATGACGCGGCGGCACCCAACGTCGGCCGCCCACGCGGTAGAATGAAGCAATGAGACGTCGAGAGGAGCCGCACCATGGCGACTGCAAAGCAAACGAAAAAAACCACCGTTGCGCCCACGACGGCAAAATCGCAGGATGACACCGCGCGGGAGATTCTCGACCGCAAGGCCGACGTGCGCCGCGCCGCACTCATGACGCGCCAGGAATTGCGCCCCGCCGCCCGCTCCAACAAATCGCGCGAGATCTGCAACAGCCTCATCGAGGAGCTTCGTTCCAGCGGCATCAAGGGAAAGAACGGGCAGCCGCCAACCCTGGCCGTCTACGCCGCCTTGCGTTACGAGGTCGACCTCGACCGCTTCATCCGCGGCGCCTATGCCTACGGATACCGCATCGTATTCCCGTGCATGATCCCCAACGCACCGTCCGGCGCCATGTGCATGCGCTCCGTCTCCTGCAATAACTACCTTGGCGGCAACGTGCCGTTCATCGTCGACCCGCGCAAGCCCTGGGGCCCGGCCGTCACCGAGGAGCATCAGGCCCTCACCAGCACGCGCGCCGGCGCCACGCGGCGCTTCATTCCCTCACGCGTAAAGGGCAGCGTTCCGCCCAAGGATGACACGCGCTTCCCCGTCGTGCCGCCGTCGGAGATCGACTTCGCGATCGTCCCCGCCGTCGCCTTCGACGCGCAGGGCAATCGCCTGGGTTACGGCCGTGGCACCTATGACCGCTACCTGCCTCAGCTGCGCGAGGACTGCCAGGTACTCGGCGTCGCGTTTGCCGAGCAGGAAGTCGAGCAGGTCCCCCGCGACGAACACGATTGCTCAATCGCGCGGTTCATCACCGCATAGACGCTTGCATGGGCGTGCCCGCGCGCCCGCCCATGCAAGCGCGCGGGCACGCCACACGAGCGCATGGATGAGCATGGGCGCGCACATTATTTTCGTTTCCATTTTTCCGGCAGGCGGATATCCACATGTCCACCTTGCGCAAAGAAAATGATCGTCAAAACTAAGAGCACACCGGGCAGCAACTTAAAGGCACCCGCGAGGACAAAGCCCAGCGCTGACAACACAAATGAGATGATAGCCGCCGCCACAAGCAAAGCGGCGATGAGATGTAAAAGGCGCACGGTGCTTCCCCATCCGGGTTTTCCTGACCCATATCTGACCATATAACTGCAGGTAGAGTACCATATCACGAGTTGATTATTATCTCAGCCCTGCTATCGTTGATCCATGGATGCGATCATTTGTGACATATCGGCCTGGGAGTACTGGCGCACGCCGCCAGCCCTGCGCAATGTCGAAATTCCAGTCGACATCGCCCGTGCAAAAAAGCCCGACGGCCTCGGACTGGAATGGCTCTCAGAGATACCGCGCCTGAACATTCGCCCTTTTGACGCTAGCATTCGCGAAAGACTTCTCACCGACCTCAAGGGCGTGACGAAGCCCGTGCACATTATGCTTCCCGAATCCACGCGGTACTCCTCCGATTTCATAGTCGCACACCGCGTTCCTCGGGACCTGCCCTCGTCATGCGTCGTTGATCTTGGCAACAATCTAGGCGTTCTCTCTCCCTCCTACCTGCTCGTCAAAGCCCCGCGCAAAACCGACCCGATCGCCCTCGCGCTCGCCATGTTCGAAGCTTGCGGCATATACGCCGTCTCTCCGACGAACAAGCGCATGGCCTTTGCTTTTGACCTGCTCAGACGGGAGGGCGGACTTAAAGAGAATGGGCCACTCAACCCCGATGTCAAAATCTGCGAATACTACGACGCCGACGGCAAGCGAACCTCTTTCCTCGATAGCGAAGGCGAGCAGCTCCCCTGGAGCATCTGCCTCCCTTCAGGCAAAATGACGTCAAACCTTTGGAAGCGCCCGCCGCTCACAACGCTCGAACAACTTACCGAGTTTTCAGCCAGCCTTCAGGGAAAAACAAGCAATCGCACGGTATCACGGGCATTGAGCCTCGCCTTGGATGGATCTGCCTCGCCACTCGAATCAAAAATCGCCCTGTTTCTTACCGCTGATATGCGTTTTGGCGGTGAAGGCTGGCCCAAACCGCAGCTCAACCAACGTATCAACTTCGATACCGCGGCGCTCAAGCTGGCCTATCAAGGCCATTGCGTTGTTGACCAGCTGTATCCAAGCACCATGGGCGTTGTCGAGGTAAACGGCGAGGGCTTTCATTCGGACGACCTGACGTTCAAAAAGGAGACGGGCCGCACCGCGGCGCTCGAGAGCATGGGCTATAGCGTTGTCTCTTTCACCTATGATCAAGTCTCGGATTTGGAAAAGTACGACTCGCTTATCGCGCAGCGCGCGGAGACGCTCGGGTTAAAACTCGCAAATCGAACCGCGAGCTTCCTCGATCGACGAAATACGCTCCACGGAAAGCTGTTCCCCGCATCGAGGTAGCGCGCAGGAAGCCCCTGGGCGAATCCGGAAGTCGCGAAAATCATAAGTGTACGTTTTGGGGAACGTTTTGCGCTCTTTTCATCAAGTTGACGCGCAAGAGCCAACAAAACCGCAGGTCGCGAAAAGCCAGTATCGAAGCAAAGAGCCTCAGAGAACAAAAACCTTCCCCAAAACGTACACTTATATTTTTTGATGCCCTATTTTGCATCGAATCGAGGGGCGCGGGGACCTGGGGCCCACATGCTGATCGCCGCCACAGCCCCCGTGGTCAACATGGCGATATCCAATATCCCCCCAAACGCTTCCAGAGAATCCACAATCACAGCTTGCACCTCCCTATTCAACTGCATAAACACCTGCCGTCGATATTCCAACGACCGTTTCCATTTGCCCTTACGGCATCTCCTGGCCGGCAAAAATGTCGGGAAAGGACGCTGTCACGTCCTTTCCCGTCTCGATAGCACAATCAACGTGAATGTCACCGTTGCCGTCTCACGGCGAATACGCACGGCGAACGGTCAACACCTGCACTTTGCACACGCACGCATCGCTCGGCCAGCTTGCGCGATGCCGTTAATGAGCATGCCTCACGCGTATCGCGTCGGACACGATCCCCTTGCTCATGAAATACGTGACCATAAAGTAGCCGCCATAACACAGCAGGAAGATCGCACAGGTCGCAGCTACCGTCATGCCAATCGAAATGCCGCCGAACAGCGCCACAATCTCGATGACAACGTGCAGCGCCACCATCGAATGTGCGACGCCCATAATCAGCGGGAACACGAAGAACACCGTCTGCTGCGCCAACATCGAACGCACGATTTCATGACGAGAAGTACCCAGCTCGGAGAGGATGCGGCAGTTCTTACCGGAATCGGCGACGCTCGAAAGCTGTTGGATGGTGAGGATGGCGGCGCAAGCAATGACCAGGACAAATCCGATATAGATCGCCAGATAGCTGATCAAGCCGTTCATCGTGTTCGTGCCCTCGTAATTCTGGATGCGCGTCGTCTCCATGCCCCACAAGCCGACCTCATGGCCGTTCGCGTCGCACAGGTCCGGCGCCCACCCGCGATCGGTGCGCACGTAACCCTCGGTCTCCTCGTACGTGAGGCCCTCGCGATAGTCGCCCAGAAGGTAGCTCGAATACAGCGGCAGGTTCGCGCGCTCAGCAACCGCATCGGGAACAATGATCGTTCCGGAATTGCTGCCCATGCTCGAATCGGCAAACGTGCTGGCATCCTCATCGACCTCTTTGGCCTTCGGGTGCAGCGTCACATCGCCAAACGGAATGGCAACGTCCTCGCGCATGGCCGCGTCGTACACCTTGTTCACCGTCTCGCCCATGTCGGACGTGAGCAGGTACCCATCCGAGCCCAAATCGACCTCGCCCAGCCCGCGGAACGCACGATAACGGTTGTAGTCGCTCTCTTTCATGACCTGCAGACCCATGACGTTTGAATTCGCGCTCCCGGTACCGACCGGCAGCGGCATGTCGACCGCATCGCACAGCTGGTTGAGCGTGACAATGGGCTCGCTTCCCCCGCGAGGCGTGGAATCGTAGCCTTCCACCTGCACTCGCTTACCGAGGATGCTATCGAGGTCGAACGCCTCCTCGTTGGCAAGGCCGGGGTTCACGCGGTCGCCCTTGCTCAGTTCCACGATGTCGAACGGCTCCTCCGCGATCCCCATGGGGCGATCGGAATCGTAGCTGTTCTCCAGCGTCCTCTCGCCGTAGTAAATCACGATGCGCGAGTAATCCGCGGGGTTGTTGCGTTCCACGCTCGTGTTCATCACGTTCGCGATGGACATGCCGCCCGTGACGCTCGTGATCGCGAGGAACAGAATCATCGAGATCATGGCCATAGAGAAGCTGACCGTGTTCACCTTGGCAGAGAGCTGACGCAGCGTGAACATGTTGAGTCCGCGCCAATATAGGCCCTTCGCGCTCTGCAGCACCCTGAGCAGAAAACCCGAGAGGCCAAAGAAGAACAGGATCGTTCCCGCCACCACGATACCCGTGGTAAGGGAGAACTGGGCCATAGCCGCGTCCATCTCATTGGCCGGCGAGTCAACCGGAAGACCGTCGCGCAGCAGGCGGTAGTACGCAACACCGATCAAGACCGCGCCCAGCACGAATATCACGGCAGACAGCATCGGGTTGCGGGTCTTGATGGCCTCGTTCTTACGGCCGGCGCTCATGAGGTCGATGATGCTCGTCCGACCCACCACGAGTAGGTTGAAGGCAAGCGTCACCAGGAAGATGACGAGCAGGCACCCCACTGTGAGCGTGAACGCCTGCATGGAGAAGAAGAAATGAAAGTTCGCGATTTGCGTCTTGAAGATTGACGCCGTGAAGAACGTCATGAGCTGGGAGACCCCGACGCCGAACAAAATGCCCAGCACGAGCGCTGCGCCGGAAACGATGGCCGTCTCGAGGGCCATGACGCGGGCCACCTGTCCACGGCTCATGCCGAGCACCTGGTAAAGACCGAACTCCTTCTTGCGGCGCTTCATGATGAAGCCGTTCGCATACACCATCAAAAAGCCCATGACAGCGGCGAGAAAGAGCGTCAGTCCCGAGAAGATGCCGCCGAGCAACTGTGACAGCGCCTCTTCCATGGAAACAAAATCGACCTGAATGGATATGGTATTGAACGCATAGAACACCGATACGGCGAGCGTGAGCGTGAGCAGGTAGACCAGGTAGTCCTTGCCCGCACGGCGCACATTGCCCCAAGCGAGCTTACAGAGCATCGGAGCCCTCCCCTCCCATCATGGCGACGACCTCCATGATGCGGTCGAAGAACTCGCGCCTCGGGCTGTCTCCGCGGCGAAGCTCGGTGAAAATGCGGCCGTCGCGGATGAACAGGACGCGGTTGGTATAGCTCGCGGCGAAGCTGTCGTGCGTGACCATGAGAACGGTTGCCTGATACTGGCGGTTCATGGTCTCGATGCTCTCGAGCAGCAGGCGGGCGTTCTTGGAATCGAGCGCGCCGGTGGGCTCATCGGCCAAGATGATAGCCGGGTCGGTCACCAGGGCGCGGGCCGCGGCCACGCGCTGCTGCTGGCCGCCGGACATCTGATACGGATACTTGTCGAGCACCCCTGCGATATCGAGGCGCTGGGCGACCTGCTCCACCCGGGCAAGCGTCTCCTTGGCGGGGACGCGGGCGATGGTGAGCGGCAGGGCGATGTTCTCGCGGGCCGTCAGCGTATCGAGCAAGTTTGAGTCCTGGAAAATGAAGCCCAGCTGCTCGCGACGGAAACGCGTGAGCTTGGCGTGCTTCATGCGTGTGACGTCGGCACCGTTGATGACCACGTTGCCGCTCGTCACGGTATCGATGGTGGACACGCAGTTGAGCAGGGTGGACTTGCCGGATCCCGAGGCGCCCATGATGCCCACGAACTCGCCCTTGTCCACCGCGAAGGACACATCGGCCAACGCTCGCGTCACGTTGTTGCGGCTGCCGTACACCTTCTCGACGTGATTGACCTCGAGCACGGGCACGCCCGCTCGCACGGCGGCACCGCCGGCGACGCTCACGCCCGGGACCTGGGGTTCCGCCATATGGGCGCCGTTCTTACCAAATGCCATCTCAATCATTCCTTTCACAAGCTCTCGATGCGAGGCGAACTTATTGGCCAACCATGGCGAGCAGTGCGAGCATAACGCCCGCGAGCACCGCCATCACGCACAGCCATACGGTCATCTCGACCTGGGACATGCTCGCGTTGACCATCGCCGCGTCACCCTGAACGAGCTCGGGAGCGAACTGCGTGTTCATGGATTTCATCGTAATCTCCTTTTCTCGCTGCGCCACGCGGCGCCTCGCTTCTTCGACCCCTATACTGGCAGGGCGCCCTATTGGCAACCATCGATTTGGCTTACGAGCCGGTTGCATTGTTGTAAGGTTGCCCGTACGGCGCGACGATTATGAGAAGGCGAGGTGGCAGCATGAAGACCGTCCGTGTGGCAGCCGGAATCATCCAGCGCGACAACGAGGTCCTGGCCGTGCAGCGCGGCTACGGCAAGATGGACGGGCTGTGGGAATTCCCCGGAGGCAAGATCGACGCAAGCGAGACCCCCGAGGAGGCCTGCCGACGCGAGCTACTGGAAGAACTGGACGTACGCATCACGAGCCTGCAGGACTTCTACACGCTCGAATACGATTATCCCGACTTCCATCTCTCCATGAACTGCTTCCTGTGCCACTTGGACGAGGAGAGCGGCGAACCCGCGCGCAACGATCGCCAGCGCGATATGCGCTGGGTGCACAAGAGCTCGCTGGCGACCCTCGAATGGATGCCCGCCGACATCGAGCTCGTCAACATGCTCGTGCGCATGGGCGAGGAAGAGGAGCAGGCGCTGGTGAAGCGTCGTGCAGCCGTGCGCAAGTCTATGCAGGGCAACAAGCGCCGCGACACCAAACCGGAGCTCCTCGTACGACAGCGTCTGAGGGCGGCCGGCCTCACCGGCTACCGGCTCGACTGGGCCAAGGCACCCGGCCGGCCCGACATCGCCTTCCCCGGGCGCAAGATCGCCATCTTCGTCAACGGGTGCTACTGGCACCGTTGCCCGCACTGCAACCCCAGCATGCCGAGCAAAAACGTCGAGTTTTGGGAGGCGAAGTTCCGTCGCAACGTCGAGCGGGACAAGCGCGCCCTCGCCGAGCTCGAAGAGCTGGGGTGGTGCGCCATCACCATATGGGAATGCGAGCTCAAGCGCGACCGCATCGACGAAGCCATGGAGCGCGTGATCGAAGCGATACACAAAGCCTCAAATTAGGGACAGTCCCTAATTTGAGGTTTAACGCGCCCGACGACGCAATCCGAGCCCCCATCGAGTAAGGAGCCCCATGCATATTGGAATGTTTCAAGCCGAGGAATTCGGCGACCTGCAGCGCCTGGTGGACGGCCTGTTCACGGGGCGCGAGACGATCGATCGCCTCGATCTCATCGTCCAGGCCGAGATCTTGGACCTTGCACCCGACCTGCTCGAGATCGTGAATCTCGTTCCCCCGGGGACCTACAATCGCACCCGCCTGTGCGACCAGATCAACTCCGCACTCGCCGCCCACGGCTGGGGCGCCACGTACGGCACAGTGGAATAGGCGCCCCGAACAAAGCATGAGGCCTCAATGCGGGACCTCAATTTAGGGACTGTCCCTAAATTGAGGTTTCGGGGTCCGCTTTCTTTTTGCACACCGCGCTCATGAACGCCATGCCAAGGACGGCCGCACTCACCGACCCAGCCAGAATGGCGGCTTTCGCAGCCAGGACCTCGTACGGCTCAGTCGGGAAGGCCAGGCCGGCGATGAGGATGGACATCGTGAATCCGATACCTCCCAGAATGCCCACACCCAGGATATGAGCGCCCGTCACGTTCTTGGGCATGTCGGCGATACCGCTGCGCACCAGCAGGAACGTCACACCCACAATGCCCAACGGCTTGCCCAGCAGCATGCCAAAGTACGTACCCGTGGCAACGGGGTCAAGCGCGAGCTGGACCAAGTCAACGCCGACGAGACGCACCTGCGCGTTCACAAAGGCAAAGATCGGCAGGATGATGAAGTTCACGGGCGTGTGGATCATGCGCTCCAGGCGGACCAGCGGCGGGGACACGCGGTGCATCACGCGCTCGGCACCAAAGGTGGCGCTGGTGAAGTCGTGCTGGTCGAGGATGTGTGCATCGTCATCGTAGCTGTCGACCATGTCGGGCATGTAGCCGCGCAGCCAATCGGTCAGGTTGTTCAGGCGCATCCCAGAACGCGCGGGGATGGTAAAGGCAAGGATCACGCCGGCCAGCGTGGCGTGCACGCCGGACTGGAACAGGCTAAACCACAGAACCAGGCCTCCGGCCATATACGGAGCGAGGCGGAAATGCTGCGTCTTGTTGAGCCAGAACAGCACGGCCGTCACCACGACGGCGCACCCGAGCCAGAACAGATTGGGCGCGTGACCGTAGAAGATCGCGATTGCCGCAATGGAAATCAAGTCGTCGGCAATGGCGAGCGTGGAGAAGAAGACGCGGACACCGGCCGGAACGCGATCGCCAAGCAGCGAGAGCACGCCCAGGGCGAAGGCGATGTCGGTCGCCATGGGGATGGCCCAGCCATGCATCGCGCCGCCCTTGTTGAACAGCGCGTAGATGATGGCGGGCATAACCACGCCGCCCACCGCGGCGAGCATGGGAAGCAGGGCCTGACGCGGACGACGCAACTCGCCGACGGTCATCTCGTACTTGAGCTCGATGCCCACGAGCAGGAAGAAGATCGCCATGAGGAAGTCGTTGACGAAGACCTCGACCGAGATCGCCACGGTGAGCTCACCGATGCCCACATGGATCGGCTCCATCAAGAAATGGTGGATCACCTCATAAGCATCTGTGTTGGCACAGATCACTGCTGCAATGGCGGCAAGCACCATCACGGCGGCGGCAACGGTGCCGTTCTCAAAAATGCGCTGCCACGTGTCGCGGCGCTCGATGCGCTTCCTCTGCTTCTCGGTAAACAGCTGCTCGCGTGCGTCCATGGCGCTCCTTGTCTCTTCACTACGCGTATGCCAAGGCGCGCCCCTCGCGAGACGGCCCCATGCGCGCATGGGTACGAAAAAAGCGGCCGCACCACATGCGTGATACGAACCGCTTTTCTATCAAACACGTATGGTCCTATGGTACCCAACGGTTACATGCGCCTAAAAAGAGCAGAGGGTCGGCTACAGACCGAATCCAAAACTCGGCGACAAATGTAAGCGTTTTGTTTACCGAGCTGTTAGTTGGCGGCGAGAATCGGAGCGGCGACCTGCTTCTTGCGGGAGAGCACGCCGGGCATCCACACGCCCTCGGCCACATCCTCGATCTGAAGGCCCTTCTGCGCAGTGGCGGTATCACCCTCGAGCAGGACCTGGGAGCCCTCCTCCATGATGTCAGTGATGCACAGCACGATGCCATCGGCGGCCTTCTCGGCCTGATAGGCGCGCATAGCCTCGCGAATCTCGGGAATCATGCCGAGCGCGCGGGACTTATCGACCGTCTCGTACTGGCCGATGAGGAGCTTGGTGCCGGCGACCTCGAACATCTTGATGTCGTTGCCGACCATCTGCTCGGCGGTGAAAGAACCGGACGGACGGGTGAGGAAGACCTCCATGCCGAACTTGACCGGATCGACGCCGAGCTGCTCGCCGAGCTTGGCGGCGATGGCAGCGTCCACAGCGGTGGCGGTGGGGCTCTTGAGCATGAGGGTGTCGGTCATCATAGCGGAGAGCAGCAGCTTGGCCTGGGTGTCCGTGGGCTCGACACCCATGACCTCGAAGAGCTTGGCCACGATGGAGCAGGAAGAGCCCCAGGGCAGCGCCACGATGTGCAGCGGGGCGGCGGTGGTGAAGTCACCGAAGCGATGGTGGTCGACCACACCGAAGATGGTGGCGTTCTCGAGGCCGGCGACGGACTGGCCGGGCTCGTTGTGGTCGGTGAGGATGACGAGCTGCGGCTCGGCGCCCTCGGCGGCAGGCTCGATGGCGTCGATCAGCGTCGGAGCGGGCACGCCGGCGTCCTCGAGGAGCTTGGCGGACTCAGCGGGCAGCGGCCCCAAGCAGCAGGCGGTGTAGGTGTTGCCCTGGTACTCGAGCTGGTTGAGCAGCTGAGACAGGACGACGGTGGACATGATGGCGTCGTTGTCGGGGTTCTGGTGACCGAACACGAGGACGTTGGCCATGGGGTTCCTCCCTTGTTGCGAATACATAGATACATCTATTGTAGCGCGCGAACGGCGCCGTGATGTCGTTGCAAGCGCGGTATCATACGTGCGGAATACGGACACCCCGCCCCCGTCTCGAGAGCTTGCCGCGGACGTGAAACCGCCATCGGGGGCATGCCCGCTCGCAAGTCCGCATCACGAGCGGCATCTTGTCGGCCGATTCTCCCGAATCCCGCCGCTCGTGATGCGGACTTCACCCTAAAGATTGGACCCCCATGCTCGCCGACTACCACGTGCACTCCGAATTCTCCGACGACTCCGTCTTTCCCGTGAACGACGTCTGCGCCCTCGCCATCGAGCGCGGCATCGACGAGATCTGCTTCACCGACCATGTGGACTTTGAGATCCGTCCCGACTGGGACGAGTACCGCGCCGACCCCAGCTGCGCACCTATCATCGAGGGGCAGCCGTCCGTCAACGTAGATTACGAACGCTATTTCCCCACGATCGCCGAGGCTCGCGACCGTTTTGCGGGCGAGCTCACCGTGAAGACGGGCATGGAGTTCGGCGTGCAATCGCACACGATCGGGCGCTTCGACGAGCTGTTCGAGCGCTTTACCGGCGAATGGGACTTTACCATCCTGTCCATTCACCAGGTGGGCAACCAGGAATTCTGGAACGGCACGTTCCAGCAGGGCCGCACGCAGGACGAGTACAACATGGGGTATTACGAGGAGATGCTACGCGTGGTGCAGCGCTTCGACCATTGGTCGGTCCTCGGGCACCTCGACCTCATCAAGCGCTATGACCAGGCCGGCCCCTGGCCGGACGAGAATGCACGCGACATCGTGGCGGAGATTCTCACGCACGTGATCCGCCGCGGCAAGGGCATCGAGCTCAACACGTCGTCCATCCGCTACGGGCTCGCCGACCTCACCCCGAGCACCGAACTACTGCGCCTGTACCGCGACTTGGGCGGGCGCATCCTCACGATTGGCAGCGACTCGCACAAGCCCGAACACCTCGGCGCGCACATCCCCATGATGCGCGAGCGCCTGAAGGATATCGGATTCACCGAGTTCTGCACCTTCCAGGGCATGGAGCCACTGTTCCACAAGCTGTAGGCAGGCGATGCGTCCCCACGCTGATCCCGTCCGACCGTGCTCCGGAGCTCTCATGGCATCCCTTTTGCTTCTCGTAATCCACCTCACATTCATCTCGCTCATGGCGCTCACGCTCCTGGCGGCGAGCGCTCTTTCCGCCGAACGCGCTGCGAGAGGCTGAGGGCTGTGCGCGGTCGGAGGTTGCGCAAGAGCGAACGCTATGCACAGCTGGAGGCTCCGCGCGCCTGGGCGCCACGCAACTGGAAGCCCCGCGCATC
>ERZ1673750.965-NODE-965-length-17100-cov-7.038838_pt1 | contig 17100 bp, 18 predicted proteins | sample MGYA00580203_ERZ1673750 | MGnify/ENA primary metagenome ERZ1673750 (study PRJEB41218, sample SAMN15661763) | gut metagenome | host: Homo sapiens | place: Canada: London | collected 2015-08-20/2019-03-30 | study: EMG produced TPA metagenomics assembly of... | reverse complement strand
CTTTCATTACTATTTGTGCCGCCGACTTGGCGGCGGAATGGAGATTATTATGAAAGATGAAAATTGTATTTTTTGCAAACTGGCAAATGGAGAGATTCCAACAGCAACTTTATATGAAGACGAAGATTTCCGTGTAATTTTGGATGCCAGCCCGGCATCGAAAGGACATGCGCTGATTCTTCCGAAAGAACACTATGCAAATTTATATGAATTGGACGATGAAGTGGCGGCAAAAGTGCTTGTGCTCGCTAAGAAAATGATTACAAAACTTACAGATCTGTTAGGATGTGACGGATATAATATCGTTCAGAATAATGGAGAAGCTGCCGGACAGACAGTCTTTCATTTCCATATGCATTTGATTCCGAGATATAAAGATGATCAGGTTGGACTCGGATGGAAAATGGGTGAGCTTACAGATGCAGATAAAGAAGATATCTTATCCAGAATTTAAGGGATAAGGATCGTTATGGAAAGAGTAGGATAAGAAAGGTGAAAGTAAAGGCAATCGGTAAAATTGCATTTGATGCAGTATATGAAGCAAATGCAGAACGTGTGTATCGTACGGCACTGCACTATTCCGATAACAATCAATATGCGGCAGAAGAGATTACGCAAGAGGTATTTAAGTTGTACATGAACATGGAAAATATTAATATGAAAGCCATTAATACATGGGTGATAGTAACCGCAAAGCATATGGCGTTAAATTATCATAGAGATCATGGACGTGAAATGGCGGATGAAGATATTGCGTTGAAAGTGGAACCTACAGACAGCCTTGAAGATGAGTTCTTTACAAAACTTAAAGATAAGGAATACCATGAACTTGCGGAGACAATATTTTCCAGATTGTATGAGGAAAACCCTCGGTGGCATGAAGCACTGACGATTACGTATTTATTGGAAAAGCCACAGAAGGAAGTCGCAGAGATTATGGGAGTATCATTATCCGTACTGCACAGTATGCTGTATCGAGCGAAGCAATGGATAAAGAAAAATTATGAAGAGGAATTCGAACGCTTGAATGATGCATAAAAACAGGTGCCGAACCGGCACCTGTTTTATACACGAGATGAAAATGTGTAAGCTTATTGGCTCACAGATTCAATGAGATCGATGATCGTGTCAATGGAATTCTGCTGAGAAGACTGTTTCATTGTTGAAATATAAGTTTCTCTGTTTTCATATAAATGATTAATAGAAGAAAGGAGAACATCATTAGTTAATTCCTCTTCTTCTAATACAACGCTGAATCCCTGACGCTCAAAGGAACGGGCATTTAAAATCTGGTCGCCGCGGCTTGCATTTGCAGAAAGCGGAATCAGAAGATTTGGTTTGTGTAATGCAAGCAATTCACAGATTGCATTAGCGCCGGCTCTTGAGATGACAATGTCTGTAATAGCAAATAGATCTTTTAATTCTTCTTTTATGTATTCAAACTGTGCATAACCCTTTAAATCTTTTAAAGAATCATCTACTTTGCCGCGTCCGCACAAGTGGATTACCTGATAAGTTTTTAAAAGTTCCGGAAGGATAGCACGTACGGCATCATTTACGGCTACAGAACCAAGGCTGCCGCCTACGATCATGATAACCGGCTTATCTTCTGTAAATTTTAAAAATTCTCGCGCTTTATATTTGTCTCCGGTCAGTAATTCCTGTCGGATAGGAGAACCGGTAAGCACAGCTTTTCCTTCTGGTAAATAATTTAATGTCTCGGGAAAGTTGCAGCATACTTTTGTAGCGGCAGATAAAGACAATTTGTTGGCAAGCCCCGGAGTCATATCTGATTCATGGATGATTGTTGGAACGTGGCGGCTTTTTCCAGCCAGTACAACAGGAACAGATACAAAACCTCCTTTGGAGAAAATGACGTCCGGTTTTAATATTTTTACTAATTTTTTCGCGTCGTTCATACCTTTGAGCACGCGGAAAGGATCGGTGAAATTCTGAACGCTGAAATAGCGTCTTAATTTACCGGTAGCGATTCCGTGATAAGGAATCCCGAACTGTTCGATCAGTTCTTTTTCGATACCATTGTAAGAACCAATATAATGGATATCATATTGTAATTCTTTTAAACGAGGGAGAAGTGCGATGTTAGGTGTAACATGCCCGGCAGTGCCGCCTCCGGTTAAGATAATTCTTTTCATAGTAACCTCCCGAATGTTTACATTATTTTATATGATAATTGTACTATAGTTTATAAGTATATTATACGTCACAGATAAATTTGGTCAAGAGAAAGAGGTGGAATTGGTATGAAAGACAAGAAAGAGCTTCTGGAGCAGACAATTAAAGAGGACTTAGAGAAAGAGGCGCAGGAGATTCTTAAAGCCTTGGAAACCTCGGATGTGGACGAATTGTCGGATGAGAAACAGATAGAGTTAAAGAAAAAAATAGATAAAAAAATAGAAGATTATGAATTTGAGAAAATCTGTAATGGTCTTCCGGAAGAGTATCAAGATGCCCTGCGCGCAGGAATGGAATTGAAAAAACAGGAAAGTGCTATCGGTCAAAAAGATGAAACAGATGGGGAAGAAGCAGGTAAAAATACGAGAAGGGTGCGGAAAAAGAAAAGCCTGCGTGTGTATGTGGCGTTAGCAGCGGTGATGATTATGGTGCTGGCTGTCAGTATTAGTTCTGTTGGAGATGGAAGAAGTCTGATGAAGACAATCAAAAGTATGGTTGGTGAGCGAGAAGTGGTACAGGTAGACTCGGGAGAAGATAATAAAGTGATAGAAGCGGAAAATGAGGAAGAAGCATATCAAAAGATAGAAAAAGAATTGGGAATAAAACCAGTTAAAGTTATTGATATTCCAAAGAAAACGAAATTTATAAAAGCGGTAATAGAAAAAGAGTTGGGAGTGGGAGAGTTTTATTATCAATATCAAGGGGAAAATATAGTATATGTTATTGATGAAGATCAAGCGAAAAATTCTATTGGTATTACTATGGAGGATGAGGTTATAAAAGACTATACACTGAAAGTGGAAGGAGTATTAATAAATATTAAAGAATGCGAAATAGCATCAACAAAGCAGAAAAGATACTATGCAAGCTTTGATTATAAAGAGACTAAATATTTTTTATCTGGTATTATGGAACAAGAAGAATTTGAACAAATTTTAAAAAATTTATATTTTCCTCCAAAAACGCGTTAGTTTTTTCGTGGTTATGTGTCTTAATATATAGAAAGCAATAACAAGAACTAAAGGAGACGGAAGATGAGTGTAAAGAAAAGAGGAATCTCAGCGATAGTAACACTGATGTTAATTCTCAGTCTTTCTGTAGTTACAGCAACAGACACGAAAGCGGCAGAAGAGACTAAGGTGAAGTCTACAGAAGAAGTTCCAATGATTGATGGATCTTATCTTATTAAAGATGAAGAATCTGTAGGAACAACGACTTCAATGACTCGTGGGGAAGATCTTATGACGGGGTATTCGAAAGTTAGAAGACTTGGCGCGGGGGAAATTTATGCTGGAGGAACAACAATTGCATCCCATACAGTAGATAGGATTGGTGTAGCTGTAATTGTGGAACGTGCAAAAGAAGGGGACACTAGCTGGGAATTTTGGGAGTCGTGGCAGAAATTCAATGAAAATACAGATAGAGTTTCCTCAAGTAAACGATTAAAAGTCGAAGGAGATTACTATTATCGCGTGAGATGTACACATTCTGCGGGAGTAGATATGAGCAGCAGTTTCACCAATGGCATTTTCGTTCAACCATAATCCCTTCTCCCTCCGGGAGTTTGTGACAAGCGCCGCTAATATCGCAGTTTGAAACCAATAATTTCAGACCTACATTGAGAAACCACTTTTACAACCGGTCGAAAGACCAAAAATTTTTTATAGCGGCGCTTGTCACAGACTCTCGGAAGAGCGAAATATAATTGAATAAGTGACGAATAAAAATTAGGATATCGGAAAATAACCGATATCCTAATTTTTTTATATTCGGCAACGACCGAATACTGTTCGAAGATTAAAAATTATTGTTCTACTGCCTGTCTCAATGCGTAAGCAAGCTGGTCAGGGCAAGAAGTGGCTTTCTGACCACAACGAATGCCTTGGAGACGCTCAATAGCTTCGTCCACAGTCATGCCTTTGACAAGGCGGCTGATGCCTTGAAGATTTCCGTCACATCCACCGACAAATTCTACATTCTGGATTTTGTTATCGTCTACATCTACTTTAATTAATCTGGAGCAGACGCCTTTTGGTATATATTCCATGATTGATTCCTCCTTGTTGTATAAAACTTTCTATAGTTAGTTTTTTGTGTATGTTTCTTAGAAATTATAACAGAGCTATGCAAGAGATTCAATGCAAATGCACGGAATCACCATTTTGTCACAGACTGAAAGGATTATTTTGTCAACACTTCCGCACCATCTTCGGTAATAAGTACCATATATTCCACCTGTGCAGACAGACCATCATCAATTGTATATACAGTCCAGTCATTTCCTTCATCGATAAAGAAGTCCGGGCTTCCTTCGTTGATCATAGGTTCAATGGTGAAGATCATTCCGGGAACAAGAACCATTTCGCTTCCTTTTGGAGTTACATAGCTCACAAAAGGATCTTCGTGGAAATCAAGTCCGATACCATGTCCGCCGATTTCCTCTACAACAGAGTAGCCGTTTGCTTTGGCGTGCGAATTGATCGCATGAGCGATATCGCCAAGATGTCCCCACGGTTTTGCTTCTTTAAGTCCCAGTTCTACACATTCTCTTGTCACACGGACAATACGTTCCGCTTCAGGAGAAAGCTCTCCGATGGTGAACATGCGGGAAGCGTCAGAATAATATCCGTTTAAAATCGTAGATACATCAACATTAATAATATCGCCCTCTTCCAGAATCTCATTTTCATCAGGGATACCGTGGCAGACTACATTGTTGATCGAAGTGCATACGCTCTTAGGAAATCCTTCATATCCAAGCGGAGCTGGAATGCCGCCATGTTCTTTTGTGAAATCATATACGAGCTTGTCGATTTCTGCAGTGCTCATGCCGGCTTTGATGTGGGTGGCGACATGATCGAGAACTGCGGTGTTCAATGCTGCACTTTTTTTAATAGCTTCAATCTGCTGTGGTGTTTTTAGAAGAGAACGGTCGGGAACAATATGTCCTTTTGCTTCTAATGTCCATAGTTTTATATCCAATTTATCCATTTGATTACCTGCTTTCCATATATTGATTTGAGATATTCCCATCAATATAGTATAACACTTTTTTCAGGAAATGCTATGGAATAGAAAAAAATAACAGTTCAGCCATAACAGCTCGGATTAGCTGCTGTGCAGCTTGTATTGCCACATACGTGGCTAAATCCTCGCTTATGGCGGAACGCCATATACAAAGTACACAAAAAATCTTCGTTTTCAAACAAGTTTGAACTTAGATTTTTGCGACTTTGTGCATGGCTGAACTGTTATAAAAAAATAAAGTATACGCCTTGAACAGTTGCGAATTTCAATGTTATAATTATGTCCAACGCATTTAATTTTGACATTTAATGTCTTAAATTATAAAATTAAATGCGTAATGGTAAACGAATTATAAAAAAGAAAGAGGCGAAGAAGATGTTGAGAATAGGAATGCTTACCAGTGGCGGCGATTGTCAAGCGCTGAATGCAGCGATGCGCGGTGTAGTAAAAGGGTTGTACACAAAACGTGATGATGTAGAGATCTATGGCTTTCAAAACGGATATAAAGGCTTGATCTACTCGGATTTTAAAATGCTGACATCCAAGGATTTCTCCGGAATTCTGACAGTGGGTGGAACCATTCTCGGAACATCCAGACAGCCTTTTAAGTTGATGAGAGTTCCGGATGCAAATGGCTTAGATAAAGTGGAAGCAATGAAACGCACTTATCATAAGTTGAATCTTAACTGTCTGGTGGTGCTTGGCGGAAATGGAACGCATAAGACAGCCAATCTTCTTCGGGAGGAAGGTTTGAATGTAATTACGCTTCCTAAGACAATCGACAATGATTTGTGGGGAACGGATATGACATTTGGTTTCCAAAGTGCAGTAGATATTGCAACAGAAGCGATTGACCGTATTCATACCACTGCTACTTCCCATAGTCGCGTATTTATCGTGGAAGTCATGGGGCATAAAGTAGGTTGGGTAACGCTTCATGCAGGAATTGCGGGTGGCGCAGATATTATTCTTCTTCCGGAGATTCCATATGATACGGATGTAATCGCAGAAGCTATTAATAAACGCAAGGCGGCGGGAAAGCATTTCACCATCATTGCGGTGGCAGAAGGTGCAATTTCCAAAAAAGATACACAGCTTTCTAAGAAAGAGTTAAAGGAAAAACGTGCGAAAAATCCATATCCGTCGGTTGCGTATGAACTGGCAGAGAGAATCCAGAAGAAGACAGATCAAGAGATTCGAATTACAGTTCCGGGACATACACAAAGAGGTGGCTCTCCGTGTGCATATGACAGAGTTCTTTCTACCAGACTCGGAGCGGCGGCAGCAGCGATGATACTGGACGGAAATTTCGGAAATATGGTGGGAGTTAAGGATCAGGAAATTGTACCGGTTCCGCTTTCGGAAGTGGCAGGTAAGTTGAAAACAGTAGATCCGGATTCCAGCATTATCCAAGAAGCAAAACTGACAGGCATCAGTTTTGGAGATCGATAAGATTGATAATTTAGGGAAACATGAGGTGTAATAAATGTCGTATATGGCATTGTATCGTAAATTCCGACCAGATGAATTTGAAGATGTGAAAGGTCAGGATGCGATTGTAAAAACATTAAAAAATCAGATCAAAGCAGAACGGATCGGACATGCGTATCTGTTCTGCGGGACAAGGGGAACCGGAAAGACGACAGTGGCGAAGATTTTCGCGAAAGCAGTCAACTGTGAAAATCCCGTAGATGGAAGTCCCTGCGGAGAGTGCGTAACATGTAAATCGATTGCGGCAGGGCGGTCAATGAATGTGATCGAGATTGACGCTGCGTCTAATAATGGTGTAGATAATATTCGAGAAATCCGAGAAGAAGTTGCATATCGTCCGACGGAAGGAAAATATAAAGTATATATTATTGACGAGGTTCATATGCTTTCTATCGGTGCATTTAATGCGCTTTTGAAAACATTAGAGGAACCGCCGGAATATGTAATCTTTATCTTGGCGACAACAGAAGCACATAAGATTCCAATCACAATTTTAAGCCGGTGTCAGCGGTACGATTTTAAGAGAATTACCATTGATACGATTGCAGGAAGACTTCGGGAGCTTATTGATAAAGAAGAATGGGATGTAGAGGAAAAGGCAGTACGTTACATTGCGAGAATGGCGGATGGCTCCATGCGTGATGCGCTGAGTCTTCTTGATCAGTGTGCGGCGTTTTATATAGGAGAAAAGCTGACGTATGATCATGTGCTTGAGGTGCTCGGGGCAGTGGATACGGAAGTGTTCAGCAGACTTCTTAGAGAACTTTTGGCAAGAGATGTGCATGCCGTAATTGAAACGGTTGATGAATTGACCATGCAGGGAAGAGAATTATCCCAGTTGGCAGCAGATTTTACATGGTATTTGAGGAATCTTTTACTGGTGAGATGTTCCGACGATATGGAAGATGTGCTGGATGTGTCTACTGAGAATCTGGCGCGTTTGAAAGAAGAGGCGCAGATGATTGACAATGATGTACTGATTCGGTATATTAGAATCTTCTCAGATCTTACAAATCAGTTAAAATTTGCCACTCAGAAAAGAGTTCTTTTTGAGGTGGCATTGATCAAGCTGTGCAGACCTGCTATGGAAGTGAATACAGATACGCTGCTGGAACGTATTCGGGCGGTGGAAGAGAAGCTGGAAGAAGGAGCGCTTGCGGCTCCGGTACAGGAGAAGGTTATCTATGTAAATGGTTCCGGTGCAGAGGAGATGGCATCGGAGAAGAAAAAACCGGAACTTCCCAAAGCGCTGAATGAAGATGTGAAGGCAGTTGCCAAAGATTTTCGAATGATTGCAGGGGATGCTTCGCCAATGCTTCGGACATATTTAAAGAAAGCAAGATTAAGTGCAGGGGAAGGGAATCGGCTATTGATCGTCCTTCCGGATGAAGTCAGCGCAGGCGTGGTAGGAACCGAAGAACATAAGGAAGAGATTCGAAATCTGATCGCAGAGAAAATAGGAAAAGAAATTGAGATTGATGTACGCCAAACGGAGCAGGGACATCGGTTTGAAGATCAATTTGTCGATCTTGAGAGTTTGATCCATATGGAGATCACAGTGGAAGATGAATAATCATTTTCCCGTTACATATAGATCTGAATAAAAATTAAGAAAGAAAACAGGAGGATGTAGATTATGGCAAAAAGAGGAGGATTTCCAGGAGGCGGAATGCCGGGGAATATGGCAAATCTTATGAAACAGGCGCAGAAAATGCAGCGTCAGATGGAAGAACAGGCAAAAGAAATGGAAACAAAAGAATTTACAGCGACAGCCGGAGGCGGAGCTGTGGAAGTGACAGTTTCCGGAACAAAGAAAGTATTGTCTTTGAAGCTTGATGAAGAAGCGGTGGATCCGGATGATGTAGAAATGTTGGAAGATCTTATTGTGGCAGCGCTTAATGAGGCTCTGGAGAAGGTGGACGCAGAATCTTCTTCTGCAATGTCTAAACTGACAGGCGGAATGGGCGGCGGGATGCCGGGACTTTTCTAATCTGTAACGAAATTGATTCTTAAGATAGAAAAAGGTTCGACAGGAGATTAGAAATAACATGGATTATTACAGTAATCAGATCAGCCGGTTAATTGAAGAACTGTCACATTTACCGGGGATTGGCGCAAAATCAGCGGCAAGGCTGGCATTTCATTTGATTCACATGCCGGAAGAAGATGTGAAGCGTCTGGCAGATACGATGGTCAGCGCAAGACAGAATGTAAGATACTGTTCCGAGTGCTGTACGCTTACAGATCAGGAACTTTGTCCGATCTGTAGTAACAGTGACAGGGATCATAAGACGATCATGGTAGTGGAGAATACGAGAGATTTGGCGGCTTATGAGAAAACCGGAAAATATAATGGCGTTTATCATGTGCTTCATGGTGCGATCTCGCCGATGCTCGGAATTGGACCGCAAGATATCAAATTGAAAGAACTGGTTACCCGCTTAGAGGGAGATGTGGAAGAAGTGATTATTGCTACTAACTCCAGCTTGGAAGGGGAGACAACGGCAATGTATATCAGTAAGCTGATCAAACCCATCGGAGTAAAGGTGAGTAGAATTGCCAGTGGTGTTCCGGTGGGCGGCGATCTGGAATATATTGATGAAGTGACACTTCTTAGGGCATTAGAAGGAAGAACACAGTTATAGTATTATGAGAAAGAAAAAAGTGACATCCACGGATATCGCAAAAGCGGCAGGAGTATCCCAGTCCACGGTATCTATGGTATTGAATAAAAAATATAATGTATCTTTTTCAAAAGAAACAGTGGAAAAAGTAGAGCAGGCAGCCAGAGAGTTGGGATATGTTCCTCAGAAGCGAAAGGCGAGAAAAGAAAGCAAGAAAGAAAAGCTTCTTGTGGTGTTCTGTTCCAACCTGACAAATCCATATTATGTGATGCTTCTTCAAGGAATCGAGTCAAGGGCGAAAGAACAGGGCTTCGGACTCTTTGTATGCAATACGCAGAGAGATCTGCGAATGGAAGAACGGTACCTGAAAATGATGTGGGAATTAAAGCCGTTGGGGATCATTTATACCTGTAATCCCAGTCATTGCTTTATGGATCTTGTGGAAGAGCTTTCGAGAGAGATTCCGGTTGCGATCATTAACAATCAGAATGAAAAACTGAATGTAGATGCGGTAGAGCTTGATAATTCAAAACTTGGAAGGATGATGGCAAAGCATCTTCTGGAACTGGGACACCGCAAAGTGGCTTATATTGCACCGCCTCTTACGACAAGGCAAAAACAGAGATCCAAGAGAGTGGAAGGCTTTTTGAAGGAATTTGCGGAAGCCGGAATCAAGGATCAGGTAATTATCAAAGCGGCGAGAGAGGAGCTCGACCTTGATGTGGCTCATATTGATTCGGAATACAAGATCGGTTATGAGCTCACCCGTGAACTTCTGGAAGAAACGAAGGATATTACCGCGATTGTAGGGCTGAATGATATGATCGCATTTGGAATTCTTGACGCTCTCTATGAGGCAAAGATCAAGGTCCCGGGAGATATTTCCGTTATGGGATGTGACAATACATTGTTTGCCCGCATGCATAAAGTGGAACTTACAACAATTGAACACTTTGTCATTTTTAAAGGGCGGGATGCCTGCGACATTATCATGAAGAAAATTTCTTCTCATAACAATAAGTATTCTGATATGGAGCCGATCAGTACATATCATGTCGAATACGAGCCGAAACTCATTGTGAGAGGAACAACTTCTTATGCCGGAGAAAACAGCAAAAAGCGGCGCAGTAAAAAATAAAATTAATGTATTTGAAAATATTATTAATAATAATTTGATTGAGAACTTTTTAAAATATGCAGAAATGTAAAAATAACCGTCATTATCTTTTGAAAAACAATTAATAAATACATATTATTAATTGTTTAAATTACTAATAGAAACATTGGACTATTGACCAATCGCGGGACTATGAGATATAATTTTATCATACGAGCGAAACGAAAAAAGTGGAGAAATCCACACGATTTAAAGGAGGAAAACGATATGAAATTTTTCATCGACACAGCCAATGTTGAAGACATTAGAAAAGCAAATGATATGGGAGTGATCTGCGGTGTGACAACAAATCCATCTCTGATCGCGAAAGAGGGAAAAGTATTTGAAGAGGTGATCGCAGAGATTGCATCCATCGTGGACGGACCGATCAGCGGAGAAGTAAAAGCTACGACTGTGGACGCTGAAGGAATGATCGCTGAAGGAAGAGAGATTGCAAAGATCCATCCAAATATGGTAGTAAAAATCCCAATGACAGTAGAAGGATTAAAGGCATGTAAGGTTCTTTCATCCGAGGGGATCAAGACAAATGTGACATTGATCTTTACAGCAAATCAGGCACTTCTGGCAGCAAGAGCAGGAGCATCTTATGTATCTCCATTCTTAGGACGTCTGGATGATATTTCCGTAAGAGGAACAGATCTTATTGCAGAGATTGCACAGATCTTCGAAGTTGCAGGAATCGATACAGAGATCATTGCAGCAAGTGTTCGTCATCCGATTCACGTAACAGACTGCGCACTGGCAGGGGCAGATATTGCTACCGTTCCATATAAAGTTATTGAGCAGATGACAAAGCATCCTTTGACAGATGCAGGTATTGAAAAGTTCCAGGCAGATTATAAAGCAGTTTTCGGAGAGTAAGAATTGCAGAGCTGCAAAATGCGAAATCATTTGCAAGAATGCTCCATGTATTATATGATATATAAGTAAAGCTACATAATTATCTAGGAGGAATATCATGAACAAATTAGAGTTAATGAAGACAGCCAACGAAATCCGTAAAGGCGCTGTCACAGCAGTTCACAGTGCGAAATCCGGTCATCCGGGCGGATCACTGTCAGCAGCAGATATTTATACATATCTTTTCTTTGAGGAAATGAATGTTGATCCGGCAGATCCTAAGAAAGCGGATCGTGACCGTTTTGTATTATCTAAGGGACATACTGCTCCTGGATATTACGCTACATTGGCAAATAGAGGATTTTTCCCGGTGGAAGATCTGACAACGCTTCGTAAAGTCGGCTCTTATCTTCAGGGACATCCGGATATGAAACATATTCCGGGGGTTGATATGTCCAGTGGTTCTCTCGGACAGGGAATCTCTGCGGCAGTAGGAATGGCATTATCTGCAAAATTGTCAGGTGATGATTATCGTGTCTACACACTGCTCGGAGATGGAGAAATTCAGGAAGGTCAAGTGTGGGAGGCAGCAATGCTTGCAGCTCACAGAAAGCTGGACAACCTGGTAGTGATCGTAGATAACAACAATCTTCAGATTGATGGCGCGATTGATGAAGTAAACTCTCCATACCCGATCGATAAGAAGTTTGAGGCGTTCAATTTCCATGTGATCAACATTGACGGACATGATTTTGATGCGATTGATGCAGCGTTCAAGGAAGCGAAAGCAACGAAAGGACAGCCAACAGCAATTATTGCTAAGACGGTAAAAGGAAAAGGAGTTTCCTTTATGGAGAATCAAGCTTCCTGGCATGGAGCAGCTCCAAACGATGAACAGTACAAAGTAGCAATGGAAGATTTAGAGAAAGCAGGTGAAGCATTATGTCAGAAGTAAAGAAAATTGCAACAAGAGAAAGCTACGGTAATGCTTTAGTAGAATTAGGGAAAAAATATGATGACGTTGTTGTGCTGGATGCAGACCTTGCAGCGGCAACAAAGACTGGCATCTTTAAAAAAGCTTTTCCGGAGAGACACATCGACTGCGGTATTGCGGAATGTAACATGATCGGCGTGGCAGCAGGGCTGGCAGCAACAGGAAAAGTTCCATTTGCAAGTTCATTTGCGATGTTTGCAGCAGGACGTGCGTTTGAACAGATCCGTAACTCTGTAGGATATCCAAAGTTAAATGTAAAAATCGGAGCAACACATGCAAGTATTTCTGTAGGTGAAGATGGAGCAACACATCAGTGTAACGAGGATATTGCTCTTATGAGAACCATTCCAGGAATGGTAGTTTTAAATCCTTCTGACGATATTGAAGCGAAAGCAGCGGTAGAAGCAGCTTACAAACATGTAGGACCGGTGTATCTGCGTTTCGGAAGAGCAGCAGTTCCGGTGATTAATGACAATGCAGATTACAAGTTTGAGATCGGAAAAGCAGTTACATTAAGAGAAGGTACAGATGTGACTATTATTGCAACAGGACTTCCGGTTTCCGAGTCACTTGCGGCAGCAGAGAAGCTTGCAGCAGAAGGAATCAGTGCAGAGGTTATCAATATGCACACGATCAAACCATTGGATGAGGAGGCTGTTATTAAGGCAGCAGCTAAGACAGGAAAGATCGTGACAGTTGAAGAGCACTCTGTTATTGGCGGTCTTGGAAGTGCGGTTTGTGATGTGGTAGCTGAAAAGGCGCCTGCCAAAGTAATGAAGATCGGTGTCAACGACGTATACGGTGAGTCCGGACCGGCGGCAGAATTGATCAAGAAATATGGATTAGATGCAGACAGCATCTACGAGAAAGTAAAAGCATTTGTATAAGAAGAAAGATAAAGAAAAATATAAAAGATGCGTGGAATTTGAGTTCCGCGCATTTTTTGTCGTAAAATTCTTGGGAAGTTGCCCAAAAACTGATAAATTACGCGTTTTTCATATGCTATTATCCAAGGCAAAGATATACAGCATTATATGACGGTGCTGCAAATAATATGATGAGGTGAGGAGTATATGGAAAAACAATTTCCTAAGAATGTAAGACAAATAGGAAACGTCTGTGACGAGCCTAAGATCTATGTAGAAGATTACGTAGATACTTATCTGAATCAATTGCGGCAGAAAGCGCTTGACAATCCTGCCGGAGCGGTTCTTATGGGGGAACGCCATGAACAGGAAGGTCAGGAGGTAGTGTACATATTAGGAGCTCTTCAAATGAAAGAGCTGGAAGTAAACGGAAATGATATATTGATACGAGAAGATGTATGGGAATACATTGAAGAAGAAAAGAAAGAATATTTTCCGAGTCAGGAAATAGTAGGGTGGTGCCTGATTGAAACAGGGCATCCTATGGGGCTGAATAAAGGTGTGAGCCGAATCCATATGAAACATTTTGCAAAAGACAATTCGGTATTTATATGGAAAGATGCGCTGGAAGCGGAAGAGATTTTTTATGCTTATAAATATGGCGAGCTCATGCAAATGGGAGGACACTATATTTATTATGAAAAAAATCCCGCTATGCAAAACTATATGATTAATACACGTCGCATGATTGGCGTGACACCCTGTGAAATGGTTGAGGATCGAGCTGCAAAGAATTTTCGTAGTGCCGTAAGAGAAAAAATGGAGTACAAAGAGCAGAAGCAAAATTCAAGATTTGTGTATGCTGTAAGTGTGCTTCTTGTGGTGATTGTGTTAGCGATCGGTATCTCGACCATGAATAATTTCGATAAGATGGAATCGGTACAGGAAACGCTGGAGGCGCTATCAATGTCTGTGGATTCGGCAAAAGCGGCGGAAGCGGAAAGTGACGAGTTAGATGTAAAAGATAAGGAAGAAGGCGGAAAAACGGCGGAAGCGAAACAGCCTGTTGACGAAGAAACGGACAAGCAAGAGGTGAAAGAGACTGCAAAGCAGGAGGCAAAACAAGAAGTGCAGACTATGGAAGGGGAGTTTACAGAAGATGATTTCTATGTGGTGAAAAAAGGGGATACACTTGATACGATCAGTTTGAAAATATATGGAAATACCGGGCATGTAGAGGCGATTTGTAAAATGAATGGACTGTCTGATGGGAATCTTATTTTTATCGGACAAAAATTATTGTTACCTTAATCTGAAAATATGATATAATATCCACAAAAACTATGGACAACGTGAGTTAAAAACGGAAACGGTACGATAAAGAGAGGAATGTGGATGTTGCATCGTAAAAATAAAAATCTCCGATTGGTAAGGGAGTCGGAGGAGTCAGTGGACAAGCTGGCAGATGAGATTATGACGGAATTAAAGAGCGAAGGAAATTCAGTGGAGGAACTGGAAGCGCAGGTTCGGGAGCGGCGGCTGTGTTTTCGGCGGCGTACGGTGATCATTGTAGCCGTGGCAGCAATTGCTGCTGCGGCATTGTTCCTGTTAGTGAATCTTCAGACATATACGAAAGCGCGAGTATCTGATACTTATAAGATTCGAGGCGTCTCGGACAGTAATTATGAAGAATTTGCAGGGGGAGTGTTGAAATACAGCAGAGACGGGGTCTCATATTTGAATCGAAAAGGAGAGGAACAGTGGAATCAGCCGTGTCAGATAAAAAATCCATTTGTAGATGTAAATGAAGTATCGGCTGTTGTTGCAGACAAAGGCGGCAATGATATTATGATTTTCCAGCGAGAAGGATTGAAAGGAGAAATCAAGACAACATTGCCGATTGAAAAGATATCTGTATCTGAACAGGGGATTGTCAGTGTAATCGTGAAAAATAAATTTGATCCGAGCATCATCTGCTATGACGCTGCCGGAAATGTGCTGGTGGAATTGCAGGCTTCTTTTGAAGGAGAAGGATATCCGGTTGATGTAGCGATCTCCGGGGACGGAGAGGTGATGCAGGTTGTATATTTGTGCATGAAGGATACGGTTGTGAGCTCCAAAGTTTCTTATTATAATTTCGGAAAAAAAGGAGAGGAAAAGACCGATCGTGAAGTGGAGACGAAAGAATACAAAAGCAGCGTGGTCGGAACTGGCTTTTTTCTGAATCAGTCTGTTTCAGCGGTTGTAGGAGATAATTGCCTGACGCTATTTAAGGGCAAGGCGGTGCCGAAAGAAGTAACGACTGTAACGATTGATAAGGAAATACAGAGCGTATTTCATAATGAGAGATATATCGGCATGATTTTAAAAAATGAAGGAAAAGAAGGATATGAATTATGCCTTTATAATGCTGCGGGGAAAAAGGTGATGTCTAAGGATTTTACCGGAAATTATAAAAATGCAAAGATCAGTGGAAATCAGGTTATTTTATATGACGGAAAAAAATGCAGGATATTCTTAAGAAGTGGTGTGGAAAAATTTCAAGGTGAGATGAATAACAATATCATGGAGATTATCCCAACCTTTGGTGTAAATAAATACATTGTGATGAATGCAAATGGTATGGAAGACATACGACTTGTGAAGTAAATAGGAGAATTATATGGATTTTGTTGTACTGGGAATAGGGTTAATATTTTTAATCTGTGTTATCGTAGGAATATACAAAGGAGCGATTAAGATTGCAGTGTCATTGGTGACGACGCTTCTGACGTTAGTGATCGTATTTTTTGCCACCCCTTTTGTGGCGGACTTGATTGAGTCGAAAACACCTGTAGATAGTATGATCAAGGATCAAGTAATGAAAACGATGGCTTCGGTGGCATCAGAGCAGCTTGCAGGAGCCCGGGAAGGCGGAATTGATGCAGAAGATGTAAGGAAAGCGTTAGAAGCAGCGGGAGTGAGCGAGGAGAAACTGGAAGAGTATGGAATATCTATTGATGATATTGTGAATGGAGAAATCAGTAGTGAACAATTAGCGGAATACGGAATTTCCAAAAATGTTCTGGCGGGTCTTGGCGCTGAAGGAAGCGCTGGGATAGAAGAAGCTTTGGAGAATGCAGATATTCCAAAAGATCTTCAAATTAAAGCAATTGAGATGGCGGAATTACCGGAAGTGTTCAAATCACTTCTTTCAGATAACAATAACGATGTTATTTATGAGAAGCTGGGGGTAAAGACTTTTGCAGAATATGTGGGAGAATTTCTTTCGAAGCTGATCATACATATTGTAGCATTTCTCTGTACATTTCTTCTTGTGACGATCGTACTCCGTGCGATTATCTTTGCGCTTGATATTGTGTCAGAACTTCCGGTGCTTGGATTTTTTAACCGGCTGGCTGGCGGCGTGGTTGGAGCAGCGGGTGGTTTGATCATTATCTGGTTATTCTTTGTTGTGATTACTTTATTATATGTAACAGCTTTTGGAAGGGAAATTTACCAGGTGATACAAGAGAATGCGATATTAAATATGTTATATGAAAATAATCCGCTGATGAAGCTTGCGACAAACTTTATGTAACGTAAAAGCAAAGAAAAGTTTGTTGGTAAGAGGGCTTAAAATTGATTTTAGAAAATTGTAAAAAAACTCAAAAAATATCTTGACATATTAAAATTAAAATGATACTATATAACTCCACCGCGGAAACGTGGTGGGGTTTTTAAAAAAGAATACTCATCAGCGAGTCAAAAAAATAAAAAACTTGAAAAAAAGTTGTTGACAAGCTAACAAAGATGTGATATTCTAATATGGCTGTCGCATGAGACAGACGAAAACAAAGAACCTTGATAATTGAACAATAGACAACATCCCTGAAAATTCTATCG
>ERZ1673750.958-NODE-958-length-17178-cov-7.513111_pt1 | contig 17178 bp, 17 predicted proteins | sample MGYA00580203_ERZ1673750 | MGnify/ENA primary metagenome ERZ1673750 (study PRJEB41218, sample SAMN15661763) | gut metagenome | host: Homo sapiens | place: Canada: London | collected 2015-08-20/2019-03-30 | study: EMG produced TPA metagenomics assembly of... | reverse complement strand
TGGATTAAAGAAACCACATACCAGTACCTTGCAGAACCACCAGAAGCAGTAAAATACACGGACTTAGAAACAGGCATCATGTTCCCGGAATTTCCCTTCGATTTTGCCCCGGTCCGAGGAGAAAAAATACTGGGAAATCAATCTTTTACAGACTCGAACTTTATTATGACGATTTACGGATTTGCAGAGAGTCCGCAGGTGAGTATAGCCGGACACCCTTACCGGGTGGAAACTACCGTATACGAAGGCGAACGTCTTGTAATAGACAGTAAGAAAGGCACTGTTAAGAAAATTGGAAGACTGGGAGAAGTAGTAGATTGTTACAATGCAAGACAGAAAGATTATTCTGTATTTAAAAAGATACCGGCAGGATTAAATGTATTCCAGTGGTCCGGAGGGTTTGGAGTAGATATCGTGCTGTTTGATGAAAGGAGTGAGCCAAAATGGAGTTTATAGTGTGTGATGCAGAAAAAATGGAATTAGGCTCGCTTCTAGAAAGTGTGTCTGTGGATTTAGATATCGGAGATACGAACGATGCGGAAATTATAGCAGAAAAAGGATATCTGCACTATGGGATGTACCTTATCTGTCCCGGAACAGAATATGGTGTATTACTGGAAGAAAAAGACAGTTGGACGAGTGGTGTAGAAGAAACGTGGAAAGGAAATACCTTCCGTGGATTTTTGAAGCAGTTTATTGTATGTCCTCCTGAAGGGCAGGATTATTTGAAAGTAAATGGAGATGCACACGATATCTTAAGACAGGTATTAGGCAATGCTTTTGATGGAATGTTTGTTATCCCAGAGTTGCCTAGCGGCATTGTCTTAAATGGCAACTTTGACCGCTACACGGATGCGCTTACAGGCTTTACAAGGCTTCTGGATACAAAGGGCGCAAGATTGAATATAGAGATTAAGCAAGGAGGTTCAAACGAGCCTTTTTTTGTTGTCCTTTCCGCTGTGCCTAAAAGCAACTTATCTGCAGAAATCGAATATTCGCAGGACTCTAAAGTGGCAGTACATTTCACAGAGTCCAGACGTGGTATTAACCATTTAATCTGTTTAGGGAAGGGCGAATTAAAGGACAGGCAAATGGTACATCTCTACACACAGAAAGATGGTAGCATTGCACAGGATAAACCTTATTACACAGGTTTAAAAGAGCGTACAGCCGTCTATGACTATAAAGACGTGGAAAGCTTAGAGGAGCTTATAAAAGGCGGTACAGAGCGTTTAAAAGAACTGATGGACTATCGGAAAATGGAGATGGATGTGCAGGACTTAGAAGCACAGATAGGAGATACCATTGCAGGCAGGGATTACGATACTGGATTTTACTTGCAGAAACCGATTACAGGCAAGATTGTAAGGATGAAGGACGGGGACATCTCCGTGGAATATAAAGTGAAAGGAGAGGATTAAATGGAATTAGTAACAGCATATACAGGAAAAAACCATGTTACTGCCGCTCAGATAGCAGATTTTAACCGTGGAATTTATGGAAACGCTGCTATTTTGGATGTGGGGAACAAGCTGGAAGCATCCATACAGACAGCGAACAGGATTACAATCAAGGACGGCGTAGCAGTCTTTGATGGGCGAGAAGTCTATGTGGCTTACGGGAAAAATGAAACTGTGAATATCACATCTGGAACGCAAGACATGAAACGATACGATATTATTGCAGTGGTATACGAAAAAGATACAAGAACCGGAGTGGAAAAAGTAACGCTAAAGGCAATTACCGGAACACCTAATACAATGCATCCGTCTGACCCGCAGGTGAATGATTTAGATATCCGCACAGGTATCTTAAAATCAGAAAAACCGCTGTATAGGGTGCGTTTGAATGGGACAGCAATAGAGGGCATAGATGCTCTTGTAGAAGTTAAAGGATTTGGGAAACATAATTTTGTAAATCCAATTAAAACGCTTACAGAAACCAGAGAAGGTTACGCCTTAGATGCCATTATGGGCAAAGAGTTAAAAAAGCAAATTGACGCCAAATGTGCGACAACAACCATGGGAGGATACGAGAGAGAATGGCTTCTCACAGATAGTTGGGTAGAAACAGGGAATTATAATGGCTTTGAAGGAGAAACAGAATATTACAAGGGAGTCCGTGGCAGAGACGGGTACATTGAGATAAAAACAAGCGGTGTGTATTTAATTGTGTTACAAGCGAATATACAGAAAAAGACATATCTCGGAAGTGGTACTGTATGGTCAAAAGTGACAAGAGATGAGGTAGATTTGGGAGGAGACCACCATTTTTTGCCGGATGGAACTTATTACGACACTTTGAATTATGTTACATACAATTACCTTCCGGCTGGAACGAAATTAAAAGCTTATCTCTCCGTAGACAGTAGCCTTACAGATGTGTGGAGCCAGGGTGCAGAATATTTAAACATTATTAAATTATCTTAGGAGGACAGAGATGGTAATAGCAGCATTCCAAACGGGAGAAAATATGCAGTAAACTATACAACGCTAGACCAGTACGATTACGGGCAAATCCTCCGCATACAGGGATTAAAATGGGACATTTAAGACTGGGAGAAATTCAGGAGTCTTTAAAACAGGAAGTAGCTAAATTAGCAGAATAGGAGGAAACATGAATATTACAACAGCCACTTTTACCCAAGACAGCTTTACAAGTGTCTACGGGGTATGGCAGTGGGATTACGGGCAGGTGCTCCGGATAGAAGGCTTACAGCTTCCACCGGTTGTGGAAGTGCATTTTTCTTTACAGGAAAAGAGTGGAGAGTCTTTAATCCGTATCGGAACCACACAGGAAGGCAGAACAGACGTGATTATTCCGGACTGTATGCTGGAAAACGAAGGCACTGTACAAAATTACATTATCTACGCCTTTCTTTATCTGGCAGGAAAGGAAGCCGGACAGACAGAAAAGAAAATTGCAATCCACGTAAAAGCAAGACCGAAAATCTGTGGAGGAAATGACAACCCGAACATTTTCCACGAGGTTGTGGAGCTTGTAAATGGAGCAGTGGAAAAAACAGCAGAGCACCAGAAACAGGCGGAGGGCTACGCACACGGTAGGGACGATTTACCGGAAAGAACAGAGGATAATGCAAAGTATTATGCAGAAGAAGCGAAAAAGACGGTAAAAGAAATTCCGGGACAAGTAGAAGACGCTAAAAATGAAATTGACACTTATATAAAAGATAAAGAAGCAGAGTTAAAGGGAGATACCGGAAACGTTTATTTTGCAGCTTTTAAAGTTGTAAACGGACGTTTGAAAATGTACTCTGACGAAGAAATTGACAAGGTGCGCTTTGTCCGTGTCGGAAGCCGGCTTCTTTACCGGCTTAATTTTTAGGAGGTGAAAAAATGCAGACAGAAAATCATTATACGGAAACTGATTTGGGGAATGTTTCTCCGAACCCGAGAGGAGAATATGATAACGCTGCCAAATATGAATATTTAGACCTTGTCTCTATGCAGGGAGGCTCTTATCTTTGTATTGCGGAATTAGGGCAGACAATTACAGGAATAGTACCAGAGCCGAAAAAAAACACCGAATCCTGGCAGTGCATAGCAATTCCAGGAAGCATGACACCCGAATTTTCGGATGCACATGACAAAGTAGTGCGTCTGGCAAGGGAAGTAGAAAAGGATGCTGCAAAAGTGGCAGAAGACAAACAGTCTGTGGCACAAATGGAAACAAATGCAAGACAGTTAAAAGAACAAGCAGAAGAAAGTGCTAGACAGGCAGAGAACAGTAAAGATAGTGCTGCCGGAAGTGCTAGAGAGGCAAAAAAAGCAGAAGAAAGCGCTAGACAGGCGGAGAACAATGTAAGGACGCAGGTAAATGGATTTGATGCCCATGTGGAAGAAAAAACCACAGAAGCCACACAGGCGGTTGCGACTGCGAAAGATAATGCTGTACAGGCGGTAGAACGGCAGGAAACTGCATCTGTGCAGGAAGTGAAAGACCAGACAGCGACTTATATTACCGAGCAGAAAAATCTTGCAAAGCAAGAGTTGGATGATAAAGTAAACCAGTTTGGACTGGATGTAAATGTGATTAAAGCAGAAGTTTCCAAAGAAGGACAGAAACAGATAACAAACGTGCAAGAAGCTACTACAGCAGAGCTTGCAAAGATTACCGAAAAAGGAACAGAACAGACAGGACTTGTAACAGCAGAAGGCAATAAACAGGTACAGGCAGTACAAACAGCCGCACAGGAAATTATCGCAGACAGGGAGCAGATTAACACTAACAAAGAGGGAGTTGCTCAATTGAAGGAAGATATAGAACAAATTAAATCCACGGCATATACAGATATTTTCTTTAAGAATTTCTTTGCTTTACAAAGAACAGGTAAGAAATATACTGTGAAATTTCCATTGTGGGAAACTTCGCAAGTCTCAACGGGTGAGAAATTAGACGATAATGCAGGATTAATTATAGAACCATCTACTATTACAGAAAAAGGAAGAGATGACTACGCAGAAATTCCGCTGTTTAAGACATATGACTGTAACGTAGAAAGAATTAACGGAAAGCTACAGATTACAGCTATGAAAGGTGATGCAAATTATAATGCAGAAGAAAAAGATACCTTTGTTTTAGGGATGCCTTATTATCAAAAAACATGGGTACAAGATGGTTATTTCTATCTTTCCCGTTCTGATGTACAACACGAAGGATATATATTGTGTCCAGAAGCAAAAAAAACTGATGGAATGAGAAGTTTCTGTTTATATGCAAAATATGTATCTGGCAGAAATTCTAGCAAAACAATTGGTTCTTATAAAGGAAAAGCTCCAGTTAGAAATATATTAAGTCACAATGGTTGCATAACAGAAGGGAAAAAACGTGGAGAAGAATATTGTTTCGGCAGTAGTTTTGATATTGCGTATATTCAAAACACCTTCTTAATTAAATATGCAGATAGAGATTGGAATAAACGGTTAGGCGGACATTTCGCAGCTTATGAAAATCAATTTCTCATTTCAAAACCTGAGACAGGAGTAAAACGTGTTGTGCTCGCAAAAGCAAATGCCGAAAAATTTCCTATAGGTTCTTCTGTTTCTGTTGGAGATTTAGGAGAAGATACAAATAAGGACAGAGGAAATGTAAAAATTCATAATATATGTGATAATGTTAATGTTTTGGATATTATTGAAGTTGATGTAGATAATAAAGCACTTGTGTTAGATATTTCAGAGAATATTACTACTACAGCAACTACATGGGTAACTTCTATGCATTGGAACAGTGGATTTTCTGATGACATTATTGGTAGAGATGGTTGTCCATGTAAAACAAAATCACAGATTTCTTCAATGCTATATCCAAGCGTTATCCAAGGAATTGAATGCATGGTCGGTGGATATGAAACTTTAGGAAATGCTTTTATGGACATTATTGACGGAACACATAGGGATGTTTATGTTTGTGACGATTCTACAAAATTGACCACAGATATAAATACTGCTAAGAAAAATTATAAAAAGTTACCTAAACAAATGACTGGCGCAAAAAACACCCAATGGTGTTATGGAACTAATATTCATATTGATTTAGAAAATGGAATGAATATTATCACGCAGGCTGGTGAATCTGGAAGTGGTTCAAGTACAGGATTCTGTGATGGGATTTATTTTGATAATGCTACGACTGGTCAAAGAGAGTTTCTTTTGTTCGGTAATCTCTGGAGCTGGGGTTTTGGTGGTGCTTTCTGCTCGCATTGCGGCGGCGGGCTTGGGCATGCTGCGTGGGATTTCCTCACTCGCCTATCCCTAAACGTTTACAGGGGTGAATTTGCGTAGCGTAGCGTAGCAAAGAGGGGATTTCCCCTCTTTATAAATGGATTAACAAAACAAAATTATTATAAGGACACACAATCATAGCTTGGTTTCTTTTGCTCGGTAATCTCGGGTACTGGGGTATTGGTGGTGCTTTCTACTCAAATTGCAACAACAGGCTTGGGAATACTAGGTGGAATATCCTCGCTCGCATATATGCATGAAACGCCAACAATAAACTACTTAGATTGTGTGCCGCACCTTGGTAGGGCAATAGCTTTATTGCTTAACTTTTGCTTTGCAAGAATTTTGGCTGAAAAACGTACGGAATTTATTTATCACAATTATTAAATGATTTTGGCTGATAAATTTTGAATATACACAAACTGGTGTATGTTGGGGTTAGTAGAAAAGCCGAAAGCCCCTAATGTCAATATAGGAAAAGAGAGGTATTATGAAAAGATATTTGAGAAAATTTGAATTTACAGAAAAATTCGTAGTAGATTCTATACTCGAATGTCTATCTCACAAAACCGGAAAAATAATAAGATGGAAACGTAAAGACACTTCTTATTTCTTGGCAGACTATTATATTAAAGGGAATTACACTGAAAAAATAAATATACACGAAGTTGCAAATTTTATTCGTAAAGACATAGATAATAACTTCTTCTTTTATCAAAACAATTTAATTCCTTACATCGCAAGGGAATTAATTAAAGAAATTAAAAGCAGAAACATACAATTAAGCCCGATAGTCTACCAGCAACGTGTAGATAGGTCGAGTTTGAAAGTTAGAGACATAGGCATAACGTCAATTAAACAGCAAGTATATGATTATATTTGCGTAAATGCAATGAAACCAATGTTTAATGCGAAAATTGGTTATTATCAATGTTCTTCGATTAAAGGTCGTGGACAAAAACATGCGAAAAAAGCTATAGAAAAATGTATCCGTAAAAAGAACAAAAAGGCTAGATATGTTATAAAAAGTGATATTAAAAAGTGCTATCAATCAATTCGACATGATATTTTATTTAAAATGATTGAAAGAGATGTTAAAAACAAGGATATTTATCATCTAGTTACATCTCTTATATCCACATATAGTGATAACGAAACTGGTTTATGCATTGGAACATATTTATCGCAATACCTTGCAAATTATTACTTATCTTATGCTTACCACTTTATCACAGAAAATGCTTTTGTAACAAGAAAAGAAAGAAAAACTGGAAAAATCAAGAAAATAATGCCTTTTAGAAGAGTTGTGTTTTACATGGACGACATGGTTTTTATTGGCTCTAATAAAAAACATATGAAGAAAGCGATAAATGAATTTATAAAATATTTAAAAAATAACCTTTGCCTTGAATTAAAGCATGACACATATCAAGTGATAGATTTATTTAAAGATAAAGCCTTTGTGGATGTTGTTGGATTTAGATTTTATAAAGACCACACAACAATCAGAAAAAGAATTTTCCGTAGGATTTCAAAGGATACAAAAATAATCAATAAATTTGATAAAGATGTTGATATAGCAATATGCAGAGGTTTTATGTCTAGGCATGGATTTGTTAAAAAGTGTAATTCAGTCAAGTTTAAAAGAAAAAGTAAATATAATAAAGTTTTTCAAATTGCAAGGAAGGTGATTGGAGATGAAACAAGAAACACTTTACACAGAAAAACAACCGATTGTCAGATATCAGAAAGTTAGCGAAAATAAGGCTGATGTAATCGTAAATAAATTTATTAAAGAAGAACAGGTAATTATTGAACCTGAGAAAAATCTAAAGCAAACAATGTATGTATATATGACAAATGTTTTTTCAGTAAACCCATTTACTGTGACAGAAGAAGATATACAGACAAAAATTGATTTTTACATTGATTACGAGGAAGAAAAAGAAAAGACAATGCAAGAAAAAGTTTTGTCGTTGGAACAGGCAAACCAAGAATTGGCAACAACAGTTGACAGTATTTTAACAGAAGTAATCCCATCACTTATGGGAGTCTAAGGAGAAAGGAATATGGATATGAACACATTTATTGCAAGAATGATTATGGCACAGGCTGACAAGAATTTAAAAGCAGGACAGGACAAATATAGAGCTTATTTTGTTCGAACGAAACTTTATGAAAAATGGAGAAATGATGTAGAAACTATTCTCATTACAGATGGATATGAGGAGTGTATTGTTTCTGAATAAAAGGATTATATAATTGAGCAAATTATAAAAAAAAAGAAATGAGCTGGACTGCTACTCGAACGACAAAAGGAAAAAATATACACAAGAGCATAAGCAATCCAGCTAAGATAAGTATACCTTATAGACAGAGAAAAACAAGATAAAACGTTCGACATTTTAAGACAGGAGAATATATGGAGATTAGAGCAAGACCTTAATGGTCTTATTTTTATGCAAAAATAAAAAAAGAAAGGAGAACACATGGAAGAACAGGAAACAGCAGTAGCTATTGCAGAGATAAAAAAAGAAATTGGCTCCTTAAAACACCGCATGGACAGTGCAGAGGAAGTAGTTAATGTAGTACACCAGCTTGCACAAGAAATGGTTGGTTTAACAAAGGAAGTGGGATTTATGAACCAGACTCTTGTGCAACTTACGGCTAAAGTAGCCAGCTTAGAGGAGAAACCGGCAAAACGCTGGGATACCCTGGTGTCTGGAATATTAGGAGGAGCAGCAGGAGCAATTGGAGCAATGATTTTTAAGTAGGAGGATTAGAGTATGTTTAAGAATTGTGTATTAAAAGCAAATGTAAATACAAAGGAATGGGCAAAGGCAGCAGGTGTAAGGGCTGTAAAAACAATGGCACAGACCTTTGTAGCAACGGTAGGAACAGCAGCAGTGTTAAGCGCAGTAGATTGGAAAGTGGTAGTATCTGCATCTATTCTGTCCGGTATTTTGTCTGTTGCAAACTCTGTGGCAGGAATTCCGGAGGTAGAAGAAAATAAATAAGTTGCGCCGGCGCAACAGCCGGCAGAAAGGAAAAACTATGGGAAAATATAATATACATGCAGGACACTGCCCACAGGGACAGGGAGCAAGCGGAGCAGTAGGGATTTTAAAGGAGTCTGTGGAAGACAGAATTGTAAAGGATAGACTTATTACATTGCTTAGGAACGCAGGAAACACAGCCTATGACTGTACAGATGATACAAACTGCGACCAGAGAACTAATTTACAAAGAATTGTTGCAAAATGTAACCGGCACACCGTTGACTATGATATTTCCATCCACCTTAACTCCGGCAGACGTGATCCACATGGAGATGGTTCTACTGGTGGTGTAGAAGTTCTGTGTTATGATGCAAAAACAGTAGAGCTTGCGAAAAGAATTGCAGATGCTATTTCTGAAGAATTTGGTTATACAAAGCGTTCTGACAAAACGACAAAGTATGCAGGTGTAAAGATTAACAAAGGCTTATATGTATTAAGACATACATCTGCCCCTGCTCTTCTGATTGAGTGCTGCTTCGTAGATGATGCAGATGATGCGGCAAAATGGAACGCAGAACGTTGTGCCAACGCAATTTATAAAGGAATTACAGGGGAAACTGTAAATGCAAAAGATGAGTGGATTTTAGATAATACTGGTTGGTGGTACAAGCATAAAGACGGTACTTATACTACAAACGGTTGGGAATACATTAACGGAGCATGGTACTACTTTAATGGTAACGGTTATATGCTTACCGGATGGCAGCACATTAACGGACACTGGTATTACATGGATAATAGTGGAGCAATGAAAACTGGATGGCAGTCAATCAATGGTAACTGGTTCTATTTGAATGAGTCCGGACAGATGTATGAAAATACATGGTATAAAGATGGGCACAACTGGTATTATCTCAAAGAAGGTGGTTATATGGCAGCAAATGAGCTGTTATGGGTAGGAAATGAAATGTTCTACTTTATGTCAGACGGGCACATGGCTCGGACGGATGATAGAGGGGTATTGGTGTAATTAGTTATTGGGTGGCAATGTCACCATTTTGCCACCCACAGAAACACATAACAGTGAGATATTAAAAGAGGTAAAAAATGAACAGTTGTAAAATTGTTTATTTTACAGTATTATAAGGGCTGTAAAAAGATACACAAGACTAAACTTTTAAAAGTTTTTAAATACGGTGCATGTGGAGACTATCTGTAAATTAGTGAGGAAATTATGAAAAAATGCAGAATTACAGTAAAGAGAATTTCCTGTTACAAAGACCTGATGGAACAATATGAGAACCCCATTTCTCATGCCTGCGATATGGAAGAAGGACAGATTTTTATTGCCAATGGCTGGAAGAAGCCGGATAATTTTTGTGACAGTGCATGGGATAGTATATCTCCTTTTGTCATGACACTGGCACACGGAGGAGAAAATATTTATAATGGCTGGATGAAAAATAAAAAATCTGCGATGATTTCCTGCAATGATGGATTTCGTCCGGTGAGCTTTTTCATCGAAGCTTTGGAAGAAGATGCGGATTAAAAATGTGATTTTTTCGTACAAATACAGTCAGTTGCGTAATTGTAAAGCATAGTTGGTGGTATGCAACCACAAAATTTTGTATATTTTTCCTATCAAAAGTCTGTTAAGATAAAAAAGAAGGACTGTAAAGGAGGAAGAATATGATATTAGCAGATAAAATTGTAAATTTGAGGAAAAAGGCGGGCTGGTCGCAAGAAGAGCTTGCAGAAAAAATGGGCGTCAGCCGTCAATCCATATCAAAGTGGGAAGGCGCACAGTCAGTTCCGGATATGAACAGAATTTTAAAACTTTCAGAAGTATTTCATGTAAGTACGGATTATCTGCTTCGTGATGATATGGAAGAGCTGCCTTGTACAGTAAATCCTTTAGAAGAAGCTGAACCGTTGGAAAGCAGTAAGGGAGAAGTTTTAATAAAAGTATCTCTGGAGACGGCAAATGAGTATTTAGAGCATTGTAAGAAAAGCTCGGTTTCTATTGCAACAGGAGTTATGCTTTGTATTTTATCCCCCATTTTATTGATTTATTTGAGTGTAGCAGGAGAAATGAAAAAAATTCCTCTCACAGAAGACCAAGGGGCAATGGTAGGGCTGATTGTAATGTTTTGCATAGTAGCGTCAGCAGTTGTCATTTTTATTATTAATGGACACAAGGGCGCTCCCTATCAATTTTTAGAAAAAGAACCATTGGACACAGAATATGGAATTGACGGTATGGTTCGTGACAAAATGAAAAAATATGAAAAGTCACATATCATGGAATTTTCAATGGGTGTAGTGCTTTGCATTATTTCCTGTGTTCCGATTTTTCTTGTACAGCTTTTTTACGGAGATGATGATTTTCTGACTGTAATGGCGGTAGGTATTTTATTGATACTGGTATCCATAGGCGTATTTTTTATTGTCAGAACATCGATTATCTGGGATGGATATCAGGTCTTATTAGAAGAAGGAGATTATACACGGATTGCCAAGCAGAGAGAAAAAAGTATTGGGAATATTTATTGGCCTATTGTCACAGCCGTGTATCTTTTCGTTAGTTTTATTACGATGAAATGGGGCATTACGTGGGTGATTTGGCCGGTTGCCGGAATTTTGTATAGTGTTGTGGCAGTCATCTATGGTAATTATTGTGTTGGAAAAGGAAAGAGGTAAAAATGAATATACAAATTTTTGGTACAAAGAAATCCTTCGACTCGAAAAAAGCAGAGCGTTATTTTAAAGAACGTGGAATAAAATATCAATTTATCGACATGAAAGAAAAAGGTATGAGTAAAGGTGAACTGCAAGCTGTTTGTCAAGCAGTGGGAGGATTGGAAGCTTTGATGGATAAGGAGTGTGAGGATAAAGATGTGCTGGCATTGATTAAGTATATTGCCGAGGAAGACAGAATGGAAAAGGTTCTGGAAAATCAGAAGGTAATAAAGCTTCCTGTTGTGAGAAACGGTAAGCAGGCAACCGTAGGATATGTGCCGGATACATGGAAAAATTGGAAATAAGAAAACACAAATCAGAAGCTGACAGGTTGGACAGCACAGATTTGCCAGCATGAAATATACCATTTGGAAGGAATAATTATTTAAGATAATAAAAAAGCTTTTCATGAATAGTTCTTTGTTCTTTTTGGGAAAATAAAGTATTATTTTTTCACGGAGGAACATTATGAAGAGCTTTGTTATTACATAGGAAATTGCGTCCTATGTAATAACAAATGCTCCGCAAAGATGCACAGCTCGCGGAGATGAAATTATCACTTTGTGAACCGCTCGCGCGCGGAGATTACGCTGTTGCGCAATCTCTTTTACGGCTGGTATTTTAAGTGCCAGTATGATACACAAACCTTTGCAATTATACCGTCAATTCATCAAGAGGAGGAAAAGGGGAGAACCTGTTCTATCCAAATTATTACAGACACAGAAGTGCAAAAAATTTCTTTTTCTTCAGAAAGATGCTGCAAAAGGAGAAGAAACTTATGGATAGGAAAAAATCAATTTGGACAAAAAGGTGTTTGGCTGAATATCGATGAAGGCGGTTTGAAAATAAAAGGGGTATTGAAATTCAGTCAGATGTCGCCTCTAAAATACAATATTATGGGATTGTTTGCCTGTATACCGTTTATGGAATGTAGACATCAGGTCTGGAGCATGAGACATTTGGTAAATGGAAAAATAATTGTAAATAAGAAGAAATATATTTTCTCAGATGGTTTGGGTTACTGGGAAGGAGATGAGGGACGTTCTTTTCCCGGTGAATATGCGTGGACACAGTGCTTTTTTCAAGATGGCTCTCTTATGTTGGCAGTGGCGGATATCCCCATGTTTGGTATACATTTTACGGGAATTATAGGTGTGGTCTTATGGAAAGGAAAAGAATATAGAATTGCAACTTATTTAGGTGCAAGAGCTGCCGAGATAAAAAACAGAACAGTGAAGGTGGTGCAAAGAGGTCTAAAACTGGAGGCAAAGCTTTTAGAAGATATAGGATACAAACTTCAAGCGCCTGTAAATGGAAGCATGGTAAGACATATCCGAGAAAGCGTCACCTGTCATGCACAGTATAAATTTATGAAATCGGGGAGAACACTCTTTGATTTTGAAACAAAAGCAGCTTCTTTTGAATATGAATATGGAAAATAGAAATAAACTATGATACAATATCCAGTGTTTTGACAGACAGAAGAAAGGAAATGAGAGGTGAACAAGTTGGCTTTAGATAAGAAGGAGAAAGCCATCGAGCTTCAGGGTATTACAAAGACCTTTGGAAGTGTGGTTGCCAATGACCACATCAATCTTGAAGTTCGCAGAGGAGAAATTCTGGCATTGCTTGGAGAAAATGGTTCAGGAAAAACAACGTTGATGAATATGATTTCCGGTATTTATCATCCGGACGAGGGAACTATTAAAATCAACGGCAGAGAAGTAACCATCAATTCCCCAATCGATGCGGGAAAATTGGGGATTGGTATGATACATCAGCATTTTAAGCTGGTGGATGTTTTTTCAGCCATGGATAATGTTGCCATGGGAATGGAAGGGAAAAGAGTAAAGCCAAAAGAATTAAAGGAAAAATTGACAAAACTGACAGAAAAATACGGACTTGAAGTAGAGCCTGAGAAAAAAATATATAATATGTCAGTCAGTGAAAAACAGACAGTTGAAATTTTAAAAGTTCTGTATAGAAATGCAGATATTTTGATTTTAGATGAGCCTACTGCTGTACTTACACCACAGGAAACAAAGAAGCTGTTCCGCATTTTGCGAAAAATGAAAGAACAGGGAAGCGCCATTATTATTATCACTCATAAGCTGAATGAGGTTATGGAAATCAGTGACAGAGTTACAATTTTAAGAAAAGGACAGAGTGTGGAAACGGTAAATACCAGTGAAACCAACGAAAAACAGCTGACAGAGCTGATGGTAGGACGTCCGGTAACTCTGGAAATTCAAAGACCGCAGTGTGAAGATGTATTTACTCGACTGAAAATTGTAGACTTATCGGTAAAGGCAGCTGATGGAAATATGGCTGTTAAAGACTTAAATCTGGAAATTAAAGCTGGGGAAATTTTGGGCGTTGCCGGTGTAGCTGGAAGCGGACAGAAAGAACTCTGCGAGAGTATTGCAGGACTTATTCCGGTACAGGCAGGAGCAATTTTACATAACAAGGAAAATATTGTAGGAAAAACACCGAGAGAGATTGCAAATCTGGGTATCAGTCTGGGCTTTGTTCCAGAAGACCGTCTTGGTATGGGGCTTGTAGCTTCTATGGGAATGGTAGACAATATTTTATTGAAGACCTACGATAAAACAAAGGGAATTTTCATAGACAGAAAGCCGGCAAGAAAGATGGCAGAAGACTTAGTTGAAAAACTAGGTGTAGTAACACCAAGCGTAGATACGCCGGTTCGTCTTATGTCCGGTGGTAATGTACAGAAGGTTCTGCTGGGAAGGGAAATTGAGTCCAATCCTTCTGTATTGGTAACAGCATATCCAGTACGTGGTTTAGATATCAATTCTTCTTATACTATTTATGATTTGTTAAATGAGCAGAAGAAAAAAGGTGTTGCAGTGCTGTTTATTGGTGAAGACTTAGACGTTCTTTTACAGATTTCTGACAGAATTATGGTTATGTGTCATGGAGAAGCAATTGGTGTTGTAGATGCCAAGAGCACAACAAAAGAAGAACTGGGCCTTATGATGGCTGGTAAGAAGAAGGGGGATGCATAAAATGGAAAATATGAAGAAAAAAGAGCCTCTCATTCGTATTGAAAAAAGAAGCGAGAGAACTCACAATCAGATTATGCGCCTTCGTTTGCTTTCTGTATTATTAGCTATTGTAGCAGGCGGTTTGTTCATCCTTTTTATTGGATATAATCCGTTTTCCGTATACGGAACCATTGTTTCGGGAGCGTTCCGCAGTACCATGGCATTTCAGGCTACCATTAAGCTTATGGTACCGCTCTTAATTCCGGCATTGGGTATTACTTTGGCGTTTAAAATGCGTTTCTGGAATATCGGTGCAGAAGGACAGATTATTATGGGAGCAATTTTTGCTACCTATTTTGCTCTGTTTTGCTGGGATTTTCCGCATTGGCTTTTGATGATTTGCATGTTCCTTGCAGGTATGCTGGGCGGTGCACTATGGGGACTTATCCCTGCATTTTTCAAAGCCAAATTTAATACAAATGAAACATTATTTACTTTGATGCTGAACTATATTGCATTGTATTTAATCTCCTTTTTGCGTGACGGCCCGTGGCAGGACCCGAATTCTTCAGGATTTCCGAAAATTGCGAAATTCGGAGAAGCAGCGCAGCTTGATAAGATTTTCGGTGTTCATGCGGGCTGGCTGATTGGATTGATTTTAGTTGTAATTGTTTATATTTATCTGAAATATACAAAACAGGGATATGAAATCAGTGTAGTTGGGGAAAGCCGTGCAACTGCTAATTATGCAGGTATGAATTATAAGAAAATTGTACTTCGTACCATGGCGTTTTCCGGAGGTATCTGTGGTATTGCCGGTATGGTACAGGCAAGTGGTTCTGATTTGACACTGACAACTTCCGTAGCCGGCGGTGTAGGGTTTACAGCTATTATTGTAGCGTGGCTGGCACAGTTAAATCCGGTGGGTATTTTAGTGGTATCCTTCTTATTTGCAGTGCTGGAAAAAGGAAGCACGGTTATGCAGTCTGCTCACGGGTTATCTGCATATTCAGCAGACGTTCTTCAGGGAATTATACTTTTCTTTGTACTTGGATGTGAATTTTTTGTACGCTATAAATTTGTCACACGTAAGAAGGGAGGAAAAGCATAATGGATTTTTTTGTAAACTTTTTTGTGGCCGCGGTATTGGCAGGAACTCCTATTTTATTCGGCATTGTAGGTGAAATTATCAATGAAAAAGCAGGACACTTAAATCTGGGTGTAGAAGGAATGATGTCTATAGGAGCTGTAGCCGGATTTGTAGTAGGTTATTGGACAGACAACTTGTTTTTCGCTCTTGTGGCAGCTTTTGTAGCAGGAATGCTTTCTGCTCTGATTTATGCGGTTCTTACAGTAACTTTCATGGCAGATCAGAATGTTACAGGTCTTACCCTTACTGTTTTTGGAATTGGATTTAGTAATTTTGTAGGAGATTTTGTAAGAGAAAAAAGTGGAAGCACATCTTTAAAGCTTCCGGAAAACATTTTGGAAAGCCTTGGCAAAGTAGAAATTCCGGTACTTACAGATATTCCGGTTATTGGAAAAATGTTTTTTAACTATAATATTTTTGTTTATATCGGAATTGTGGTTGCTATTTTAGCTGCTATTTATCTCCATAAAACAAAAGCAGGTTTAAATATCCGTGCTATTGGAGAAAATCCGGCAGCAGCAGATGCAGCAGGAATTCCGGTAACAAAATTGAAATACATTAATCTGATGCTGGGCGGTGGCATCTGTGCCATAGGAGGTGCATACTGTTCCATGATTATCTGTAATGGTGTATGGGTAACAAGCTGTGTAAATGGTTTGGGATGGATTGCAGTTGCTCTTGTTATTTTTGCTATGTGGGACCCAAATAAAGCAATTATTGCAGCAGTGGTATTCGGTGGATTTAGTGTATTGAAATACTATGTGCCACAGGTTATCCCAAGCTCTGTTTTCGATATGATACCGTTTATCATGACAATTTTAGTGCTGATTATTACTTCTATGCGTTCTTCAAAGGAGAATTCTCAGCCAAAATCCTGTGGTGTTAATTATTTCCGTGAAGAAAGATAGGGAATGTGATGTCTACAAAATCAAGACTTCTGGAGCTTTTAGAACAAAATAGAGGAAAATATTTGTCAGGAAATGAGCTGGCAAAAATGCTGGAGGTTTCCAGAACTGCTGTATGGAAAGGAATGAAAAGCCTTCAGGAGGAAGGATATTCCATTACAGCAGTAACCAATAAAGGCTATTTGCTGGAAGAAGACAATAATATTCTGTCAGAAGAAGCTGTTCGGTTACAGCTGAAAAATGCAGATGTGCTGGTGGAGGTATGGAAAGAAACCGCCTCTACCAATCAACGCATGAAGCAGTTGGCAGTGGAAAAAAAGCTTCCCCATGGTTCAGTGGTGGCAGCACAGCTTCAAACGGAGGGCAAGGGAAGAAAAGGAAGAAAATTTTATTCTCCCAAAGACAGCGGGCTGTACCTGAGTATTCTTTTATATCCCAGAAAAACAGCGCAGAAAAGTCTGGAAATTACAGCAGCAGCTGCGGTAGCAGTATGCAGGGCGGTGGAAAGCTGCTGTGGCGTTTCACTGGGAATTAAGTGGGTAAATGATTTATATTTGGAAAATAAAAAAGTATGTGGAATTCTCACAGAGGCAGTGACAGATTTTGAAACAGGAGACATTGAATTTGTAGTTG
>ERZ1673750.951-NODE-951-length-17270-cov-6.341563_pt1 | contig 17270 bp, 9 predicted proteins | sample MGYA00580203_ERZ1673750 | MGnify/ENA primary metagenome ERZ1673750 (study PRJEB41218, sample SAMN15661763) | gut metagenome | host: Homo sapiens | place: Canada: London | collected 2015-08-20/2019-03-30 | study: EMG produced TPA metagenomics assembly of PRJNA649273... | reverse complement strand
GCATGGGTCGGACGGTCCGGCCGGTGCGGGAAGGATATTATGAGAGTCAAGGACATCGGCGGCACGCTGAGGCGTGTCGCGCGCGCGGGGGTCGCGCTCCTGACGGGCCTGGCCGTCCTGGCGGCCGGCGCCGTCTCGGCGCAGGCCGTGCAGTCGGACGGCATGCCCGGCTACTGGTTCAACCCGGCTTCGGACGGGTCGGGCTGGTGGGTCGGCCGGCACGGTTCCGGTCTGGGGCCCGCCCGTTATGAGGGCGACAATATACTACTGAAAAGGACACGTTGTGGAAATACAACGTTCCAAACGTATCCTTATCGACAATAAACCGCCAATATCGCAGATTGCATCAAAAGATGTCTTGGTTCCAGCCAAAGTCGCCGTTTCCTAAGTCCTCAAGCGGACGAGAGTGATTACCCATAGAATCCGTTTATGTTTCAATCGCCGCCGTCGTTCGACGCGTCTACGGTGGTTCTGAAGCCCGTGCCGGCACATGTGCGGCAACCAGGGGAACATTGGCCTGCATCGGGGACGCATGCACGGGTCATAACGAACTGAAAGCCGGGGCAACGGCCCATCGCATACCGGCGATAGGGTTGAACCCAGGGACAAGTGGAAACAAGATGAAGACACCCGCGGACGGGTCGCATGGTTGTACCATGGGATTCGTCCGAAGAGGGCGAAGCGGAAACACGGAGATGAGACTCATGGGAGAGAACACCCAGAACATGGCCGGCACCCCCGATCCTAAGGATACGGGGGATGCCGTCGTACCCGAAAATAGTGGGGCGGACGAGACGACCGTATTCCAGCCGGTCGGCCTTGTGGAGGACACGGAGAACACGGACGAGGGTGGCGAGATGGATTCCGGCAAGCCCCGTCCGAAGTGGCTTGTCCCGGCCATCGCCGCCGGAGTCGCCGTCATCGTGTTGGGCGCCGGTGCCGGCGGATACGCGTACGCCCTGAACAACGTGAACGCGGGCGTACAGGCGGCCTCTTCCTGGAACAAGGCGTCGGTCAAGACGCTGCAGGAGAGCGTCGAGGATGCTCAGGCCCTTCTGGAAGCCACGAGCGAGGATCAGGTGGCCGACCCGCAGGTGCTGGAGGCATTGTCCTCGGCCATCGACAAGGCCCAGGCCGTGAAGGACGCTGAAATCTCGCCCAACGGCATGTTTGTCTGGGAGCTCCTGGACGCTGAGAACGCCTACGACGAGTCCACAGCCTCCATCCTCGACTTGGACGCCTCGTTGGATAAGGCCATGAAGGCGGTCGAGAAGAGCGTTGCGGACAAGACCCTCAAGGACGCGAAGGACGCTTTGTCCAAGGCGATCGACTCCGCGCAGTCCACTCTGGACGGCTCGGACGGGAAGGTGCAGGACAACACGACCCGCGACGCGTTGAAGACCGCGCTTGACAACGCCAAGAAGGGCGATGTCACGAGCGTTGACGCGCTCGACAAGCTCACCGCCGCGCTCAACGACGCCCAAACCAAAGTCAACGACAGCGTGAAAGCCAAGGAACAGGCCGACGCCGAAGCCCAAGCACAAGCCGAAGCAGCCGCCAACGCGGCGGCATCAGCCAACACCGGATACACCGGCGGCGGATATAACGGCGGCTATTCCGGCGGATACACCGGCGGCGGATATAACGGCGGCTATTCCGGCGGATACACCGGAGGAGGCTACACAGGAGGAAACTACACCGGCGGCGGGAACATTGGCGGCGGCGTTCCCGTACCGGATTTCGTAGACTCCATGGGCAACCATGCCCAGAGATTGACCGATAACGGTGACGGGACTATTGGCTGGAGTTGTTGAACAAAAGGCTGCCGGCACAGAGGAAGCCGGCAGCCTCGTTTTCGTTATCTTGCCGTTGAGGGGGATATCGGGTTTATGGGAATCCGATGTCCCCCTCAATGTTTCCCGTATGGCTATGCCGTCCTGTATTTGCCGAGTCAATGCCGGCGATGAATCTCCGTGTTTATGCTCCTCTCCCCCCGGGCGCATAGTCGCTTCCTGCATGGGTCGGACGGTCCGGCCGGTGCGGGAAGGATATTATGAGAGTCAAGGACATCGGCGGCACGCTGAGGCGTGTCGCGCGCGCGGGGGTCGCGCTCCTGACGGGCCTGGCCGTCCTGGCGGCCGGCGCCGTCTCGGCGCAGGCCGTGCAGTCGGACGGCATGCCCGGCTACTGGTTCAACCCGGCTTCGGACGGGTCGGGCTGGTTTGTCTCGTGGCACGGTTCCGGTCTGGGGCCCGTCCGTTATGAGGGCGACAATCCGGTCTACTGCCTCGAGGCCGGCATCCCGGTCAACAACCAGGGCACGTGGGAGAACGCGTCCGACCAGAACAGCAAAATCGCCGCGTTCATGGTTGACCAGCATAAGGGTGACCGGAGCGATATGACGCAGGCGGCGGTCGCGTACGCCATCCACGCGCATCTGGACCGCGGGCAAAGCCATTTCAACCAGATGGTCGCCGCAGGCATAGAAGGCGCCGACATCAACGCCGTCCGCACACTCGCCGACCAGTACTGGAACGATGCGCGTGCCAACATGCCCGACCACATTGAAGCGTCCTACCAGTACACCCAGGGTAAGAGGAAGGGTACCGTCAACCCGGGCATCAAGAACGCTAACGGACGTCGATCCTACGCGGCGCAGACGCTACTCGCGTAGATTTCCGATTCAAACGGCAATCAACGACGATGCCGTAATCATCGAATGAGTCTCATCTCCATACTTTCCGCTTCACCCTCTTCGGACGACTAACATGGTACAAGCGTGATCAACACAGGCAAACGGTCCAAAACAAAGGCGGGGATGCGGACAACCTCTGTGCCGGCATCCCCGCCTTGCTGTTGCGTCACGAGCAAGGAACTTCAGTCACGGAGCCATCCGAACCATAGATAGCGCAATTACTGTCAATGTGCGAAGCATGGTTGCCCATTGAGTCTGTCCAGTTTTCCGTCCAACTCCAATCAACACCGCCGCCATTAGACGAGCCTCCGTTGGCACTGCCGCCAGAGTATCCACCGCCGGAATAACCGCTGGAATACCCTCCTCCGGCGTATCCGCCTCCGCTGTAGCCGGTGTTGTCCGATGCCGTCGCACTTGCGGCTGCGTCGGCCTGTGCCTGGGCTTCGGCGTCGGCCTGTTCCTTGGCCTTCACGCTGTCATTGACCGCGTTCGTCTTGGCTTCCACGTCGCTCTTGGCGGTATTCATGGCCTCAACATCTGAGCCGTCCAGGGCCTTCCTGGCGGTGTCGATTGATTTGGAGAGCGCGTCGCGGGTTGCGTTGTCCTGCACCTTGCCGTCGGAGCCGTCCAAGGTGGCTTGGGCGGAGTCGATGGCCTTGGACAGCGCGTCCTTCGCGTCCTTGAGCGTCTTGTCCGTAATGCTCTTCTCGACCGCTCTCATGGCTTTATCCAACGAAGCGTCCAGGCTGAGGATGCAACCGGTGGACTTGTCGTAGGCGTTTTCGGCGTCCAGCAGGTCCCAGACAAGCATGCCGTTGGCCGACACGTCCGCTGTCTTCGTGGTTTTGGCCTTATCGACTGCATTCTTCAGTGATTCCAGCACTTGCGGGTCGGTCACCTGGTCCTCGCCGGTCTTGTCGAGGAGCGCCTGGGCGTCCTCGACGGTCTTCTTCAGCGTCTTGGCCGATGTCTTGTTCCAAGCGGATGCCGCCTGGACACCCGAGTTCACGTTGTTGCAGGCGTAGGCGTACCCGCCGATACCGGCGCCCAACACGACGACGGCGACTCCGGCGGCGATGGCCGGGACAAGCCACTTCGGGCGGGGCTTGGCGGAATCCATCTCACCAACTTCATCCGTATTCTCCGCGTCCTCCACCAGGCCGACGGGGTTGAATACGGTCATCTCGTCCGCACCGGTGGTTTCGGGTACGACGGCATCCCCCGTATCCTTCGGATCGGGGGTGCCAGTCATGTTCGGGTCAATGTTACCCATGAGTCTCATCTCCATGCTTCCGCTTCGCCCACTTCACGTGGCTTCCATGATAAATCATGCGAGCCGTGCGCGGGTGTCTCCATTTTGTTTCCACTCGTCCCGGGGTTCAACCTCATCGCCGGCATGCGATGGGCCGTTGCCCCGGCTTCCAATCCGTTACGACCCGTGCATGCGTCCCCGATGCTGCGAACGAAAAATAGTTCCTCTCCCCCGGGCGCATAGATGCTTCCCGCATGGGTCGGACGGTCCGGCCGGTGCGGGAAGGATATTATGAGAGTCAAGGACATCGGCGGCACGCTGAGGCGTGTCGCGCGCGCGGGGGTCGCGCTCCTGACGGGCCTGGCCGTCCTGGCGGCCGGCGCCGTCTCGGCGCAGGCCGTGCAGTCGGACGGCATGCCCGGCTACTGGTTCAACCCGGCTTCGGACGGGTCGGGCTGGTGGGTCGGCCGGCACGGTTCCGGTCTGGGGCCCGCCCGTTATGAGGGCGACAATATACTACTGAAAAGGACACGTTGTGGAAATACAACGTTCCAAACGTATCCTTATCGACAATAAACCGCCAATATCGCAGATTGCATCAAAAGATGTCTTGGTTCCAGCCAAAGTCGCCGTTTCCTAAGTCCTCAAGCGGACGAGAGTGATTACCCATAGAATCCGTTTATGTTTCAATCGCCGCCGTCGTTCGACGCGTCTACGGTGGTTCTGAAGCCCGTGCCGGCACATGTGCGGCAACCAGGGGAACATTGGCCTGCATCGGGGACGCATGCACGGGTCATAACGAACTGAAAGCCGGGGCAACGGCCCATCGCATACCGGCGATAGGGTTGAACCCAGGGACAAGTGGAAACAAGATGAAGACACCCGCGGACGGGTCGCATGGTTGTACCATGGGATTCGTCCGAAGAGGGCGAAGCGGAAACACGGAGATGAGACTCATGGGAGAGAACACCCAGAACATGGCCGGCACCCCCGATCCTAAGGATACGGGGGATGCCGTCGTACCCGAAAATAGTGGGGCGGACGAGACGACCGTATTCCAGCCGGTCGGCCTTGTGGAGGACACGGAGAACACGGACGAGGGTGGCGAGATGGATTCCGGCAAGCCCCGTCCGAAGTGGCTTGTCCCGGCCATCGCCGCCGGAGTCGCCGTCATCGTGTTGGGCGCCGGTGCCGGCGGATACGCGTACGCCCTGAACAACGTGAACGCGGGCGTACAGGCGGCCTCTTCCTGGAACAAGGCGTCGGTCAAGACGCTGCAGGAGAGCGTCGAGGATGCTCAGGCCCTTCTGGAAGCCACGAGCGAGGATCAGGTGGCCGACCCGCAGGTGCTGGAGGCATTGTCCTCGGCCATCGACAAGGCCCAGGCCGTGAAGGACGCTGAAATCTCGCCCAACGGCATGTTTGTCTGGGAGCTCCTGGACGCTGAGAACGCCTACGACGAGTCCACAGCCTCCATCCTCGACTTGGACGCCTCGTTGGATAAGGCCATGAAGGCGGTCGAGAAGAGCGTTGCGGACAAGACCCTCAAGGACGCGAAGGACGCTTTGTCCAAGGCGATCGACTCCGCGCAGTCCACTCTGGACGGCTCGGACGGGAAGGTGCAGGACAACACGACCCGCGACGCGTTGAAGACCGCGCTTGACAACGCCAAGAAGGGCGATGTCACGAGCGTTGACGCGCTCGACAAGCTCACCGCCGCGCTCAACGACGCCCAAACCAAAGTCAACGACAGCGTGAAAGCCAAGGAACAGGCCGACGCCGAAGCCCAAGCACAAGCCGAAGCAGCCGCCAACGCGGCGGCATCAGCCAACACCGGATACACCGGCGGCGGATATAACGGCGGCTATTCCGGCGGATACACCGGCGGCGGATATAACGGCGGCTATTCCGGCGGATACACCGGAGGAGGCTACACAGGAGGAAACTACACCGGCGGCGGGAACATTGGCGGCGGCGTTCCCGTACCGGATTTCGTAGACTCCATGGGCAACCATGCCCAGAGATTGACCGATAACGGTGACGGGACTATTGGCTGGAGTTGTTGAACAAAAGGCTGCCGGCACAGAGGAAGCCGGCAGCCTCGTTTTCGTTATCTTGCCGTTGAGGGGGATATCGGGTTTATGGGAATCCGATGTCCCCCTCAATGTTTCCCGTATGGCTATGCCGTCCTGTATTTGCCGAGTCAATGCCGGCGATGAATCTCCGTGTTTATGCTCCTCTCCCCCCGGGCGCATAGTCGCTTCCTGCATGGGTCGGACGGTCCGGCCGGTGCGGGAAGGATATTATGAGAGTCAAGGACATCGGCGGCACGCTGAGGCGTGTCGCGCGCGCGGGGGTCGCGCTCCTGACGGGCCTGGCCGTCCTGGCGGCCGGCGCCGTCTCGGCGCAGGCCGTGCAGTCGGACGGCATGCCCGGCTACTGGTTCAACCCGGCTTCGGACGGGTCGGGCTGGTTTGTCTCGTGGCACGGTTCCGGTCTGGGGCCCGTCCGTTATGAGGGCGACAATCCGGTCTACTGCCTCGAGGCCGGCATCCCGGTCAACAACCAGGGCACGTGGGAGAACGCGTCCGACCAGAACAGCAAAATCGCCGCGTTCATGGTTGACCAGCATAAGGGTGACCGGAGCGACATGACGCAGGCGGCGGTCGCGTACGCCATCCACGACCATCTGGACCGCGGCAACAGCCACTTCCGGCAGCTCGTGGCCGTCGGACTTGAAGGCGCAGACATCGGCGCCGTCGGCGCACTAGCCAACCAGTTCTGGAATGATGCGCGAGCCAACATGCCCGACCACATTCAGGCGTCCGTCCAGTACACCGAGAGCAAGCGTAAGGGTACGGTCAACCCCGGCATTATGAATGCCAATCAACAATGGGTGGCGGGTATTCCTTATACCGCTACGCTTAACGGTCCTGCAACGTTTGACGCAACTGGCACCAACACCTACACGGGAATCACTACTGGTCAGGAAGAGCATATTTCATGGACTGCCACCGGTAACGGCAACGTGACAATGGTTGTCCAACATCAAATCACGAGTATCCAGAAGCTAAACTCTCCCGGTCAAGACTTGGCGCGCCTTGCTGACCCGTCTACTGTGTCGGGCAATATTCAGTTTGAGGTTATCAATAACTTCCAGCCGACGGTCACCACCGAGGTCAGCAGCAAGCAGTTGGCTGCTGGTGAGACGGTGAAGGACAGGGTCACGAGCGGTGTCGCGCAGGGTGACAGTTGGGTCGACGGTACGACCGTGAAGGCGAAGGGCTACTACTTCACCGGCGACGAGGACACGATCCTCCGGACCATCAGGCAGACCGGCACGACCGCCAGCCCGGAGGCTCCGGCCGACTATCTGAAGCGTGTCGAGGAGACGTTGGACGAGCCGGTGGCGACCGCGGAAACCACGTTCACCGCCGCGAACCAGACGAACGAGGTGACCGCCATGAACGCGGACGGCACGGACTACGTGAACCCCGAGGACGGTCTGTTCGGCGGCTGGCTGTGGCTCATCGTCAAGGACGAGCAGTCCGACGACGACAGGCAGTACGTCAAGAACGACTACATCCACGAGTTCGGCCAGGTCGCGGAGACCGACCTGCACAAGGCCGAACTGCACGAGTGGAGCGAGGTCGCCGAACCGCACGCCAACCTTGATGCGGACGTGCGCGACGTGATCCACCTGCGCAACATCCCCACCGACTTCGGCGAGTTCGAGGGCGACGACGGGTACGGGTTCGGCGCGGACAACACCGAGTTCACCGTGCAGGTCTGGTGGGCCGGCGCCGGCACCGGCGTCACCTCCGAGGACGAGCAGTACATCCCGTCCACCACGGAGACCCCGACGGAGGACGAGCATCACAAGCTGCTCGGCACGTATACGTACGATCTGAAGAGGCTCATCGACGAGGAGGGCAGGGGCTTCGACGGCGACCTGGACGTGCGCGTGGGCGGCGGCGACGCGGGCAGCCCGCTCGCCGACGGCTCGCACTTCAGCATCACCGCCGATCGGACCGGCTACTACACGTTCGTGTTCGACTACAAGGGCTGCGACCGCCTGGGCGCGTTCACCAGCGCGTACAACGACAAGTTCGAGACCACGTTCGTGACGAAGAACCAGCCGAGCGTGAGCCTCACGTCCAGCACCAATCCGGCCAGCGTGAAGGTCGGCGAGGAGATGCGCGACACCGCCACCATCGTCGGCTCCGGCAACAGCGACGGCGCGGTCTCCGACGGCGCGTACGTGCTGTTCGACGCGTACAACCCGGTGCCCGGCAAGGCCGATCCGAGCGTCGGCAAGCTGCTCGATTCCGACAAGGTGACGCTCACCGCGGATCAGGTCGACCGGCTGAACACCGGACACCAGATCACCGTCACCAGCAGCCCGGTCAAGGCGCAGTCCAGCGGCAACGTGTACTGGCAGGCCGCGCTCTACACGGCGGACGGCGTCATGCTCGCCACCCACGAGCTCGGCATCGAGGATGAGACCACCGTCGTCAAGGGCGGCGGCGACATCGGCTCGACCAGCCAGAAGCAGGGCGCGGTCGGCGGCCGCATGTGGGACATCATCACCGTCTCGGACGACACGGACGGCGACGACGCGGGCAACATCCCCGACGGCTCCACCGTTCAGGTCAGCGTGTACAAGCATGAGGGCCAGAATCAGGAGACCAAGGGCCAGCTCGTGGAGACCAAGACGTTCCCCGTGGACACCGCGAAGCTCGGGCAGCGTCCCGGCTCCTACAGCTTCCAGGCGCTCATGGACGGCACCTATCCGGCTGCCGGCACCTACTACTGGGTGGAACGCCTCATCGGCCCGGACGGCGGCGTGATCGCCGAAGGCAAGTACGGGCACGACACCGAACGCACCTACGTGCAGGAGTACTCGACCGACGCGGCGAAGGCGTGGCTGAGCGCGAACGACGCGGAATACGCGGACAAGACCGTGAACACGTTCGACGTGCTCACCCAGAAGTACTACGCGCAGTGGGGCGAGGACGACCAGACCGGCTCCAGCACGAGCGTGTACTTCGGCGCGACCGCCAAGGGCACGCAGGCCCGGTTCAGCATGTGGCGTGAGGGCGACGGCAACGCGGACACGGACGTGAAACTGTTCGACGGCCAGACGATCGACCTGCCCAAGGTCGCGGACCGGAACGAACCGTACGAGCAGAAGGTGAAGAGCGAGACGTTCACGCTCCCCGAGGACACCGTGACGGGCACGCACTACTACACGCTGCGCGTCACCAACACGCAGGACGCGGAGAACCTGAAGGCCATCGGCGTCCAGTCCGACGGTCTGGTGTGGGAGTCCCCGAAGCGCGTGGACCGCGAGAGCTTCGAGGTCGTGCGCGTCACCTCCACCGCCGCGCAGAAGGTCGTCACCTCCGACACCGAGTCGGTGCATGACATCCTCCACGTGGACGGCACCCTCCCGAAGGGCAGCGCCTACCAGGTCGAACTGTGGACGACCGACGAACAGGGCAACACGGTCAAGAAGGTCGGCGAGACCGACCGTATCACCCTTGACGCGCCCGTGTCGGACGCGGACATCACCACGCCCGACATCACCCTGCCCGACGGCTCCAAGGGCGGCATGCAGTTCCGCTTCAAGGTGTGGACGCCCGACAACCTGGGCGGCGACCCGGATGTGACCGCGGACGCGGGCGCGTCGATGCCGGACGACTGGAAGCAGGGCGACGACTACGCCGAGGCGCCCCTCCTCTACGAGGGGACCAACGTGGAATCGGAGCATTTCGAGGTGATCCGCATCAGCACGGACGTGACCGGCACCGCGAACGTGCACACCGCCGACGGCGAGCATTACGTGGACGTGACGAACGGCACGGACGTGCATGACCATGCGGTCATCGAGGGCACGCTGCCGGAGGGTTACAGGCTCGGCTTCGAGCTGTACCGTCAGGCGGACGGCGACGACCCGTCCAAGGACGCGCTCGTCCGGACCATCGAACCGGTTGGGCTTCAGGCCGCGCAGAAGGAGCTTGACTCCGCGACGGTGAACCTGACCGAGCCGGGCGATCACTACTGGGTGTGGGTGTTCGAGGATGCGGACGGCAATGTCATCGGCCGCTCCGACCGGCGCATCCCGGAGGAGTCGTTCCACGCGGTGCGCATCACCACGACCACCTACAAGTGGTCGAGCGCGGGCGGCACTATTCAGGATGTCGCGCACATCGAGGGCACGCTGCCCGGCGACAGCATCATCGGCTTCGAGCTGCACGACTACGAGTCCGGTGACAAGGTGGCCGACGCGGAGGATTCCACGCTGTCCGACATGGACGGCTACAAGGAAGGCTCCACGGACATGACCGTCACCTCGCCGGAAGTGACCGTCCCGACTGCGGGCGACCACTACTTCGTCGAGTGGGTCAGGATTCCGGGCGACGATCAGGGCGAGGATGAGGAGTTCCATCGCGGCAACGACCGCGTGGATAACGAGTCCACCCGCACCATCGACGTGAACACCACCACGTTCACCGAAATCCACCTGGGCGACACGGTCAGCGACCGGACCTTCCTCGACAACATCTCCTACGAGACCGACATCCGCGGCGACTACGTCGACAAGGAGCTGTCCGCCTCGTGGGAGGTGTGGAAGCAGGGCGACGGCGACGTCGGCACCGACACGCTGCTGACCACCCTGGACAAGGACGGACAGGCGCTGGAGGACGGTCAGACCACGGCCGAATCCTCCAAGTGGACGCCCAAGCAGATTGGCGTCTACTACTTCCGCGTCCGCGTGACCGCCGCCGACGGCACGCTCGTCGCCTACGGTGCGGCGCGTGAGCCGTCCGAAACGGTACGTGTCATCGACTCCCGCTCCGACACCACGCAGGTGGTCGAGGAGGGCGAGCCGGTGAAGGACAGGGTCACCATCAGCGGCCCCGTGCTGGAAGGCACCATGGTCTCGTGGCGCGTCTACCGTCAGGCCGGCACGCCGGACGAGGACGAGCCGGTGGCCGACTGGAGTACCCCGACGACCGGCGCGTACGTCATCACCAAGGATGACGCCGCCAAGGCGCTCAAGGACGGCAAGGTGACCATCGAAAGCCCGCTCGCCTACGAGGACGGCAAGGCCGGTGACACCATCTACTTCCAGTATTCGCTGACCGCCCCGAAGCGCGGCGAGGACGGCACGCCCGCCCAGCCCGCCAGGGACGACAACGGCGACTGGACGATGGACCACCTGACCACCGTCGGCATCCTGCCCATCGACATGGACATGGACGGCGACGGCATGGTGGACGGCGACAACGCGGAAGCCCAGACGCTGCCGACCCCGTTCCACACCGATTTGGCCCGCGTCGAAAGCGAGACCGTCCGGTTCGTGAAGGTCACCACCACCGCCAACACCCATGAGGCCACGGTCGGCGACAAGATTCACGACACCGCGCACATCACCGGCACCATCCCGGACGACACGTACTGCGTGAAGTTCGAATACTGGGAGCAGGTGGACGGCGATGATTCCAGCAAGGACAAGCTGGTGACCACCACCGACTGCGTGCCCGTCACGCCCGGTACGAACGTGGACGTGGACTCGCCGGACATCACCGCCGACAAGGACGGCACCTTCTACTGGCGTGAACACCTCATCCGCCACCACGGCGAGGACAATGAGCACGAGGTCTCCTACGGCAAGCCGCGAATGCCCGACGAGACCGTGACCGTCAAGGCCAGGCCGCTCGCCAAGACCGGCATCGCCATCGGCGGCGCGCTGGGCGCACTGCTCCTGACCGGACTGGCAGGCGGCGTCGCGTTCCTGAGCGGACGCCGCCGCAGGACGCTCGGACGCCACACCGCCTGACGACGATGACGGCCTGAACCGTCCGACACCGTGACGGGCAGCGACCGAACACATCAACGGTCGTTGCCCGTCCCTTTCAGTACAGGGTTGTAATCTGCTGCACTTCTTATTTGCTTTACTACTGTTTAGTTTGTTATAATTGATGACATGTTGGTTCGTGAATGGGCTGCCCGTGAAGGGTTGAATCCTCAGACGGTGTGGAAATGGTGCCGTACCGGCAAGATGCCCGTGCCCGTGGAGCATACGCCGTCGGGCATGTGGCTCGTTCACGACCCCAAGTACGAAACCCAACCGTCCGAAAACATTCAAGGCCGGACCGTCTGCTACGCCCGCGTCTCGCCATCCGACCAGAAGGATGATTTGCAGCGTCAGGCCGACCGGTTGAAGGCGTTCGCCATCGGTATGGGCGTCGAAGACCCGGAGGTGGTCGTGGAGACCGGCTCCGGGATGAACGACCGTCGGCGCAAGCTGAACCGGCTGCTGTCCGACCCTACCGTGACTCGTATCATCGTGGAGCATCGTGACCGTCTCGCCCGCATGAACGCCGGTCTGGTGGAAAGCGCGTTGAAGGCGCAGGGGCGGCGGATCATCGTGGTGGACGACACGGAGCTTGACGACGATTTGGCGCGGGACATGACCGAAGTCCTCACCTCGTTCTGCGCCCGCCTGTACGGTCGTCGCGCGGCCAAGCACAAGGCGGAGGCGGCTTTGAGGGCGGCGCATGATGCGTAAGGGGATCAAGGTCACGCTCGACCCGACGCCACGACAGGCGCGGCTGCTCGCATCCAACGCGGGCGCGGCCCGCTTCGTGTTCAACCTCGGTCTGATGCACATCAAAAGCCAGTTGAACGGACTCACCTCCTGCGAGGGGAAGGGCAGAGCGGATTGGAGCATGCCCGCGTTGCGCCGCTGGTGGAACGAATGGAAGCAGGAGCTTGCCCCGTGGTGGCGGGAGAACAGCAAGGAGGCGTACACCAGCGGACTCCAGTCGTTGGCCAACGCGTTCGCCAATTATTTCGCATGGCGTGACGGCGAACGTGAGGGCGACCGCATGGGCTGGCCGAAACCACGAAGCAAACACAAGACCACGCCGAAGTTCACGTACACGACCGGCTCGTTCGGCGTCGCCGACCCCTATGGGTTGAAACTGCCGCGCATCGGCCGCGTGCACTGCATGGAGAACGTCAAACAGTTGACCGGAGGCATCCAACCGTCACGCATGACCATCAGCAGGCACAACGGGCGCTGGTATGCGAGCCTGCTCGTCGAAGTGCCCGACCCGCAGCCGCCGACCACGTTGGAAGGGCATGTGGGCGTCGATATTGGCGTCAAACGCATCGCCACGCTCAGCGACGGCACGACGGTTGAAAACCCGCACACGTTGAAGACGAGCATGCGCAGACAGCGTCGCGCGCAACGCAAGCTGAACCGCCGCAGGAAAGGGTCGAAACGCTATCTGAAGGCGAAAAAGGAGCTGCAACGCGTGGAAGGACATGTCGCCAACCAGCGGCGTGACCGGATGGACAAGCTCACCACCATGCTCGCCACGACCTACGCGGACATCAGCATCGAGGATTTGAGCGTCAAAGGCATGACGAAACGCCCGAAAGCGAAACCCGACCCGAACAACCCCGACAAATACCTGCCGAACGGACGCAAAGCCAAGGCCGGGCTGAACCGGGAGATTCTGGACGTGGGCTTCGGCATGTTCCGTCGGATGCTCGAATACAAGTGCGCCCTATCCGGCGCACGACTCCACATTGTCGACCGCTGGTATCCAAGCAGCAAGACCTGTTCCAACTGCGGGGCGGTGAAAGCCAAACTGTCCCTCAAGGAGAGAGTCTACCGTTGCGACCATTGCGGACTGGTCGTCGACCGCGACCATAACGCGGCCATCAACATCGACGTCGCCGGGAGTGCCCCGGAGACTCTAAACGCGTGCGGAGGATGCATAAGACCGGGGAGCCCCGGCAGACATCCGAAAGACCCGTCCTCAAACACGGGAAGGAAACACGAACCAAGCAGCGAGAAACGCATAAGACTTGGAGCGGACACCCGCAAGAGTGTCCTGCAAACCAAAACAAACTAGTTTGCAACGGCATCACAAGGAGAAAGTCGAAATGGGCAAACGGAAACCCGCAATCATGCTCACGGCCGGAACACTCGCCGTGGCGACCCTATTGAGCGTCGGCGTGACGGCCAACGCCATCGAGAACATCCCCACGCCGACCGCCACGCAATCCGAAAGCAGGACGGCATCCATCTACCCGGAGGGCGCGTGGATCAGCGTGGACGGCGAATGGCTCGAATCGTTCGACCCGAGCGACGGGTTGGACGACGAGGACACCAGCTACGCGGACTCCGCCGTATGGAAGGTCAAGGGCGGCAGCATCCAGCTCCACGACCTGCCCGCCGGGTGGACGGTCGGCACCCAGATGCGCGTCAACCAGCTCACCGGCGAATGGAGCGCGTTCTACCTGGTCGAGGATGAGACCCGGACCTACCGCTACTACTGGTACTTCGACGGGGCGGACGGCATCACCCACACGGTCGACGAGATGCGAGCGTTCACGCTCACGTTGAACGGCGAGCCGGTGGACTGCGACCCGACCGGGAACGTGGACGTTCACGAGGTGTACCCGTCCGACTACGTGGGATACGAGGGTGCGCCCGCCAACTGGACGGTCGTCCAACGCGACTTCACCGAGAACGGCGTCGACGGCTACGAATACGTCGCCTATCCGACCGACGCCGAGACTCCGGTAATCACCTACCGGTTCTGGTACGACGCCCCGTCGTCCGCCGACGAACTGGAGGGCATCACCGCAATCCTCTCCGACGGCACCCCGGTCACCGGGTTCGACCCGACGGTCAGCGGCACGTTCGACATCCCTCGCGGCTACGACGTGGAACTGCGAAACGTGCCCGACGGATGGACGGTGGACGCGCGGAAGAAACCCAACGGCAGTTGGAGCATCGAGTTGAAGAAAGGCAACGGGGAGCAGTACTTCAACTACCTGTTCGCCGTCACCGACAGCTACATGTGGACGTATACGGTCGACCAACTCCAGAACGTGAACGCCACGCTCCCGGACGGCACGCCCATCGACGGGTTCGGCTGGCGTGGAGGACGGTGGACTCTGCCGAAGGGCACGACCGGCGTCAACCTGACCGGCGTGCCCGACGGGTGGAACCGGGACGTGACCCATGAAGACGACACATGGACGGTGTCCGTCAGCAGCCCCGACGGGTCCATCAGCGTCGACTACATCTTCGACGTGCCCCATACGTACACGGCAGGCGAACTGAGCGGCATCACCGCCACGGCGGACGGCACGCCAGTGGACGGGTTCACACCCACCCAATCCGGCACATGGACGGTGCCCCACGGGTCCACCGTGAACCTCAAGGGCATCCCCGACGACTGGGTGACGACCCATGAGGACGGCACGCTCACATGGACGGTCACCGCGCCCGACAACACGGTGAGCGTCACATACACGTTCGAATACGCGGCGAAACCCGCATCCAGGGACGATTTGAAGACCGTGACCGCCACCGTCAACGGGCAGCCGGTCACCGGGTTCGACCCGGTCAACGGCGGCACGTTCACCGTGCCCGCCGGCACCACAAGCGTCGACCTGGACGGCATCCCGGACGGATGGTCGAGCACGCCGCTGACCGACGGACGCCTCGGCTTCACGCTGGCCAGCAAGGACGGCACGCTCGCGGTCGAATACGTGTTCGTCCCGGAGACCGTCACGCACACCGTCACGTTCGACAGCGACGGCGGCACGCCCGTAGACTCGCAGACCGTCAACCACGGCGAACAAGCCATCGACCCCGGCACGCCGACCCGTGACGGCTACGCGTTCACCGGCTGGCTGTTGGACGGCGAACCGTACGACTTCGCCACCCCTGTCACCGGGGACGTGACGCTCGTCGCCGGATGGGAGGAGACGTCTGACCCGACGCCCGTCACCCACACGGTCACGTTGGACGCGGGCAACGGCTCCCAACCCGTGCGGGTCACGGTCGTGGACGGCGAACCCGTCGGCAGGCCCGCCAACCCGACCCGCGACGGATACACGTTCGCCGGATGGCTGCTGAACGGCGAGCCGTACGACTTCACCGCCCCGGTGACCGGGGACATCACCCTGACCGCCCAGTGGGAGAAGCCGGCCGAATACACGGTCACGTTCGACACGCAGGGCGGCACGCCCGTCGCGTCGCAGACCGTCACCGAGAACGGCACCGTCACCCGTCCGGCCGACCCTACACGCGACGGGTACACGTTCAAGGGCTGGCAGTTGGACGGAGCCGACTACGACTTCACGACGCCCGTCACCGCCGACATCACCCTGACCGCCGTCTGGGAAGAGAACAAGACGCCCCAGCCGGTCACGCACAAGGTCACGTTCGACGCGAACGGCGGCAGCGCCGTGGACCCGCAGACCGTGGACGACGGGGCAACGGCGGTCAAACCCGCCGACCCGACCCGCGACGGGTACACGTTCAACGGCTGGACGCTGGACGGGAAACCCTACGATTTCTCGACCCCGGTGACCGGCGACATCATCCTCGACGCCGCCTGGGAGGAGACGCCCGCAAGCGACCCGCTGTCCGGCGTGACCATGCTCGTGGACGGCAGGCCGTTGGACGGGTTCGACCCGACGAAGGACGGCGAATACCATGTGGACGCGGACGCGGACGTGAGGCTGTCCGGACTGCCCGAAGGATGGACGGCGACCCGCCGGGACACGGAAACCGGGTTCTCGTTCACCCTGACGGACGGGGAGTGGACGGTCACCTACACATTCGTCACCGACGGGCGGGCGGAGGAGCCTGAGACCCCGGACACGCCCCAGACGCCCGACGCGGACGACGGGCCCGATACGCCGTCCGACGGGCGGGAGACCCCCGACGCGGATCCCGCCCCCGGGTCCGACGCGGGCGACGGGCTGGCGTCGACCGGCGTATCCCCCGCCGGGCCGCTGGCCGTCATGATCGCCCTCCTCGGCATGGCGCTGGCCGTGCTGCGGGGACGCGCCCGCCGCTGACGGGCGTGGCGGGGCCTCGCGTTGACCGTCGACGCGGGGCCCCGCCGTATTCGCTTCCATCAGTGGCGTGCGATCGCGCGCCGGGCGGCGCGCACGGCCAGACGCCGCGTGGGGGCGACGCCCGCGGCGGCCGCATGCAGGTCGTCGCCGTCCACGTGCAGCGCCTCCCACCGCCACCCGAACGGCGCGCTGCGCACGGTCTCGATCCGCCAGGCCGCGGCATCCGGCTCCGGGCGGACGAACGATTCGGGATCATCGGGAAAGACAAGACGTTCGCTCATGCGCGACGGCTATGCGATGCGACACCTGCGGAATGTATTCAGCGGTCCTGCTGAATACATTCCGCAGGTGTCGCCGGATGAGGCGGCGACCGCCGGAATCGTGCTCGAACGGCCGCGACACGCCCCGGTTGTATGC
>ERZ1673750.934-NODE-934-length-17475-cov-5.360735_pt1 | contig 17475 bp, 11 predicted proteins | sample MGYA00580203_ERZ1673750 | MGnify/ENA primary metagenome ERZ1673750 (study PRJEB41218, sample SAMN15661763) | gut metagenome | host: Homo sapiens | place: Canada: London | collected 2015-08-20/2019-03-30 | study: EMG produced TPA metagenomics assembly of... | reverse complement strand
ATTTTTAATCTGTTTGTTGGTGAGCGGCTTGGAGCGGTCATATTTCCCGACAAATTTGCGGTTGACATAGATATAGGCGATATCGTGCACATCATCCGCCGAGATGGAGGTGGCCGGGTAATCGCCCTCAATTTCCGTATGATACAGAATCATGCCGTAGCTCTGCCCATAGTGCTCCATATAATGCGGGATATGGTCGGTATGATGCGTTGCAATCCGTTCTATATTGGGGAACAATCCCGCGCTCTGCGTCAGTGCAACAGAGCCGATCTTCTGTGTTTTCGGCCGCGGTGGGAGCGGCGGTGGCTCTATCCCCTGCCGTTTACAAAGGGTCTCTCTCATGATATGATACTTCGCCGTATAATCTCCGTATTCGTTCAGCGGCGCGTCATAATCGTAGCTCGTGGTAGTGGGCTGATAATAACCGCCATCATTCGCCCCTGCCATAAAGCCAAAATTCGTGCCGCCGTGAAACATGTAGAAATTAAAGCTTGCATCCGCTTCAAAAAACTGGTTTAAAATCTTGGAGAAGGTTTTCTTTGACCAGGCTTCTGCGGAATGATGGTGTTTTTCCCGAAAATGATCGAACCAGCCGCACCACATTTCGCCGCACATCAGCGGCTTATCCGGCTGAAACGCCTTCAAATCACGAAAGCCATTGCTGGGGAAGCCGCCGAAATTCACCACTTTGAATTCCTCTGCAAGCCCGCCGCCGGAAAGGTGATATTTGCTCTCCCCATCGGAGGTAAACAGCGGCACGTCAATGCCGTTTTCCCGCATCAGGTCACGCAGGAAGGCAAGATATTTTTGATCGCGCCCATAGCTGCCGTATTCATTTTCGACCTGCATCATCAAAATCGGGCCGCCGTGCGTTGCCTGCAATGGCGCGAGCTTTGGCAGCAGCACGTTGAAATACGCTTTCACATAGCTCAGATACGGCTCGCTGTAGCATCGAAGCCGTATGCCGTTATCTTTCAAAAGCCACGCGGGAAAGCCGCCGAAATCCCACTCCGCGCAGATATACGGACCGGGGCGGACGATCGCATAAAGCCCTGTCTCCTGCGCGGTTTGAAGAAACGCGACCAGATCGTTCTGCCCCTCAAAATCAAAGGTATCCTCCGTTGGCTGATGCACGTTCCACGCAACGTAGGTTTCCACCGTGTTGAACCCCGCGGCTTTCAGCTTGAGCAGCCGGTCCGCCCAATATGCCCTGGGGATTCTGAAATAGTGCATCGCGCCGGAATAGATATGGAATTTTGCCCCGTCCAGGTAAAAATCCCGCCCTCTGATTGTAAACATATCAGCACTCCCTCCCAATTTGAAGCGTTACTTTTTGGTGCGCGCCGACCGAAATGGATTGGAAGGTGCAAAGTGCCATATCCCCTAACGGAGCAGCGCAGTCCGCGCTGCCTTCTACCAGCAGCCGGTATTGCGCATCGTAATCCGTCGGGTTGGTAAGGGTAAGCGCCCATTCGGCCCCCGCCGCCGCAATGCCGCAATCCACATGATCCAGCGCAAAGCAGAAGCCGGTATCTTTCCGAACATACACCGCAGGGAGTTCAAAATAGGTCAGCATCACGGAAACCTCCGGCCAGCAGGAGCCGAGGGGAACTTCCCCAACATTGTTTTTCCCCTCCCAGTCGGACAAATTGACGCGCTCATTCATCCGCCCAATTGGGTTAAACATCGTCCGGTACAATCCCGCCGCCATCCGCTTCGTGAGGGGGCGTTTAGATAGAAAACGCACGCATTGCGCCGTTTTCGCGCGCATCCATTTTTCAAATCCCGCGCGGCCATTATGCCACACATAGCTTGCATAGATCGGGTTTTCCGGCGTGCTGACGAACTGCGTGATATTATGGGAGATATCGCGGCACAATTCCAAATATCTGATATCACCGGTCGCTCGGTACAGCCGGAAGAGGGAGGCCCCGGAAAGCGTGCAGATACCGGGAGCCGCGTGCTTATTCTGCACGCTTGCCCAAACCGCGCCGGTCGTGGAAACGCCGTGCCGGTAAAACTGCGTGTTTTTCGAATAGGCGTAATCGTAGGCAACGCACCAGCTTGCGCAGATGGACGCGGTGTTCACGGCATACTGAAGCCACTTTTCCTCTTTCGTCTCCGCATGCAAGGCCACAAAGGATTCCAAAAGGCCAAACGCGGATTCGCTGTCCGGGCAGGCGAGAATTTCACCCGGCCCGCCGTTTGTAAAGCCTTTCGCCACATAGCCCCGATTATAGCGCTCCGCAATCGCTTCAGCGGTGCTTATGTATTTGGCATCGTTAAAATACTGCCCGCAAAGCACAAGCCCCGCGGGCGCGATCCCCGCCGAAGCCGATCCGCCTATGAAGGGTGCCTGCGCCTCCATATCGATAAACTGCCCCAGCCCGCCGTTTTTCTGATCGAACGCCACAAAGGCGTCGGCCAGCCTTCTCAGCCCGTTTTCCCAGTGGGAAGGCGCCTGCGCGTCGGATTTTTTCAGCCAGAGAAGCTGTTTTGCCAAAAAATAGAGTGCGTCCGCATTTTTGCGGCTCATGACGATCTCCGCATGTTCCGGGTTGTTAAAATCATCACCATACCGTTTGCCATCGCAAAAAACGCCATAGAAAAAGCCGGAGGGATGCTGAAGCTCCCGAAACATAAACTCCAACGTTTGCCGGCTGCGCTGCCGGGTGAGCGCATTGCCCGACGCCAGCCCCGGCAGCGTGTTCATCGCGCCGCCCACCCAGCCTGTTTGCCATTGGCGGTAGATCCCGCTTTTCGCCTCGGAGGAGCGATAAAAGCCGGGCTTTTCGAGCCAATTGCGCAAATTATATTTCTCCTCAATGAGCGCGCTGGCATGGGACCATGGCAATCCTTGCGGATGCCTGCGTGGCAGGCCCTGTTCCATCCGGAGCTGAAAAAAGCGGTTTAAAAACGCTGTGACGCTCCCGCAATCGAAAACATATTCTCGAAATGCAAAAGATACGGTATCCCCTTTGTGCAGGCGAACGCCCTGATCGCGGGACGGCGCGTTCGTTGTGCACATCTGGTAGGTTTTCTCTTCCCGCACGCAGGGAGAGGAGAGAAGAAACCGCACGGTTTTCTGCGCCGCGTTTTCTAAAACAGTGATGCCAAAATCCCCAAGCTCATTTTTCTGCTCCCAAAACAGCAGCCAGCCCCGCTTTTGCTCTCTGGAATAGAAGCCGATGCAGGGGATTGACAGATCGCCGGTGCTCAACTGAACGCGGCTGCTTCCGCTTTTCTCCAGGCGCGGCACATCGGAAATCACCGGCTCTTTCCCGCACAGCTCCCGCTCAGCGCCGGAAGCCATCGGCGGGTAGGGGTGATTCAGGCTGCAAAAGCGGTTGCCGTTATAGAGGGCGGCGGGCGCGAACACATAGTTTGCGGCATCCCACTCCGTATCCTCAAAAATCAGGCTAAGGCCCGCTTTTTGCCGTATTGATTTCAGCGCTTGAAAAACGGCCCTGGTTTCCAGTGCCCCCTCATGCTCCCGCTTCACAAGTTGCGAAAGGCGAACGGCTTCAAAGCCCTCCCCTTTTGTGAGCAGAAAGGTCTGCACATTCGTTTTTACAGAGTTCCGATAGGTAGAAACAGAAAAATAGCGGCGCATTTACATCGCTCCTCTCCCGACCGCTGATACGGCTCAAATCGGGCATTTTTCGATGACCGCCGTCTCCTTTGCATGGATATAGGAGAGCGGCTCGGATATGAGGCCCTGCCCATCGCTAATCTGCAACGTGTAGAGACCCGATAAAAACACTGTGTCGCCAGCCTCATTCACGGAATAAAAATCCTCCTCCCGCAGTGCGAAGAGAACCTCTTTTTCTTCCCCTGGGTTAAGCGGCAGCCGTTTCACGGCAATGAGGGAGCGCAGCGGGGTTTGGTATTCCGCCTGTGGAGCGGAAACATAAAGCTGCAACACCTCGTCACAGGCCACTTCGCCCGTATTGCGAACGGTGCAGCGCAGCATCTGCCCATGCAGGCTGCACGCCGTTAGTTGAAAACGGGTATACGTCAGCCCGTAGCCGAAGGGATACTGCACTTCGCCGCGATAATACCGATACGTGCGGTTTTTCATGGCGTAATCATCAAACTTAGGCAGATCGCGCACATCGTTATAAAACGTTACCGGCAGCTTTCCGCTGGGAGAAATCTCTCCAAACAGCAGTTTTGCAATCGCCCTGCCGCCCTGTGCGCCAGGATACCAGCATTGCAGGATCGCGTCGGCACGGCCCCGTACCTTACGAAAATCTATGCAGCCGCCTGAAAAGTTCAGAAGGATCAGCTTTTTGCCCATGGCAAGCAGTTTTTCCAGCAGCTCCTGCTGAACGAAAGGCAGCTCCAGATTTGCACGGTCGCCCTGTTCGCCAAGGTTTCCGCCGCCGCCCTGCAACAGTTCCCCATTCTCCTCGCCCTCCATAGAACAATCGAGCCCCGCGCAGAAGAGAATCACATCCGCAGACTTTGCCTGCTCCACCGCCTGTGCCTGCAAGCGGCTATTTTCCGCCGGGAGATAGGAGTAGCCCTGTACATAGGCTGTACTCGAATTTTTGGCTTTGACCGCTTCGGACACTTTGATGAAGCGGGTGGGCTCTCCAGAATAATTGCCGAGATAGGCAAGCTCATTTTCCGCGTTATAGCCCACCACGAGAATGCGCTGTGTGTCTGCGGTGAGTGGGAGCACCCCGTTATTTTCCAGGAGGACAATCCCCTTTTCCGCCGCTTCCACCGCCAGTGCTTCATGCGCGGGCAATGCGTTCTCGGCGGGGGAAATGGCATGATACGGGCAGTCTCCCGAAAACATGCCGAGGCTGCTGCGCACGGCAAGCAGCCTTGCCACAGAGCGGCGCAGCGTATCCTTCCCAACCATGCGTGCCGCCAGCGAGAGGGGCAAAAGCCGGTAAAGCTTGCCACACTCCAGGTCACAGCCCGCATGAAGCGCCATGGCAGCGCCCTTGCGCGGGTCGCCCGTCAGCCTGTGGTGATACACGATATCAGCCACCGCGCCGCAGTCTGATACAAAATACCCCGTAAAGCCCCACGCCTCCCGGAGGAGCGTTTGAATGAGCGTTTGCGACGCGCAGCAGGCCTCGCCGTTGACGCGGTTATAAGCGCCCATCACGCCGCATACGCCGCCATCCTGAACCGCCCGTTTGAAAGCGGGCAGATAGGTTTCGAACAAATCCTTTTTGGTGACCCTCGCGTCAAACGAATGCCGTTCCGCCTCCGGGCCGCTGTGCACGGCAAAATGCTTGGCGCATGCCGCGGTTTTGAGGTAGGCGGGGTGATCCCCCTGCAAGCCTTTGATGTATGCCGTGCCGAGAAGCCCCGTCAGAAACGGGTCCTCTCCATAGGTTTCCTGCCCGCGCCCCCAGCGTGGGTCGCGATAAATATTGAGATTGGGGGACCACATTGTCAGCCCCTTATAGATGCCATAATCGCCTCGGCCCTGGCTTTCATTGAATTTGGCACGCGCCTCGGTGGAAACCGTTTCCGCAACCCGGAATACCAGCGCTTCACTGAAGGAGGCCGCCATACAGATCGCCTGGGGGAAAACGGTGGCCACGCCCGCCCGCGCGACCCCGTGCAGGCTTTCGTTCCACCAGTTATAGGGCAGGATGTGGAGGCGTGGAATGCCTTTGGAAGCATGCATGAGCTGGGAGATCAGCTCGATCGCATTCATTTGATCCGCAAGCGCTTTTCCAACCTCCAAATGCTTTTGTTGGGCAGATTGATCCATGGTGGTTTCACCTCTTTTTCACCGTTACTGCGCCCCGGTTTGGATCTGCAAACAGGTTTTGCTCTCCGTGCCCCAACTATCCACGGCACGGATTTCAAAAGAGTGCTTTCCCTCTGGTTTTTTCACATCTTTCAGCTCCAGCGTTACCTGCTGCGCCATCGTATCAAGCCCATTGTAAAAATCGCTAAAAAACAGCCGTTCCTCCTTGCCATCGATGATAACCCGATAGGAATGCACAAAATCATCATCCGACGCCGCAGGGAAAAGCAGGTATACACGATCATTTTGAACCGTGGCCGTGCCGCCCGCTTCCGGCATCACGGGAGCGCTGTTCACCGCTTTCCGTGCGCCAAAGGCATAGCGGCCGTCATTGTGATACGGCAGCGGGAACGACCAGCGCATCCCTTCTTTTTCCTCTTGCCCGGTTGTGCCATCCGCAAAATTCATGCGGCGCAGCATGATGGAATCCTTAGAAAACTCCATGAGGTAACCCATCGGTGTTTTCTCCGCATCCGGCGGGATGGTTCCATTCTCTTTCCCCTTCTCCATTTCCGTATAGGAGAGGGACTGCGTGTTGACAACCGTATAACCGCCCTGCCAGATCGAGCGCTCATCCAGCAGGGAATAGTGCACATGGCCGCTAAAATTAATTACGTTGGGGTACTTTGACAAAACAGCATCCAGCGTTTCATCGCCCCAATCCTCACTGCCATAGCTCGTATTTTGTGGCTGATTGTGGGTGATGACAAAAATCGGCTTTCCCTCTGAATCCGCGCTCGCCTTTTTCAGCTCGGCATCCAGCCATTTGGCAGTTCGCCGGTAGCCCCGCGTCATGCTGCCGCTGTCGGGAGAGGCGCCGATGAAATGATAGCCATTTACCACATAGTGCGTCCAGGGCGACTGCCCAAGGATCTCCGTGAATGCCTTTTGGTGATTGATTGCGGTAAACACACTTTTATTCCAGTAATCATGGTTGCCCATAATGGTTTGGATGATCGGCCTATCATGGCCAAACACTTCGTCCAGCGCATCCTGATAGGTTTGAAAGGCAAACCGGGTTCCCAAATCGCCGATGTCCCCGGCAAACAGGATCATATCCACTTTGTGATGCTTCAAAACAGTAAGCGTTTTTTTCAGATTTTGCAGGAAGGTGTCATCCTCTTCCATCTGTTTCTCCGTGGGGGGAAGCTGCGTGTCAGAGATCACCGCAACCTTGAACGGATCGCTCTCTGTATGAAACTCCTGCATTTTTGTGCTGTTCATGGCGGCCTCACTGCCAGATGGGATCAGCGCAGCCGCGGTGAGCGCCGCGGCGGAAACTGTGGCAATCGCCGCAGCTGTGAAGAAAAACAGCCGTTTTTTTGAGTACTGCATGGATCATATCGCTCCTTTAAAAATTCATCATCTGATTGAAAAGAGCTCCTGAAAGGGGCAATAACAACCGCCGTAATGCCTTCCGCCTCCGCCCGAAAGCCCGACGCTTCCATATAGTGGTCATGCGGCGGCCCGGCTTCTGCGCGGATACCTGCTCCTTAGTGTTTACTCCTCTCCCGCCAAAGCGGCAAGGGCGTTCAGTTCTTCGGCCTCCTGCTTTGCCTTTTCCTCCCGGAACGCTTTGAGCTTGCCCTCCTGCGCCTGTTCATCAAATTTGTAGAAGAACATGGGGATCGCCTGCAGCAAAAGCCCAATTGCGCCAAACGCGGTAAGCATAAAGAAAATCACATTGAGCAGCGTCGTATAATTAACCCCGCCATAAACCGCTGCCTGCGTGGTGCTTTCGATCAACGGCCTGGTGAGATTGCCGGTCAGCTTTGTCATAACGTCGGCATTATAGCCGAACACATCCACGATTTTCAACATGGCCACATTGAAAATGGCGTAGGAAATTTTGTTGACCAGGCTCCGGAAGGAAAAGACCGTTCCCTCCAGGCGCTTACCTGTACGCATTTCAATATCGTCAATCACATCTGAGAACATGGCAACCAGAAGCACTGTCATAATGCCGACCGGGAAGTTGGTGAAGAAGCGCAGCACCGTGTAAGTAATCGCGCCCGCGACCGTATTGTAGGGCACAATCCATACGCCTACAATAAAGCACACCACATCCGCCACGATCCCGAGCAGAGAAATACGGATCCACAGTGTTTTTTTATCCATCCGCTGTAAAAGCGGCGGCACGAGCGCCATGGAAAGCATATACGATAATCCGCTACCGACCTGGAGCAGAGGGATCAGCAGCCCCTCACCCGTCAGCTCAATCGAAAACCCAGTTAGATTGTTAATCCAGGCCGAAAGGCGATCAACCGGGATCACGCCAAGGCAGTTCCACTTTGCAAAATAGGGCAGGAACATGGCACCGAGGTTTACGATGGCAGAGAAGAACGCCGCCACCGTGAGGCAGATAAACTTTTTATCCTGAAAAACAACCTTTAATCCATCAAAATAATTTTCTTTTTTCGGCGGTATGTAAACCTTCTCTTTGAAGCCGAACGCGGAGAAAAACATCGGGATGCCGCCCAAAGCAGCAAAAATGAGGGCGGAAGAAAAATAGCCCATCTTCTCGTTTCCCCTGCCCCACAATCCCGCTATTGTAAAAAACAGGAGGGATGGCAGAACAGACCCCAGCGAGCCGACAATATTGCTAAAGGAGATCGCTTTGACGCGCTTTTTATCCTCCGGGAAAACTAGCGGCGTTAGCCCCTGATAGGGGATATCCAGCGCCGTATAGATGGTATAATACAGCAGATAGGCGATGATCGCATAGGCAAAGTTGCCCTTCTGGCCAAAATTCACCGGTGCAAACAAAAGTGCTGTGACCAGAATCACGGGAAACGACATCCAAAAAACATAAGGCCGGCACTTGCCCAATTTTGTATGGGTTTTATCAACAATCATGCCCATCATCGGATCGTTCACGGCATCCCACACCTTTGTGGCGGAAAGCACGATTCCGATCATCCCCAAAGAAAGCCCCAAAACATCGGTAAAATAAAGGTTCAGCGCCGTTGACATGACACCGTAAATCGTGCTCATGCCGAACGGCAGCAGGGAAAACGCGAGAATTTCCCGTGTGGTCTTGTCCTTCAATCTGTTCAAATCACTCTCTCCTTTTTTCGAAAAAATCCGTTTTGATTGATGCGCTCCGTGAAGCCGCTGATAATGTGGTTGGTGTATTCCGAGGAGACCTTATATTCCGGCAAAGCGTATTGCGGGAGGCCTTTTGTGGCCTCCTCAAAGATTTTCTGAAAATTGTTTTGCCGGTTTGATTCATAGAAAACGATCACCTGTGGGTTGATACAGATGATCACGCTGCGCACGATTTTCGCAAGATAAGAGGTGCCCATGATATTTTTTCGGATATCGTTGATATAGCCAACCTCCCCGGCAAATCCGGAGGCGCCCTCCAGCACATGGCCGTTGACCATCTCGCCAACACCAATACCGTTATGGCCGAACTGTGCGGTAACGATGTTGGGGCTGTTTAGAACCTCCTGCGTGCTCGCACCGATCACTGTAAGCTTCATATCGTTCTGCACAATCACATGGGTATGAAACCGCTTTTCCAGATCCCTCTGCATATCAAAGCCGCACAAGCCAGGGTTATAATACCAATCCATAATCACCCCCTCTTTCACCACGCAGGGGAGCGATAGGCATACAACCCCGATCTCATATCGCTGCTGAAACGCCGCAATCACACTGTAGACACAATTGAGATATTGCTGCATCTCAAAAGGAACACGCTGTTCCTCAATGCAGTGCATGGCAAAGTCATAAACGCTGCAAACCAGATCGTTATCATCCGTAATTAAAAAGAGAAAATACTGATATTCCCGATTGATGACATATTGCTGCGCTTTTCTGCCTCCTGTGGATTCCGCGACCGCCCCCACAAGGGTCATTTTTTCTCTCAACCCCTGCTCCATGCATTTCTTAACGGTTGTCAACCCAATTTGCGTTTGCTCCGCAATCTGGTTCAAACTACAGGTGCCTCCCTCTCTTAACACGCGCAAAAGATCGGATATGTTTTGATTCCTGATTTCTTCCAGCTGTTCCTGCCCGTTCATCTGTTTTCGCCTCACTTTTAACACCGGGTGTTAAAAGTGATTGTACCGTATTGCCACTCTTGTTGTCAACAAATATCTGCATCTATTTCCAAGATGATGCTATGGGTGGAATTTCAACAAGCTGCGCCGGAAGGCGGCATTACGAAACTTTATCTGAGAGAATTTTACCATTCATAGCCATATAAATACACTGCCATCTGAAATGGCTTCCCATCGCGCTTTAACGTAAGCAATTGCTGCTCCAACCGGTGAAAACCCTGATGCTCATAAAAGCCATAATTGCAGGTGGAATCTGTATAGAGATAGATGGCGTGCGCACCATAGTGCTGCAAATCGTCCATCAGCCTGATAAAAAGCGCTTTTCCGACGCCGCGTCCCCGGTAATCCTCATCCACAGCAAACAGCGTCAGCACACCGTCAAACTCGCCCTTATGATTTTTGGAAAAGGCGTGATAAATCTGGTGCAGGTCTCGATAGCTATCAAGGCCCTCCCTGTTTCTTCGCCCATGAACCCGCATTGCACAGGCATACCATGCCGTGCAGGCAAGCGCTTTAAGGTGAAGCACAAGTTGATAATCCCGTTTGGCGTTACCCATAATAACGCCTATAATTTTTCCATTTTGTTCCGCCACGCAGGTATCCGTCGCTTCCGAAAGGCAGCTGTAGAGATACTGCTTTTGAAAGCATTGCAGTACCTGCGGATCCGTAACATACCGGGATAGCCCGAACGATTGGTTTAAAAGGGCGCATACTGCGGCATAATCCTTCGGTTCCATTGGGCGGTATCGAATGCCGTCGCCTAAATCCTCTTTCTTTTGGCACTCCCCCGCCCATTCGAAGCCTTTCTTTGCAACGATAACCGCGATGATTTCATTGATAACAGCGGCGGCGGCAATGGTGCCTTGAATGATCTTAGCACTCTCCGGCGCGGGGCCGGATAAAACGGAAACCGCAATCCCGGTAAAAACCAGGGATACGCCTGAATGGGGCAGCAGCGTCAGGCCGAGATAATTTCGGACGGTTTTAGGGGAACGTGTGATGGCTGCGCCAAAAAACGCACCGCAATACTTGCCCAAAGCACGGGATACAATGTAGACCACCGTGAACAGCCCCGCACCTAAAATCAAATGATAATCCAACGGCGCGCCTAAATTCAGGATCACGACGATCAGGGCGAATCCGAGAACCGGACGGAAGGAGCGCATGATCTGATCCAGCCGTTCTTCTGAAACCATATTGGAAAAAGTGGCGGAGAAGGCCATTCCGATCAGCATAAAGTTGAGCATCGGGCGCGGCAGAAGCGCGTTACACAGAAAGCCCACGTCGGAGGCGAAAAGAATCGTCAGGAGCAGCAGAAGCAGCGTAACGGGAGCGCTCCGCTCCTTTTTTAAAAGGAAGCCTGATAAAAGCCCCGTCAGCACACCAATAACCAATGGCAGCAGCACGATCAGCGCGATGAGATAAGCTGGAAGCGCACCGGCGGATAGCATGCCCGCCACCAGAGCGACAACCGTAAAAAAGACGATGCAGCCCACAATATCATCCAGCGCCGCCATGGGGATCAGCGCTGCTGTCACCGGGCCATGGGTTTGGAATTCACGCACAATGGAAAGCGCGGGCGCGGGGGCTGTTGCCAGCGCAATTCCGCCAAACAGAAAGGCCAAATACAGCGGTAGGTGAAGAAAATAAAAAACGAGCCCGAAAACCAGCGACACCAGCAAAAACGTGCCGAGCGACTGGGTAAGTGTTGTAACGACGATGGCCCTGCCGGATTTTTTGATTTTCTTCCAGACGAGCTCTGTCCCGATCATCAGGCCAACCGCGCATTCCAGCACATGAACAAAGCTCTGATACCAAACGGCATCCAAAATCGCCTGGTTCAGCAGGGAGAGCGCGTGCGGCCCAAGCAGCATCCCCCCCAGCAGCCAGCCTAAAATCGCGGGCAGCTTTAGCTTTGCCATCAGCTTACCAACCACCCACGCCGCAATAACAGCGGCGAAAAAGCGAATGAGCAGCAGGATCATTTCAAAAGCATCCCCCTTTCAACCGTGCCGTAAAGCATAAAATCCAGCATCTTTGCGAGCTTCTTCTCATGCTCCGTGATCAGTTTGCTAAAATCCTGCCCCGCCTTGGCCATGCCGCTAAAATAACCATTAAAGAGTTCCATCATCAACTCGTAATACTCCATCGCGTCGGCCTCCGTCACGCCCTCTCGCAGCTTCATCCGAGAGAGAATCACATGAAACGTCTGCCGATTGAAGCAGTCAAACGCTTCCCTGCTCTTTTTGATCTGCTCTGCCAATCCTTCCGGAGGCTGTAGCACCGCCTCAAAAAACAGACGTGCGTAAAGTGGATTCCGGGCAAAATACTGAAAGCGCAGTTCCAGATATGTTTCAATTTCTGCAATGGCATGGGGCTGCAAATAGGAAATCAACTCGGAAAAGCAACGCTCCACACAAATCAGATAGAGTTCATCTTTTCCAGCAAAATTGTGATAGAGCAGGCCTTTGGGAATGTGATAATGGGTACAGATGGCATTGACGGTTGTGCGCAAATAGCCCTTTTCCCCAAACTCCCGCATCGCGGCATTCAGGATTCGCGCTTTCGTTCGCTCGGTTTTTTCTTGTTTTTTCATTTCGGACACCTTTTTCATTTATTGACCAATCGGTCTATTTCATTATATGCAAAATGGACCGATTGGTCAATAACAAATTTGTTTTACAATTAAAAGCATAGAACGGAAAGAAAATTCGGCGAGATCGCATCCGTTTTAACCGTTACATAAAATGAGAGGCTTGTTTTCACAACAGCCCCTTCGCCTCATCCGTACAGAATCACGCTGCTTTTGTGCGGATTACTTTTCTGCCTCGGAAATTGCCGAATTCTTCCTCGGTTTTCGCGTCAGGCAGTTCCCAGCTCTTCCGCTCGATAAATGACATATCATATTCCATAGAGCTAGTCAGCCAAATTTTGCTGTCAACATTATAAAATATCTTAGTCGGATCATCCATCAGATTCACATAAATTCTTTTAAGTGAATGGCTATCTCCGTTTTCCTGACCGTCTTTTTTTATTAAGCAATTTTTCCTATTTCAGGTTTATTTTGGTAGCAAAACAACGACGTTTCCCCATTTTGGAAACATTTCATAAACTGCACGAGCAATTCAACAGTAACTGCTGCATCTGAAAAAGCGGAGCGATATTTCTCTGCATGAATTCTACCTGCCTTTGCTACTGTTTCCAGCTTGAAGTTTTCGACCTGCCACAATATATCGCTCTTAAATCCTGCAGAGCTGGTTCAATAAGCTCGCGGTATATTATTTCGTCGTTACAGGAAAACAAGACTAATTCATCAACAAACTCATCCTCCAAAAACACTATTCATCACTCCTTATCTCTGGTTCTAATGGGAGCAATACATGATCAGAATCATCATCGAATTTCATAGAAATAAGTACCTGCACAAATCCCATGGGAGTAAACAGTTCAGGCAGCTCATTCATTTTTTCTACCAGTTGTATGTGTGTCGGGCTTCCAAGCAACGGAATGCTTTGTGAAAAGGCACTTAATTTAGGATATATTTCGTTTTGAACCTCCACCCATGTCATTTTCATTTCCAAATAACAGCCACCGTTGCAGTTATAAATTCCATAAACAAGCTCATCACAAAAATCTCGCAATCTTTCTTTTGTATACTCTTGCATTGAAAAAAGTACAAATCCCCAATATAGGCCATCCGGATCAAACCGTGCGTCAATCGATTGAAAATATTTTATATCCTGATTTGATAACTTTGTTTTCCTTCTATCCATTTTTTCCCTTTCTAAGATGCTATAAAGTCTTCCCAGGTTAATTGACGTGTAGGCAAAGACTGCTCACTCAATATTTCTACTTTTGATTTTACTTTTTCCCAATCAACACCCTCGCGTACTAATCGCCTCATCACAATATAATCTCGATCGTTAATCGCTTTTTTCAACCTTTCGATTCTTTCAATTATGTCAATTGCTTCAAGCTGCTCTGTTTGATTAGGATCCAAGTCCCTTTCCATGGAAAGCAGAAATTGATAATCCGCACTCGCCTGAATTTGACAATACATCGTTTTAGCTTCACGTAATATTTCTTCGCCCTTTGCCATGTATTGATTATCAACCTCAGGAGGTGTTTCTTTATAATAAATCTCCGGGAGCTGCTTATGTTGTGCTCTCAATAACTGATCCTTGTAATAGAGAATATGATTTCTTATCAAATTCATATTGGCTCCATCAGAATAACCTGGATTGTCTCCGCCTTTCGTATTTAACTCTGTCCATAACTCAAAGCTTCTTTCTAATTCTGTTGCCCAATCACGTTCTTTCTTTTTTCCCATTTCGTTATTTTCTCCTTGTATTATGAAGTAGTAGTTATTAGAGACCCTCTCCAAGGTCTTTGTGCTACACTGTAAAGGATGCTGTGGATTGGTTGTTTGCTCCTACCGTCGGACGGTTCACGAAAGGCTCCAACCACAGCCCTTTACCAGTTTGTTAATCAGTTAGATACCGCCAGACGGTTTATGTGGAACAAGGTTACAAGCGTAGAGTGTCCTGTGGACCCAGCATCAAATAATCCGTTGGAGGTACTGCTATGATTTGTGTTGGAATTGACGTAGCAAAGGATATCCGGTACGTACTCTCACATGGAGAAGCGTGGTTCCAGATATTTGAGATACGCCCTTTACAACGCAACCAAGTACGTTTGCCTTTGGGACACGACCTTTGCCGAATATCTGGTCAAGAAACGGGCAGAGGGCAAGCACTACAATGTTGCGCTCTCTCATGCAGCCAAGAAATTAGTGCGGCTGATCTACGCTATGGAGAAGTCCCGGCAACCGTATCACGCCGCTGCGTAACAGCTCTTATCCATATTCCAAACCGGCGTCCATATGGACGTCTGCTTTGTTATACCCTTTTTGAGCCGTCTACAAATTGCTTCCAATCCGCTCACTTTAGACTTGACTTTTAATAGTTAGTCTTTCGTCACTATTGATCTACATCGAATATGTATTACTTTGGCAAAAACAAATTCATGCAAAAAGGCGTCCCGTCGGTGTAAGCCACCATAGAGAACGCCTTTTTTATGATCTCAATTTACTTTACTATTTGAAAAATAAATATTTTCGTTCAATTTCTTGCATTATGTAATATATGAGCAAAAATCAGTTACCATATCGTACACGGAGAGTTTCTTTCCCATTTTGATTACGATACCAATAGTCCACCTTTTCAATTCACTCACGAATCGTCTCACCTATATTATTAAATCCATATAGTGTTATCTAGTCTTTTTGGTGTTACTTCGTCCATAAAAGACATACAAAATAACACCAAACAGCATTAAAAAAGCCCCGATTTACGGGGTTCATGTAGTAGGATACAAAATATTCCACAGCGTTTTCCGGGAAAAATTCGCGAAACTCGCTGCACAGCTGCGCCGCCAATGTTTTATTGTGCGCCAAAACGAGCGTTGGACGGTTCATCTGTTCGATCACGTTTGCCATAGTGAAGGTTTTGCCGGAGCCGGTCACGCCCATCAAAACCTGTTCTTTTACGCCATTTTCAAGGCCCTTCACCAGTTGATCTATGGCCTCTGGCTGATCGCCTGTGGGCCTATATTTGGAAACCAATTTGAATGGTTTTTCGTTCTCCATTGCGCCAAATGCCTCCTTCTTATGCTTACTACCAGCCCATAAATTCGTTTAAGAATCGCATACTCAAGTCCACTTTTTTTGAAAAATTGCGTATGACATGGATAGATTCACGAAAAGGATTTTTTCCGACAGCGTAACACTATCTATCACAAGCCGTCATTTCCTAAGATATTATATCACACTTCTCTATGTTTTAAAGTGCATTGCGAATAATCATATAGCTTGTTTACGCCCTATTTTGCATAACCGCCAATAAAATATTGCATGATGGAGCGTATTCCATGCAGAGGCGTCTATTTTTATTCAACCAGCAGGATAAAAATAAAAGCTGAAGCGCCTCCATATGGAGCTTCAGCTTTTATTTTACTGGCCTTCATTTACCCGCGGTGTACAAAGGGGGATTAATCCATGCCCTCAATATCAATCATTGCGCGCTTCTGTATAAACATCAACAGAAATCATTGAGGCGGCATATCCTAAATGCAGTCATTATATGAGGTGCGGCTGTTTGCGGCCAATTCCAGCTTCACGATGCAGTCACACCAGAAATGCAAATGGATAGCTGCTTGACTACTTTGGCTTATTTATTTAAAACCATCTATCTTCAGAAAGATTATTTAATCCAACTCATCCTCTGCGGGCTGCCATGCCTTTCCAAATTTCACATCACGGAACAGCGCCGCAAGGCCCGTAATCTGTTTTAACCGCAATATTTCATCCCGGTCCATCCCCAAATGTTTAGATATCCATGCATCTGACCGGCCTATTTCGTGAAGCTCCCTGATGATATTGCTCATCAGGTCTACGTCATGGCTCCCGCGCGCCCTGTTGTGCCTGATTGTGCTCGCCATCCGTTCAGAAAGTGGCTTTTCTATGACGGACACCGGCATCATGCCATGCTCCCGCTCGTAAATATCCGGATATTTTCCCATCACGCTATACCTGTGGAAGCCATCCACAATAACATACATATCCCTGCTTTTTGCATAGTAGCAAACGATCGGCATGGTGAACCCATCCGCCTTGATGCTATCGTATAATAATTTCATTTCCGGCGGCGCCACCTTGTTTGGATTATATGTATTGGGAATAATCTTTTCATACGGAACAGCAATCACATGATATACCGGGCTTTGAAACTGCTTATTCTCCATCGGCGAAACCTCCATACTTTCTTTTGATTGCATCCACTCGCTTTTGCTCCTGTTTTGTCTGCCCAAACCCCATAAAGCGGCAGGTGTGATCATTTTTCAGAATACAGTAACACATGCGTTTCCAGCTTGGGATGTCTTTTGAACTTTTGATGTCGTCGGTATGATCCGGTATCTTTCCAACAAAGATAACCCTCGACTTTTTATCCAAAGTATAATTGGAAACGCCGTTTCTCTTAATATGGTAATTATGTTCCTCTAATTCCCGTATCGTTTCCTCGGAAAGACCGCCGCCTGTGTTATGCCAGAATTCTATCGACGTCCTAAATTTTTTGACATAATTGTTCCTCAATCTCGCTGGCAGCGTATCCAGAAGGAACTGCGTATAGGATTTCCATGTGTGCCCCTCAGGCAGCGTTGCATTCCGGTATGCCATTGCCTTTGTCCGGCCATAGATCGCGCCGAAATTTGCCCCGCGGACACGGCCCACAAGCCTCGTCCATATCTCCGGATCAATGACGCGATATAGATTCAGGCTATCTTTGGAGTAGTCGTTAAAGGGCGACGCCACACGCATCTGGCTTGGAGTCAGGCCAGCCTTATAATAGAGGTCATAAAGGCCGTTATAATCATAATTGAATTTGTAGTTCGCAGCCCAGACGTCATTCACCGACCAATCATATAATGGCGACGCGCACCACACGTCTTTAAACTGTTTGGATATCCAGCACTTTCCGTCGTATCCATATTTTTTATTCAGAAAACCACTGTAGCGCTGCAATGATTCATCTGCGCGCATCCCAAGTAAACAGATCGTTTTCCCGTTTC
>ERZ1673750.933-NODE-933-length-17475-cov-5.976751_pt1 | contig 17475 bp, 12 predicted proteins | sample MGYA00580203_ERZ1673750 | MGnify/ENA primary metagenome ERZ1673750 (study PRJEB41218, sample SAMN15661763) | gut metagenome | host: Homo sapiens | place: Canada: London | collected 2015-08-20/2019-03-30 | study: EMG produced TPA metagenomics assembly of... | reverse complement strand
CCCCACCGGCCCCACCCACCGAATGCCGCCTGTCGCGCGGTTTTTGTACCGCGCTGAGAGTATTCAAGAGAGTATGACAGTAAATTCCTCGACCATGGTCAAAGAGTTCACCAATCCGCTGAAGGAACCGATCGACGACGATATCAACCTGTTTGATTTCCTTGACCGCCGCGCCCAGCGCGACCCGGACGGCTCGACCGTCGAATACAAGGCGGACGGCGGCTGGAAGTCGTTCTCCGCGACGCAGTTCCGCGACCTGGTGATCGCCCTGGGCAAGGGTCTGATCGGCTTGGGTGTGAAGAAGGGCGACGCCGTGTCAATCGTGTCGCGTACGCGCTGGGAATGGACCGCGCTCGACATGGCCATCATGGCGGTCGGGGCGCTCACCGTCCCGGTCTACGAGACGAATTCCGACGCTCAGGTGAGCTGGATCTTCAACGATTCGCAGGCCACGATCGCGTTCGCCGAGGACGACGGGCAGCGCGACAAGATCGAATCCATCCACGATGAGGTGCAGTCGCTGCGCAAGGTGTTCGTGATCGAGGCCGGCGCGCTCGAAGCCTTGCAGGCGTATGGCAAGGAAGTGAGCGACGAGGAGTTCTGGGCGCGCAAGAACGACGCCCACGGCGACGACCTCGCGACGATCGTCTACACGTCCGGCTCCACCGGCACCCCCAAGGGCGTGGAGCTGTCGCACCGCAATCTGGCGTTCCTGTGCCTGTCGGCCATGCAGTACATGCCCCGCGCCTGCGCGTGGCCCGACCGCCGTCTGCTGCTGTTCCTGCCGCTGAGCCACGTGTTCGCGCGGTTCATGGAGCTGCTGAGCTTCTGCGGCACGCTGACGTTGGGACTGAGTTCCGACATGAAGACGATCGTCAAGGATTTCGAGTCGTTCGGCCCGACGCTGCTGCTGGCGGTGCCTCGCGTGTTCGAGAAGGTGTATAACGCAGCGTCGCAGCGCGCCGGCAAGGGCATCGCCGGCAAGATGTTCCTGCGTGCGGCGGACGTGGCGCGGGATTGGTCGAAGGCCGAGCAGGCCGGTGAGAAACTGCCGTGGCGGGGGCGCCTCGCCCACGGGTTCTACGAGTTGGTGGTGTACAAGAAGATCCGCACGATTTTCGGCCCGAACGCCGACTTCGCCATCACCGGCGGCGCCCCGATGGATGCCAACCTTTCGCACTTCTTCAACGGCATCGGCATGCCGCTGCTTGAGGGCTACGGCATGACGGAGACCTGCGGGCCGGTGTGCGTGAGCCTGCCGGAGAACAATCGGATCGGCACGATCGGCATGCCGATGAGCGGCGTCACCGCGGGTATCGCGGACGACGGCGAACTGTGCGTACGCGGCCATCTGGTCTGCCGCGGATACCACAACCATCCCGATGTGACCGCCGAGCAGATCGTCGACGGCTGGCTGCACACCGGCGATCTGGGCGACATCGACGAGGACGGCTTCATTTCGATCACCGGCCGCAAGAAGGATCTGATCATCACCGCCGGCGGCAAGAACGTCTCCCCCGGCCTGTTGGAGGCCGCCGTGATGACATCGCCGGTTGTGAACCAGTGCCTGGTCATCGGCGACCGGAAGCCGTTCGTGGCCGCGCTGGTCACGTTGGATCTCGCCGATGCGAACGCGTGGCTGAAATCGCAGGGCGCTCAGGAGGAGTCCGACCTGGCGTCGCTGGCCCGCAATCCGATCGTGCACACCGAAGTCGAGCGTGCGGTGAATCAGGCCAATGAGGGCGTGTCTCGCGCCGAGTCGATCCGCAAGTTCGAGATTCTGCCCGACGAGTTCACACAAGACAACGGCATGCTGACGGCCAGCCTGAAGACCCGCCGCGCGCAGATCGTCGCGCACTACCGAGAACTGATCGACACTGTGATCTACGTGCCGAAGAAGAAGTAGGCTCACCCGGCCTGCAGTCGCCACGTTGTTTCCTGTTTGCTTGTTCCAGTGTTCGCGCATGCGGTTGCTGTTGGCTGCTCCCGCTTTGCGGTTGCAGCTCGCGTGTTCGGGTCCGTTGTATCCGTCGCGCCGGTCGTTATGTCCGAGGTCCCGTGCTTGGCCGCGGGTGACGGGCAGGTGGCAGTGGGTGTATGAGCATCCACGTAGTGCCATTTATTGTTTGCCTAGTCCTGCGGTCGTTAAGATTCACTGCGTGTCGCGTGTTCTCGGACTGCATATCTCTCGGCGTCAAGCAGGTCGCCGAACGCCTCGGCATAACCAGTGGCGGCCTGCTCAACCTCAAGCTCCCCGAACCCGACGCCATGATAGGCCGCACGCGCGGCTGGCTCCCGGAGACGATAGACGGATGGAACGCGAAGCGTCCCGGTCGGGGCGTCGGCGGAGGCAGACCCCGAAAAAAACAAGTGACTGGCATACGCGGTTGGCTTCGAACCAACGACCTGCGGTTTTGGAGACCGCCGCTCTACGTCTGGTGCGCACCAAGCGGTATATGCGGCGTTCGGCGCGCCGCGTCAATCAGCCGACGGCACGCCTGCCGCGGCAACCGAAATCGTCTGTGCATCAACACTAACAACCGTTCGCGCGGTTCGCTAGAGGTCGTGAGGATTTTTCGCCTTTCGCGCTCTTCCCGGGCATGCCGGCCGCGCTTGGGCCGTGCAGCCGGCTTGGAATCCAGTCGGCACAGGGTATCCGCAGGGGAAGCTGCGATGCGTTTGCGCCGTCTGCTTTCACGCATCGGCATGACTCATTTCGCTCGCGACGCGCCGGCCGGGTACGGCGCGGATGCCGAATCGCCGGCATCGCCGCGGCGTCCGCAGGCGCGTTGACGCTGGCCACGTCGGCGTTCATGTTCCGATTTGTCCTTGACACGCAGGCGCCGCTTTCGATGATGAAACTGGTCAGGGCCGGTAAGGTTCCCGGCGCCAAGCTGGAGGGCGTGCGCCGTGATGCAGCCGAGGAGGCAAGGGCCGCATTGGTCGACGGTCGACCGATTCGTCAGCGATGCGCTGGCCGGATGAGCCGTAAAGCCCGACCGGCTGGGCCATTTACGGGCTGTGGAGGGCGAACAGAACGCGAAAATACGGGTTGAAATAGCCGAAATCCGCAATTCCCCGTGTGAAATCGCCGTTTTTCGAGCTCAAAACGGCGATTTCACACGGGGAATTGCCCAGAACGGCTATTTCAACCCGTAATTTGACGAGGATGATGGGGGCATAGGGGGGGGAGCGATTGCGGTTGGACGCGATTGCGGTTGGACGCGGCTCATGGCTTACATTGTGGTCGCATCACTGCCGTCGGAGCTGTACGAGGAACCGGAACCGCTGGAGCTGCTGCCGGAGCCACTGGAACCACTGCCGAGCTGGCTGTCCGACTTCCCTGAGCCGCCATACTGCTGAAACTGCCCATTGCCGAATTGGCCGCCGCTGGGCGGCTGCCCCATGCCTCCGGGCATCTGCATCTGCTGGCTGCTGCCCGTGCCATCTTCGTCGTCGGTCAGCGCGTTCACCGCGAGCGCTCCACCGACGCCGCCCACGAGGCCACAGACCAGAGACACCACGGCGAGCAATGCCCACGTCTTACCGCTCAACGCGTGTTCGCCGCCCTTCGAGCCTTTCGGTGTCGGGACCTGACCGCCCATTGATCCAGGCACCGGCCCCCGGCCGTTCCAATCCTCATACAACGGCATTCGGCCGCCCTGCGCGTTCGCATCTGGTGTATTCGCGCCCTGCATATTCGCGTCCTGCGCGTTCATGTTCTGGCCACTCACCGCTTGCATATTCCCCGGCTGCGGATTCATTGCCTGCGTCGGCGCATTCTGCGCGTACCACGCCGCACGCGATCCCTCGCCGTAGCTCCCCGGCATCGGACCGTTCGGAGCATAGCCGGAACTGCCCGGAGCTGCCGCGAGCCTATACCCAGCCGAACCGTATCCGGCGGTTCCGCATCCAGCAGCCCCGGTCCCGGCAGCCCATTCGGCATCTCCCAGACCAGCCGCACGATTCCCCGCATACTCGTCTGTACCGCCGTTATCTGCCGCAGCCCGGCCACCATCGGCCCGACCAGCCGCGGAACCGGGCTCCACGCCCCAGCCGCCCGCCGAACCGTTAGTCACCGAACCATCAGCCACAGCGGCGTCATTCACAGCCGCTTGACGCTGCTCCGAACCGGTGAAGTTCGCCGCCGCCTCGATAGCGACGCCCTCGATGGCACCATCCGCGCCGTTGCCGCTCTCGCCGCCATTCGCATTGTTGACATTGTTGCTGTTGTTGCTGGTCATGATGACTCCTTTGACAACTGACTGATGAAGTGATTGCTGATGTTGATGTCTGGCACGCCGCCATGGTTATGCCATCGTCCACGCTGTCGATGTGCCGAACCGGCTGTCGAACTCGCTGCGGTCGATGGTGTCGCTCGACAGCTCCGTGTCGCTCCCGGCCGAGACCGAGGTCGAATACGAGCCGGTCACCGTGACGGTCACGTCGCCGCTGCCGGAGACCACGGTCTTGCCGTTCGCCACGATGGTGACGGTGTTGCCATCGCTGCCGGAAGCGACGTTGAGCGCGGAAATGGTCGTATCCTTCGCCACCCCCCACGTGGACGTGCCGTCGACATTCACAGTGATGGGGGCGTCGCTCGCCGTGCCCGTGCCGGAGCCGGCCGCCGCGTTGTCCGTGATCGTCGCCGCGCCGATCCATGCGGCGCCGTCCAGCAGGTACAGGTCCACACTGGAAATCGTGTCGGCGGTCACGCCGCCCGAGGTGGACTGGTAGATGATGATGCCGTTGGCGATCGGGTCGGATGCGGTTTTGCCGGTGACCGTGCTTTCCAACGTCGAATCCTTGATCAGGATCGTGTTGAGGCCTTCCATGCCGGCGATCTGGCTGCCGGATGAGGTTCCGGAGACGTTGTTCACCTGAATGTCGCCGGTGGAATACAGCAGCGGGGAGCCGGAGCCGGCGGTGCTCAGCGTCGCATCGGCGAGAGAGATCGATCCGCCGCCTCGATCGGTGGCGACGATGGCGCTGTGGCCGCCCTGCGTGTCCGCGGTGATCTTGTTCGCCAATATCGTGCCGCCGTAGGTCGCGTCCAGCCCGCGTGAATTGTCGGCCATGGTCTCAATCGATGTGTCGTTGACGAGCGCCGTCCCGGAATCGGTGGCGAAGACGCCGTTCGACCCGGAGCTGGAGACGGTGATGTCGGTACCGTCGATGACGGCGGTGGAGTCTTCGCCGACGGTGAGCGACACCGAGTAGCTGCCGGAATAGTCGTATTGCATGGTGTTGGCGCTGCCACCGAAGTTGCCGCTCGGCGGCTGCATGGTTGAGGCGGAGCCAGCGGAACCGGCCGAGAGGTGCCGAATCAGCACCATGCCGCCGGCGCCCGCGCACAGGCCACCCGTGAGGGCGACCATCCGCCTCGTCGCGATTACCGGCGGTCGACGCCGCCGCGAGCCGCCGGGGCTCGCATGGGGTTGCATGTCATGGGGTTTCATGGTCGTCGTCCTTTCCTTGGATTGACTCCATTGAACGACGGCTTTCCTAGCGGCCCCTGCGCCTGACGTTGAACCGTCCTGCAACCTTGCGGAACGGTTTCCGAATGTTTTCTGATGCTTTCTGGATGCTCTTAGACGGAACGCGCCCTCAAAACTCGCAGATACAGCCCCAGAATCGACATTTTGGGGCTGTATCTGCGAGTTTTGAGAGCGCGGTTTCGCCTACAATCCGTATTCCTCGCGCACGAAGCGCTCCAGCACCGGAATCGACCGCTTCACCTTGTCGGTGTCGATGCAGTAGGCCATGCGGAAGTACCCGGACACGCCGAAGCTGTCGGACGGCACCAGGATCAGGTCGTATTCCTTGGCCTTCATGCAGAAGGCGTTCGCGTCGGCTTCCAGCGCCTTCGGGAAGATGTAGAACGTTCCACCCGGGCGCACCACGTCGAAGCCGATCGAGGTCAGCGCATCGTACAGCAGGTTCATGTTCGTCTCGTACACGCTCAGGTCGCTGGTCTCGTCGATGATCTTCGCCACGGCGAGCTGCATGCTGGAGCTCGGGCAGTTGTGGCCGGTGCCGCGCGAGATCTGCCCGCACATCGGCACGATGAGTTCGGCGTCGGTCGCCCGCGGGTTGACTGCCACGTAGCCGATGCGCTCGCCCGGCAGGCTCAGCGACTTCGACCAGGAGTAGCAGGTCAGCGTGTTGTCGTAGAACTTGGCCGGGTACGGCTGCGTGCCGCCGTCGAACACGATCTCGCGGTAGGGCTCGTCGCTGATCAGGAAGATGTCGTGACCGTATTCGGCCTGCTTCGCCCGCAGGATACCCGCGAGCCGGTCGAGCGTTTCGGCCGAATACACCGCGCCGGAGGGATTGTTCGGCGTGTTGATGAGCACGACCGCCACCTCGGGGTTCAGCGCCGCCTCGAACGCCGCGAAGTTGATCTGGAAGCTCTCGATGTCGGCGGGCACGACGGTCAGCCGTGCGCCCGCGCCTTCGACATACGGATGGTATTCGGGGAAGTATGGCGCGAACGTGAGCACTTCGTCGCCGGGCTTGGTGACGGCCCGCAGCGCGTGGGCGAGCGCACCGGCGGCACCCGTCGTCGGGAAGATGTGGCCGGCCGTGTAATCCATGCCGAAACGCCGGTTGAGGCTTTCGGCGATGGTGCGGCACGCCTCCGGGTTACCCAGCGACGGGCTGTATCCGTGGAGCGCGACCGGATCGGCGGTCTCGTACATGTCGATCATCGCCTTGGTGAAGCTGGACGGGCACGGCACGCTCGGGTTGCCCAGCGAATAGTCGAACACGTTGTCGTATCCGATTTCGGTGCCCCTTGCGGTCGCGTATTCACTCAGGGTTCGAATGACCGATTTGCCGCCGAGCATGGCTTTGTATGTTTCGTTGATCATGGCACAACCTCCCCGTTGGACTCTGGTTTCGTTTTTACCACCGACCACGCACAACAGGGCATGTCGCCGGTTGTTGTTGGGTTCGCGCGGGTTGGGAACCGGGTATATTGACGGGTAACCGGTCACCCGCCCGGCCCTTAGCGGCTCCGGACGACAAGCATAGCCCCGCCGCGGCGGAAAGGAGGCGCACGACGCCCAACATCATCGATTATGCACGTTCCGAGACCCGCCCGTTCGGCGTCGACGCACCGTTCAACGCCGTCGACGCGCTGGTGCTGGCGTCGCTCGTCTATCAGGACATGCCGGCATGCGTGCGGACTCTGGCCGATGTCGAGGCACGATCCGGCACATTCCGCAGACGTCTGAGCAGCATCGACGTGCGCCATCCAGTGCGCTCGATTCGCCATTTGGCCGCCCCGGAGTTCGGCGACGCAACGCTGGCTTCGGTGTCGGAGGCGCTGACCCCCGATGATTTTCATGTGGAGAGCGGCCATAACGGCCTCGCCGACCCGCGCCTGACGCAGGAGCTGTACGCCGCCATCGGAGTCAATCCGCGCTTTGCCTGCGTTCGCGTGGACGCATCCGACGAGCATTTCAGCGAGGAACAGCAGATGCAGTTCGCCGCCGTGACCATGCTGCTGCCGGGCGGCACGCTGGCGGTGGCGTTCCGCGGCACGGACGACTCGTTCGTGGGTTGGAAAGAGGATTTCAACATGGCGTTTCGCTACCCGGTGCCCGCACAGCATGCGGCGTGTGAGTATATGTGCGCCGTGGCGCGCCTGTGGCGCGGCCCGATGGTGCTACTGGGGCATTCCAAGGGCGGCAATCTGGCCGTGTATGCGGCGATGAACGCGCCCGAGCCGGTGCAGCGGCGTGTCACGGCGGTGTATTCGCTGGACGGGCCGGGGTTCCCGTCGCAGATCGTCGGCAGCGATCCGTATCGGAGCGTCATGCCCCTCATCGTGAAGATCGTACCGGACTCCTCGATTGTCGGCATGATTCTGGAGACGCCCGAGCCGATGCGGGTTGTACGCTCCGACCAGAAGGGCGTGATGCAGCATCTGACGTTCTCCTGGCAGGTCTCGGGCAATGATTTCGAATATCTGCCGCAGGTGTCGCCGAGTTCCCAGCTGTTCAACCGGTCGTTGAACGGCTGGCTGGAATCGTTGAGCACCGAGGACCGCGAGCGCGCGGTGGACGCCCTGTTCTCCGTGCTGCGGTCGAGCCATGCCGACAGCATTTCCGATCTCATGGCGTCCGGCCTGAAGGCCGTTCCCACGATGATCAACACGTTCGTGGGTCTGTCGGAGGCGGATCGCCGTCATCTGATCGAGGCGATGGGGCTGCTCATGGCCGCGGTCCGGTCCCGTTCCTCGCGGTAGCCGTCTCGTGCCCGAACCCTGTTTCGCCAACCGAGAAAAATGGACAGTTCGCCTATTTTCCGATCATCCGCCTCACGATCCGCCCTACAATAATCCATATCACACATATAGACATAGTGCCCAATAAACGATAGCCGCACGTCACGCAGGAAGGGAACCATCATGCCGCGCCCACGCAAGGATTCCGAGATACTCTCCGCGACCGAACGCCTCGAAAACGCGTTCTGGGAGCTGCTCGCAGACCACGAATACCGCAAGATCACCGTCACCGAAGTCGTACGCGAGGCGCATGTCAACCGCAACTCGTTCTACTACCATTACGCCAGCCTGCCGGAGCTGGCCGATTCGGCGATCATGCACGCCGTGGAGCACTCGACCGTGCAGGCGCCACGCGCCGACCTCAATCCCGACATCGAATGGAGGCGCCAATGCTCCCTGGTGATGAACGACCCAGTTCAGCGGCAGCGGCTCGACCGTCTGGCACTGCTCGCCGGCAGCCATAGCTCGCCCGAGCTCATCGAGTCGCTGAAGGACTTCGGCCGTCTGATGATCATCAACGACCTCCAGCTCGACGCCGACAACCTGGATCTGAAAACCGACCTGATGCTCGACTTCACCGTCGGCGGTATCCTCGCGGTGCTGCGGCGGTGGCCGGAGCTGAGCAAGAGACTCTCGGTCGACGACCTGCTCAACGAGGATGTCGCCGTGCTCGCCATGGGAGTGTACCTGTCGATGTCGAAGGAGAACATGCTGGCCTACTGGAGCCGCATTTTCAAAGGCGACATTCCAGGAGATTTCAAAACCGCCCACTAAAGTGGCTTGCAGAGCAGTCGCCGCCGCGGGGTGCGCGACGCGGACGCGACCCTGGAGGCGACATGGATCAGATACTGCAATGGTTCGAGGCGAACGCCGGGAAAATCATCTTCCTGCTGGTGGCGATCGTCGCCGCGCTGTTGATCACCAAGGGACTGGCACGAGTGATGCGCAAGGTGCTGGATCGGACGGACATGCCGAGCGCGTCGATATTCATCAACATCATGCGCGTGCTGGTGTGGATACTGGCCGCGTCCATCGTGCTGCAGCCGGTGTTCGGCATCAGCCCGACAACACTGATGACCGCGCTCGGCGTCGGCGGCATCGCCGTGTCGCTGGGTCTGAAAGACACCGTGGCGAACGTGATCTCGGGCTTCGGGCTGATGCTCGGCAAGGTGATACAGCCGGGCGATCTGGTGTCGGTCGCGGGGACGGCCGGCGTGGTCAAGGACATCACGTGGCGGCAGACGGTGGTGCGCGAGCGCAACGGCAACGAGATGGTCATACCCAATTCCGTGCTCAACACCGCGTCGCTGGAGAAGCTCACGCCGTCCAATGAAGGATGCGTGACGATGACGTTCACCGCGAAGGCCGGCAGCGACCCGGCGCACGTGACGGAGGCAGTGAAGCGCGCGGTGGCCACGGCCACCGCCGAATTCGCGCAACCCGGCAGCGAACCACTCGTCAAGCTCACCGGTTTTTCGCCGTACGGCATCGAGGTGCAGGCGCTGGCGTTCACGCGCGACGGCGTGTTCCTGTCCACCATGCGCGACGCCATGGCCCGCGCGATAGCTGGATGCGAGTTCGTGGAGCAGCGCGCCGCGGTCGGCGAATAGGGGTCGCGGCGCGTTCGGACTTACGCGCGAATCCGGGCACCACAGCGCCTACACACGCACCATGCAGCGTCACGCTGTGCGGGTCACGTCACGCAGAGCGAACGCACAGAGTGACGCATACTCCAAAAACGTTGAAAAATAAGGCTTCTCACGAACCGTCACGCTGTGCGAGCGCTCGCCGCGTGACGCGACCCGCACAGCGTGACGCACTTATGACGCATTGAGGGGAGACCGGGTATTGAGCCCGGCCTCCCCTCATCGCGACTCGGCCATTATGCGGCCATCACCCGGCCATCATTTGTCTTCGGTGACGTCTTCGACCGTGACGTCGGTATCGGAGCCGGCATCCGGATCCTCGGGCATGGTACCGAGTTCCAGATGCTCGCCACCGGTCTGGTCGACGAGCACGGTGTCGCCGTCGTGTACCTTGCCGGCGAGCAGCATGCGCGCCAGCTGGTCGCCGACCTCGGTCTGCACCAGACGGCGCAGCGGACGAGCGCCGTACGCCGGGTCATAGCCGGTGTTGGCGAGCCATTCGCGAGCCGCGTCGGTGACGTCGAGCTTGATGCGGCGATCCGTCAGACGCGAGGCCACCTGAGCGACCTGGATGTTGACGATGCCACCCAGCTCCTCACGGGTCAGCGGATGGAACATCACGATCTCGTCCAGACGGTTCAGGAACTCCGGCTTGAAGTTCATGTGCACCGCGTCCATCACGGCCTTCTTCTTGGCGTCCGCGTCCATGTCCTGGTTCACCAGGAACTGCGAGCCGAGGTTCGAGGTCATGATCAGGATCGTGTTCTTGAAGTCCACAGTCCGGCCTTGGCCGTCGGTCAGACGCCCGTCGTCCAGCACCTGCAGCAGCACGTCGAAGACTTCGGGGTTAGCCTTCTCGACTTCGTCGAACAGCACCACCGAGTACGGACGACGACGCACGGCCTCGGTCAGCTGGCCGCCTTCCTCATAGCCGATGTAGCCGGGCGCGGCGCCGATCAGACGGCTCACAGACGCCTTCTCCATGTACTCCGACATATCGATGCGGACCATGGCCTTCTCGTCGTCGAACAGGAAGTCGGCGAGCGCCTTGGCGAGCTCGGTCTTGCCCACGCCGGTGGGGCCGAGGAACAGGAACGAGCCGGTCGGACGGTTCGGGTCGCTGATGCCGGCGCGCGAACGACGCACCGCGTCGCTCACCGCCGCGATCGCTTCCTTCTGGCCGATCACGCGCTTGCCGAGGTAGTCCTCCATGCTCAGCAGCTTCTCGTTCTCGCCCTGCATCAGGCGACCGACGGGGATGCCGGTCCACTCGGAGACGATGCCGGCCACCGAATCGGCGTCCACATGGTCGGGCACCATCGGCTCGGGCTTGGTCTCGCCCGTCGCGCCGTCTCCCGCATCGGCCTTCTCGGCCGCGTCCAGCTGCTTCTGAATCGCCGGAATCTCGCCGTACAGGATCTTCGACGCCTCGGCCAGGTTGCCCTCACGGGTGAACTTGTCAGCCTCGACGCGCTTGGCGTCCAGCTGGGCGCGCAGGTCGCCGACCTTGTTGTGGCCGGCCTTCTCCGCATCCCAGCGGGCCTTGAGGCCGCTCAGCTTCTCGCGAGTGTTCGCGAGCTCGTTCTGCAGCTTCTCCAAGCGCTCCTTGCTGGCCGGATCCTCGGCCTTCTTGAGCTGCATCTCCTCCATCTCGTAGCGCGTGACCTTGCGCTGCAGTTCGTCGATCTCCTCCGGGGAGGAGTCGAGCTCCATGCGCAGGTGCGCGGCCGCCTCATCGACCAGATCGATGGCCTTGTCGGGCAGCTGACGGCCGGAAATATAGCGGTTCGAGAGCGTCGCGGCGGCGACCAGCGCGTCGTCGCCGATCGTCACCTTGTGGTGCGCCTCGTAACGCTGCTTCAGGCCACGCAGAATCGCGATCGTGTCCTCCACGCTCGGCTCGCCCACGAACACCTGCTGGAAACGACGCTCAAGCGCCGGGTCCTTCTCGATGTTCTCGCGGTACTCGTCCAGCGTGGTCGCGCCGATCAGGCGAAGCTCGCCGCGCGCCAGCATGGGCTTGAGCATGTTGCCGGCATCCATCGAGCCTTCGGCCGCGCCAGCGCCGACGATCGTATGAATCTCGTCGATGAACGTGATGATCTGGCCGTCGGCGTTCTTGATTTCGTTGAGCACGCTCTTGAGGCGCTCCTCGAACTCGCCACGGTACTTCGAGCCGGCAACCATCGACCCCAAATCGAGGCTGATGAGCTTCTTGTTCTGCAGCGTGGTCGGCACATCGCCGGCCACGATACGCTGGGCGAGGCCCTCCACGACGGCGGTCTTGCCGACGCCGGGCTCGCCGATCAGCACCGGGTTGTTCTTGGTGCGGCGGCTCAGGATCTGGATCACACGGCGGATCTCCTGATCACGCCCGATCACCGGGTCGAGCTTACCCTCCTTGGCGCGGGCGGTCAGATCGGTGGAGTACTTCTCCAACGCCTTGTAGCTGCCCTCAGCGTCCGGGCTGGTGACCTTGGCGCCGCCGCGCACGCCGGGGACGGCCTTGCGCAGCGCCGCGGCCGTGACGCCGTTCGCCTTGAGGATGTCCGCGCTCTGGTTCGGCGCGGATGCGGCGATGCCGATGAGCAAGTGCTCGGTGGAGACGTACTCGTCGCCCATCTGCTGCATCTCCTTCTCGGCCTGTGCCAGCGCCGCCGTCAGCTGGCGGCTCGCCTGCGGCTGCGATGTGGTGGACCCGCTCGCCGCCGGCATCTTGACCAGAGCATTGCGCACCGCGGCGCCAATCGCCTGCGGGTTGCCGCCCGCCGCCTGAATCAGTCCCTGAATCACGCCGTTTTCCTGACGCAGCAGCGCATCCATCACGTGCAGTGTCTCGACCTGCGCGTTGCCCGCGGCAGACGCGCTCTGAATCGCATCACCGATGACTTCCTGGGCCATGGTGGTGAACTTCTGTTCCATATCAACCTCCGTATGTCTCATGCGCCTTGGCGGCCGCGGCCCACGACATCCGAACCGCCCCGCACAGCGCTTTCCGTCTGTGTCTGATATGCACAACCGATTCAGCACCCATTCTATTCCCGAAAGTTGAGCGCAAGCGACTCAAGTTTTGCGCTGTTTTTGAAGCGCCAAAACGCAATGTGGATAACTCGAATCCGTGCGACACGCTCTCAAAACTCGCAGATACGAAACCCGAAACCGCCATTTTCCGCCAAAACAGTTCTCGTATCTGCGAGTTTTGAGAGTGGTCATGTTTGAGATCAACGAAGAACCGCCCCGCCGCGACTGTCACGTTCAAAACCACGCGGCGGACGCGCGCGAAAGACATCATTCCCCGCGTATGGCCCAATACGGACGCCTCGGGCGCAACCATCGAGGTGCATGGGCTCCTATGCACCTCCCCCGAGGCGCTGTTCGCCCAAATGGCCAAAGAGCTGTCCCTCAAAGACCTCATAGAATTCGGCGACTCGCTGGTATGCCGCGACCCCGCACGCAGACGGACCACTCTGGCCGAACTCAGAAAATTCATCCACCCATGCGACTCGTTCCAGGGGCAAAAACAATGCATCAGGGCACTCACCCAGATTCGCGAGAACACCGACTCCCCGGCCGAGACCCACTTGCGCCTGCTGCTCAAACGGTATGGATTCCCCGAGCCAATCATCAACGTCCCGGTCGAGGCTACGGGCAATGCCGCGCACGGTCCCGCAATTTCGGACGGCCTGCGGCCGACCCAATCTGGCCTCGCTGTCGCCCGGCTCGTGCGCTGCGACAGCACACTGTGCTGTCGCCTAGCCGCGCACGACCACGTTGCGGAGGGAACCGATGCCGGCTACGTGGACGATGGGCTCGTCGCCGGGATCGAGGTGACCGGAGGCATTCGGGGTGCCGGTCATGATGACGTCACCGGGCAGCAGGGTCGAGAACGAGGAAATCGCGGCGATCTGCTCGGGGATGCCGTGAATCAGGTTCGCAGTGGTGCCGCTTGCCATCGGCACGTCCTCGCCGTTGAGCGTGAAGGAGATCTTCGCGTCCTTCCAGTCCAGCTCGGTCTGAATCCACGGGCCGAGAGGGCAGGACGTGTCGAAGCCCTTCGCCCGCGTCCACATCGGATCCAGCCCCTGCAGGTCACGCAGCGTCACGTCGTTGACGCACGTGAAGCCCAGCACGTAGTCCATGGCCTTCTCGACCGGCACGTTCTTGGCGATACGCCCCATAATCACCGCCACTTCGGGCTCGAAGTTCATATCATTCGAATACGACGGGATGACGATCGGATCGTCCGGCCCGATCACCGACGTGGAAGGCTTCGAGAAGATCACCATGTCTTCCGGCGCGTGAGCAATCTCGGAGTGCCCGCTCTCGTGCATGAACTGCGCGTGCGCCTCGTAGTTCTTGGCGAGACCGTACACCTTGGAGGGAATCACCGGCGCGAGCAGCCTCAGCCCATCGGCGTCGAGCGCGTACCGCTCCCCTGTGGGCTTGACGGGCGCGGCTCCGAACGGGTATCCGTCCAGTTCGATCAGGTAGTCCTTGCCGTCGGCCGGGTCCTGCTGGACGAAGGCATAGCGCGGCTTGTCGTTGAGTGAAAAACGTGCGATTCTCATACTCACCAGTGTAAACCAGTGCGAGTGCAATCCTTACGAAGAACGCGCATACGAAAGGCGGGGCGGCCAATCATGACCGTCCCGCCTTGTCGGATTCTCGCGAGCTGGACCCGCTTACTCCGTGTAGCTCTTGTCGAACAGCGTCTTGCCGCTTTCGGTATGCAGGTACACGCGCACCTTGGCGTTGCCGCCGGTGTCGCAGGTTTCGTTGAGCGTCTGCGCCACCGACTTGAACGTGCTGTCCATCCCGTCAAGGCTCGACGTCATCATGTCGCCCATGCTGCTGTACGTGTCAGACAGCGTGTAGTCGTACACGAGCGTGTTGCCTTCCGCGTACGCCTTGATGCTGATGCCCATGCCCTGGTACGACGAGGTCATGCTGTCGAGCTGCGACTGGATTTCGCTGGAGTTGACGAACTCTTCCAGTGACGGCTTGCCGGAGCTGGAGGATCCGTTGGAGCTGTCGTTGTTGAGATCGTTGTTGGTGTCGTCGGCCCCGTTCTGCAACGCGTCGTCAAGGTTGTTCAGATCGTTGCTGCTGGATCCGTCGGAGTTGCCGTTGCTGGAGTTGTCGCCATTGGATTTGCTGTCGCCCTGCGTCTGGCTGGTGGACGTGTTGGGTTTCGCGTCGGCGCTGCTGTCCTTCTTGCCGCCGATGACACCGGTGGCGAACAGCACGACTACGACGATGATGGCGATGACGGCAACGACACCGGCGGTGATGCCGGCGATGAGCGGGCCGCGGCTCTTCTTCTTCGGCGGTTCCTGCTGGTACGGATTGCCGTAGCCTTGCGGCGCGATTGCGGGCGGCTGGTTCCCGTATTGCGGGTCACCGTACTGGTTGGCGCCGTATGGCTGTCCATATGCGGCGGTCGGCTGCTCGCCGCCGTACGGTGCGGCCGGCTGACCGTACCCTCCCGGAGCACCGCCGGCAAGCGGCTCACCGTACGCGGCGGTAGGCGCCTCGCCACCATACGGAGTTCCGCCATCGGGCTGGCTGAAGGGGTTCGGACCGGGTTCAGGCTGCTGACCATAAGGAGCCCCACCCTGGTTGTATGCGGAGCCAGCGCCCGACTGTCCGTACGCTCCCGGCTCCTGCCCATACGGCGCCGCCTGGTATCCATACGGCTCGGCGCCGCCCTGCGGCCCGGCGAGCGACTCGCCGTACACGGCAGTCGGCGCACCACCATAAGGGGCCCCGCCCTGCCCGTACGGGGCGGCTGGGGCTCCCGTCGGCACGCCCGCCCCCTGCCCGGGCAGAGGAACGACCGGCACCGGCGGGAAAGCCTGCGTTGGCTGCGGTTCGGGCGCGCCTTCCGCGCCCGCAGCATTGTTCGGATCACCATACGGAGTCTGCGGCGCTCCATCTGGATACGTGTTGCTCATATGTCCCCCTTTTGCAGAGAGCCCCGTTGACCGGGTCAAATCATTGTTACCGCAACCGTCCACATGCAACGCTGTATGCACCTGATCGGCTAATCCTCAGCGTACACTCACTTTCCGTGATATGCACGGTATTGACCGGAAGTTCATGTTCATCTCACGGCAAGTTCGATTCGCACGGCGAGATCCCTCGAAAACCTTGCTAGTCCGCCTTCGAGGACCTCACCGGCGACGCCGCCGACACCCCCGTTGCCCCCGTGAACCCGGCGCACCTCACCCACGCATGCGCCGCGGCCACGACGACGCGTGCCGCATCGGCTTGAACGGCAGCCGGCGAATCCGCCCGATCACGCCGAGCAGCAGCCATCCGCCGAGCAGCCCGCACACCACCACCATCGTCACGATGGTGCGCGTGTCATGCAGGTCGGACGGGTCCGGCGCCGGCATCGGGATCGGCTCGCGATGCCCGGATACCAGCAGGCGCTGCGTGTTGACGCCGTACGGCGTGCACGTCATCAGCGTCACTCGGTCCTCGCCGGGCACGATCTTGAGTTGCGACGTGTCGTCCGGGTTGATGACGGTGATGCGGTCGACCTCGTAGCCGAGCGTCTCCCCCATCACTTCGATGTAGAAGAAGTCGCCGGTTTTCATCTCGTCGAGCCGCGTGAACATCATCGCGTTGACGAGACCGCGGTGCCCGGTGATGACGGAGTGCGTGCCGTCCCCGCCGACCGGCAGCGAGGAGCCGTACAGGTGACCGGCACCGGAGGCCAGAGCGGTCTGTGACGTGCCGTGGTAGATCGGCAGGTTGACGGAGATTTTCGGGATCTTGATGGTTCCCATCACTTCGTCGCCCGAGTCGAGCAGGGACTGGTATTCCTTGTCTTTGGAGGCAGCAGAGTCCTCGCCTTTGGCTCTCGACCCGCCTTGTGCGGCGCTGAACGGGTCGATGGCCTCGCCCAGCACGGGTTGACCGGATCTGGCGAGTTTTGCGTTGTATGCGCGGGCGGCGGCGAGGGCGTCTTCGGCTTGCGGGTATGGCCAGCCGGCGACCTGCTGTGCGCTGTTGCGTGAGGTTTGGGCGAGTTTGAGCGAGCTCTGGTATTGGAGCGCTAGGGGATATCCGGCGACGGCGACAGCGGCTATGACCAGTATCAGCGTGACGATGCGCATGATGATGAGCTGTATGCACAGTCGTTTGCGTTGCGCGACAAGGTCGGAGATGTCGGTCGCCTGATTGAAGCTCAGCATCGAGTACGGGAGCTGCGGCTGCACGGCGGGTTTGTGACGGCTGTTTCGGCAGGATTTGCGGGAATTATTCGAGGATCGCCCGTCATTGTCCGGCAGGCTGCGGGTCATCGTTGACCGTGCGGGCGCATGGGAGGATTTGACGGCTGGGTCGTTGCCGGATGAGGTGGCCGGCCGTTTCGATCCGTGTCTCCTCGATGCCATGCGCATCCTCCTGTTGTTGTGCCGGCCGTCACTGCAATCGCCGTGAAACGAATTCGTGTATGCACTGTGTTGCCCCCGGGGCGAGTTCTAGTGATCGTTGCAACACCTGGCCTACCGCAGGGAGGATCAGGTG
>ERZ1673750.917-NODE-917-length-17815-cov-8.905912_pt1 | contig 17815 bp, 18 predicted proteins | sample MGYA00580203_ERZ1673750 | MGnify/ENA primary metagenome ERZ1673750 (study PRJEB41218, sample SAMN15661763) | gut metagenome | host: Homo sapiens | place: Canada: London | collected 2015-08-20/2019-03-30 | study: EMG produced TPA metagenomics assembly of... | reverse complement strand
CCTTTTTCTAATGTTTTAAGAAATTAATTTAAGGAATTATTCATCCTTACACAAAATATTTTACGGTCTCAGACATTATCACTTATTAATCACAGCTTGCAAATGAATTATCATAAAAATATTGACAAATAATTATATTTGATGGTAAAGTATTGCCAGATTAATCAATTCAAGTAATAGGAGGACTCACGCCGATGCGTTTTTAATTTCTGATTTTCGTTAAGTAAAAAATAATGCATTCTACTAGTTTAAGGATGTACTTTTTGCTTGTGATCAGAAATTAGCCTGCGTGATTTTCTTTAATTTAAATTAAGAATAATTATAGATTAGCCAACTTGGACTAATCTATCAGACACCATTTTCTCAGATCATAAGCACAGTTTGAGAGGACGGTGCTTTTTTATGTCTACAATTTCACTAAAAAACGTTTCATTTGCCTATGACGGTCAGGATAAAATTTTTGATAATTTAAACCTAAATCTCGATTCTAATTGGAAACTTGGCTTAATCGGTCGTAATGGTCGCGGCAAAACCACTTTTATGAAAATGTTGCTAAAACAGGTCGAATATCAAGGAACTATTCAAAGTGATTTAGAATTCAATTACTATCCTCAGGTAATTAATAATCCCGATAACCTTACTATTTATGCTTTACAAGAACAGTTTAATTTCGAGGAATGGGAGTTAAAACGAGAATTAAATCTGCTTCATGCTAAAGAAAATATCATTTGGCAGCCCTTTTCAACACTTAGTGGCGGTGAACAAACAAAAATTTTACTGGCGCTTTGTTTTATTAATCAACATTCCTTTGCCCTACTAGATGAACCAACGAATCACCTCGATGAAGATACACGGAATCAAGTAGCACAATATCTGCATAATAAAAAACAGGGATTAATTGTAATCAGCCATGACCGAAATTTTGTAGATAAAGTTGTCGATCACACCCTAGCAATTGAAATGCAAAAAATTAGGCTGGAACAAGGAAACTATACTCGTTATGAAAAACAAAAAGAATTAGAAGATGAATCTAATATCGCTTATAATGCAAAGTTAGAAAAGCAAATTAAAAATCTCCATGCCAGTCAACAAAAGATGCAAACTTTTGCCCAGCGTTCCGAAAGCAACAAAAATGCGGGAGCCAAGATGAAAGGCGATATTCGACATAGAAGTACAGTTTACGATAAAGGATTCATGGGACACAAAGCCGCCAAAAAAATGAAACTTGCCAAAAATGTAGAAGCAAGATTAGATAAAAATATCGAAGAAAGAAAGGGTCTTTTAAAAAATATTGAAGCAGACAATGACCTAGCCATGAATTTTGTCCCCGACCATCATAAACATCTAATTACTGCTAAAGGAGTTAGCCTTGCTTATGACAAGCTTCCCCTTTTCCAACCTACTACCTTTGATTTAATGCGTGGTCACCAAATTGTGATTACTGGTAAAAACGGTATAGGAAAATCTAGTTTGTTTAAGGCAATTACTAATACTTTTGCTGGAACAATTACTGGCAGATTGCATTCAGCTGATAAGATTTCAATCTCCTATTTATCACAGATTGAACAATCTAATAACCTATCATTAAAAGATTTTGCCCAAAAGCACCACCTTAACTATGCCGATTTTCTCAATATCTTACACAAATTAGGTACTGAACGTGATATATTCACTAATTCAATTAATCAAATGTCTTCAGGCCAACAAAAAAAGGTCTACTTAGCCAAGTCCTTACTTGAACCAGCAAATTTGTATCTTTGGGATGAGCCTTTGAACTATTTAGATGTCTTTAACCAAGAACAAATTATTCAATTAATTAAAAAATATCATCCTACTATGCTAGTAATTGAACATGATCAGCGCTTTATTGATGAATTAGGTGCTCAAGTCATTCACCTAACATAGTAAATAAAAGAGCGAGTTAGTTTTAAAGTTAATACTAACTCGCTTTTTGTTGCTAAAATAACTTCATCATGTACTCGCTAACCGCCTTTTGTTGCATTTCTTCCCAGCTAGCAAACTTGGTCTCTTTTTTAACAAATTCATCGACTTGATCTATCGCCATCTGCTCAATTTGCGTAAAGTCTTTCACGCCCAATTCTCTGACAAAAAAGTCAATAGTAGCAAAACTAGTATACTTTTGCATCAATTGTGGTGTAAATAAGTCTTGATAAGAAACTGCCTGCTGGCTGCCCTTTTGCTCAGCTAGATGCTCCAAACTTTGTTTTAATTCTGCTTTTTCTTTAGTCATTTAACCAACCTCTTTCACTTTTCATATTATTATGACAAAACTTCGGTTAAAATTGCAAAAAACTTTCTTAATCTTCTTTATTATTCGTTATAATTAAAAACAGAATAACTTACAAAGCAGGGATTAAAATGACTAATCGGTATAAAAGTGTTTTTGACATTATTGGCCCCGTAATGGTGGGACCATCAAGTTCACATACGGCCGGAGCCGTCGCTATTGGACGCGCTGGTTACAAACTTTTTGGCGGTACCCCGAGTAAAGTTACCGTTCATTATTACGACTCTTTCGCCCAAACTCACCGTGGTCATGGAACAGACTATGCTATTGCGGCAGGTATTTTAGGCTTTGACTCAGACGATCTACGCGTACCAAAGGCACCTGAGATTGCACGCCAGCGCGGCGTAGATTTACGTTTTGTTGAAGAAGATGGTCCTAGCCCAATTGGTCACCCTAATACTGCTATTTTAAATATGTCTAATGATAAAAAGAAAGTGGAATTGGCTGGATGCTCTATCGGTGGTGGTGCAATTGAAATTCGCAAAATTGTCTTACATAATACCGAGATTCAACCTGCTGGTGCATTACCTATTATTATTTTAGTTGATCCACACAAAAATATTCGCATTGAACAAGAGCTTACCGCGCTCTTACACGAAAAAGCACCCTTTAGTCGCAAACGAATTTTTCATACTAAAAACTATAATATTTATGAATATGATGTAGAAAATTATCTTCATCCTGATTTATTGCAAGAACTAAATAAAAAATTTGAGAATATTATTTGTTTATAACATAGGGCAATATTATGTATAACCATATTAAGGAAATTGTTGCTGCAGCAGAAAAAACGCACAAACCTATTTCTGAATTAATTATTGAACAAGAATGTCAACTATCAGGCTTGCCACGAGAAAAAGTCTGGCAGCGCATGAAATATAACTTGCAAACTATGCGAGCTGCCGTTAAAAGAGGTGAATCTGGAAACGGTGTCTTTTCAAAAACTGGCTTAACTGGTGGCGAAGCAATTAAGCTGAAAAAATATCGCGAGAAAGGACACACACTTTCAGGCGATACAATGATGGCAGCAGTTGAAAATGCCATAGCCACTAACGAAGTCAATGCAGCGATGGGCGTTGTCTGCGCTACCCCGACGGCTGGTTCTTCCGGCACTTTACCTGGCGTTCTATTTTTATTAGAAAAAAGATTACAGCTCAGCGAAGAGCAAATGATTCGCTTTCTTTTTACTGCTGGCGGTTTTGGCATGGTGATTGCCAATAATGCCGAAATTGCGGGGGCAACTGGCGGCTGTCAAGCAGAAGTCGGTAGTGCCTCAGCCATGGGTGCTGCCGCGGCAGTTGAAGTAGCTGGTGGCAGTGCTGAACAAAGTGCCCAAGCTTTATCGAGTGCGATGTCTAACTTGCTTGGGTTAGTCTGTGATCCGATTGCCGGTTTGGTTGAAGTTCCCTGCGTCAAAAGAAATGGTATTGGCGCTGGTAATGCACTTATCGCAGCTGATATGGCGCTAGCGGGATGTACAAGTGTAATCCCAGCTGATGAATGTATTGAAGCAATGAAGAAAGTTGGTCATCAAATGCCGGCATCTCTGCGTGAAACTGGAATCGGCGGTTTAGCTGGTACACCAACAGGTCAAGCAATTAAAGCAAAAATTTTTGGTAAAGATGCGTAGGTAACACAATGCGTGATAGCAAAACAATTAAAAACGATATTATTGAACATTTAGCTCAAGTTATTGACCCAGAATTAAACGTCGATGTGGTCAACTTGGGGCTGATTTATGAAATTGACCTCGATCAAGATGGGATCTGTCTCATCAATATGACATTAACTACACCTGCCTGTCCTTTGACTGATTATTTGATCAAGCAGATTACAACAGCCGTTAAAAAAGTCCCTGAAGTTAAAAATGTTGATGTAGAATTTGTCTGGTATCCTGTTTGGACCCCTGAACGGATGAGTGATGCGGCTAAAGAATACTTCAAAATACAATAAAAAAGTCTAGGCTAAAATTTTGCCTAGGCTCTTTATTACTTTCCAAATTATTTATTCAAATAGGCCACAAACAATTCAGTATAGATCTTCACAAAGTTCAAATACATCTTTTCATCAACATATTCGTTAACTTGGTGCGGCGTGTCATTACCGGGACCAAACATGGCAAACGGATAGCTAGGTCCTTTGTCGGCAATCAAATTCGAAGCATCAGTTACTGGTTTAATAGCAACTGTTGGAATCGGCTTTTCCGCATATTTTGCTCCAATTTTTTGGGCTAATTTTACAAATTCAGACTTACCGTCAGTTTTAATTGAAGGTTCCGACATATAGATGTCCATTTTGATTTTAGCTCCTTGCGCATTTTCTGCCTTAACTAATTCAGTTAATTTCTTTTCAACCAAACTATTATTGAACTCAGGAATAGTCCGCACATTAATTTGCGCGGTAGCCTCTCCGGGAATCATGTTGACCTGTTCCCCGCCAGTAAAAACAGTAGTATTGAACGTCAACTTACCTAAGTCTGGATTGTTTTTATCTGTTTCTCTAAAAGCCTTGTTGGCCTTAACTAATAAATCCATTAATGGATCGATCGCATTATAACCCTTTTCAGGCATTGAGCTATGAGCTTCCTTGCCTTGGGAAGTTAACTTAGTATCCATCGAACCCTTATGAGCAATGGCAATACTGTAGCCAGAAGGTTCACCAACCAAAAGTAGCTAGCAGCCTGATACTACCATGCTTAATTAAATGGTGTTCATGAATATTAATCATGGCAATAACCAAGGCAGCTAAACCAGACTTCATATCAGTCGCTCCGCGGCCGTACAATTTACCATCCTTATTGGTTAATTTAAAGGGATCAGTATGCCATTGATCTAATTCACCTGGTGAAACAACATCCATGTGACCACAAATTGCTAAAATGGGATGGCCTGTTCCGATTTCAGCAAATAAATCTGCGCGAGTTGTGGAATATTCCAACAAACGTGAACTAATTCCATGTTCTCCTAATAGTTTTTGTAAATATTTTGCTACTAAAATTTCATTATCATTAACGGATTTTATTGCAACAAGATCACTCAAGATTTTAAGCTCTTCAGTATCAGTCAAAACATTATTCTCTTCAATAATTTAATTTTCCTCTCCAAAAATCGAATCGCTTTCACCTTGATTGTAGCCGCTGAGTTCTTGATAGTAAAAAAATATGACTATCATTTATTCAATGACAATCATATTGAAAATATTAATTATATTTTTGCTTTATCTTACTGAAGCACCAGTTGTGGTATCAGTCTCTGGTTCCGGAGCTGGCTTTCCTTCTAACTTAGAAGCACCAGATACCGCATCAGTTTGCTTAACTTGATTTTCGTCAGTTACCGGATATTCCTTGCGTCTGCTTGGATCAGTATTAGATGGCAAATTATCAGCAGTATAAGCAATGTGCGTCAATTTAGCATGCTTAACATCATCAATTGTCTTGCATCCCGTTAATTGCATATCAATCTTTAATTCATCATTTAATTGTTCAATAACTGAAGCAACTCCATGCGCACCACCTAAGGCTAAACCATAAAGATATGGGCGACCGATTCCAACAATGTCAGCACCCAAAGCCAAAGCTTTAAAGATATGAGAGCCACGACGGACACCTGAATCAAAGATAATTGGCACCCGATGATTTACTGCTTGCGCAATTTCTGGCAAAACATCAATGGTAGCAGGAGCACCATCAACTTCACGACCACCATGATTAGTTACGTAAATTCCATCAGCACCGGCTCCAATTGCTTTATAGGCATCTTCAGCACACATAACACCTTTAACAAAGACTGGCAAACCTGATTCTTTCTTAATTCTTTTAACATCTTCAGGACCAATCTTTTGCGCAGAAGAAGCGTACATTTGAGCTACGCTTTGACCTTTACCTTTTGCACCAAGGTAACGCTTAAAGAAGTCCAATGGTACAGGATAAGTAAAGTTAGTCCGCAAGTTTGCTTCACGATAACCTGATACCAAAGCATCAACGGTTAAGAAAATGCCTTGATAACCAGCTTTTTTAATTGCATCAAAAACCATCTGATTAAAATTCCAGTCTTTACTCAAATAAAGTTGGAAAAACCTTGGTGCTTCTGGAGCTGCAGCTGCAATTTCTTCTACACTCTTATTAGCATAAGTACTAGAACTAAAGAGCGCACCAGCCATAGCAGCACCCTTTTGCGTTGCGACTTCCGCATCTTTATGTGCAATTCCATGACAAGCAATTGGAGCGATCATAATTGGCGTCTTTAAGTGCATCCCCATAAAATCAGTATCAGTTTGCGGATCAGCCATCTCAGTCAAAGCACGAGGTACAATTTGAAAATGATTAAAAGCAGCAGTATTGTTACGCCAGGTCCATTCATTTTCTGCACCCGAAGCAATATAATAATATGCACCTTCTGGCATTACCTTCTTAACACGTTCTTCAAGTTCATCCACATTCACCATCTTGATTTTTTCATCGCGGTCACTTTGTGGAAAGCCTTCGTAGTAGTGGGTCATTCGTTTTTCTCCTCTCAATATATATTGTATGTTAATTTCATTATAGTTTGTAAGCGGTTTTGTTGCAAATTGATATTCTAAATTTATATATGATCAATCAAATTTATATATAAATTTTAGTAATAAAAAAATATCTGTAAGAGCTTACAGCAAAAGTTGTATAATAAAGACGTTGACACTATTACTGCAAGAACTTACTTAAAGCAGATTAGTGGCATTTTCTTTATTGCATGCCCTTACTGGATAGGTTGCACTGCAAAAATTAAGAAAAAGAGGCATAATTTATGAAAAAAATTTTAGCGATTAATTCGGGTAGCTCTTCTTTTAAATTTAAGCTTTTCACCTTTCCTGATGAAAAAGTTATCAGCGAAGGGATGGCTGATCGAGTTGGGCTTAACGGCTCCACCTTTACAATCAAGGTTAAAGGTGAAAAACACCAAGAAAAAGTTGACATTCCTGATTCCGAAACTGCCGTTACAATCTTGCTTGAAAATTTAAAAAAGTATGATTTAATTGACGATCCTAAAGAAATCATCGGAATCGGACATCGAATTGTTGCGGGTGGTGAAGAATTTAAGGACTCCACCTTAATTGATGAAAAGTCACTACAAAAGATTTATGATTTGAAACAATATGCGCCGCTTCATAATACCGCTGAAGCCGATGTCATTAATGCCTTCATGAAAGTATTGCCTGGCGTCCCTGAAGTCGCTGTCTTTGATACTTCATTCCACCAAACCTTGGATCCAGTGCACTACTTGTACTCACTTCCATATAAATACTATGAAAAATACGGTGCAAGAAAATATGGCGCACATGGCACTTCGGTTAGATATGTTAGTCAAAAAGCCGCTGAAATTATGAAACGCGACTTAAAGGACTTGAAATTAATCGTTTGTCACTTAGGATCTGGTGCTTCAGTTACCGCTGTGAAAGATGGTAAATCATTCGATACTTCAATGGGCTTTTCACCAATGGCGGGTATTACGATGAGTTCCCGTTCAGGTGATGTTGATCCTTCTTTACTTGCTTTTGTCATGAAAAAGGAAAATCTTGATGCTGATCAAATGCTTAAGGTTCTAAACAACGAATCTGGTTTGTTAGGAATTTCAGGCATTTCACCAGATATGCGTGATTTACGTGGTGACATGACTAAGCTCGAAGGGGAAAAGAAGAAGCGTGCTGACTTAGCTAGAAACATTTTCATTAATCGAATCATTCGCTATGTTGGTGCTTATACCCTTGAAATGCGTGGCCTAGATGGTATCGCCTTTACAGCTGGTGTCGGTGAACACGACTTTGGTGTCCGTGAACATGTCATGGATTCACTCGAACTTTTAGGCCTTAAGCCTGATTCAGCCGCTAATAAAGAAAATGCCACCATTATTACCAAGCCCGACTCAACTATTGTTGGTATGGTTATTCCAACTAATGAGGAATTAATGATTGAACGTGATGTTGTCAGAGTAGCTGGCTTAAAGTAAAAAATAGAGAAAAGAAATAAGACGAAGGACAAAATCCTTCGTCTTATTTTGCGTATTAAGCCATTGCTTTTTCTTTTCGTTCATTATATGCGTAATAAATCCAAGCAATAACACCAAAGGCCACTGGACCAATAGCCGTCCAGAATGAAGTTTGCCAGTCTCCGGTAAAGAGTGGTTCTATACAAGTAAAGATAATTCCGACCGCAACCACTAACCAAACAACAATTGTCGTTGCCCAAACTTTTTTCTTACCTTCAATAAAAACAAATGGCCGATCTAAGTCTTTTTTAGCTTTAAAAAATGGGTAAGCAGCAATTAAAAATAAATATGGTGCTGATGAAGAAACATTCATCATATCCATTAAAATTGTATAGAATTGTTGTGCTCCATTACCACCAAATGAAATAAATAAGATAATAACGCTAACCACAATTGCTTGTACCCACATCGAGAATTCAGGCATATTGTGCTTATTTAACTTAACCATTTTCTTAGGCAATAGTCGCGGATCACACCCCTCAATAAATGATTTAATCGGTGAATAAACCATCAAAAAGGCAGCGGCAATTCCTGATAACACATCCGCAATTCCGGCCAAACGAGAAAAGACAGTTCCAATTGCCAGTGAAGTAGAATGTGATAGACCTAGGCTATGACCAGTGACAATACCTAAATTATTAATCAAAACATATTCGACATTAGCTAAGTCAACACCTTTACCACCTAACGATTTGTTCCAATTAACAGCCACCCCACACATAAAGATGTTTACAACATAAAGTGCTGTCATTAAGACCATGGCCGTAATCAGAGCCTTAGGATAATTCTTTTCCGGTTTATCAACTGAATCAATTACTCCTGAGGTTGTTTCCAGACCACCATAGGCAAATAAAGCATAGACAATAAATGAAATAACCGCAATCGGTGACTGAAATGCTGGATTAGGTGAATGAACCATATTTTGTGCGGTCACTGGTTCAGCTAATTGCCCATGATTCAAAATAAAGACAAAAAGTGAAACTGCTGTAAAACCAATGGCAATTCCTAAAGTAAAGATCCCACCAATATTATTAATCGCCTTTATTTTATCAATTCCCTTTGCGGCACAAAATGTAACAATTACTAAGAAAATAACTTCCAACACACCTAATAACTGAGTTGAAGTCAGCGACCCTAAATGCCAGCTTTGGGTAGTATCATGACCAAAAATTGCCGTTGAAACTGAAACTAAGAAAAATTGGGTTGATGAAACTAACCAAATTACCCAAGCTGCCAGCCAAATAAAAGTTCCGATAAATGATACTTTTTCATTAGTAGATCCTTCAAGCCATGAAAAGATTCCACCTTTAATTCCTTTAAAGGAAGCACCATATTCAGCGAAAATTAAGGCTGATGGCAGGAAGAATAAAATAGCTGTGACAATATACCAAATGATACTTGAATAACCCATTTGATAAAAAGCTGTCAGTGAATTACTAAATCCAAAAATAGAAGAAAAAATCATCAAGACAAGACTACTAGGACTTATCTTAACGTGATCATTATTCTTCATAAAAAATAAAACAACTCCTTTAACATAAACAAACAATTTCTATTATGAACTTTTATCATGATATTTTCAAAAAGAGCTTTTGCACACAAAAAAAGCAGGCCTATTCGGTCTGCTTAAGTAATTAATCATAATCTTCTGGATTAATATCAGGTTTAGGTAAATCTGAATTATTATTCAGCACTACTCCTTGAATGCCATTTTCATAGGTCCAATCTTTTAACATATTCATTTTGCCGGTTAAATAATATTGACTAATCAGCTTGTTCCATCTATCCCACTTATCAAGTGGGGCATTAATTAAACCTGCTCCATGGTCAATCATTAATTTATTTGCAGCTAGTGTGGCAGTACGCTTATTTCCGCCCCAGAATAATTGATTACGCATATTATGATACATCAATGTCATTGCCTTATCTGTAGTCGAGGTATCGTTGTTCATTAACTCATCGAAAAATTTTTCTTCTTGTTTGTAGTTTAGATTATCTCGGAAGCCATAGCCTGTCAGTAATAAATGTATCTTTAGTTCAATATCTAAAGATAACACCTTATTTTCATTAATAATATATTGCCATGCTCGTTTTAATCGAATAATTCTTTCCTTATCTTTCTCGGAAGCCCTCTCTATATTTAACCCATCAGCAACTAATTGTGTTTGAATTAAAGAAATATTTGTTTTCTCAAAATGCAAATCACTAAATATTAGTCGAGCAAGGTTAGTTCTGGCAAATCTTCTATTTAAATCTTGTGTTAAATAGAATTTATCTGGGTATAACATATTTTTACACCTATTATCTTATCCTCTGCCTCAACAATTCTGGCCTTTGCGCCAGCTCTGCGTATAAATGACGACCATTTATGCTAATCCCCTCAAATTCACGCCCTGTATGAAAGTGACCTCTAGCCAGCACTTTACCTGAGCGTTTCAATTTAAACAAATAATCATTAAAGGCCAAATAAATCTGTTTTTTATGCTTGTCATAGGTAATTCCTTGAACGGGAGAATCATTGCGCATAAAATCTCCTCTAGTAGCGCCAATCTCTTTAGGATACCAACTATTACCCTGACGAGTAACTTCCCAATATTCAAAACGGTGGTCTGTGGCATCACGGTAAACGGCAATAAATTGGTGATCATTTACAAAAGTAGCATTATGGAAATAACGACCTGTTCTAGCTGAATGATTCCAAACTTTAAAAGTCCAAATCTGTTTAATTTGCAAATTGTTTTTACTAATCTGCATAATTTCTTCTGATTGAGAGCTCTTGCGCAATAAATGGTTATTAGCAATCACATAAATATACTTTCGAGTTGAACCGATTGCTTGTCCATGTCCCAATTTAATATATGGGCTTGTCTTAACATGGGATACAAGCCGCAGAAATTGTGACCAAGGTAGCCATGGCAACTTTTGCATAGTATAGCGATTAGGCACTTGATTAAATTTGTAAGAAACAATGTGAGCACGCGTATCATTAGGTGAATGATACATTGTGGCATACATTGAACCATTTGATACAGTAAGCCCTTCTGGTACTGGTCCCACCGTTCCAGTTACCGAATCACTTTGACATAAAGTCGCAGGTTGATAGAAATAGGTTTTCAGTCTAAAATGTCCACTTTTCAAGACATGCGGTCTAGTTTCCGGAGCAAAGCTTCTACCCCAATTACCAGACGTCTTATAGTGCTTGAACCAGCTACGAGCACTGTCTCCAGCTTGTGGTTTTTTGGTTGCTTTAACAATGCCCTCTCTAGCATTAGCTCTCACTTGAACAACTGTCTGAGCATGAGCTTTACCATAAGAATAACTTACCCGATAGCTTTCCTTTTTACTTGATGAAACTTCTGCTCGAGATACTTTAACTTTACTTGGCTCAATTACCGTTCCTGCTGCATCTGTTGCATAATTAATCGCATCCCTAGTTGGAAAACTATAATGCGAATTCTTCACTAAACTAATCTGATGTACAACTGCAATTTTTCTTCTTAAAAAAGCTCGCTGATTGACCCAACCGCCTCTATGTCCGTCTAACCAAACATAGCAATACTTATTGCCGCGAACTTTTCTAACTGCACTGGCTTGAACATTGCCATGTTTAAACGTATTAGCAAGGCATAGACTTCTTGACGGACCTTTACGAGTTAAGTTTTGATAAATTCTATAAGACGTATGCGGATTAATCATCTTAGTCTGAAATGGATTTAGTTCTCGAGCCCAAACCACTTGCGGCTTCAAACATAATAACGTCATCAAACAAGCTAATCCTAAATAGACTTTTACTCTCTTCATTCTTATTTTTACAACTCCCTAAAAATAACGCAAAGTCTATTGTAGGTCAGTGAGATTTTTTATCAATATTATTATTAATTTTTAGATCAAAAAAGCGTAAAGGACAATAATTCATCCTTTACGCTACAATTTTTATTAACTTTTTCTAGTTTTGAACAATTAAGTTCTTCAAATCATCTGATAATTGAACTGGTGCGTACTTAGCACTTACTACTTTAATAGTAGAGGTCTTTAAGTATCTCTTCTTACCAATATAAGCATATCTGCTCTTACCGTTTTTAACGATCATCGATGACTTGTACTTCTTACCGTACTTGATCTTCTTCTTGGTTGCCTTAAAGTAAACCTTTTTAGCCTTAGCACTCTTCTTATATGCGTAGTAGATCTTTGCACCCTTTTTTGACTTAGGTGAAACAACGATGTACTTTAATGCTCTATTATTGTAAGCATCTTGAATGGCTTTTTGGTCACTTTGTGCTTGCTTGTACCAGTCTGCTTGACTTGGAACTGTTGCTGAAGGGGTAACATCAGTCGAAACAACATAAATTGCACATTGTTGTCCATCTACAGTTTGACTGTCAACATAATAGAAAGTAACAGAACCTTGATCGTTCTTAGCCTCGTTAGAGAAGTAAAGCTGGATGGTTTGACCTTTAGTATAATTTGAATCCATTGACTTTACGATTTTACCATCTTGGTTTACAGCGTAAAGCTTAGGATTAGCATTATTAACTGTAGCTGATACTGATCTACGCTTAATACTAATGGTACCTTTTTTGCTTGAAGTTTGTGTAGTTGCTGCATGAACTGGTTCTGCAGCAGACACACCTGCACCAGCTAAACCAGCTGAAAGCATCACTGCGGCAGCTAATGAAGTAAATAAATTCTTAGTTTTCATCGAAATAATCTCTTAACGTAATCTCTTATAGTTCAATTATAACATTTTTTTATTATTCGTCAAGGTAAAGATACGTTCCCCATTTCACCGGCTCTTGTTTACTTGGCTGAATTGCAAAATACAGAACAAAAATCCAACCTAACGGTATCAGCATTAACAGAATCCGCCAACCTGTATAATTGATATCATGCAATCTTCTTACGGCTAGGCCTAATTGGCATAATTTCAAATAAAGATAGATCAAGCCCCAAATGATCATGCCGATAATGACAATCATCGAAGCGTGATCACCATTAAAAGCAAAACCATTTATCATATCAGCTGAATCATTCTCATAGTGAGAAACTGGCATAACAGTTGCCAAAAATGTAATAATTCCACCAATCCAAATTATAACTTCAGTAATAACGATTCCAATCCAGAAACTTCTTCTGGTAGTTCTTGCATTCCAGATAAATGGTCGCAGAAAAGTTTTTTTCATAATTTGATCAAAACTAAAAACTGGGGCCTCACCATCTAACTTTCTTTCACCCTGGTATTCTTGTTTGTAATATGGCTCGCTCATCGCTTATTCTCCTAATTCCACATAAATTTTGACAGCTGCTTTAATAGTTTGATAAACAGTTGAAACATGCAAAGTGTGAGCTAAAAATTCTTCCTTCTCGGCTCTAGTCATTGTCGAATCAAAGAAGACCTTGATCTTCATCTCAGTTACTACTGATTTACCATGGCCCAGATTCTCCGTTTGTGCCTGATTTTCTACCCTAAAATTTTTAACATCAAGTTGATGTGCTTTAGTAATCATCCCTGCCGACATCACAATACATGAATTAACACTACCACATAGATACTCAACTGGGTTGGGACCTGCATCATGTTTAACATCATCACAAACAAAAACATGATCACGTACTTGGTTGGCAATTTGCCATTCTTTATCTTCTAACTTAGATTTAACTACATATTCGCTCATATTTTCCCTCTAATGATGGTCAATTGCGCCATTCAAACGCTTACGCCAAATGAAATAAACTACTAAAATCAATGGAACTAAGACTAATTCTACTGGATAGAACCATTCTATCGGTAAAGCAGAATCAATTACACCACTGATCATCGGGCCAAAGGCCATAGCAATATCTAATCCTAAATAAAAAGTAGCACTAGCTAAGCCTTGTTCTTCAATCGGTGCTAACAACAGCGCAGTTGATTGCAAAACTGAATAAATGATCCCATAGCCTGACGCCATTAAAGCTGCCGCTAAAGCCATTTGCCAATCATTATTCATTATTGCGAGCAAGATAATATAAGTAGCCGTTGAAACTAGACTTAGCCAAAACCAGACGCCAAAACGTACTGTATCAAAATACCTTTTTAGTCCTACTCTAATAATCAACAAAACAACCGCATAGATCAAGAAATATGATCCAACTGCGACAGTCAGATGTTTTTGTTCTACATAAGTTACAATATCTGCCTGTGTTACAAAATACGGGATAGCAAATAAAGTTGTCAAAATTGCCACCGGTAGGACATTAAATTGAATAATTTTGAAACTCTTTTTCTGCGTTCGGACGCGCTTTTTAGGCAAAGCATTATCACCCACAAACTGAATTGCTACAATCATTAGTAAAGCTGAAACAGCTGATGCCACCAAACTTGTTCGATAACCTATTTTTTGATAAATATTAATCGAAACTGCTGGAGCTAACGCCATTGCCAAAGCATTCATTAAACCATAAAAGCCCATTGCTTCACCAACATGTTGGCGCGGCACTAAAAAAGCAAGCCAGGTAGTCATACAAACTGTGCACAGGACATAACCGGTGCCGTTAATTAACCTAAAGAGCAAAAGCCAACCACTTGACGGAGTCAAAACGTAGCCCATTACTCCTACAAAAATTAAAGCGCCGCCAATAAACGATAAGCGGTATTTAGAAAATTTATCGGTTAAATTGCCAGCTACCGGTCGCAAAAACATTGCTGCTAAACTCATAATCCCGACAATGATTCCAGCAAAAGCACTGCTAGCGCCTAATTCTTTAGCATATCCATTAATCAAAGGATTAACAAACATTGTACTAAACATAAAAAAGAAAGATGCTGCCATAACCAGGACAACATCTTTGGTATAAATTGATTTTCTCTTCGCCAAAATGATCCCCCAATTCTGTTCTAATTATACAACTATCACAGAATAATCATTTAGCAATTTTTAAACTAACAGTAAAAACAATGTCTTCACCTTTATGGTGGGCCGAAATTTTACCATGAAAAGCTTCCACTAATTCTTGTGCCATGGCTAGACCAATGCCAAAGCCACCTTTCTTAGAATTATGTGACTTATCATCACGATAAAAGCGATCAAAGAAATGACTATAGTCTTTGCCTTTACCTTCACGATAAGTATTTTCTACCCGCAAAACTGCATATTTACTTAAGGTACCACCTTTAGTCAATTTTACCTGAATCTTGCCATGAGGATCACAATATTTCTGGGCATTGTCCAATAGGATGTTAACTATCTCAGCTAAAGTATGTTTTTCAGCTAAAACATTCAGCCCTTCACGCACCGATACTTGATAAACTAAGTCATTCTTCTTCATGACTGATTTAAAATCTTTAGTCGTTTCTTCAACAATTTTTGAAAAATCAATTTTACTTAAGGTAAGTTCACCCATCTCGCCGGTACGAGCTAACGAAATCAAACGATTAATTAATTTGGTTAATTTTGCTACTTGCTCTTTATTGCTTTCATTCCATTCAGAATTATTGCCAAGCATCTCTTCCATTTCTGTATTCGCTTAATGGTGTTTTTAATTCATGACCAGCATTAGTAATAAACTCCTGCTGCTTATGATAAGCATCAACAGTAGGCTTGATTGCTTTACCTAAAACTAAAATCAAAACTAAAGCGAAGACAATCAAAGCTCCTAATCCTAAAACTAAAGCTACCCTGAATAATAACCAAAAACGATTAAAAATTAGGGTCTCATTTAAAAAGACAATCATCGTTTCACCAGTAGAATTTTTAGCAACTCTGAAGGCATATTGATTTTGCCCTAGGGCGACTACACCGCTTTTGTCTCCATTTTCTAAAGCTGCTCTGGTAATATTCTGAATCTTAGAATTATTAACCTTGTAAACATTATTATCGTTGATCACATGTACGCGATGACTTTCATCAATCATTACTGCAAAATAGCGATACTGATAAACCGCTTCAGGATTATATTGCCCACCTAAAAAATTGCGATTAATTGGATCGCGTTGGTCACCAAAAGCTGGCTTGGCATTTTTAGGTGATAAACGTCCTTCATTTTTAACTAAAGCTGTCAGCACCCGATCTACTTCATTTTGACTTTGAACATGAGTCACCCAAACTAAGCCGCCTAAGGTCAACAATAGGACTACAAATAAGGCAGCAACAGAAGTACCAATAAACTTCCAACGAAATTTTTGAATCATCTGCTCACCTACTTAACTAACTTATACGAGTCACCCTTATCGCCTTCAATTCGAACTGAACTTTGAATTGATTGCAGTTTTTGTCGCAAGTATGAAATATAAATCCAAACTACATCAGCGTTTGCATCAATATCATTTTTCCAAACATGATTAAGCAATTCTTCCGTTGATAATTCCTTATTTTGATTTAATAAAAAATAATTCATCAACTGAGTCTCAGTTCCGCTCAAACGAATTGAGTTATGACTAACTAACTCTTGCTTAGATACATTTAAAGTTACATCCCCTAATTCCAATTTATTAGGTGTAAAATCATCTTCTCGACGTTCTTTTGAACGCAGCCGTGCTAGCAATTCCTTAAGTGAAAACGGCTTAGTCAAATAATCATCAGCACCACTATCAAGCCCAGTTACTCGGTCATCAACCTCGGCCTTAGCGGTCAACATTAAAATATAAGTCTTGTCGCCACTCTCACGGATCTTTTTCAAAGCAGTAATTCCATCCATGACTGGCATCATGATATCTAACATAATTACGTCATAAGAATTTTCTTTAGCATGTTCTACTGCCTTTAGTCCATTGTCCACTGGATCAACATCATAACCAGCATGTTCCATGGCAACGGTTAAAACACGCAATAGCTGTGGTTCATCTTCTGCTACTAAAATTTTCATTAATTTACTAATCCTCTTCCCTAATTAATTGTCGAATCGTCTGCATTGATACATCACAAGAAGCTAATTCATCTGCTACTCTTTTTAATTCTTCGCCAATCATCTCAGGATTCTTAATCTTGTGCTTGTATTTCATTTCATGTTCTAGACTTGCCCAAGTATCCATGGCGATAGTTCTTAGCTGCACTTCAACAAAATAATGACCCGGTATATTGCCGTCAACATCTTCATCAGGTACAGTCACGTCAAAAATCATATGATATGAACGATACCCATTAGTTTTAGCATTAGTAATATAATCTTTTTCCTGATAAACATTAACATTATCCCACTGCTTAATAAAGTCAATACAGGTATAAATATCGTCAATAAAATTGCAGACAACACGCAATCCAACACTATCTCGATTAGCACGCAAAGCTGATTGTGGCGTTAACGGTAAATCTTTTCTTTTGCACTTGCCTTCCATACTGGCTTCACTTTTTACCCGACCACGTAAATGTTCATAGAGACGTTCTCCATGTCCTTTTTCATAATTTTTATTTAACTGCTCAAATTGCGTCATCATTTGATCAAGTAATTTATCTAAAGTTGGAGACTGTAAAATAGTTTGTGTAAGGATGAATGATTCCTTAAATTTATTTCT
>ERZ1673750.910-NODE-910-length-17967-cov-11.952378_pt1 | contig 17967 bp, 8 predicted proteins | sample MGYA00580203_ERZ1673750 | MGnify/ENA primary metagenome ERZ1673750 (study PRJEB41218, sample SAMN15661763) | gut metagenome | host: Homo sapiens | place: Canada: London | collected 2015-08-20/2019-03-30 | study: EMG produced TPA metagenomics assembly of... | reverse complement strand
TGCAGACACCAACGTTGGCTATGGTATGTGAACGCTACTGGGAGAACCGCCGCTTTACGTCCGAAGCATTCTGGCAGCTCCATATCGCAACGGACGGTTGCGACGGCGAAGTCGTGAAATTCTCATCCTCCGAGAAATGGAAAGAGAAAGAACCGGCGATGGAACTATATAATAAGGTAAAGGCGGCAGGTTGCGCCACTGTCACGAAAGCCGAGCGCAAGGAGAAGACGGAGGAAACTCCCTTGCTCTACGACCTGACCACGCTCCAGAAAGAAGCCAACGCCAAGCACGGCTTCACGGCGGAACAGACGCTTGAAATCGCGCAGAAGCTCTACGAGAAGAAGCTCATCACCTATCCGCGAACCGGAAGCCGCTACATTCCCGAAGACGTGTTCGCGGAAATCCCCAAGCTGCTTGCCTTCATCGGCAGCCTGCCCGAATGGAAGGGCAAGTTGCAGCCGAAAGCCGTGCCGACACGCCGCAGCCTGGACGGCGGCAAGGTGACAGACCACCATGCCCTGCTCGTCACGGGCGAGAAGCCGCTGTTCCTCTCCAAAGAGGACAGCACCGTCTATCACATGATAGCCGGGCGCATGCTTGAGGCTTTCTCCGAAAAATGCGTCAAGGACACTGCCACCGTCACGGCAGAGTGTGCCGGAGTGGAGTTCGTGGCAAAAGGCAGCATCATCAGGCAAGCCGGATGGCGTGCCGTCTATGGCAAGGAGAATGGAGAAGAGAACAACAGCCAAGAGGAAACCGCCGCCATTCCCTGTTGGCAGGAAGGCGACACGCTGGCACTGAAAGCCGCCTCCATCACGGAGGGAAAGACCAAACCCAAGCCGCTGCATACCGAAGCCACCCTGCTGTCCGCGATGGAAACGACTGGCAAGGAGATAGAGGACGACGCATTGCGGCAGGCTATGAAGGATTGCGGCATCGGCACGCCCGCCACCCGTGCGTCCATCATCGAAACGCTTTTCAAGCGCGGCTATATGGAACGCTGCAAGAAGTCGCTTGTCCCCACCGAAAAAGGGCTTGCCCTCTACTCGGTCGTGAAGGCGATGCGTATTGCCGATGTCGCCATGACGGGCGAATGGGAAAAGGAATTGGCACGCATCGAGCGTGGGGAACTGCCCGCCGATGACTTCCGCAGGAAGATTGAGGCATATACACGGGAAATTACCTCCGAACTGCTGTCGTGCGACAAGCTGTTCGCCCGCAGGGATTCCGGCTGCAAGTGTCCCAAGTGCGGAGCGGGGACGATGCAGTTTTACGGCAAGGTCGTCCGCTGCGACAACGCGGAGTGCGGTCTGCCCGTGTTCCGCCTGAAAGCAAACCGCACCCTCTCTGATGATGAAATCAAAAACCTGCTCACCGACGGACACACGAAACTGCTCAAAGGATTCAAGAGCAAGCAGGGCAAGAGTTTTGATGCCGTAGTCGCCTTTGACGGGGACTATAACACGGTTTTCGTGTTCCCAGAAAGGAAAAGTAAAGCGACCTCTGCGAAAAGAAGAAAATAAATGTTTAACTTTGCCACTGGTTCAGAGTAATGAATTGTTCTTCGATACCGGATTACACTCATACTTTGGATTTAGTGGTGGCACTCGGAGGGATACCGGGTGCCTTTTTCTTCTCGTTTTCCAACGATTATCCCTATCATCATTATCAATCCACTAAATTCCAAAGAAATGAACAACAAGAAGAAAAACGAGGGTCGGACCGACTTTTCCTATTACGGTCTGTACCTGCTGGACTACCTCACCACGAACAAGTTCGAACAGGCAGCCGATGAAGCCTTCATCCGAGAAAGAACCGACCGTGCCGCCGAAGCGTATGAACGGGCAAGGCTCGAAGGCTATCCTGCCGACGGGGCGCAGGAACTGGCGATGAAGGTGCTGACGGAGGGCCTTCGCTACTCCAGGCACGCCATCCTGCGCGAAGTCGTGGAGAACGAATTTGCGGGTGAAGTACCGGGAGAAAAATGTGAAGCCTTTACCCAGAAGCTGCTACCGCTTGTCGGAAACGTATTCTCCATCTATGACCTCTCGGACGACAATTTCGCCCTGTCGCCCGAATATGACCTGCTCTACACGGAGCTGACGGGAGCCGTCATCCTCTATATCGAAGAGTATGGCGTTTAACCGCAAACAGAGGCTGAGGGACAACATCGAGGCGATACGGACGGCATTCCTCCTTGACAGGGAACAGCGCACACCCACCGCACGCGAACGGCTCTTGTTAGAGCGTTATTGCGGTTTCGGGGGACTGAAGAGCATACTCAACCCTGCAAGGGAACTGACGGATGCCGTCCACTGGGCGAAGTCCGACCTCGAACTGTTTGCCCCTACCGTGGAACTGCACAGGTTGCTGCGGGAGAACACAAAAGACGAGACGGAGTACAAACGGTATATGGATGCCATGAAGCAGTCCGTGCTGACCGCCTTCTATACCCCGCCGGAGATAACCGGGACCATCGCGGACGTGCTGCATGAACACGGCATCCGTCCCGACCGGGTGCTGGAGCCGTCGGCAGGTGTCGGTGCATTCGTGGACGCCGTGCTGGAGAACAGACCGGACGCGGACATCATGGCTTTTGAGAAAGACCTGATGACGGGCAAGATACTGAAGCACCTGCATCCCGGACAGAAAGTAAGGGTACAGGGCTTCGAGAAGATAGAAAAGCCGTTCATGAACCATTTTGATTTGGCTGTCTCCAATATACCGTTTGGCGATGTGGCGGTGTTCGACCCGGAATTTTCGGGCAGCAAGGATCCTGCAAGGCACTCGGCGGCACGGACGATACACAATTACTTTTTCCTGAAAAGCCTTGACGCGGTGCGTGAAGGCGGAATCGTGGCGTTCATCACCTCGCAGGGGGTACTGGATGCCCCGACCAACGCGCCCATACGCGAGTATATGATGAACCATACCAATCTGGTGGGCGTAGCCCGCCTGCCGAACAACCTCTTTACGGATAACGCGGGAACGGAGGTGGGCAGCGACCTGATTATCTTGCAAAAGAACAGCGGAAAGAATGGTGAACTGTATTACAACGAAAAACTCTTCGTGCAGACCGAACAGACCCCTATCGGCACTTCCGTAAATGGGTATGTATGGAGCATCGGCTCGCTTTCACACACGGATTTGATCAGAAGTACCGACCCGTACGGGAAACCAGCCTATAAACTCCTGCACCGTGGGGACATCGCACAACTGGCGGAAGACTTGCGGGAGCATCTGAAAATAGAACTGCAACAACTTGACAGGAAACTGTATGAGAAACACAGCCTGCATCCGACAAAGGAGGAAAGCACGGCTGCGGAAGTGCAACCTGCTCCGAAAACAGAAAAGGTATCACCTTCTGTAATAGCCCCCGTTTCTGTAATTGAGCCTGTCAAGGGAGTGGAGAAGCCGCAGGCACAGCCCATAGAGGAAAAGCCGGAGATTGAGCCGCGCCAACCCAACCATTCGTCAGCCGTGCAGCTTACCCTGCTCGACCTTTGGGGTATGCCCATAGAGGAACCGGCAAAAAAGAAAAAGGCAGCGAAAAAGGAAAGCAAGCCGAAGCCTATGCCGTCCACGCCTAAACCGCAGGTCAAAGTTACTCCACCCGTTGAAGCCGCCAAGCCGGTAAACGGTAATAAGGAAGAAAAGCCGGAAAATGCCGAAAAGCCAAACGACCCGGACGACATTTACGCCACTCTGGATTGGGAAACCAATCCTCCCATCAACGGCTTCTATGAGACAATGATGAGTCTGACAGCGGAACGGCGCAAGGCCCTACGGCTTGAGGCAGAACGGCACAGGCAGGAACAACTGAAAAAGATGGGTATCAAAGACACGTTGAACCCTGCTTTTGCGCCTTCTTCGGACAATATGGATAAAAAGCCGGAACAAACGGAAGAAATAAAGCAACCTGAAACACCGGCAGAAGTTGTGCCTACTTCCGAAACGGTTGCCACTTCCCTGTTCCCGGAATTTGAAACGGAAAAGCCGAAAAAAGAAGCCCTCGACCTTACGCCGCGTCCCTATCACCGCACGCCGGAAATGCACCTGCGTGAAGGGTCGCTGGTGGCAAACAGGGCACGCGACATCGGTTATCTGAAGGACATTACTCCCTACGGTGCAACCTTCCAGCCGCTTGGACTAACCGGTTATCAGAAAGAGAAAGCGTTGCTGTATGTATCGCTCCGTGACGCATACGAGCGGTTGTACCGCTATGAATCGAACAGACGTGAGGAAAATGTACCTTGGCGTGAACACCTGAACACCTGTTACGACGAGTTTGTCATGCGTTATGGCAACCTCAACGCCAAACAGAACGTGAAACTGGTGATGATGGACGCCGGAGGGCGCGACATCCTTTCGCTGGAACGTGCGGAGGACGGCAAGTTCGTCAAAGCGGACATCTTCGACCGTCCCGTTTCCTTCTCGGTGGAGAACCATGCCAACGTCGGTTCTCCGGAAGAAGCCTTGTCTGCATCGCTCAACAAGTATGGTACGGTCAATCTCAACTATATGCGGGGGATAACAGACAGTACGGAAGAGGAGCTTCTCAATGCCCTCAAGGGGCGTATCTTCTACAATCCGCTCGTAACCGGTTACGAGATTAAAGACCGCTTCATCGCGGGAAACGTGATAGAGAAGGCGGAGCGTATAGAGGCATGGATGGAAAATAATCTGGAAAGCAAAAGATTGCCGGAAGTGAAACAGGCTTTGGAGGCTTTGAAGGAAGCCGAGCCGCAGCGTATCGCCTTTGAAGACCTCGACTTCAACTTCGGTGAACGCTGGATTCCCACGGGCGTGTATGCCGCCTACATGAGCCATCTTTTCGACACGGACGTGAAAATCGCCTATTCCGCCAGCATGGACGAGTTTTCCGTGGCGTGCGGCTACCGCACCATGAAGATCACGGACGAGTTTCTGGTAAAGGGCTATTACCGGAACTATGACGGTATGCACCTGTTGAAACACGCTTTGCACAACACCTGTCCCGACATGATGAAAAGTATTGGCAAAGATGAGAACGGCAACGACATCAAGGTGCGTGACAGCGAGGGCATACAGCTCGCCAACGCCAAGATTGACGAAATCCGCAACGGGTTCTCGGAATGGTTGGAAGAGCAGTCGCCGCAGTTCAAGGAACGGCTCGTGACAATGTATAACCGCAAGTTCAACTGTTTCGTGCGCCCGAAGTATGACGGTTCGCACCAGACGTTTCCCGACCTCAATCTGAAAGGATTGGCAAGCCGGGGTATTCAAAGCGTTTATCCGTCGCAGAAGGATTGCGTCTGGATGATAAAACAGAATGGCGGCGGAATATGCGACCATGAAGTCGGAACAGGTAAAACACTGATAATGTGTATTGCAGCGCATGAAATGAAGCGTCTGAACTTGGCGCACAAGCCGATGATTATTGGTCTGAAAGCCAATGTCGCGGAGATTGCCGCCACTTATCAAGCTGCCTATCCGAATGCCCGCATCCTCTACGCTTCGGAAAAGGATTTCTCGACCGCCAACCGTGTGCGTTTCTTCAACAACATCAAAAACAATGACTATGATTGCGTCATCATGTCGCATGACCAGTTCGGCAAGATACCGCAGTCACCGGAGTTGCAGCAACGCATCCTGCAAGCGGAGCTTGACACGGTGGAGGAAAACCTCGAAGTCTTACGGCAGCAAGGCAAGAACGTGTCGCGGGCGATGCTGAAAGGATTGGAGAAGCGCAAGCACAACCTTGTGGCGAAGTTAGAGAAAGTGGAACACGCCATCAAGTCGCGCACAGATGACGTGGTGGACTTCAAACAGATGGGCATCGACCACATTTTCATAGACGAGAGCCACCAATTCAAGAACTTGACTTTCAACACCCGGCATGACCGTGTGGCGGGGTTGGGAAACTCGGAGGGGAGCCAGAAAGCCCTGAATATGCTTTTTGCCATACGAACTATACAGGAGCGTACGGGCAAAGACTTAGGGGCTACGTTCCTGTCCGGCACGACTATTTCCAACAGTCTGACGGAATTGTACCTGCTCTTTAAGTACCTGCGCCCGAAGGAACTGGAACGGCAGGACATCCGCTGTTTCGACGCATGGGCGGCTATCTTCGCCAAGAAGACGACCGACTTCGAGTTCAACGTGACAAACAACGTGGTGCAGAAGGAGCGTTTCCGCTACTTCATCAAAGTGCCGGAGCTTGCCGCCTTTTACAACGAAATCACCGACTACCGCACGGCGGAGGACGTGGGTGTGGATCGTCCGCACAAGAACGAGATACTGCACCACATACCGCCTACACCCGACCAAGAGTATTTCATCAAACAACTGATGGAATTTGCCAAGACAGGTGACGCGACGTTGTTGGGCAGGTTGCCGCTGTCTGAAACGGAAGAGAAGGCTAAGATGCTCATCGCTACCGACTACGCGCGGAAGATGGCTTTGGATATGCGCATGATAGACCCCAATTACGAAGACCACTCCGACAACAAGGCGAGCCACTGCGCCAAAATGATAGCGGAGTATTACCACAAATACGATGCGCACAAAGGAACGCAGTTCGTGTTCTCCGACTTGGGTACATATCAGCCGGGGGAAGGATGGAACGTGTACAGCGAGATAAAACGCAAGTTGGTGGAGGATTACGGCATACCGGCAAGTGAGGTGCGCTTCATTCAGGAGTGTAAGACGGATAAGGCTCGTAAGGCGGTGATAGATGCCATGAACGCAGGGACAGTGCGAGTGCTGTTCGGCTCCACAAGTATGCTCGGAACGGGCGTGAATGCGCAGAAAAGATGCGTCGCCATCCATCACCTTGATACACCGTGGCGACCGTCCGACCTGCAACAGCGTGACGGACGGGGTGTTAGAGCCGGGAACGAGATTGCTAAGCATTTTGCCGAGAACAACGTGGATATCATCATCTACGCGGTGGAAAAGTCGCTGGACAGCTACAAGTTCAATCTGCTGCACTGCAAGCAGACGTTCATATCGCAGCTCAAAAGTGGAGCGATGGGCGCACGTACCATCGACGAGGGAGCAATGGACGAAAAATCGGGTATGAACTTCTCGGAGTATATGGCGTTGCTCTCCGGCAATACCGACCTTTTGGATAAGGCGAAATTAGAGAAGCGTATCGCCTCGCTCGAAGGGGAACGCAAGTCGTTCAACAAGGGCAAGCGCGATTCGGAGTTCAAGCTGGAATCCAAGACGGGAGAACTGCGCAACAACACGGCTTTCATCGAAGCCATGACGGAAGACTGGAACCGTTTTCTTTCCGTTGTGCAGACTGATAAGGAAGGCAGCCGCCTTAATCTTGTCAAGGTGGACGGCGTGGATTCAACGGATGAGAAGGTCATCGGTAAGCGTTTGCAGGAAATCGCCAAGAACGCCACGACTGGTGGACTGTACAAGGCTGTCGGGGAACTTTACGGCTTTCCGATAAAGGTGGTCAGCGAGAGGACACTCAAAGAAGGTCTGGAGTTCACCGACAACCGCTTCGTGGTGGAGGGGAACTACAAGTACACCTACAACAACGGGCATCTGGCGATGGCAGACCCGATTGCTGCCGCACGAAACTTTCTGAACGCATTGGAGAGGATTCCGACCATCATCGACCAGTACAAGTCTAAGAACGAAGTGCTGGAAAAGGAGATTCCGCAGTTGCAGGAGATAGCGGGCAAGGTGTGGAAGAAGGAGGACGAGCTGAAACAGCTGAAGTCCGAACTCGCCGCACTGGACCGCAAGATACAGCTTGAGCTGGCTCCGGCTCAGGAAAACACAGAAGAGAACCGGCAAGGCAACGAGAAAAAACAGACGGAACAACAGCCGGAAAGCCCGCACGTGGACTTTGTACGCAGTCATTTAATTATAGGGAGACCCGGTTTATCGGAATCCAAAGGTGTAAAACTTTAATATCGAAGTCTTGACAGAAAAAGCCAGTGGTTGAATTTTTCACCACTGGCTTTAATTCTAATAATTTTTCAATCTAATATGACCGAATCTATAACGTTAAATCATAGATTATGTGTCTATTTGTGAAGAAAAAGACGTAACTTTGTATCAAAATCAAATAAGCATAACAATGGAACCATCTATATACAGTTTTTCACTTTATACCGCACTGCCGTTGATGTTATTCTTCGGCTTTTATTTTTTGTTTGCAAAGACTCCTGAAAAGAAAATTTTCAAGAATTATCTCCGCTCTCGACAGATTATGGGTATAGCTATGCTACTGCTTTCGGCAAACTATTCGGTACATTTCTTCTTTGGTATCCGATTCAAAAATGCGGATTCTGCCATATTGATGAACATGTCCACATACTTCCTGTGCTATTCTCTGTTCAGTTCGGCATTGATAATGTTGCTTGATCGTTTTTACATTACCAAACGGCGTGTGTGGACACATATCATTTTATGGATTATATTCTCAACTCTTTCCGGAGTTGTGTTGTTCCTGTTGCCAAGCGGAATCATGCAAAAAATCTCTTTATTTGCTTTAGCTGTATGGTTAGTCGTTTTTGGAATCGTTTTAGCTCGCAGAGTCATAATTGCATATCGTAGAGCCATTCGGATTTTCAATGAAACTCAGGCGGATGATATAGGCACATATATCGAATGGCTTTCCATATTCACTTATTGGGCTGTTATCTTCGGTGTCGGATGCGGATTGCTGACATTTCTGCCAGACAAATATGTTTTTATCTGGATTTTGTCGTCAATACCGTTCTACAGCTATCTTTTCTACAGCTATCAGAACTACCTGCTGTTCTATGAACAGGTGGAAAATGCTTTTGAGCAAGATATACAGTCTGAAGAAGAACTTCTGACAGATACGGAAACAGAACCTGAAATAGTTTCTGAGAAAGAAGTTCCAGTGTCCTATACAGAAATTATAGAGAAAGTGGCCAACTGGATAAAGACAGACGGCTATGTCCAGCAGGGACTTACCATAAAAGAACTGTCCGAAATACTTCATACGAACCGTACCTATCTTTCCGCTTATATCAAGACTACGTATAAAATGACATTCCGCGAATGGATAACCGGTCTCCGGTTGGAGTATGCGAAAAACATACTGAAGGAGCATCCGGAAATCAATATACAGAAGCTGGCTGAGTCTTCCGGTTTTCTTTCCCGCAGTAACTTTATCAAATCATTTACAGAGAAGGAAGGATGTACGCCTGGCAAGTGGAAAAAAGCAAATCTGGAATAATTTGTGTGGTAAAAAGCCGATGAAAAAGGTCTCAGAAGCTCATTTTCAAAAAGTGCTCAAGCGACAAAAAAGTGCTAATTCGACAAAAAAAGTGCTCAAACGACAATTTGAAAAGTGCTCAAACGACAATTTTTATAAAACGCTGTATTTCAACAGAAAAAGTTTTTGTAATATTTTGGGCGCTGAATGGCATTTATTACCTTTGGAGAAGACAAAGATAATAAATTCAAGTTTATATGAGCAGAAAAATCACTTTTCTCACCCTGTTTCTGTGGCTGATGACGGTAACTTTTCCTGTCATTGCGCAGCAGAAAGCAGACACGACCTACACCTTCCGGTTCGTTACGCAGAAGGACATGTTCTACGTGCCTTGGAATGGCAATGACACGGAACTTGCCCGCCTGTTGGAATGTATCGAAAACAACAAAGCAACAATTCTTGACGGCAAACTGCCGCTATTGGTTGACGGATATTGCAATTCGCAGAGCAGTGAAGTCAAGAACCTTGCAACAGCGAAGATTCGTGCCAACCGTGTTAAATCAGAACTGATTACACGAGCGAAAATCAAGGAAGAAAACTTCATTACCCGCAATCATGTGACAGAGGGTGATTTTGTCACCGTGCGCCTGACGGTACCGGTAAAGGAAACAGCCGTGACGGATGCGGAAGCAGAAGCACGACGCAAGGCGGAAGCCGAACGCTTAGAAACCGAGAAGCGTGCCGAGCAGGAACGGCTTGCCGAAGAGCAGCGCAAGGCGGAAGAAGCCCGACTTGCCGCTGAAAAGGCAGAAGCCGAGAAAACCGCTCAACAAAATACACTTGCCGACACGCTGTCGGAAACCAAAATCACAACTGATTATCATCTCTCCCTGCGTGCCAACCTGCTGCGCTGGGCTACCTTGACACCAGATTTAGGACTTGAATGGCGCATCTGTCCATCGTGGGGCATTGCCGTAAACGGCTCGTGGACTTCTTGGAGCTGGAGTGACAAAGACCGCCGCTATGCACTCTGGGAAGTGGCTCCGGAAGTACGTTACTATATGGGTGAGAAGAAAGCCTGGCATCTGGGCGCGATGTTCAAGGCTGGACAGTTCAACTACAAGCTTTCCGAAACAGGCAAGCAGGGCGACCTGATGGGTGGCGGCATCACCGCCGGCTATCAGCTGCGACTAAACAAGGCATTAGATCTTGATTTCAACCTCGGTTTGGGCTACCTGAATGCCGATTTCGAAAAATATGAAGTCATCGATGGTGTGCGCGTGCGCTGTGGCAACGAGACAAAAAATTGGTGTGGCCCCATCAACGCCGGTGTGACATTGGTATGGAAGTTATTCTAATACGGAGGAATAGAGTATGAAAGCAAGACAATATATAAATATGGTAGGAATGGCAGCCGCCGTGCTGCTCTCTTCCTGCGTGAAGGACACGCTTTATGACACGCCGCATCCCGACTATGGGAAGATTGCGGTGACAGCCGACTGGTCGGCACGCGGTGAGGGTATCGACATACCTACCACATGGACGGTTACCATGGGTGACTATACGGGTACGGAGACTTCCGCCACCCATGCCCCCAACCATCTGTTTGCTCCGGGCAGCTACACCCTTGCGGTGTGGAACCCTGCTGAAGGAATCATGGTAAATGGTACCACCGCCACCATTGCCGCAGCCACGGGAACCCGGGCAGGCACGGATACCTTTGTGAACAATGCCCCGGGATGGTTCTTCACCTATACGGAACAGGTGACCATCGAGAAAGACAAGGACTATCCGCTGACCGCCGCAATGAAGCAGCAGGTACGCGAACTGACGCTCATCATCAAACCGACGGGTGATGCCGCCGGACGCATCACGGAGATTGTTGCCCATCTGACGGGTGCAGCCGGAACACTCGACTTCGCTACCGATACCTACGGAGCCGCTTCGAACGTCGTGCTGCCCTTCACCAAGATTACCGAAGGTGACGATGCCGGCAAGTGGAAAGCCACGGTGCGGCTGCTGGGTGTGACAGGCACGGAACAACTGCTGACGGGTGAAATCCGCTATGCGGACGGCAACCCGAGCCCCACCACGCTGAAAAGCGACCTCACGGAAGCCCTCAAGGATTTCAACACCGGAAAGGGCGCATCGCTGACCCTCGGCGGAACGCTGGTTGAGACTCCCGAAGGCATGGAAGTGGACGGAGCCGAAATCAACGGCTGGGAAGAAGTGAAAGGTGATGATGTAAATGCTGATTTGTAAATAATAAAATTATAGATATAATGAAGACAAGATTTTTTACACTTGTAGCGCTCGCCCTCGCGCTGGTAGCCTGCAACAACGACAACGAGAACCTGAACGGTGACCCCGTGGCCGCCCGGTTTACCGCCGACATCGCCCCCGCCACCCGCGCCAGCGGAACCACCTGGACTGCCGGCGACCGTATCGGCATCACCGACATCGGCTACGATTCCCAGTACGGCAACGTGCCTTTCATCTTGAAAAACGGTAAATTTGAGGCAGAAGGAAAGGTTATCTATATCGAAGATACAAAGGCCCATACTTTCCGCGCCTACTATCCGTACAACGCGGCGGGAGGTATCCTCGCAGCCACGACCGATGCCACGGCGCAGCAGAATCAGTCTGCCATTGACTTCCTCTTTGCCACAGGAGCCACGGGAGACAAAAAAAGCCCGGTAGTGAGCTTCACCGACAAAACCGGCAAAGGCGGTGAAGACAACTCCTTCCACCACCGCATGAGCCGGATAACCCTTACCTTCGAGGCGGGCGACGGCGTGGATTTCAGCGTGGTCAAGCCTGAACGTTACACGCTGGGCGGATTGTTACTCACCGGTACGTTCAACACGGCCGACGGTATTGCCACCGCAGACAACGGGGCACAGACCGGAGAACTGGCCATGAATTTGGCAGACGGCGTTCTCACGTCATCGATCATCCTCTTCCCGCAGACAGTTGCATCCCTGCCGTTGGTTGTGAATTACAAAAGTCAGGAATATCATGCCACACTCACCATGCCCGAAGGCGCACTGCAGGCGGGCAACAACTATACCTATACCGTCAAGGTGAACGCCACTGGCCTGACGTTAGAAGGTTGCACCATCGGCAGCTGGGCTGACGGCGGCGGCGAGAGCGGCGCAGCTGAAGATTTGGGCTACATCTACGACAGCAACACCAATACCTACACGGTCTATAACGCCGACGGCCTACTGGCATGGAACAAAGCCATACAAAAAGATGAATCGATAAATTGCACCCTCACCGCCGACATCGACCTGACGGGTAGGGAATGGACACGTTTAGACACATGGCCAGGCTACTCCGGCGTCTTTAATGGGCAGGGACACCGCATTACGGGATTAAACTTTTCAGCAGCGAGGTTTGGACTTTTTCTTTTTTTAAATCAAAGTGGAGTGATAAAGAACCTACAACTCATAGATGTGAATCTGGATGGCAGTAGTGGAGGATCTGCTGGAATGGTGGACCGAAATCATGGCCAAATCATTGCCTGCTCTGTGACGGGAAAACTTACTGTACATAGTGGTGGTATAGCCAATGCAAATTATGGCGATATCATCGCTTGCTGGTTCAACGGCACATTGAAAGATGAGTCTGGCTGTGGAACTATAGTGCGTTTCAACTACAAGAATATAACTTCCTGTTATTGGGGAGGCAATGCCGGGCTAGGAGTACTCCGTAATGAAGGAGGAACGGTAGTTGCCACGAAGGTAGACGGCGCGACCGTGAAATGGCAGACAGCCGTCGACGGCATGAACACCGCCCTCACTGCTGGTGACTACCAGTGGGCACTCGGCACCGACGGCCTACCCGTACTGCAAAAGAAACAATAACAACCCCTAAACAACACGCATCATGAGACGAACAACCATTCATATATTCGCAGCCATCGCCCTGCTGTTCGCCCTTGCCGCCTGCACGCAGGACGAAGCGGGCTTCCTACCAGAAGGGTCGGAAGGCACACCCATCGTCTTCACCGCCACGGGGCTGAATCCCGTCGCGACAGCCACCGTCGGCACCCGTGCCCCAGCGGACGGCAATTGGACGGGTGTGCAGAGCGTGGCAGTTCTGATGGACGGCACGGTGAAGACGTACAACGTGACGCCCTCCACCGTCGATCTCACCAGCGCCACGCTGACCTCCACCGACCCGTACTACTGGACCAACCACAACGACATCACCGTCACAGCGTGGTGGCCCTACACCGCTGGCGAGACAACTCCGCCTGCGGTAAAGGTAAAAGCCAACCAAAGTGCCCAAAAAGACTTTGAGGGCAGCGACCTCATCGTAGCCGACGGACAGACGGTGACCTACGGTAGCCCCACGCTTCTCTTCACCCACCGCACGGCGCGGGTAACCATCGTTCTGACGGACTACACCGAGGGGCTGGCATCTGTGCGGCTGACGGGTCTCTCCACCGAAGGCGGCAACCCGGCCGAAATCACCCCGTATGACAAGGGCAGCAACACCTACACCGCCATCGTAGCCCCGCAAAGTGTGGCAGCTGGCACGGCCTTCATTACCTGCACCTTCACTAACGGCAAGACCTTCGTCTATAAGATGAAGAATGCTACCGACTGGCAGGCGGGCGGTGAATATACCTACACAGTCTCCCTCACTGCGGCAAAAGACCCGGGATATACCATAGAGGGCGACGGCAGCTACACCGTGACATCCGCCGATGGCCTGATGCATGTAGCCGATTTAGTGAACGGAGGTAAGACCGACATTAACATTACCCTCGACAAAAACATTGACTTGACGGGCAAAGGCTGGACGCCGATAGGCACAAGCTTCGATAACTCATACAAAGGCACTTTCGACGGCGGCGGCCATACCATCACGGGGCTGACCGTTACGACATATGACAAATATGCGGGTTTGTTCGGCTGGCTCAATAGTGCTGGTACGGTGAAGAACGTGGTGATGGAGGGCGTACAGATAACAAACAATCACAGTTCGGGCTTTGCCGGCGGCGTGGTAGGAAATAGCTGGGGCACCATTGAAAACTGCTCGGTATCGGGCAGCGTCAACGGCGAGGTGTACGTCGGCGGTGTGGTGGGTAAGCAAACGAGCGGTTCCATGACCGGATGCAGCTCCTCCGCCACAGTGAAGGGAACTGTCAATGTCGGCGGTGTGGCAGGAGAAAGCTGGGGCAGCATGACCGCTTGCTATGCCACGGGCAACGTGACCTTAGAAATATACCCCGGTAAGGATATCTCTGGCGGCGGTGTGGTGGGATTCAAAGGAGGAAACAGCGTCCTTGCCTGCTATGCCACGGGCAACGTAAATAGTAAGGGTAGCAGCACTGGCAATGTGCATATCGGCGGCTTGTTTGGATATAAATATGCCACCGCGATCGCCTGCTATTGGAAGAATAATAAGGAACAAGGCATCGGCTACAATAAGGAAGGCATCGTCACCGAAGCCACGAAGGTGGACGGCACTGACGTTACCTGGCAGAAAGCCGTTGATGCCATGAACACCGCCTTGCAGAACGCAGGCTCAGAATGGCGTTACGAACTTAAAGGAGCATTGCCTACCTTGAGGAAGCAGTAAGCCGTTGCGGGCGGAAATGTTCCGCCCGCAACGGAAAGAACCGAAGTATAACCCCAATAAAGAAAGGAGGACGTGATGGAACACACGGTGTAATACTGGTGTCATTGCAGATATAAATTTTAGCCCTTCCTATTCTTATGCGCAGTCAGGAACAGGTCGGTGGTCTATTGGTCTTAATTATAGAGGCCTTGAAATTTATACCATTCATTGCCAATCCGGATGTGGTGCTATAGATATAAATAAATTGGTATCATCCGCAAATCACCCATTTATTATTGGTGGGGACATGAATATGACTCCAAGCGAATTATCAGAATATTTACACAGGTACCAGGAGTAGGCCGGGAAATAGTGCTAATTTTGCATGTTGTGGTATGCCAACACATATTTCAGGTCGAGAATTAGATTATTTCCTTATCGATAGCAGATTACAGCTAAGAACATGTGTACTAAGATATCATATGAAGGGTGGGGATCACTATCCTGTGATATTGATATTTAGTTAACCAATTATATTTTTCATCAACAAACAGTGTCGCTGCGATATAAAATATTTTTCGGCTATGCCATACTTATGGCGGTCATCGGTAGCATGGCCGCCATTCTCATCCATGAACCTGCGAAGTTCCACGACCTATATGCGTATGTTGAATAACGGTATTTACACAAACAGCAAATGAGCGAACAATTCGTTACCACTACCAAGCATTTCCGCAAGCTGCTTGCCGCAGGCTATCTGTTGATAGTCCTGCTGGTGGGCGGCATCATCTGCACGTGGCTCGGCGAATGGCGCGACTTGGAGTTGCTGGAACGGGAGAACCGTGAAATCAACCGCTTCCGCAAGGAAACACACGATGCGTATGTGGGTGTGGTGGAGTTGTCACTTTTGGGCGAGTCGGTGCTGGAATGGGACGATAAGGATGTGGCGGCATACCGGCGGCAACGGATGGCGGTGGATAGTATGCTTTGCCGCTTCAAGAGCCATTACGAATCGGTGCGCATAGACAGCGTGCGCCACTTGCTGGAGGACAAGGAAAAGCGGCTGTGCGCCATCATGGAGGCTCTGGAACAACAGGCGGACATCAACCGCCGGATAGCCAAGCAGGTGCCGGTGATAGTGCAAACGAGCAGGCAGGAAGAGCCGAAGAAACAGAGGAGGAAAGGTTTTCTCGGGTTGTTCGGCAAGAAACAGGAAGCACCTCCGACGACGACCACCACGATGCTTTACACACTGAACCGTGATATGATAGCGCAACAACGTGCCCAGAGCCATCGTCTGTCGGAATATGCCGACAGCCTTGCCAGCCGCAATGCGGAACTGAACCGCCAACTGCAAACCCTTATCCAGCAGATGGACCACAAGGTGCAGGCTGACTTGCTGGAACGGGAGGCGGAAATATCCGCCATGCGCGAAAGATCGTTCTTGCAGGTAGGTATCATAACGGGTGTCATGCTGCTGTTGCTTATTATTTCATACATCATCATTCACCGCTATGCCACCCGCATCAAGCAGTACAAACATAAGACAACAGATTTAATCGGGCAACTGCAAAAGTCCGTAAAACAAAACGAATCGTTGATAGCCTCACGCAAGAAAGCGATGCACACCATCACCCACGAGCTACGCACACCACTGACTGCCATACATGGATATGCGGAACTGATGCAGGACAACGAAGAAGAAAAGATAAGCGGTTATGCGGACAATATCCTGCAAGCCTCCAAGAGAATGACCGACATGCTCAACTCCCTGCTTGACTTCTTCCGCTTGGACAGCGGCAAGGAACAGGCGAATGTCCGTCCGTTTCGTTTGGAAAACATCGCGGAGCTGTTGCAAACGGAGTTTACGCAACAAGCAGAAGCAAAAGATCTTAAACTTACCATCGAGTGCCCGGAGGGTATTATCCTGAATGGCGACAAGGAGCGCATCATACAGATATGCGACAACCTGCTGGGCAATGCCGTCAAGTTCACGAATGCCGGAAGCGTTTCACTTGTCATAAGCTATGACGGCAATAGGCTGACCCTTGTAGTAGAGGACACCGGAACCGGCATGAGTGCGGAAGAACAACAGCGAGTGTTCGGAGCGTTCGAGCGGCTTTCCAACGCCGCCACGCAAGACGGTTTCGGATTGGGGTTAAGCATTGTGAAACAGATAGTCGGGATGCTTGGCGGCACTATACGCTTGGAAAGCGAAAAAGGAGAAGGCAGTCGTTTTACTGTGGAGTTGCCAATGAACACTGCCGATATTGGTATTGAAGAACAGACAGCCGCAGAAAGTCTGGCTCATATAGAAAGACCTTATTCTGTCATCGTATTGGACGACAATCCGATGGTATTATCCATGACAAAGGAAATGTATGCTGGTATAGGTGTGCATTGCGACACGTTCACCACTATTGGCGATGCAATGGAAGCCATGCGGCAGCACACATACGACCTCATGATAACCGATATGAAAATGCCGGAGATTAACGGCTATGAGGTGTTGGAGTTGTTACGCTCGTCAAGTGTCAGCAACTCGAAAGAGATTCCCATTGTCGTGGCGACCGCCTCCGGCAGTTGCAGCGAAGAGGAGCTGTTGGAAAATGGATTTACCGCCTGCCTGTTCAAGCCATTTTCCATTTCCGAACTGGTTGCTGTATCAGACAAATGCCTTTTGACAAGTACGGACAAGGATGAACTTCCCGACTTGTCCTCTCTGCTTGCATATGGTGACAAACGGGCGATGCTCGACCGTTTGATAACCGAAACAGAAAAGGATATGCAGGCTGTCCGGGAAATCATGGAGAGGAATGACCGCAAGGCGTTGGACGAATGGATGCACCGTCAGCGAAGTTCATGGGCTGTTATCCGTGCTGACAAACCCTTGTGGAACCTGTATGAACTGCTGCATCAAGAATCTGAATGTTCCGAAATGGAATTGCGGAAATGCGTGGATGCCATGCTTCGTATGGGAACAGTTATCATAGAACTTGCGCAAAAGGAAAGGAGGTTGTCGGATGAAAGTATTTGTGATTGAGGACAACCCCGTCTATAACGATTATGTCTGCAACCTGCTGAAGAAAGACAGCTTCGATACTATGTCGGCATATAATCTTGCCACTGCCAAGAAACTATTGGCAAAGTCAGAGGTGGATGATATTGTCGTTGCCGACCTACGCCTCCCCGACGGTGAA